>Ga0181524_10002689_pt1 | contig 17967 bp, 14 predicted proteins | sample PEATcosm2014_Bin_34_FD_119761 | JGI IMG/M metagenome (GOLD analysis project Ga0181524, IMG submission 119761) | Peatland microbial communities from MTU Mesocosm Facility, Houghton, MI, USA - PEATcosm2014_Bin05_60_metaG | ecosystem: Environmental > Terrestrial > Soil > Wetlands > Peat | place...
AGCTTAACGCAAGCCTTTTTGACCAGTTCGCGCACCCAGACCTGCTTGGGTTGGTCGTGCTTCTCATAGAAATCGACCGCGCTGCGTTTCCAGCCGCTGGTGGGTCCCAACTGGCTCCAGCCAGTGCCGAAGGACCGGAGCGCCGGCTTCAGCCGGCTTTGGACGTCCAATATTCAGCAGCGGCAGAGCAGGGATCCAGGTGCGTCCAAAGCCGGCTAAAGCCGGCGCTCCGGGGCAGTGTCCGGACGCGCCCCCCTTTTGTTGCCGGGAGCAAACGGCTTGACTTGGCTACGTCGATGAAGTCAACTGATGGGCGAATGGTTCGACAATGTTAAGTTTCCTCGGAAGGGGGCACGCGAGCGCGAAGCGTTTGGAGTGCGGGAGCTTGCTCCCGCTTTGGTGCGCGTCGAGACGTCCAAAAGCGCCGGCAAGCCGGAGGCACTCCAAAGGCTTCGCCCTGCTGGCGGCCCGGCCAGCTTCCCAGCCACCGAGCAAACCTAACATTGTCGATGTTCGGCTGAGATGGAAATCGGCTTTGGCTGAAGCGCCGGGCTGTTTTCGATATGTCCCCCCGGGACAGAGCTTCAACGCGACCGCGAGGGAGCATTCGCGTCAAACCTCATCCACCGCGTGAACAGTTACCGCAGTTCTTTGTAACCTTTGGGGGTTTTTGCTTCTGGTAATGGATGGATATGAAGCAACTTTGTCAGCGAGCGGCATCGGGGCAAGCCAGGGAACCCGCGGCGGGACGCGTGGGTGGGCCGGCATCCACCTTGTTGAATTGCTTGTGGTCATCGCGAACACCCGCCTGCCCTGTCCAAGAGGCTCAAGACGCTGGAGTTTGGACATTCTGCTCCTTGGGACATTATCCACATCGCCGGCCCCACTCGCGCAACCAAATGGTGAACTGATGTCAAGCCACGATAATGTCCAAACTCCAGTCCCAAGGTGTTGCCCTGGGCAGATATGCCGGCGCGCTTTCAGCGCCTGCTCGTGCGGGAATCCGCGAGTGGCAAAAATGTCCACACCCCGGTAAATGGTCTTCAGCTCTCCCATATTTCTGTTTCTGTTCCTGCCGGTCACATTGGTGCTTTACCTTCTCTTGCCGGGGTTGCGGTTGAGGAACTTGTGGCTTCTGGCGGTGAGCCTCCTGTTCTACGCCTGGGGCGAAGCGGCGTTCGTCCTCCTGATATTTGTCTCGACGATGGTGAATTATGGGCTGGGGCTTTGGGTCGAGAGCGGGGCCGGGACCTCACGCCGGAAATGGGGGGTTGTCCTGGCGGTGGTGTTCAACCTGGGCTTGCTGGGGTTTTTCAAATACGGCAATTTCCTGGTCGAGAACCTGAATCTTCTGGCACGCCCGCTGCACCTGGGCGCCGTCCACCTGGGCAAGGTCCGCTTGCCCATCGGCATCTCCTTCTTCACCTTTCACGCCCTGTCATACATCATCGACATCTACCGCGGAAAAATGCCGGCTGCGCGCCGGCCCTCGGATATGGCCCTCTATATCTTCTTTTTTCCGCAGTTGGTGGCCGGGCCGATACTGCGCTGGGGCGCCATGGCGCCGCAAATCGCCGGACGCATCGCCAGCCTGGATGGTTTCTGGGAGGGGATTCGACGGTTTGTCCAGGGCCTCGCCAAGAAGACGCTCGTGGCCAATACCGTGGCCGCGGCGGCAGACCGCGTCTTTTCTCTGTCTCCGGACGCGCTTTCTCTGCCGATGGCCTGGGTGGGCGTCGTTTGCTACACGCTCCAGATCTATTTCGATTTTTCGGGCTATTCGGACATGGCGATTGGATTGGGCAGGATGTTCGGCTTCACGTTCATGGAGAACTTCGACCATCCATACATTGCGCAATCGATCAAGGATTTTTGGCGCCGGTGGCACATCTCTCTGTCGAGTTGGTTTCGCGACTACCTTTATGTTCCGTTGGGCGGCAATCGTTGCTCGGCCGCCAGAAACTACGCCAACCTCCTGGTGGTCTTCCTGCTGTGCGGGCTTTGGCACGGGGCGGCGTGGACCTTCGTGGTTTGGGGGCTTTACCACGGGCTTTTCCTGGTGCTCGAGCGGACCCGTTTCGGCTCCTGGCTCGAGTCTTTCCCACGCCCGCTCCGGCACGCCTACGCGCTGGCCGTGGTCATGGTGGGGTGGGTGATTTTCCGCGCCGATACCTGGCCACAAGCCGTCGCCTACCTGCGCGCCCTGCTGGGCCTGGGGCCGGTTGCCGGCCTCACTCCGACGGCGGACGTGTTCCTGACCATCGGGACCGTCTTTGGATTGACCGGCGAAGATACTATCAGCCAGATCGCCGCCACGAACCAGATCCCCCTGGCCGTGCTTACCCACCAGGTTGTCTGGGCCATGCTGGCCGGCATCGTCTTCTCGACCCCGTTCGCGTCCTGGTTCAAACACGAGGTGCTGCGCACCTCGCCCGAGCCGCTGCGGCCTGCAATCCGGCTTGCGGGAATCCTGGCCGAACCGGTGGCGTTGAGCGCCCTGTTGGTCGTCTCGGCCGCGTGGTTGGCTGACGGAACCTACAATCCCTTTATCTATTTCCGGTTCTGAATCGTGAATCCCCTCTGGTTACAAAAGACCGCCACCCTGGTAAGAGCCGCCATGGCCGCGCTTTTCATTGGCGCGCTATGGCTGCCCATTTTCGATTCGCTTTTCCACTGGGACAACACTCCCCAGGTGAAGGAAAACCGGCCCCTGGCCCCTTTTCCGAGGCTGGCTCCAGGACCGGGGGGAATTCGGAAATTCATTTCGGGGTTGGACAGCTATTACACGGACCATTTTGGGTTCCGGAGGCGGCTCATTTACTGGGCGCAGACCTGGAAGCGGCAGTGGTTCAAGGGCGCCTGGCAATCCCAAGTGATAATCGGACGGCAGGGGTGGCTATACCACGCAGGGTGGGAAGGCACAGAGAACGGTCTGCGGGTGACTCGGCCCTTTGCTCCGGAGGAATTGCAGGATTGGCGGACCTTGTTCGAGAGCCGCCGTGACTGGCTGGCCCGACGCGGCATCCACTACCTGGTGGTTGTCCCCCCGGGCAAACAGACCATCTACCCCGAGTACCTGCCGGCGTGGGCGTCCAAGCCTGATGCGACGGCCAAGCTGGATGTCTTCATGAGTTACATGAAGCACGGATCGACGGTCGAGATTCTCGACCTGCGCCCGGCTTTGCTGGAAGCAAAGAAAACCCGGAGAGCCTACCCTCTGACCGGCCTGCATTGGAACGAGTGGGGCGCTTTTGCCGCTTACACCGAAATTGTCCGGACGCTGGCACGACAAGTGCCCGGGCTGGGGGCTCTTCCGCTCAGTTGTTTTAAAGAGGAAACCCATGACGAACCTGGGGGCGATTTGGCGAAGCTCCTCGCGGGGTCCGAAGTGATGATCGAAAGGGACTCGCTCTTCCTGCTGCCCCGCCCCCCGCTGGAGCCTGTGCCGGTTGCCGTGACGCACATAACAGGGGCGTCCATCTATCGCGCAGAGAACCCGGCGCAGAAGGGCAGAGCCATTATTTTTGGCGATTCCTTCGCCCAGGCCCTGCTGCCGTTTCTTGGCTGTCACTTCAACGAAGTGATCCTCTACGATGTCTATTGGCAGCACCCCTTGGACTCCAACGGCAAGAGCGGTCCCGCCCACACATGGATTCCCGCGCTCATTGAGCAGAAAAGGCCGCAGGTGCTGATTGACGAAATCCAGGAGAGCCTCCTCCTGATTGAGGAGCCGGGCATGATCCTGCGCGCGGACGGTTGGAAATAGACCACGCTCCCCCGAGCCGCCCGACACTGCCCCCGCAGCCGGCGCGGAAGGACCGGAGCACCGGCTTTAGCCGGCTTTCGACGTCCAATGTTCAGCAGCGGCACAGCAGGGGCCCAGATGCGCGCAAAGCCGGCTAAAGCCGGCGCTCCAGGGGCGGTGTTGGAGTGCGCTCCGTTCCCCCGAGCAGCGCCGTTCCCCTTGACCACGAGCGTATATTCGTGGGGATGAGCATAAGAAACCGGCTGACCAACCCGATAGCGGCTTGCCTGGCGCGCGCCTTGCGCCGCGCAAGAGAAATCCCCGGCCTGGTGTTGCTGGCTGTACTGCTGGCCAGTTGCGCGACGCTCCTATCCCAGCAACAGCCCTTTGATCTCGTCCAGATGTGCGACCCGCAAATCGGCTTCGTCGATTACGCCGCGGAACTTGCCCGCTTCCGTCAAGCGGTCCAACAGATAAATGAACTCAAACCCGATTTTGTCCTCATCTGCGGCGACCTGGTCAACAGCCCCGGCCGGAAATCGTTCGCTGACTTCAATGCCGCCAAGGCCGCGTTCAAAGTGCCCTGCTATTGCGTGCCGGGAAACCACGACGTGGGCGAAGCCCCGACCCCGGAATCGTTGGGATTTTATCGGAACTCCATCGGCCCGGACTACTATTCCTTTGAACACAAGGGCTGCGCCATCATCGTTGTCGACACGCAGCTTTGGAAGGCGCCTCTCCCGCAGGAATCCACCAAACATGACGCGTGGTTCAAAGAGACCTTGGAAGCCGCAGCCAAAAAAGGCCTCCGAATTATCGTCGCCGGGCACATCCCGCTCTTTTCCCGGGTGCCCGAAGAGCCAAACGGCCACGACAATCTGCCCCTGGAAAAGCGCCTCGAACTCCTCTCCCTTTTCGAGCGTTACGGCGTCCAACTCATGCTCGCGGGCCACACTCACCGGACCCTCATCGTCCAGTACAAGCAAACTCTAATAGTCGCCTCCCAGACAACCAGCCTCAACGTTGACCTTCAGCCATTCGGTTTTCGCCTCTGGCACATCGATGCCGCGCCGCCCTTCCGCCACGAACTCGTGAGGATCACCTCCGACTCCATGACCCGGAGCGCAACGCCCGTGCATTGACAATTAAATAGCCCTGCTCCGGCTTGCGAGGCGGAAGGCGGCCGTGCAAGCGAAGCCCAGGACGAGGACTGCGCAGGCGAGGAGGAATTCGGACAGCTTCACTTCGCGGACCAGCCACAGGGAGAGGGCGCAGCCGGCGAGGGCCACGGGGATGCCTGCCGGGATGCGGAACAAGCGCGGGGCGTCGGGCCGGCGGCGGCGCAGCCAGACCACGGCGCCACAGGTGACAACGTATTGCGAGATGACGGCCAGGGTCGCCAGGTCAACCAGGCTTTCAAAGCTCAAAAACAAGGCGGCACAGGCGGTGAGGACGCTGGTGGTGAGAATCGCGGCCGAGGGCGTGTCGAAGCGGGGATGAGGAGCGGCCAGGCAGGAGGGCAGATGCCGGTCTTCGGCCAGCGCAGAAAGGAGGCGAGGACAGCCCAGGGCGTCGCCGGCGTTGTAACCGACCATCGAGATGGCCGCCCCGACGGCCATGAGAGTTGCTCCCGCTGCTCCCATAAACCTGGCCGAGGCCTCGGCAAGCGGGCCGGTCCCGGCACTTGCCAAACCAGGATAGACCCCGACAGCGACGAACTGAACGAGCACGTAAAGCAGGGTCGCGCAAAGCAGGGAGCCGACGACGGCGATGGGCACGGCCTTTTGCGGCTGGAGGGACTCGCCGGAGGGAAACGGAGTGACTTCGAATCCTTGCAACGTCCAGAGGGAGAGAAATACAGCGTAGCCGAAGGAACCGGTCCCGGCGCGCCAAAAGGGCCGGTAGTTGGCCGGGGCGACGAAAAAGAGGCCGCCGGCCACAAACAGGAGCAAGGGGACGAGCTTGGCGATCGTGAAGAAATCGATGGTCCACGCCCCGAGCTTGATGCCGCAGTAGTTTATCAGGCCAAAGCCCAGGATGAGGAAGGTCGCGACGGCCTTCCCTGCCCAGGCATGGTTGAAAGAGGGATGAAAGAAGGCCAGGCTCGAACTGACGGCGTTGGCCACGGCCGCCCAACTGAACACCGAAGCGACCCAGGAAATCCAGCCGACGCCGAACCCGGCCCCGGGGCCGAAGGCCTCTTTGGCATAAACGTAAGGGCCGCCATTCTGGCGGAACATGCTGCCCAGTTCCGCATAGCAGAGCGCTACCAGGACGAGCAGCAAGCCGCAGCCGCCGAAGGCCAAAATGGAGGCCGGCCCGGCCTCCTGCGCCAGTCGGCCGGGGAAGATGAAAATCCCCGAACCGACGATGGCGTTGAGGCCGAGGCAGAACGTGTCAAAGACTGAGAGCTTGCGCGAACTCAACGGCGGCAACTCAAGACATCTTGTTCTTGGCGTCGTCGGGAACTTCGAGCTTGGTCTTGCCGACGTCTTTGATCTCGATGGTGGTGGTGCGGTTGATATCCCGGTCTTCGCCGTTGAAGGTCATCGTGCCTTGCACTCTGAGTTCGTATTTGGAGACCAGGCCGTCCTTGAGGGAGATGCGGATCGAGCCTTTGGCGTTGGAGGGTTCGGGAGCATTGGCGCCGCCGCGGCGTCCGCCCATGGTGAGCTGGCTTTTGGCCCCGGCTTCGGTCAGGTCTGCAGCATAAGTATCGCCGTCTTTCCTGATCTCTTGAGTCTTGCCGACGAGTTCCTCGACTTGGGCGGCAGGGGCCTTGTAGGTTCTGAACATGCCGCCCATGAACCGGCCCGGCCCACGCTGGCCGCTGTTGGCGGAGGCCAGGTCAGCCAGAGACTGCCAGTCCTGGTCCTGCAGCTTCACCGCTCCTTTTTCGCCTTTCAAGAATGCCTGGGTGGTGTTGTCATTGAAGGTGACGGTGAGCTGGACCAGGCCGTCTTTATCGGCCTTGCCTTCGGAGACATTCGAGAAATTGCCCATCTCGAGAGTCGTCTTCCAGCTATAGCCCTGCTGGGCCAACTTCTTGGCAGCGGCGATGAGTTCATCTTTGGGGCCGGAGTCTGCTGCGAGGAGCGACCCGGCAGCCATGGCCAGGAGGGTGAATAAGATTTTATTTTTCATGGATGTCGATGGATTCTTGGTTCGCGTTTGGTTTCAACCGGATTGGCGGGCGCCCCCAGGAGGCTGCGCGCCGCCTCTCCGTGTTCGCCGGTATCTAAGCCCCGTTCGGCCCGCAGAGGCAAGAGGAAAGTGCGGTGGCGGCGGGCTTGGGCGTGCGGAGCGTGGAGCGTAGAGCGTAAGGGTGTCGTAGCCCTTGCCACGCTCCACGCTCCCGCGCTTCACGCTCCACCCCAAGCACCCGGATCCCGGAATTTGTTTTGGCACGAGCCGCTAGTCGAGCGACCGCGGGTGTTCCTTGAAGGTCTTGAGGACCAACTCGCCGAAGATGGTGTTGGCCCAAGCGAACCACGAGCGGGTGAATTTGGCGGGGTCGTCCTTGTTGAAGGCCTCATGCATGAAACCGGTGCCGGCGTGAGTGGCTTGCAGGGTGGCCAGGCAGTGGTGAATTTCCTGCTCGTCGGAGGTGGTCAGGCCCTGGACAACCAGGCCGAGCGGCCAGATCATGTCCATGCCCACGTGCGGTCCGCCGGGTCCTTCCGCGGCTTTGCCTTTGCAGTAGTAGGGGTTGGCCTCGGAGAGGACGAGGCGGCGGGTGTTGAGATAGAGCGGGTCATCGGCTGCGACGGCGCCGATGTACGGGAGGGACAGGAGACTGGGGACGTTGCCGTCGTCGATGCAGTAGAAGTTTCCGAAGGCATCGATCTCGTAGGGATAGACGGGGCCGAACTTGGGGTGGTTGACGACGGCGTATTGGCGGAGCGCCTGTTCAACCTCGTCGGCCATGGCGCGGCATCGGGCGGCGGTATGCTGGTCGTGCGGGATTTGATCGAGCATCTCGGCGGCCTGGCGGAGGCTGACCAGGGCGAAGAAATTCGACGGGACCAAAAAGGGGAAGATCGTCGAATCATCGCTGGGGCGGAACATGGAGCAGATCAGGCCGACCGGTTTGACGGGGTTGCCGAAGCCGCCGCCGGCGAGGGTATCGGTCTGGGTCTCGGTAGTGCGCAGGAAGCGATAGGGCCCTTTGCCGGTCTTGCGCTGCTGCTCGCGGAAGGTCTGGAGCGTTTTGGAAAGGGCGTCGCGCCAGGCGGCATCGAAGGGCGCAGCATCGCCGGTGGCTTTCCAGTAATGGTAGGCCAGGCGGATGGGGTAGCAGAGCGAGTCAACCTCCCATTTGCGCTCATGAACGCCTGGCTTCATTTCCGTGTGATCGCTTTTCCAGCCGCTGACCTTGGTTTCGTCCTTGTAGAAGGCGTTGGCGTAGGGGTCCTTGAGGATGCATCGGGTATGGCGGTTGATGACGCCGGCAATCAGTTGCTGGAGATTGGGGTCTTCCTTCATCAGGGGAAGATAGGGCCACACCTGGGCCGTGCTGTCGCGGAGCCACATGGCGTCAATATCTCCCGTGATGACATAGGTGTCCGGGCGGCCATCGGCGACCTCGAAGTCGACCGTCGTGTCCAGGGTGTTCGGGAAACAGTTCTCGAACATCCAGGCCAGCTCCTTGTTGCCGATCGAGGACTTGATGCCCTGGATGGCGCGTTCGACGGCGGGGCTTTTGAATTTCCGTTTTGCCTCGAGGGTGCGGACGACCGGAAAGGAGGCGTCCGCCGCCCAGGCGCTCGCAGAACCGAGCATGGCCGTCGAGGCAAGAAGCGAAGTGTCACGCAAGAATTGTCGCCGGTTGATAATCATATTGGAGGGTTTGTAGCCTGAAACGGGCACTTTGTGAAATGGAAAAAACGAGGCTGCTCCGGCGAAACGGGTTGTCGGGGCGCGGGTTTCCGTTTAGTTTTGAAGCATGAAATACAACATCACTGTTGTGGAGTCGGCCGAAGGGGTCGCAGTGTGGTGCGACGACCTGCCAGGATGTTGCTCGCAGGGTTCGACGCGCGCGGAGGCCCTGGCCAATGTTCGTGAAGCCATCCGCGAGTGGCTCGACGCGCAACCCGAAGTGGAACGTCGGTTCAAGGTAAAGGTGCAGCGCCAGGTAATCACCGTCTAACTGAGATGCCACGCCTGCCCGGCATCAATCACCTTCAGGCCGTCCGAGCCCTCGAGAGAGCAGGATTTCAGATTATTCGGCAGGGGAAGCACATCACCATGTCCGATGGAATTCGCACGGTGTAAATCCCTCGGCACAATCCGGTCAACTCGTTCACCATGGGCCATATAGCAGGTCGGGCAGGCTTTGCGCCGGACGAATTCCGTAAACTGCTCTAGCGGCCGAGCCAGCCTCACGGCGTCAAAATTGCCGGGCGCAACTGGCCGACGAACTGGCCGGGCAGTTTGGGGTCAATTGAGCCGGGCACAAAAGTCTCCCCGCCGGCATGGCCGTCGCAAAAGATGACGTTCGCTTTTTGCGAATGACGGAAATGGCCGTTGGGGTAATTGTTGGCGCTGGAATAATTTGTTTCCAAATCCACGTAATACCATTCCTCGAGCATCGGGTTGGACGGCGAGGCGGGGGCTTGGAAATTGTTGACCTGCGCCGCGTCGGCGAACAGCGCGGTTTGGACCGGTTGGCGAAGACTCGAGACACTGATCGGCGGTTTTCCGGCCGGCGCGGAGAGGTAAAAATTGTAGCCGTAACTGAACACCACGCCGTCAGCCTTGAGCTTGAATTGCGCAAGCGCATATCGCAGCGAGGGACAGAGCCGCACATTGCTCCCTTTGAGATACGGATACATCGCGCCGTATGACAAATCATACGGACGCTGGCCCTCGGGTCCCGGACCAATCCAGCCAAACCAGTAGATGGCGCCATAATTGGTTGGCCCAAAGACATAACTGAAGCAGTTCCCGCTGTTCTCGTCCCAATACAATTCCGCAGCCACTCCAAGCTGGCGCAAATTGCTCATGCACTCGGCGCTTCGCGCGGAGGACTTGCTCCGGGTCAAAACCGGCAGCAGCATCGCCCCGAGAATCGCGATGATGGCAATGACGACGAGGAGTTCGAGCAGTGTGAACGCATGACGGTTATCGTCCATGTTCGAGTTGTAGCCGTTCGAGTGGCGCTGCCGTCCCGGATTCTCACCGGGTTCCGGTACATTGAGCGCGCAGTCCTCAAAGAACTGCAAAACCTTTATGACGTGGATGAGACTTTGGCAAGAACGAAAGTGTGGAGAAGAGGTGAATTGCCGGTGAATAACTCATCATCCGGAAACTCGATCGAGTGTGATCCAGAGGAGGATCGACATCAATTTGAAACATGACTGTAACAACAGGGAGCAGGGGAACAGCTATAAACTCCCTCGTAATGTGCCACATTCGCAGCAAGCTCGCATGGTAGCACCTATGCGCTTCCTGTTCATGATCCAAGGGGAAGGCAGAGGCCACTGCACCCAAGCCGTCGCCCTAAAGGAGTTGATCGAGTCTCGCGGTCATACGGTCTGCCACGTGGCCGTCGGCACTAACGGGGCAAGGCCGCTGGAGATGTTCCGCAAGGAGTTCGGCGGGATCACCCGGATCGCCAGCCCAAGCTTCGGCTACATCTGGGGAAACCGGATCAGCCTCATCGCGACCGTGTTTAACACGGTGAGGAACCTCGGGGCGTATAAGGCATCGCTGGGCGCCATAGGCGCTCTCCTGGCGCAGCATAAGCCTGACGCGGTCATCAACTTTTATGAGCCTCTCTACGGGGTGTACCAGTGGCTGAACAGGAAGAGCACGGGCGCCCACCGCAGCTTCAGCATCGGGCATCAGTTCATGTTCCACCACCCCTCCTACCCGAGGAAGCACGGCAAGTTCCTCTTCCAGCGTTGGATAGTATCATGGTGGACCGCGGTGGTCGGGAGTTGCTCAAGGAAGATCGCCCTTTCCTTCTACGAGGCGCCGGACCACGGGGACATCGCGGTGGTCCCCCCCATCCTGCGCAACCGGCTCTTCGAGGTCGACGCGCGGAGGAAGGATGGGGACTACATTCTGGCCTACGTGCTCAACCCCGGCTACGCGAACGAGATAAAAACGTCGCTCCGCCGGACCAGGGAGGCCCCCCAGGTCCATGTATTCTGCGAGCGCGCCGACGAGATGGATACGGAGGGACTGAACATCAGGTTCTACGCACTGAACGGGGACCGGTTCCTGGAACAGATGGCGGAGGCGCAGTCGGTGATCTGCACCGCCGGGTTCGAAAGCGCAGCCGAGGCGCGCTACCTGGGAAAGCCCTTGCTGATGGTGCCGGTCCGTGGGCACTGCGAGCAGTTTTACAACGCCATCGATGCCTGCAATCAGGGGTTCGGTATTTACGCGAACCGGTTCTCTCTCGAGCGCATACTCCGGTTCAGGGCTGCCGACAACCGGGCGTATCGGGTCTGGGTCGACAGCGGAAAGGAACGCCTGATAAAGGTGCTGGGGCTGTAAGCGAGGCCAGATAAGCTGTCACCCCTCACTTTGCCTTAGGCGTGACGCCTCAATGTCATCGAGCATGAAGAATCCAAAAATCGCCAGGTTTCCCCGGGACTTTCTCTGGGGGACCGCGACCTCCGCGACCCAGATCGAGGGTTACAGCAACAACGAGTGGACCCACTTCGTCGCCCGCGACGGCAGCACCTGCCAGCGGGCGTGCGACAGCTACCACCGATACGCCGAGGACATCGAGTGGATGGGCAAGCTGGGGGTCAACACCTATCGCATGGGCATCGAATGGTCGCGGCTGCAGGCCAGGACGCACGGACCACTCAACCGGGCCGAACTGGCCCGCTACATCGATCAGTTGGAGCGGCTGAATGCGGCAGGCATTACCCCCATGGTCGTGCTGCACCACTTCACCAACCCGCCATGGATCAACTCCATCGGCGGCTGGACCAATCCCAAAACAATCTCGGCCTTCGTCGATTATGCGTCCAGGCTGGTCTCGGCTTTGCGCCGGCGCGTCCGAATCTGGAACACGTTCAACGAGCCTGAGATTTATGCGGGTTGCGGGTACCTGATCGGCGAGTTTCCACCGCAGCGCAAATGGCGCTTTGGTTCCTTTCGCGCCGTCATACGCAACATGGCGGAGGCCCATGAGCGTGTCTGCAGCCTGATCCGCGAGGCGGGCAGCGAGGTCGGCGAGGTCGAGGCCGGTTTCTCAAAGAACTGGACCCACTTCCAGCCGCACTCACAGGATTCGCCGTGGGATGCGGCGGTGGCGGCGTTCACGCACTCCCAACTCAACAGCTTCGTGCTGAATTGCTTTCATGGCCAGGCCAGCAAGTCCAGCGCGACATTCCTCGGGGTGAATTACTACGGACGAATCCGATTCAAGAACCTCAAGCCGCTGATCCCGGTTGCCGGGTTTTCATGCGAGCACCTGGCGCGGATGGGCATCGAATGCGATGACATGATGGAGCGCCATCCGGCCGGGCTGGAATCTGCCCTGCTGGATATTTACCAGCAGTGCGGCCTGCCCATCTACATCACGGAGCACGGATCGGCTTCGACGGACGAGGCTTTTCGCGAACGCGATCTGAAGAGGAACCTCCTGGCGCTGCACCGCGCGATTGGACGGGGCGTGGACATCCGCGGCTTTTACTACTGGTCTCTGCTCGATAACTTCGAGTGGCAGTTCGGGTACTCGAAGAAATTTGGGCTGCTGAGCGTGGATTTCAGAGATGAGAAGCTGCCACGCAAGCTAAAGCCGCTCGCCCGGGTCTATAGCGAGATCTGCTCGAGCAACCTGCTGGAAACCCCTCAGTGAGATGAGGATCATTTTCAGGGCCGAATAATGGCCGTCAGGTCATGCCGCCTAAAGTGGACGGTGTCCAGACCGGTGGCGCGGACGCAAATCGCGCCGGCGGCCAGTTCCTTCAGCAGCCCGCGCGCCTGCGCGGTGGGCAGGACCAGCACGCGCGGTCCCGGGCGCGCCAGGAAGAGGGCTGCCTTTTCGGCCGGCAGATATTCCATGTAGTTGGTGATCCCCTGGCGAAACTCCCAGACCAGGCTAGGCTCATCGAATCCAACGGCAGCCAGCTCCATTTCCGGCCCGGCGTGCGGGCCGACCTCGCGCCAGAGGTTGGCCGCGATGAGGTGGGATCGGGCCACGGAAAACAGGCCGAGGGTGACCATGAATGTCAAAGCGGCCATCGCCAGAACTCCTCGGGCGAGCCGCCGCGCGGCGCCGACCGCCTCGGTGGTTTGCCCTGCCAGCCAGAGCACCAAGCAAGGCAGGGCGGGGAGGGTGTAGTGCGGCAGTTTGGTCCGGACCAAACTGAACACGCCAAACACCAAGGCGGCTTGGACGAGCAGATACCAGCCGTGCGGATCGTGATGGCGCACGGCCCACCAGCGGCGCAAGGCCGAGGGCACGCTCAATGCCCATGGAAAGAAACTCAAGAAGAAAGTAAGGAAGTACAGCGGGAGCGTCAGGCTGTAACCGAGCCCACCTCGGGCGCCGTAACCCTCCAGGACAGTGAAAGAACGGTCAATGACGTGGCGCCCGATGCCGACGCGGTAGTATTCGCCATGGGTCGCCACCAGGGCGGGAATTGCCCACAAACCTATCGCCGCCAGGCTGGCCCCCAGACACACTGCCAGTCCGGCCCAAGAGAGACGGAACGCCCCCGGCCTGAACCAGCGCCCGAGCGCCAGGCCGCCGATGGGCAGCCAGCTCACTGGACCCTTGGCCAGAAAGCCAAGCGCCAGACTGGCAACGAACAGGCATCCCCACCGCGAGGGCCGGAGTGCATCCGGACGGGTCATTTCCCAGCCCGTCCAACTCGCGGCGGTGACGAAGAACACCATGGCCATGTCCGCCACCGCCAATCGGCCATGAATCAGGACCTGGACGCTGGTAAGCCACATCAACGCGGCATAGAATCCCGCCAGTCCATGTCCCAACCGGCGTCCCCACAGCACCAAGAGCAGCGCGGTGGCTGTGCCAAAGCCAGCGGAAGGCAGGCGGGCCGCCCAGGCCGATTCGCCCAGCACCTGATAGCAGGCCGCCTGGCACCAATAGATCAGCGGCGGCTTGTCGAAGCGGTACTGCCCATTGAACCACGGAATTATCCAGTCCTGGCGCTGCCGCATCTCGCGCGCAGCCTCGGCAAACCTCGGCTCATCCCGGTCCATGAGCGGAGCAATCCAGGTGCCGCTCAGCAACAGAACCAGACCCACGAGCGGGACGGTCGCCAGCGGCCTGGCAGCCAGCCTGGCCAGGATCAAGTGCATTGCCCCTATTCTAAACAACGGTGTCCGGCTGTCCACCCTCTTTGCCCGCCACCGTGGATTGTCACGAATTTGTAACCCGGACTCCATTTTCCCGATACGTTGCCCACGTAAAAACTCCGAGTGCCAATACCCAGAACTTTGGTGTCGCCGTGCGCGCCGCCTCCGGTCAGCGCCGCCGGCAAAAGCGGAGTGAAGGGCCTGCCTGATCACGCGGGCCTGGCCTTGTGCCTTTTACTGACGGGACTAGCGTTGACGCTGGATGGTCTGGTCGCCCACGCCTTGGACCTGCGCCCTTTCCCGGCCTTTGCCTCTTTCGCCCGTGCGATGTCGCGAATGGGCGAAGGGTGGGTGGCGGGCGCGGTCGGTCTGCTGAGCGCCGCCTTGCTCGCGCTCTGGGGTCGGCCGAAACTTGCGCGAGTGCTTCTGGTGGTAACCTTCGCGACGTTGCTCACCGGCGCCACGGCGACCATGCTCCGCGTTCTGGTCGGGCGCACCCGTCCCAATGCGCGTATGCCGCAGGGTGTTTACGGAGTCCGGCACAACGCGCATTGGATTCTCGGCGAGTATGACTTCGGCTCTTTCCCCTCGGGCCACGCCGCCACGGCGTTTGGGCTTGTGGCTGCGCTCTGGCTGGCCAATCGCCGCGCCGGGCTGGCGGCAACTCCTTACGCGGTGCTGGTCAGTTGGTCCCGCGTCGCGCAGGGAAGCCACCATTTCTCGGACGTGGTCGCCGCCGCTTGCCTCGGCATGTTCGGGGGGCGGTTCTTCGCCGCTCGCCTCGATCCCATCCTCCAAACCGCCACTCGCGCGCTGCGGTTGGCCCCCCTGCGAAGCTCAGACCCAACAAATAGGAGCGAGACCACCCCCTGGCCAGGTTGCCTCGCCCCGACAGCGCCAGCGGCGACGATTGCCCGCTTGCGGCCAGCCGGCGGCGGGGTCCCAGCGCCCCTGGTAAGCGTCGTAATCCCCTGCTATAACGAGCAGGACAACCTCGGCCCCTTGACGGCAGCCATTGCCCGAGCGGTTGAACCCCTTGCCATAACTTGGGAGGTGCTGGTCACTGACGATTGCAGCACGGACAAGTCCTGGCAAGTAGTGACCGGGTTGGCCACGGCGGACCCCCGCATACGAGGCCAGCGCCTGGCGCATAACTCAGGACAATCGGCGGCCCTTTGGGCCGGCATTAAGGCCGCCCGCGGGCGATTCCTGGCAACGATGGATGCCGACTTGCAGAATGCGCCCGGCGATCTCCCCGAGGGATGCATCGCTTCCTGCCGACCTTGATCCGCATGGAAGGATTCACCGTGGCCGAAGTCCCCATCACCCACCGGCCGCGGTTCAGCGGTCGAAGCCACTACGGCCTCTGGGACCGGCTCCTGACGTCCACGTGCGACCTGTTGGCAGTCCGCTGGATGCAGCAACGCATGGCTTCCTTCCAAATCAACGAGACGGTCAATCTCCTGGCCCCTGGAACACGCCGCCCGCAGGCTGCCGCGGCCAAGTCCAGCCCGGCGGAAGAGGCGCACGAGCCGAGGGCACGGTTCGTGGGTGAGGGGGAATGGGACGCCTCCGCATGCAGCCGTCAGCGCGAAAGCGTGCAGGTCTGAGCACCGGCCTCGGCCGGCTGCTTTGGGCTGTTCGCCCATTACTCCGCGCCGGAAGTGGTATACACCAAGTTTTGCCGGAAACGCCATCCGCAACCCGAGGATGTTTATCTGTTAATCGAGGTTTCTGACACCTCCCTGGCGACGGACCGCGACGAGAAACTTCCCGCCTACGGCCGGGCGGGAATTGCCGAAGTGTGGATCGTGAACCTCAACGAGGAAGCGATTGAAGTTTATCGCGAGCCGCACTTCACGGGCTACCGCTCAAGAAGCATTTTGCGCGCCGGCGAAAAAGCCGCGCCGCAAGCTTTCCCCGACGCGGCGGTGGACGTGGCTGAATTGCTGAAACACTGAAAGCCGACCCTTTGACGAGCACCCGTGTGCGCCCGTCGCTTTGGGCCGCCTGGATGGACTTTTGCGGTGCCCATCCCGGAAAGTTGACGTCGTTCATGAGCAAAACCCTGTCTGGGGTGCCGTTGAGCATGAGAGGGCGCCGCGAAAAAAGCACCGGAAATTATTGGAAAACAGCGCGCTCGCAAGTAATTGCCCTTAAGGAACTTGCGTAAGCAGTGTTATTAGTATGATTGTTTGTTCAGACCTCTGAATTTAAGATAGACATTGACGCACAAGATTAATTCTGGTATTCAGCCGTTGGAATATGAATGATCAGACGGGGTTGGCGATACAGGGGTCTGTTGAGTCTGTTGGCTCTCGCGGTAATGTCCTGATGACATCGTGGCGATGGTTATGGCAACTCAGAAACTAAACCTCATCTTAGGGGACCGTGCTTTTGACACGGCCTACTCTTTTCCTTGAACACCAAGCTAACTTGTGCCGTGGCCCTGGGTGTCTTGCTGGCGGCAGGTCCCGCCCTCGGGCAAGTGCCAGGGATACTCACCTTTCAAGGCAGGTTGGCGGCAGACGGCTGGCCGGTTGACGGAACTTACCTGTTCAAATTCGCCTTGGTGGACGCCACCGGAGACCTTACCTACTGGAGCGATAACGGCTCCAGCACCGTGGGCGACGAACCGGCCGACCCGGCGTTGTCTCTCGATGTTTCCCATGGCTTTTTCAGGGTGGGCCTGGGGGACACCACCGTGCCGGGCATGACCCAAGAGGTGCCGCCGGGCGTGTTTATTACCAACAGCGCGGTATATGTCCGCATTTGGGTCGGTTCCAGCATCACTCCCGCTTTGCGGCCGTCTGGCAAGCACCGAAGCGGTGCTTCAGGCAAGCCTGTCCCGCTGGATGGTGGACCGGCTTTGCAGTTGCTTAGTCCTGACCAAATGATTACCACCGTCGGGTTTGCCTTTTCGGCGGTCAACGCAACCGACTTCAGCGGAGTACTGGCCGGTGATGTCACGGGTACGCAGCAAGCCACCGTGGTCGGCACCGTTGGAGGCGAGTCCGCGGGCAATGTGGCCTCGAGCGTAAATGCCGTCAACAGCGCCACCAGCTTTTCTACCCCCGGTGCGATTGTCGCATGGGATGAGAGCGGGACCATCTACGGCGATTTCTCGGGCACGTTCTTCGGCGCCTCCTACTTGGGTGAAGGCTCTGACGGACCCGACTTTAATGGCGACGGCGGCGGTCTCTACAACTTGAACTTGAATGCCGCCAATTTCACCGGGACTTTGCCTGACGGAGTATTGTCCCCCGACGTGGTCGTGCTCGCCCTTGACCGGACTTTCGCCGGCACCTTGCTTCTGACCAACTCAGCCAACCTGTTCGTGGGCGCCTTCGCCGGTGACGCTTCAGGGCTCACCAACCTGACGGGCACGCTTAACGGTTCGGCGTCCAGCGCCACCAGCTTCAGCGGTCACCTCGCAGGCGATGTCACGGGTACGCAGCAAGCCACCGTGGTCGGCACCGTTGGAGGCCTGTCGGCGGCCAATGTGGCCTCGGGCGCCAACGCCGCCAACGCCGCGACCAGCGCCAATACCGCCGGCACGATTGTCCGGCGTGACAGCGACGGCAACTTCGCTGCGGGAACGATGACCGGTACCCTTAACGGTTCGGCCTCCAGCGCCGCCAACTTCAGCGGCAGCATGGCCGGTGACGTCAGCGGGACCCAAAACGCCACGGTGGTGGGCAGTGTAGGCGGTGTCCCCGCGGCCAATCTGGCCTCGGGCGCCAACGCCGCCAACGCCGCGACCAGCGCCAATACCGCTGGCGCGCTGGTCAAGCGGGACGGCAGCGGCGGCTTCAGCGCGGGGACGGTGACGGGGACCTTCGTGGGCGACGGCAGCGGTCTGACCAAGCTGAATGCCGGGCAGCTTACCAGCGGGACTGTGGCTGACGGGCGGCTGTCGGCCAACGTGCCCC
>Ga0181524_10002700_pt1 | contig 17933 bp, 23 predicted proteins | sample PEATcosm2014_Bin_34_FD_119761 | JGI IMG/M metagenome (GOLD analysis project Ga0181524, IMG submission 119761) | Peatland microbial communities from MTU Mesocosm Facility, Houghton, MI, USA - PEATcosm2014_Bin05_60_metaG | ecosystem: Environmental > Terrestrial > Soil > Wetlands > Peat | place...
GCGGCGACGAACAGCCCGTTATCTACACCTTTGGCCCAGCTCGAAGCGCCGCCGCCGTCTGAGCCGACAATGTTCGAGGCTTGCAGCGGCGCGCTCGATACCACCGTTCCAGACGCTGGATCGAATTTGATGAGCTGCGTGCCGTAGCCGAGCAGCAGCGTTCCATCCTGCGGTACGAAGGCCACGCCCGAATTGCTGTGGCCGCCGCTGAAATCAGAGCTTAGATCGTAGGTCTCGACCAGGTTGAGCGAGACCGTCATTCCGCTGAGAAGCATCTGAGCTACAAATTCGACGCCAAAGACCGCGCCGCCGGTTACGGTTCCTGTGATTCCTCCCGCCGCCGGCCCCGCCAGATATGACAGGCCCGTCGAAAAAGCCTGGTTGGTGATTTGGCAGAAGATGCTCTGGCTCTCATTGGTGATCGAAAGGTTGAATTTGTAGAGCGTGAAATGGCCGTCGCTGTCGCCGAAGGTCGCCCAGAGGTAGCCTTGGTCGTCAAAGCAGCACCAGTCGTATCCGTCCGGACTGTCGGTGGTATCGATAGTCCAGGTCGCGAGGCCGAAAGTGCTGCTGGGCTCGCTGAACAGCACGATCGATCCTGATCCGAGTATCGACCAGCGCCCGCAGCCAGCCAGGAAGCCGTCGCCCGACGCCATCAGGCAGCTAATCGGTGGAAAACTGCCGGTAGTGGGGTCCACGCTTGTGGTGCCCACCGTATCAACAATTTGCAGCGAGGTGGGATCGATCCGGTCGAGCTGCTCGAACCATCCCGGCGCGTCGACGGCATAGAGGTAGCCGTCGCTGCCGATGCACCAGGGGCCTTCGCCAAGGTCGCTGCCGCCGAGGCCCAATCCGCTCGCCGTCATAGCGATCGCGTTGGTGACCGGATCGATCTTAGTGATGCAGCCCGCGTCGACGTTGTAGACCCATCCGCGCTGCTGGTCGATCTGCATCATCCACGGGCTGAGCACGTTCGGTCCGGTTATCGTCAGCGCCGAGGAGCCGGCGGATGCCTCGATCATGACCTCGACCGTGACGTTGGGGATGCGATTCGCGAAGTCCGCCAGTTGCAGGCCGACGATCACGATATAGGCGGTGTCGCGGTATGCGGGCGTGTAGCCAGCGCCAACGGCGCTCTGAATGAAAGGGTTGGGCATCTGATCGGCGGTGCCCGGCTGGATGTCGATGTAACAGCCGCGCAGGTTCGCCGGCGTGTTGACGGCGCCGGCGCGATAATCGATCAGCAGCTTGCCGTCGGCCCAGACGCGGCCGATCGCGGCGATCGGTCCCTCGCAGAGCGAGACCGCGAACGAGACGCTGTAGGTATAGTTGGTCGCCGACGAGCTGAGCCCCTTGCCGCCGCCGGCGTCGACGCTCTTCTTGTGCGCGACCAGCGGCGTCGACCAGATCACGTTGCCCGAGATTCGCATCGTGGCATACGGCACCGGGATCATCTTGCCGTAGGTCGAGACCTGCACCCGCAGATCGTTCACCTGCGGCTTGCCCGCCGACGGCGACAGCAGCCAGCTCAGCCCGGCTCCGGCCAGCGCGCCCGCCGCCGCGCCGAGCTGCGCACCAAGCGCCGCGTTGCCATAGTAGTTTCCGATGGCGGCTCCACCGAGCATCCCGGCTACGGTTACTGCGAGTTGCGCCATCGCTATATCAGGTTGCCGTCCTCGTTGCGCTGCCGGAAATAGACGTCGAGATCATGCACCAGGCGGGGCTTGGCGCGCGTCAATTCGAGCACGCCCCACGTGTTGCGCTTCAGATCGACGGCGGGATCGAACTGGTTGCGCACGATGATTTGCCAGCGCGGCACGTACTGGCGGTCAGTCGGGCGGCCGTGCCAGCAGTGCTCGATGGTCCATCCCTGCATGTAGCCGAGATCATAATTGACGTGGCGCAGTGCGCGTTCCTGCCACTGCTCGAGCGGGCGTCGATAGCCGCTGGTCACGCCGCCCGGCATCGAGAGATCGACCTTGCCGATCAGCGCGAGCGCCATGTGGTGATCGCCGGCGCCGAGCGCAGCCGTTTCGATCAGGCCGCCGAGCCAATCGAGCGCCTGGCGCGTCGCGCACCAGACGTAGCCGGGATGCGCGAATTCGTAAGGCCCGCCGGGCACGATCTGCTTGTCATGCCACCAGATGTTGAGAAACGAACGCCAGTGGGCGACGTGTTCGTCCTGGGGTCCGAGGTCGTAAACGTCGGACCAGGGCTGGATCACCTTGTACTGCTGCAGGTAGTGCACCGCCTCCCCCGCCCATCCGGACTTGCGCCAGCGGATATCGGCGTCCGCCCAGCAAATGTATCTTGCGTCGCCGGGAAGCCGGCTGGTGCCCAGGTTGATCAGGTTCTCCTTATTGAACATTAGGCCGCTGGTCCGCACTTTCACGTGATTGACGTGGGGGTTGTCGAGCTCGAATGGTCGGTCGCCGAGTGCGCATTCGACGGTGGTGAGCTTGGCGCCCTCGTCGAGCACGCGCTGCTCGAAATCGCGATAGAGCGCCAACCGCGACTGCCAGCGGAGGGGGTTGAAGATCGCCGTGACCACATGCAACTGCGACGCGTTCATCGTTTAGTCCTCCTCCAACAAAGCTCGTTCATCGTCGTCTACTCCTCCTCCAGACCGCGGAAGCGCCACGCGCTGCATAAGTGCTTGTGCCAGAACTCGTCGAGGAGATGCTCGACCACCTTGCGGCTCTGAGCGGTCGCGTGAATCATCGTGCGGCGGCCGTGCTCGTCCTGGGCCACGATCCCCATGTGGACCGCGCGGCCGCCGTTGGGGTCGGCCACCACGATGACGTCGCCCGGGCGCACCTGTTGCCAGTCGAAAATCCGATCCATCGCGCTCGCCAGCGCAGTCCGCACCTCGGTCTCCTGCGGATAGCGGCCATAGCCGACCACGTTGAAGTGCTCCCAGGGTGCGAGCTTAAGAGCGTTGCCGACGACGATCAGCAGGCCGCCACAATCCAGGCCGAGGCCGCGGCTGCGCCCCTGGTGGCGGAAGGGCGTGCCGAGGCACTTCCGCGCCTCGGCGATGACGTCCGCGCCGGTCGGCTTAGGTTGCATCGGGGTAGTACAGCACCGCGTCCTGGCCAGGCACCGAGGGCTCGCCGCGGAAGTTGAGGATGTTATCGAATTTGGTCAGGCAGCTGGGATTCAGCCGCTTGTCGCATCCGGGAACGATCGAGAAGGTGTCGCCGACCTGGATCGTGTAGGGCACCGACAGGAAAAGGTTGACGTTGGTGCCGTCCCAGGAGCGGACTTCCGCCGTGAGTCCGGCGTTCTGCCCGGTCAGCCAGGTCAGCAGTCCAAAAGCGAACCAATCGGGATTGATGGTCGCGATCGTGACCGGCTCGCCGGGCCCGTCGTAGACCAGGGTCTCGTCGACGATGATCTCCTGAACCCAGTCGAGGACGATTATTGCCTGGATGGTGTAGAGCTGGTCGTTATCTCCCGAGCCGGAGGCCGAGATCTGATCGCCGGCCTGGAAGCCGGCCGCGACAAATCCGCGCGCGGTGTCCTGGATAGAGTTGCCGTACCCGGAGCCGGCGCGGCCGCCGTAATTTTTGGGAACGAAGGAGATCGTGCTCGCGGTGTAACTGATATTGCGCACCAGGCCGCCCACCAGGCCGCTCGCCGCGAAAGCGCGGCCGCTGGTGACGGCGGTGACCGTGCCGGTCTGCGCCAGCGAGATCGAGACGTCGGCGCCGGCGGCCTCGTTGACCAGGCCCTCGGCGCCGGCGAAGGTCAGCGTCTTCGCTGTGAGCGCGGTGATGGTGAGCACCTGGTTATTGCCCGCGTTGCCGAAGCCGGTGATCGAGAGCGGCTGTCCGACCGCGTAGCCGGGAACCAGGTTGGTGCCGACGAAGTTGGCGGCCGCGGTGGTCAGGGTCTTGGTCGCCGCGTCCATGCTGATGTCGTCGCGCGTCAGCGCGCCCAGCGGCACCCCGCAGTCGCCGTCGCCGAGGTCGGCGCGGCAGGTCGGGCTATAGCATCGCCCGCGCTTGGTCTGGAGCGCCTGGGTCAGTCCGCGCAGCTCGGCCTGGAACTTGTTCTGCTGGACCGTTACCTTGCCCAGCCATCCGGAGCGGTTCTTCTTCACCACCGTGAGCGCTTGCCAGTCGACGGTGCAGATCTGAACCGCGGCGTGATTGAACAAACCCGCGCGCAGGTCGGCGTCGGTGATCTCGCTCGAATCCATCACGCCTTGCGCCTCGAGGTTGTCGACCGTCAGATCGCTCGAGGTGCGGATGGCGGTGCGCGTGTAAGACAGCCCAGGCTGATAGGTGACGCCGTCGATCGTCAGCGGCTGGTCGTGATCGGTGAACGCGAACTGGACGTCATCGGTGCGGGTTATCAGCCAGCAGGTGGCGTAGGTCGTGAGATTGTCGCTCATACGCGGATCTCCACCACCGGCAGGTTGGAGATGCGCGCGTTGCCCTCCGGGTCGAGGACGCTGACGGCAAGCTTGTCGGTATCGAAGCGGGCCGGGGTATCAAACTGACCGCTCCAGATCGGCGGGTAGGCGGGCGCATCGGTCATAGTCAGTACGCCGGTCGTATAGTCAATTGTGTAGTCAGTTCCTTCGACCATCGCGACATTGTGAACCGTGACTGAGATAGTGAGCTGGACCGGCTTGGCGATGGCGCGGATGTAGGTCTGGCCGCCGTTGCTGTAGGCCTTGGCGAGCTGAAAAACGGTGTTGCCACCGCCGACGGCGCCGGTCGCGGTCTGCGCCACGGCGGTATAGTCGCTCCAATCCCTGAAGCGGAAGCCCCGCGCTTTTCCCCAGCGCGCGCGGAAGAAGGCGATTATCACCGCCATCTGCGCCGCGGTGAAAATGCCGGTCGCCGCGTCCCAGGTACCGCGCGACGCTTGCCAGTTCTGATTGCGGTCCTCGTAGCCGCTCGACAGCACCACGACGTCGGTCGAGAATTCGGGGCCGCCGGCGGCGCCCAGCGCCAGCGAGGGCGGGAACTGGACCTCGTCGAATGGGCTCGCCACGCCTATCCTCTGGCCGCCGCGGTCGCGAGATGGCGATGGGCGTCGGCGATGATCTGTCCCGACGACTGGCGGAAGCTGTTGGCGTCAGGCGTGCTGACGTTGATCGTCACCGAAGGGCCGGAAGCGCGGCCGCCGGCGGTCGCGGCGGCCGCGTCCGGGGTTCGCACCATCACCCGCTCGCCGGGCGTGGCGCGAAAGGCCACCAGCTGGCTATCGATTCCGCCGCCTCCGCCGACCGTGAAATCGCCGCCGGCGGCGAAGCCGGGGAGGTCGGGAAGGCTCGCGATCTCGGGCATCAGCTGCTGCGCGAAGTCGGTGATGTCCGACGGCGACGCGCCAGCCTCGGTCGCGCCCGCGAACAGGCCGCCGTACATGCTGCCGAGATTGGCGTAGTCACTCGCGTCGGTCTGCGCGCTGGAGCCGAACAAATCTTTGACTCCGGAGACCGCCGCAGCGACCAGGTTGCCTGTGCCTCCGCCTGCGCCTCCGCCGGGGCCCGCGCTGCCGCCATTGAACAGGCCGCCGAACATCTTGCTGCTGTCAGCGACCGGCAGCGCGCCCGCTTCGCCCGGCTTTTTGCCCATCAGTTCGTTCAGCAGCGGGTTGATCACCAGCAGCTTGAGGATCATCTTCTCGATGTCATCGCTGAAGGCGAGCGCGCCCTGGCTGAGTTCCTGCCACGCGCTCTTGAGGTTGTGGCTCTTGGTGGTGGCGTCGACCAGCGCGTCGCCGGCCTTGCTCAATCCCTGCGCGAAGCTCTTGTCGAATTCGTTCTCGGCCTTCGCCCCCTCCTGGGCCTGCAGCTTGGCCTGCTCGTCTGCCGACGCCAGGTTGTAGATCGCCGTGAGCTGCTCCTGGCTGATGCTGATGCCAAGTTTGTTCGCCGCGTTTAGTTCCTGGGTCGCGGCGAGATCGCCGGCGTGCGCGATCTGGAGCGCCTGCACCGCCTCGGCGCCCTGGCCGTATGCAACGCGCAGCCGCTCCTGGTACTCGATGTCCTCCTGATACTTGGTGAGCAGTTCTTCGTAGGGGCGCTGAAACGCGGTGAAATCGGCGTTTGCCTGCTTGGCCTGCTCGTCGGCCTCCGCGAGCCCGCGCGCGGCTTCGATCTTCGCCGGCGGCGCGGTAATCCCGAGCCGCGTGGCGTCCTGACGGACCTTCTCTGCCGCGATCTCGCCCGCGTGCGCCACTTCGAGCGCGCGCACCGCCGCGGCGCTGTCGTTGTAAGCGGCCCGCAGCCGCGTCTGGTAATCGAGGTCGAGCCGATACTGCGCGATCAGCTTGTTGTACTCGGTCGCGAACTCCTGCGCCTTCCTGATCGCGTCGGCATCGAGCAGCGGCGGCTTGGGAGCGCCGCCGGCTTCCCACGGCGCGGGCCCGGTTGGGGTGTGCGCCGACATGGCTGCCATTTCATTCGAGGCGCCAGAGGGCAGCGGCGCCCAGGGCGAGCTCAGGTTGCGAGGAACGGCGAGGTCCTGCAGCTTTTGCACCGAGCCAAGCTGGCCAGTCATGAAGGCCAGAGGCTTGATTGCCTCGTTGTGCTCGAAGAGCGGAATTACCTTGAGCAGTCCCTCCGCCAGCTCGTTCTCGAGCAGCTTACCCATCAGCGAGAGCTCGGTGTTGGCCTTGTCCAGCGCCGCTATATCTTCGCGGCTCAGGATCAGGCCCATTTCCTTGAGGCTGGCGATCTCCTTGTCGATGCCGTCGGCCATCTGCTTGTCGACGGAGATCATCCGTTCGCCGCCTTTGCCGAACAGCTCGCGCGCCTCGGCGGCGGCCTTATACTGGTCCGTCATCTCGCCGAGCCGTTTGCTTATGTCGCCGACGAACTGCTCCGCAGTCATCCCCTGGCGCTCCGCGCTGGCCGCCTGCAGCGAGCCGAAGAGGTCCTTGAGCGCGGCGACCGTGCCCGGTGCGGGCAGGCCTTGTTCGAGCTTGCCGATCTGAGCGGTGAAAAATTCGAGCGAGCGGTTGATCGTGTCCTGGGCGACGCCGGCCTTGAGCCCGGCGACCTGGAACGCCTGCAGGCCTTCGACCGATAACCCCAGCTCGCGCGACATATTGGTGATCTGCGATCCCGTCTCGGTGATCGATTTGACGAACTCGGCGGCGCGCATGCCGGCTTCGGCGAACTGGACCGCCGCGAGACCCTTAACCCAGCTGGTCAGCTCCTCGATGCTGCTCTGGGTCTGCTTGCCGGTGCGGCCGAACTCGTCGAGGCTCCGGCGCGCCTGATCCATGCCAGAGCGGAAGCCGGCGACGTCGGCGCGCAGGTTGACGATCAGGTCTCCAACCGTTGCCATCAGACTTTCTCCGCGCGGCGGACGACCTTGCCGCCCAGCGCCAGCGTCATCGCCATCGCGGCTTGAATTGTGAGGCCGCTGCCACCCATTTGAGTGGTGTCGCGGCTCGCGGCCTCCTCGTCGAGCTCGGGGAAGAAATCGGCCGCGCGCCACACCGGCGTGTTGCGGCCGCGCTGGACGTTGGCGACGGTCGCGGCGATCACGCCAGCGCGCATTTCGGCGCGGCGCTCACCAAATGGCTCGAGGCGGTAGAAGGCCATCCATTCACCCAGTTCGGCGCTGCTGATTCCGCCCAGCAGCTCTGCGACGGTCTTGCCCAGCGCGAGCGCTAAGCGGAAGTAGAATCTGCGCTCGGGCCGGGCCCGGAGTTTTTTTCAGCGGCCGCGACGTCGGCCTTGGTCAGCCGGTTGAGCCGTTTCGCGGCCTGGTACAGGCGATCGATCGCGTCGCCGTTCTTGCGTCCCAGCGCGGCGGCGTCGGCATCGGAGAACAACCGCGCGCCGGAGTCATCGATCGCGCACAGCGCCACCAACCGCGCACGGATATTGGACATGACGCGCGCGCGCGCCGGTTCCGGCTCTTCGCCCTCGCGCCAGATCAGCGCCATTTCCCACGCGTCGCGCTCGGCGCCGGTCATCTGGCGCACGATCACCTCGCCGCCCCACTCGGGCACCGCGACGGTCTCGCGGCCGAGATCATCCGCCGCGAGAATTTGTTCCTTGTTCTTGAGAATCGCCATTACGTGTAGACCAGGGTCGGCGCACCGCTGATTTGCATAGTGATCGCCGCGGTCAGCACCGCTTCGGGCGCGGCGTTGGGCTCCCACTTCGACACGTAGGCCGAGAACGCCCAGGTGCTGACGCCGTCCGGCCACACGATCTGAAAGTCGCGCAGCGTGCCCCTGACGTAGTCGCCGAGGAGCGCCTGGTGATTCGAATCGTCGGGCATGAAGTCGAGCTCGAAGGTGACCTGGCCCGGCTTCTTGAGCGACGGGATCATGGTCTCGTAACCGCCGGTGGTGTCGAGCGCGGTGGTGTCGAGCATGGTGGTTTCGAGCGGCGGTCCCTTCAGGCTGCGGACCTTGGGTATGGTGGTGAACACTTCCGGATCGGCGCCGTTGCCGCGTTGCAGCAGCGTGCCGAGACCGGCTCTGACTTGTCCTGTGGCCATTTTGTTGCCCCCTTAAAGAATGAAATCAGCCGCTATTCCGCTCCTCGTGCATGACTAGGAAATCGGCCGCGACGTGAAAGGTCTTGGTGCGCGGCTCATACAGATCGTGATCGCCGAGTGCGATGACGCCGGCGACGCGGACGCCGCCGGCGTTGCCGATGAAGCCGTCGAGCGCGCTGATTACCGCCGCGATCGCGGCCCTGGCGGTCGCGGAATCGTTGGCCCACGCGTCGACCTGGATGCGCGGGCGCGCCAGGCCCGCCGGACCTTCGAGCACATGTTCGCGCGGCCCATCGACGCGGAAATAGCTGAGCGCGGGATACTGGCCCTCCTCGGGCGTGATCACCGGATAGATGCGCGTGCCCACGATGTCGGTCACGTCCGAATCGTTGGAGAGTAGGGCGAAGATCGCTTCTTCGGCGGAAGCCATCAGCCCTCCGTGCTCCCGTCGAGATAGCGCGGCGGCCGCTCGGCGTCTGGCGTCGCGGCAGCGGCGAGCGCGTCGACACGCGCGCGCAGCCGGCCGATCTCAACGCCCAGGGCCACGCCGACCGCCGCGTTCACGACGAAGACCAGGAAGGTGAGCGCGAGGATGGCAGCGAGCATCACGGGCCCTCCCCGGCGGCATTGCTCTTGAGCGCATCGGCTTCGATGCGGCGATGCGCATAAGCGATGATCGCCGCGACCGCGGCCTCGCGCTTAGAATCGAACGCCGGCCGCATGAACGGATGCGCCGGAACGTTGCCGGCCACGCGGCCGCGCCGACGTCCGCGCAGGGCGCCCCCCTTGGCGATGCGATGACCGAATTCGACCAGGCGCCCGTACCAGGCTTCCTTGCTCAGATGGACCTTGGCGACGAGCGTGCCGCGCGTGCCGCGGCCGCGGCTGGCGATGATCCCTTTGCGCAGTGTCGCGGCCGACTCGCCCTTGGGCAGCGGTGGATGGCCGAGAGGGGCGAGCCTACGGGCTTCGTCGCGAATCACTACGGCGCCGGCGTAGAGTGCGCCGCGCATCACATTGTTCGCCGCGCGATCGGGCATCGCGGCGAGCAGATCGGCGAGTTCCTTGCCGCCGGTGATGGTGAGCTCGCCGAACTCCATCACGGATTCCTGTCGATCGGCAGTTCGAGCGCGACGATCTCGATCTCGTGATGGCGCTCGTTGATGTCGTTGATCGCGAGAATGTCGAATTGGCGGCGGCTCGCGGCGCCGGCGCTGGGCCGGTTCCACAAAATGCGCATCTTGGGGTCGAGGTCTCGCCGCCAGCGGATAGTGATGCGGGTGTCGGCGTCGGGATAGACCTGCTGCCCGGCGAAAATCTCGCGGCCTCCGATCGGCATCACGTTGGCCCACACCGTGGCGAAATCGACCCAGCCCGATATCTGCGCGCCGGCGGCGTCCTGGCCGGTGACCACCGGAGTCTGGAATGTGATGCGATGGCGGAGCTGGCCGGCCTCGATCTCGTCGACGGGTTGGGTGGCGGGGTCAAAACTCATACCGCGTACACCACCTTGTTACGCCACAGCAGGGTGTCGGCGGCGTCCGGGATCTCGACCGCGGCGGCGCGGAAGCCGGTCAGCACGTGGCTGCGGTTCTCGTACCAGTGCGCGATCATCAGCTTCATCGCCGCCCTAACGCTGGCGGGCACGTCGGTCGCGGCATCGCCGTAGCCGCAGACGAACTGGATCACCACGGCGTTGAGCACCGGGGCGCGGATTGAGAGCAGCGTGAGCGGCCAGTTGCCGTTGGGTGGCGGCGCAAGCCGGGCCGGCTCGCTGGCGACGTCGATCTGGTAATTGTCCGAGGGCTCTTCGGGCGACGCCGGGCCCAGGGTCTGCGAGTCGCCATTGAGGTCGAGGTAATTGATGAAGTCGATCGACTGCAGCGGCGGCTTAGGGACGATGATCGAGCCGGCGCGGAAGTATACTTCGGACTGGTAGGCGAAGGTGTAGCCGACCGGCGGAAGGCCGATGCCCAGCGCCGCGTCTCCCATCACGCCTAGGTCGGCGTATCCCTGGTTGTGATCGGCGACTCCGGGAAAATGGTCGAGCACCAGCTTCCAGGTCTGGGTGATGAACGCGCGGTGGCAGAATTCCTCGCAATACTCGCGCGCGGCCTGGATCAGTACGGTGATCAGTTCATCGTCGTCGACGATGTCGACGCGCAGATGGAGCTTGGCTTCATCGAGCGACAGCGGCTCGACCGCCGGCCCTTGTATGAGCTGGACCGCCAAGTGTTCCCCCCTTCTGCGGTTCGTTATCTGCCGCTCAGACTCCGATCGCGACGATGTCGTAGGTAACGGGCGTGCCGCTGCTGCCGTTGGCGACTTGCAGCAGATCGCCGGTGCTGGGCGTGACTGTGTAGCCGCTGGCGTTAGGCGCGATCAGCACCAGGAGGCCGCCGGGTTTTATATGGACGGTGTTGTTAGCAGCGCCGAACATCGAGGCCAGGCCGTCGGAACTCGCGCCGCCGACCACGACATCGTTGGTGTTGTTCGGGCTGGCATAGATGATCAGCACCTTGAGCACGGTGAAGCTCAGCGCGTCGCCAAACGCGTCGGTGAGCGCGCCGCCGTTGAAATCGAGCTGCTCGCTGGTGCTGGCAGCAAGCGTGCGGGTGTCCTGGTAAAGAATGTCGCCCTGATTGGCGTCGGTGCCGGCCGAGAATGTGTAATCGCGCTCATACTGCAACGGCTGAGTGGCCTGGCCGAGATCGAGCGATTTGACCAAGCTGCCCAGCGCCCTGATGGTCAGCGCGGTCGGTCCGATAGTCGTATTCGGCGTAGCCGTGGCTGTCGGCGTCGGCGTCAACGTCGGCGTGGCGGTCTGCGCGAGACTAAGCGACGCCGAAACCAGCACGAACGCGAGCGCCACCGTCAGACTTATGCGTAAGCGCGCGATCGGTCCGATGGTCCTGATCATTGTGCCTCCTACCAGAGTGAGATCATGTTGGTGGCGGTCGTGTTGGTGGCCTTCACGCGGCCGACGCGGATCGGCAGCAGCGCGCCGGCCGGGACGCCGACTAGCGTCACGGTAGTTTTGTTCTGCAGCACCACGGCCACGTTTCCGGCAACGCCCACGAACAGCCATCGCGTGACATCGCTCAGGTCGGCGCTATCGCTGGGCGTGACCGAAGCGGCGTGGGTTGCGGGCGCGATCCAGGCGTGCGGCGTGAGATCCGGATAGTCGTCGACAGCGGTCGCGGTCGCCGTTGGCGTCGGCGTGGCGGTTGGCGTCGGTGTCGCCGTCGGCGTGGCGGTTGGCGTCGGTGTCGCCGTCGGCGTTGGCGTGATGGTTGGCGTCGGTGTGGCGGTTGCGGTGGGAGTCGCCGTTGCCGTCGGCGTCGCCGTCGGCGTCGCCGCGGCGGCGTCGCGTGTGGCCATTGCCAGCAACAGCGCCAGCGCCAGGATTATCCGTGCGCGCATCGCCTTATTTCTCCGACCTGGTCTCCTTGGCAGCCGGCTTCGCCTGGACCGCTTTCTCGGCCGGCCCGGCGCTCATCGCGGTTTCGCGCGCCGCCGGCGTCGCTGACTTAACGGTCACGGCCTCGGCGAATTTGCTGGCGATCAATTCCTTGGCGTAAGCGTCGGGAACCTCGATCACCTGGCCGACGCGGGCTACCCCGATCTTGGGATGAGCCATCGCGGTGTGCATTCTGACTTTCATTCGCTCCCCCTCTTGAAAAAACTCTGCGGGGCGCCCTTACGCCGCCGGCGCCGGGACAAAAAGCCCGACGAAGGTATCGGCGGACAAATTGGTGGCGGCGCGCTGCTGCAGCTCGTTAGCGACGCTGACCGTCGCCTCAAAGTCGGTGCCGGGAACCTTGACCAGCATGGCGCCACCGGCAGTCGGAGCGCCGAAGATCGCGAGCAGCTGATCGCCGACTTCGGTGCCCTCGGCCGTGCAGGCGCCGGCGCCGTTGTTGCCGACGATCGGGAGCGCGTAGATTCCGAGGGCCGAGGCGTCGAGTGACGCGCCCGCGTCGAAGGCCAGGGTCGCGCCGGCTTTCACGCGCAGGACTTGGCCACCCTGCTCTAACACCACACCGCCGTTGTAATCCGCATCACTTCCCATCGCTCTCTCCTTTCGGGCCCGCGAACCGAACCAAACGACTTAACGCCAGCCGCCAATCAGCTACGGCGAAACGAACTGCGCCATCTGCGAGATGCTGGTGTCGGGCACCGCCGGCAGCTTGTCCCCCGAGTAGAGGATCGCGATCACGCCATTGATCACCGCGTTGGCGGTGCCGCGGTCGACGATCGGCTGCACGTAGCGGGTCTGCGGACGGTATATGTCGAGCACCAGCGCTTTGCCGGAATCGGCGTCCGCCATCGCTGGCGTGACCGCCGGGGTCGCGAAAGCGGCGTAGCCGCTGTTGATCGCGGTGGACGATCCCTGCGCCGAGAGTGAGGTCTTCTGATCAGCGGTCAAGGTGCCAAACAGCGCGACGAACAGCACGCCGTCGTAGCCCTGCATGTCGACGCCCGAGGCGCCGGTATAATTGGCGTCTCCAGCCGCCTGCGCGCCAGCCAGGACCAGGATTGTCACATTTGCCGAAAGCTGCATTTGCTTCCCCCCTTTGGAAACAAAAAGAGACCGGGCCCGTCCCCTCTGGGGCGCCGCAGGCGCGCCACGGGCCCAGTCAGTTGCTATGAAGCGAGAGTCACCCGCGCGAACGCCTCCTCGAACACGGGCATGCCGTCGAGCTCCATGCGCATAATGAAGCCCTCCTGGTTCGATGCGGCGTAGAGCTCGACCAGGCGCTGCACGGTCATGTCGAGCGCGTCGGCGATCCAGTAGCGCGAGAAATCGCCCAGGATGCCGACGTACTGGCCCGCGGTGAAGGTGCTGGGCACGTACTCCGACTCATAGACCGGGATGTTCAGGAGCATGTCGGGAGTTCCGGCTTGGAGGCCGGGCTGCCACATGTAGCGGCCCACGCCGTCTTTGAGCTTGGAGACCATCGAGATCCCGTCGCGGTGAAACAGCCACACCGCCGAGCGCCGATAGGGCGCTTTCAGCGCGTATTTGCAGTCCTGGATTCCGTCCGGAGCGATCTGCGTGGTGGTGTTGACGCTCACGACGTCGCGGTCGGTGGAGATGCCGTTGGCCGAGGCCACGAATACGCCCAGCGGCTCCTGCGATCCGGTGCCGAGCAGGAACGCCTGCTCTTGGGTGATGCCGAACTTGTAGGCGAAGCGGTCGGCGATCAGCGCCTCGAGGTCGATCACGCTGGCGCGGAGCAGCTTCTTGCTTACCTTGATCTGCTTGGCCAGCGGATGGGGAGCGAAGGCGCGCTTGCCGAAGTCCATGGTGGTGTCGGTGGTGCCGGTCGCGAGTTCGGAGGTCCAATCGGCGTCTGCTGGGTTGTCCTCGAGGGTCGGCACGCCCAGGTCCTGGGCCTTGGTCACTACGACTTTGTTCGCGAGTCCGCGGATGTATACGTAGTCATCGATCTTGCGGATCAGCGTCGCCTGGAACTGCTCGGGCGGCACGGTAAAGCCGCCGGCGGGATCGGCGCCCATCAACAGGTCGCGGCGCTCGTCGCTGGTGAGTTCCTGCACGCCATAAGCCAGCTGCTTGAGCCAGGCGCGGTAGGAGGGCGCCGCGCGCAGGTCGCTCTCAAGCTGATCCATGCGCTTGCGCTCGGTTTCGTTCAGGGTCTGGAACTGGCGGCCGCGCGCGTTGAGTCCGGCGGGGCTGTAGCGGTCGCGCGACCATAGCCCGCGATATTCCGCGGTGCGTGCGCGCAGCTCTTCGGCGGTGGCGGGCGCGCTGGTTTCGGTGGTGGCTTGGCGTGCGGCGGCGGCGTTGTCGCGGTCGAGTTCGAGCTGCTCTTCAGCCCGCGTGATGCGCTCCTTGAGCGAGCCGGCGTCTGCGATCGCCTTGTCGTAATTGGTGCGCTCTTCGGCGGTGAGGTCGCGGTTTGCCTTTTCGGCGCTCTCGGAAATGTCACGAGCGGCCTTGACCAGCTTGCCGCGCTCTTCCCTAAGTTCCCTGAGTTCCACGAGGTTCCCCCTTGGTGTTTGTCGGGCTGGGAACTCAGGCAAAACAAAACGGGCGCGAAGCTCCCGGCCCGGATGATTCCGGGTCTGGCAGCTTGCGCGCCCGACGATCGCGTCTGGCGTGTGCCGCACCAGCGGCTTAGCTGGTCACCGATCTCGGTCCGGAGGCCTCGCCGCTTCGGCCCGCCCTATCGGCGGACCCTGTAATCGATCGTAAGCGTGACGCGCGGCGCGGCACGAGTCAAATTACCCGTTGGGTCCGTTCCGCCAGCGCGGCCAATTGGGGAAGTTGCCGCCGCCGCTGAAAAGCAGCAGCAGCACGACGATCAGGACGATCAGCGGCACGCCGCCTCCGAACGCGCCGTAGTGGCTATACCCGTAGTAAGGGCCGAAGCCGCCGAATAGCAGCACCAGCAACACAATCAACAAAAGCATAGGCTCTCCCCCTTTTACGATTTTTCCTCGAACTCTTACTCCAGCGCTTCGAGCTCGGCGCGGCGGCGCAGCGCCGCGGCCCTGGCGGCGCCCTCCGATCGCGGGATAACACCGTCATCCATCAGCCGCCGGCGCCCTTCGGCCACCAGCTGGTCGAGCGCGCGCACGTTGACGTCGGTATCGGGATACGCCGGATAGGTGACCGCCGCGACGTCGCCGTCGTGCAAACTGACCTTTTTGAGCGTGCGCACCAGGGTGCCGTCCTTCTCTTCGTTCCAGTCGTCGTCGAGCACGCGGAATGCGAACGAACACTGCGAGATATCGCCGCGCTCGATCGACGCCATCAGGTCGCGCGCGGCCTGGTTATCGGGCGGCTCGCAATCGAAGTGAAGGCCGGTGGAGTCGACCGCGAGCTTGAGGGTGCCGCTGGTGGTGCGGCCGAACACCTGGTTTGCGTCGTGATTGAAAGTGAATCTCACGTCGGGCGCGCTGGCCAGGGTCTGGTCGAAGGCGTGCGGATCTATCTGCTCGCGGAACGCCATGAAACCGAAACCCAGCGGCAGCGAGCGCGTGCCGAATTTGGCCGCATAGCCAGCCATCATCGGCGGCTGCTGGATGCCCTCGTCGCCGCCGGCGGCGCGCTTGCGAATCACCTGAAGCGATCCGTCGAGCATGCGCCGCTCGAGGCCGCCGGCCGAGCTGCTCTTGAGCTCGGGTACGTCCTTTTTGGCGTCCTTGAGATGGGCCGCCAGATGGGCGTGGACGCCTTTACGATCGGCCTCCGGGATGTTGGCGCCGCCGCGGCCGCCGTTGAGGATCGCGATTCCGCTCGAGCACGCGCGCAGGTTGGCCGCGCCGACTTTGCCGTCGCTGTCGACTTCGTGGTGGATGAACTTGAAGTCGCTCTTCTTGGTGCCGTCGCCATCGGGGTCCTCCCAGGCGAAGGCCGAGCGGTAATAAGCCTGCGTGCCGTCGTTTTTTAGATGCGCCTTGGCGGCCGGGCCGTCCCAGGCAGTATCGACCGTGTCGGTATGATGGACACCGATTGCTCCCATTGTTCCCCCCTTTTGCTTGCGATCAGGTCACTGCGATCCTGCTCTCTCGCGCTTGCGCGCGAGCGCGTCTTCGGTCTCTTCCCGGAAAGGCAGCGCGGCCCGCACGATCGCGGCCACGCGGGTCGTTTCCCAGCTCGCGAGCAGCGCCTCGAAGTCGGCCGCGTTCGCCCGCGCGAACACTGGGATCAGCGATTGGCGCGACGCGCGGATATGCTCCTCGTCGGCCTCGAAATCGGCGTAGAACTTCTCGATCTCGCGCATCAGCTCGCGCGCGTCAGAGTTGGGCCTATGCTTCTTGGCCAGCCGGCGCAGCGCGGTCACTTCCTTGCGCACCAGGCGCTCGGCATTTTGGGTGAGGAGCGCGCGCAGTGTCTTGAGCATCATCGCGCGATCCTCCTCGTCCTCGGGGTCGGCGTCAGGTTTGGCTGGCGGCGTGGGTGGCGGCTGCGGCGCGTTCAACTGGGTTCCGGTGATGTTGGCCGCGATATGATATTCGTCGCCGCCCGGGCGAGGGTTCCGGTTTTCCATCTCGCGGACCTCGTTCGGGCAGAACACGCCGCGATCGAGCGCCGCCGAGTAGGCGGCCCAGCGGCTGGCCATGTCGCCGCGCAACAGCGCGTCGACCAGGAATTCGGCGAAGTAGATCGGCCGCGATTTCGCGCTCAACAGGTCGCGCGAGATCGCACCCTCCCAGCGCCGCAGATGCGGCATCAGGCAGTAGATCACGAACTCGAGCGACTGCTGCTCGATATTGGAGAAGGTCGCGCGATCGAGGTCCGCCAGCATGTGTAACGGCACGCCGAACATCCGCGCGATCTCGCTGACCTGGAACTTGCGCAGCGCGAGAAATTCGGCGTCGCGGTTGGTGATGCCGATTTTCTCAATGCCTAGGCCTTCTTCGAGCAGGGCGATCTTGTGCGCGTTGGGCAGGCCGGCGTTAGCCTCCTGAAAACTCTGTTTCAGCCGCTTCGCGGCCTCGGCGCTGAGGGTCTTGGCATGGGTCAGCACGATCGCCGGAGTGGCATCGTTAGAAAAAAAGCGCGCCTCGAATTCCTCGGCCGCCATGCCCAGCCCGACCGCCTCGCGCATCAGCGCGATCGGCGACAGGCCGGTGATGCCGTCGCTCGAAAACCCGCGCAGATGGAACATCTCTTCGGCGGCGATCAGCCTGCGTGGACCGATGATCGGGCTGAATTCGTACCAGATCGATCCATCGTCGCGTTTGAAGGCGCGGACGCGATCGGGATTGAGTGGAACCAGCTGCGCGACCGACCCGTCGTTGCGGTAGAAGATCTCGCTGTAGGCGTTTCCGCGCAGCAGCAGATGACCAGTCATCATCTCGCGCCACTCGAATGAGGTCTGCCAGCGGTTGGGAACATCGTGCAGAGTCGAGAACAGCGGGGCATCGACCGCGCGCTGCTTGCCGCCGCCGTCGAGGCGGCGATAGAGCACCAGCGGCAGCATCGCGACTCCCTGCGCAATGATCACGACCGCACGATAGACCGGGGCCGTGCGCAGCGCGCTCTCGGGCGTCACCCAGGTGCCAGTCGCGGTCTGGGTGCCGCGGCCCATCAGCTGCACCAGCCACGGATCGCCGTTGGAGAGCGATGTGCGCTGTTCTGCGGGCGGACGCGCCCGCGTCATCACCGAGAGCAGGCCCATTTAACTTCGCAGCTCCGCGATCAGGCCGAGCGCAAAGAAAGCCGCTCCGGGAATCATGTAGCCGAGCGGATGCCAGGCCAGGTGGGCGCCGTAGGACAGCACGGCGAGGCCTCCGAATAGGCTCGCGGAGCCGAGGACCTCCGCCAAGATTCGTTTCATCATCCCGATCCCCTTTTTGGCAACGAGTCGAAATAGTCGACGCGGAAGCCGGCCTTAAGCGCTAACGCCTTGAGCCGGTCGTCGGTCGCGGCATGAGCGGCGCCGTCGCCGATCACCAGCGACAGCGCAGGCTTTCCCA
>Ga0181524_10002703_pt1 | contig 17920 bp, 16 predicted proteins | sample PEATcosm2014_Bin_34_FD_119761 | JGI IMG/M metagenome (GOLD analysis project Ga0181524, IMG submission 119761) | Peatland microbial communities from MTU Mesocosm Facility, Houghton, MI, USA - PEATcosm2014_Bin05_60_metaG | ecosystem: Environmental > Terrestrial > Soil > Wetlands > Peat | place...
AGATTGAGCGGTTACTGGCAAGGTCCACTGGCAACATGTTCGCCCGTGTCGCGCTCCTTCTGGCCGGCCAGCAGCGGCGCTCCGGCCTCGGATCCAGGCCAGCCCAGACCTCCATGTCGAGGTGCTGGTCCCACCTGGGCGTCGCCGATGTCGAGGTGGCCCGGGTGGTTCCCAGGACCAAGAGAACCGCTGGCGAAGTTGGCGCACGACGCGCCTGCGTGCCGCTTGGCTGTCTTCAGCCTGCCGCCCCCCCGCCTCGGGGCGGGCCAGCCAATACCAAGATTCGGAGGTAATCAATGACATCTGAACCGTCGCAACCCATCGGCGGCATTCCTTCGGCGCGGGAGCAAGAACCGAAAGTTCCAGCGGCACCGGAGTTCTGTCTGAACACACCCTTGTATCGAGGATTTCCCCTCCTGCACGAGTCTGATGTTTTCCGCTTAGAGTACTATGAAGGAACCCTCGACTGCCACTGTGCCGGCTGTGGGCGAGACAGCGTTTTCCAGTGTGTTCAGAGAGAATACCGAGAGCACAAAGGGCCATACGAAAACTACTATTTCGCTCTCGTGTTTCGTTGCACTCGGAAGTCAGCGCATGGGCTATTTTTCACGTTCCGTGCCCACCGGGGCGTAGTTCAGAAGATCGGCCAATTCCCCTCGCTAGGCGATTTGGCGGCCCCCGATTTGCGCAAGTACTTCCCTGTTCTTGGCGAAGAAAAACACGCCGAACTTGTGCGCGGCGTGATGCTTGCTTCGCATGATGTTGGCATCGGCGCATTTGTTTACCTTCGGCGGGTTTTTGAGCATTTGATCGAAGGCGCCCATAAAAAAGCGAAAGGCGTACGTGGGTGGGATGAATCGGATTTTGAGAAATCTCGAATGGAGGAGAAGATTCAGCTATTGAAGGCTTTTTTGCCGCCTTTTCTTGTGGAGCATCGTGTGCTCTACAAAATCTTGAGTTCGGGCGTCCATGAACTTTCTGAACAGGACTGCTTGGGTGCATTTCCAGCCGTTAAGCTCGGCATTGAGTTGATTCTCGATGACGAACTCGAACGGCACGAACGCCAGAAGAAGGTCGAAGCGGCAAAAAAGTCTCTTGATCTGACGGCTCAGGCAATAAAGCCCTTGCCAGGGCAGCAACTCCCGGCGGAATAGTCTGGCGGCGCGGCCCACGGAGGGCCGCTCGGATTTGCCCTGAGCCAAGCCAGGGACTCGGGCTGCTGTGTTAGCCCTCGCCCGGTCCGCCTCGCCGTCGCAGTTGACAGAGAAAAGGGGGCGTCCATAATCGCCGTTGCACCACGAACAACAAATGGAAAGGAACCAAAGATGCCAAACGATGATGCAGACCTCCTGAATGGCTTGAACGGGATCGCAGCGGAGATCCATGAAGCGCGGACTGTCGTTTCCGACCGGTTGCGAGAGATTGAGAACGCTTTAGGCGACATAACAAAGAAACTGGGAAAGATCCAGGATAGCCTCACTCGTTCCCTTGGGTCTCCGATAGGTGAGGGGCCGCTTGTTGGGGCGTTGGAGGAGATTGCGGCCCATTCCAAGGCCAGCACGGCAAGACAAGAAGGAACGGCGGGTCGGCCCGAGAAGAACATTGCATCCACCTGACTCGAATTCGCCCCACAACGGGCCGGGCAGCCTGGGGCAAAGGCGGCGTGCCGTCCCGTGGGGATAGAGGAACGCCGAAACGTCCCAACCGGACTGGCCAGAGAAGAACCCGCTGCGGGCGGAGTTTACTGTCCACGCCCAGATGGCGGGATGCTAACGTCGGCAAGAGAGCCAGCAGGCTCGAATTCGACCCGGGAACCCCAATCTCGATAACTCTGATTAAACCCATATCGAAGCGGCCCCTTAGCCATCCCGCTAACGATCTGCTGAACAGCGGTACTCACTGCGGTCTGAATATACTGACGCAGGATTTGGTTCTGTTTTTCGCTCTGCTCTTGCGCCATGCGCTGAAGGTCTTCCCGGCTCACCGGATTGGGGACTTCGCGCTCCTCTTGCTTGGCAACCTCTATCCACTCCTCAATGATCACCCGGAGATTGGCGAGGGCTTCCTCGGGGGTTTGGCCGTCGGCAACACAACCCGCCAACTCGAATGGCGCCGCAATATACGCCTTGTCTTCCTCACTCCAAAAAATCTGGACTGCGTAATCGTAAGGTTTCATTGTAAGTGAAAGCGTTCAATGAGATCGGCGACCTGTCTGACCTGATATGGTTTGGCCTTCCCATCACGCCCTGGCTGTAAATTAACGATGTCAGGTATTCCGCTCCTGCTAAAAATATAGTGGCTTCCCTTCGTTCTATTCCGGAATCCGAAATGATTCATAAGGCCACAAAGGTCATCAAAGTCGATGTTAGCATTCGCCGTGCCACTTAAAACTCGCTGCCTGGTTGTCTCATGCTTGCTCATCCCACCAACAGGTGGACGCCACATCTAACACTTTGGCGGATACCAGTCAATCACTATTTTAGACAGCAAAAGCGCGGATTTCACTCATATCTTACACACGCCGCCGCACCTTTCAATCGGGTGCGTAACCCATATCTTGAGCAGCCAAGTGAACTTTCCAACGAAAGGCGCATGTATGCACATCATTAGGAACAATATGCCACGTCCCCGAGAATTCGCAACGTACCGTCACCGGTGCCCTGACCGCCTCGCCGTCGGCGCCGAGGTGGCCCTGGGGACGCGCGAACCGGATGGCAGATGGCCAGTGGGGCGGGGGGTATTGGCCTTGGATTGCCGTAACGCCACTTAACCGCAATTCGCCCCAGGGCAAGCCGGGGCGCCGTCCGCTACCTCTACACTCCCTCGGGGCGAATCGCGGCAGGGCACCCGCAAGGCGTGAGCCCTGGGCGGTAAACGCCCGGGTTCGATTCCCGGTAGGGTCGCCACGGCCTCCTAATGATGCGGGGGCCTCTTGCGGCGCCGTTTCTGGCGCCAGGCGTCAACAACCAGAAAGAGAAAAACCACCAGGCCCACCACCATCAGCACCACCGCCCCCGGCTTGTGTGCCCAGAGCAAGCGGAGATTTCTGGCCAGTTCGGACAATTCCATGCCGGGTTCAATTTATACCAGCGCGGCTAAAAGCAAAGGCCGGCGCCGGCTCGTCATCAACTCTTCCAATCGAAGGCGCGCTTCTTGAGGGCGTAGAGGTAGCCGACGAACAGGATCGCAAGGAACCAAATCATCGAGCCGAGGATCACGCCGGGATGGTCTTTGAGCATGTTCCGGTAGATAGCAGCCCAGGGGTAGAGGAAAACGACCTCGATGTCGAACAGGATAAAGAGCATGGCCACGAGGTGGAACTTGATCGAAAACCGCGCGGTGCCTTCGCCCACGGGCAGCATCCCGCATTCGTAAGCGGTATCCTTGACGGGGGGCCGCCGCCCTTTCTGGCCCAGAATGACCGAGCCGGCCAGCATGCCGAAAGAAAACAGGACCGCCAAGGCCCCAAGCATCAACACGGGGAGATACTGTGCCAGTTGCTCCGACTGTTCCATGGGGCGAGTTTAGGGAGAGTTTGGGTTTTGGCAAGAGCAAAGGGGCAGGGCTGCGCGAACGTCAGGCCGGTGTGGGTTAGCGCAAGGGCCGCAGCCCTGAAATCCGAAATCCGAAGGCCCGAAATCCGAAGGAAATCCGAACTCCGAAATCCGACTGCCGAGATCGCAGAGCTTTCGAGCACTGCCTCTGCGCTTAATACTGAGGGCGCAGGCGCTTGCGTGTTCCATGGCGACGGCGCCGAATGAGGCACCGGACGCGGATTTCGGCCTTCGGAGTTCGGAGTTCGGAGTTCGGATTTCCTTCGGATTTCGGATTTCGGATTTCGGTCATCGGCCTTCGGGCTTCCAAGTTGGCCTGGCTCAACGGCCCGTGGGTTCCGGTTCTATTTCCACCAAACGATAGCCAATGCCCGGTTCAGTCAACAGGAGTGAAGGTTTTGAAGGTTCGGCCTCAAGTTTTTCGCGCAGGTGGGCCATATATACGCGGAGGTATTGCGTCTGGTCGATATAGTTGGGACCCCAAACTTCGCGGAGGATTTGTTGGTGTGTGAGGACCTTGCCGGCATGTTTGACGAAGAGGCGCAGGAGGGCGTATTCGGTGGCCGTGAGTTTTGTCTCGTGCCCGGCGACCTTGACCACGCGGGCTGTTAAATCCACTTCCAGACGCCCTGAGTGGAAGAGGGCCGTGTCCGATGGGGATTGGCCATGGCGCATGGCGAGCCTTAAGCGCGCCAGCAACTCGCCGGTGCCAAAGGGTTTGGTTACGTAATCATCCGCCCCGTTGTCCAGGGCCCTGATCTTATCTTCTTCCCGATCGCGCACGGAGAGCACGACTACCGGCACCTGGCTCCATTCGCGCAACCGCTGGAGCACGCTCACGCCCTCCATGTCCGGCAAACCCAAATCCAGGAGCACCACGTCCGGCGGGTGCTGCGCGGCCTCGGAGATGCCCTCCTGTCCATTTGCCGCCTCCAAAACCCGGTAGCCGTTTGCCTCCAGGCATACGCGCAACAACCGGCGAATTTGCAGTTCGTCATCGATCACAAGCACGGTGGGTTTAAGGGCAGGAGTTTCGCTCATAAAGTTGCTTCTGGCGCTAACGGCGGGGGTTTGCTGATTGGCAGGCGAATCGTGAACCGGGCGCCCCCGCCGGGCTTGTTCTCTGCCTGGACTTGACCGCCCTGCGCCTCGACAAACCCTTTCACGATGGCCAGGCCCAGGCCGGTGCCCCCGGCCGGCGCCGATGGCGCGCGGTAGAATTTGTCGAAAATGTATGGGACGGCCTCGGGTGGAAGGCCAGGTCCATCATCCGAGACGCTGAGGAGAAGGACGTTTGGCTCGACCGCAGCGCGGACCTGAACTGCCGTTCCCGGAGGTGTGTGGACGGCAGCGTTAAGCAACAGGTTCGTCAGCGCCTGCTGCATTAGCACAAAGTCCATCCGCACCAGGGGCAGTCCCGGGGGGACATGGAGGGAGATCCTGTTCCGGCCCATGTCCCGTTCAATTTCCTTCAACGTGGCCTGAATCAAGTCCGCCACGTCGCACCAATCGAGTTTGGGTTTGACATGGCCCGATTCGAGCCGCGTCATGTTCAGCAGGTTGCCGATGAGCCGATTGAGTCTCTTGGAGGCCTCCTGAATCTCGCCGACCATCGCCTGCTGGAATTCATTCAACGCGCCGCCACGCGCCTCGCAAAGGTTGCCGGCCGCGTTGCCGATAACCGCGATGGGCGTTCGTATCTCGTGCGAAACCGAGTTGAGCAAGGTCTTGCTCAGGCGCTCGGACTCCGTCACCAGCTTTGCCTGCTGCTCGGCATCGCGCAATCGTTGTCGATCCAGCACCAGGGCTATTTGACGAACGAATGAGTCCAGGAGGTCGCGCTGCTCCGTGGCCAAGGGGGTGGAATCCTTCAAGTGCAGGCTGAGCACCCCTACGGCGTGGTTCCCGGCAACCAGGGGCAGGTGGAGGCCCTCAGCCGAAGGCAGAGTATCGGTTCCAGAACCTGCCGGCTGGCGGCGGCGGAAGGCCCACACGGCGACGCTCTCTTCCTTTTCCAACAAGTTCCAGGTGCTGGCGAAGTAGGGGGTGAGCGAGTCTTTCTGGTTTTCGTCCGGCAAGGACAGGGCAACCCCGGCGCGGAAGGCCTTGCCCACCTCACGGATGATGACCGCCAGGAGGTCGGCGAAATCTGTCGCCTGCGCCAGTTCGCGGGTGAGGAGATAGAGGGCGGTAGCCCGCTGCTCACGGCGGCGCTCGGCGTCCTGCTGGGCGCGCAAACGCGCCGCCAGATGTCCCATCGCAAGGGCAATGACAAAGTAAGTCGCAAACATCATCGCGTCCCCGGCATTGACGATGCGGAAGCTGTAGCGCGGTTCGGTGAAGAAGAAATCCCACAGCAGGGCCGTCAAGGTGGCTGCAGCCAGGGTCGGCCCTCGTCCGACGAACATCGCCAAAACGACGACGCACAACAAATAAATGAGAGCCACCGGTTGGGTTCCCAGCCAATGTTGGAGCACCGCGTTCAAGCCCGTGACTCCGGCGACGACCCCCAGCGCCACGCCGTAACTTCGGGCGCCAGCCGCGTCAAGACGCGGTCTGGCTGGGCGCCTGAAGCCCGGCGTCTGGCCCTCGGCCCTGACGGCGTGGACGTCAATGTGCCCGCTTTCGCGAATCAAGCGGTTGAGCAGAGAGCCGCCGCGCAACAAATCCAGGGCCTGCCACCCGACAGGTTTGCCCACCACCAGTTGAGTCGCATTCTGCTCGCGGGCCACGCGCAAGAGGCCCCGCACAACGTCAGCGTCCGTAGTGGTGATGACTTCCGCGCCCAATTCCCGAGCCAGGGCGAGGTGGCGGGCCAGGCGGGTCTGTTCGTCCTCATTCAAAGGCTGCGGAAGCTCGACGTACACCGCCAGCCAGGGCGCCTGGAGTTCACCGGCCAACCGGCGCGTCCAGCGCACCAGGGCCGCCGAGGTCGGGCTGGCGCTCACGGCCACCAGCAGCCGCTGGCCGGATTTCCACGGGTCCGCGATGCCCTGCGCCTGGCGGTAGGCCAGCACGTCCTGCCCCACGTGGTCGGCGGCAAATCGCAGGGCAAGTTCCCTCAGGGCGGAGAGGTTGCCCACGCGGAAAAAATGCTCCTGCGCGGCCCTGGCGGCCTCCGGCACGTACACCTTCCCGGCCGTGAGGCGCTCACGCAGTTCTTCCGGCGGGAGGTCCACCAATTCAAATTCAGCGCCGTCAAGAATGGAGTCGGGCAGGGTTTCCCGGATGGTGATGCCGGTGATTTGATGAACGGCATCGGCGCGGCTCTCGACGTGCTGCACATTCAAGGTCGTAAAAACGTCGATGCCCGCCTCCAGAAGCTCGAGCACGTCCTGGTACCGCTTCGGATGCCGCGAGCCCGAGGCGTTGGTATGCGCAAACTCATCCACCAGCGCAAGCTGCGGATGCCTCGACAGCACCGCATCCAGGTCCATTTCCGTCATCGCGACCCCGCGATATTCGGTGCTCCGGCGCGGGACCATCGGCAAACCTTCTGCCAGCGCGTCCGTTTCTTTGCGCCCATGAGTTTCCACGTAGCCAATCACCACGTCCCGCGCGGCAGCCAACTCGCGCCGGGCCGCCTCGAGCATCGCGTAGGTCTTGCCCACTCCCGGGGCCATGCCAAAGAAGACCTTCAACTTGCCCCGTTTTTCCCGGGCGCCTTCCTTCTGCAAAGCCGCGAGCAGCACGTCGGGATTGGGGCGCTCGTGCTCAATCATGTTGCCAAGTTATCTTGTGGCAGGGTGCTTGGCCATTTCAATTTTGAAAGTGCAGGACGTCAGTAGCGATTATCAACTGAGTGGAATTCTGACTGCGGTGCCCGAAGCGAGTGGTTGTTGGGTCGGTGCGCTCGCCCTCGTAATTGTGGGCTGCCATCAGCGCCATGATTTAGGCCGTATTCGGCGCCTGCGGCTGCGGTGATTTCCCTTAGTTTTCCCGTATCGCGGCACAGACACGCTCCCGTATCTCCCGAAGCTTGCTCAACTTGAGTTTGGCCACGGCACGCCGCACGCAAACTCACCGCTTACAAATCGCGCCATGCTTCATCCTCTTCAGGCGTGCTCCAGTCCGCCCCCCACGCCGTTTGGGCCAGAGGCAACAAATTCTCCCGGCCTTCTTCGCGCGCCGCCTCCTGGGCCTTCAGCAACACCAGGATGCTCCTTGAATCGTGCCGAATCATGTGCCGTTCTTGTCAGATAAGTGAGATGCGCCCGAAAGGTCCTTAGGGCGTTCCCATATTTCTGCGAAGCAGCAGGAACGAGAGAACCAGGACTGCGATGAGCAAAGGGGCCAGCATGGCCACAGCCAGGACCCAGGGGCGCTGGGAGATGCCTGGCGCCCAGGGCGCCGGCTCCTCCAAACGGTCGGCCAGGCCGGTGACGCGCATGTGGTCGATCGTGTCAATCTCGGCCTTCATGGCCGCAGCGCTGGGATAACGCTCGGCAGGCTCCCGTTGAAGGGCGCGCAGGGCGATTTCCTCAGCCTGGGGGGAAAGGTCGGGGTTAAGCTTGCGCGGCGCCGCGGGGTCGCCCGTGACGCGGGCGTTCAAGGCGGCCCACGGGTTGTCGTTTTGGAAAGGAACGACCCCAGTCAACATCTCATAAAACAGCGCGCCCAGGTTATAGATGTCGGTGCGCTTGTCAGCGCGTTTGCCTTTGACCTGTTCGGGCGCCATGTAATCCGGGGTGCCCATGGAGGCCGAGTTGCCGACGCGGGTGATTCGCCGTGAAACGTCATTCCTGGCGATGCCGAAGTCCATGATGCGAATGGTCCCGTCGCAACAAATCATCACGTTTTGGGGCTTGAGGTCGCGGTGAACCACCCCGTGCTCGTGCAGATGCTCCAGGGCCTCGCAAATCAGGCTGGCGAGCTTGAGGGCGTCCTTTTCCGGCAATGGCCGCATCGCCTTGAGCGTATGCTCGAGGGTGCAGCCCTTCAAATACTCGGTGACAATATAGGGCCGGCTCTTGTTTTCGACCGGAATGAACTTGAGGACGAAGGGGTGGTTCAACTCCAGGCCGATTCTTTCCTCACGCTGGAAGCGGGAAAAGAAGTTGGGATCGCTTTCGTACTCCAAGTGGGGCACTTTGATCGCCACCACCCGGCCCCCATCCTGTTCGTCTTCCGCCTTGAAAATCGTGGCCATGCCGCTCCGGCTAAGGACTTCCGTGATAAGAAAGCGGCCATCCAGCAAATGTCCCGGTTGAAATGGGACGCCCGCCACATCAACAGGGTCGTGATGCTCGGGCACTTCCCGGCAACAGGTCACTTGCTCCAGCGGACACGTATCGTCGCGTTTCACGCATTGAGATTGGCCCGGAAGGACGCAGGGCGGTAATTAAATGAGGGTTGAATCGCGTAAAAAAGATATTAAGCCCTGTCGGCTGAAGTGTCGAGCGTGTGGAGCGTGTCGAGCGTGTGGAGCGTGTCGAGCGTGTCGAGCGTGGTGAGTGCTACGGTGCCTCCGCACGCTACGCTCCCACGCTCCCCACGCTCCCCACGCTCCACGCCCTCACCGCGCGGCGGCGGCGCTCGATGAGAGGCGGTCGAGCGCGAGGTTCAGCGTCAGGACATTGACACCGGGGTCGCCCAGGAGACCGAGGTCGGGGGCATCGGTGTTCTGGGGGATGAGATTACGGATCGCTTCCAGGCTCATGCTGCGGGCTTTGGCGACGCGCGCCACCTGGAGTTCGGCATTTTGCGGGCTGATGTGCGGGTCCAGGCCGCTGGCCGACGCCGTAACGGCGTCGGCGGGAACAGGCGCATTGGTGGCCAGGCCGTTCTGGGAGCGGTAATCGGCCAAGTTTTGAGCGATGCCGTCGCGCAGCTTCTGGGAAGTGGGGCCCAGGTTGCTGCCGCCTGAGCTGGTGGCATCGTAGCCGTTTCCCGCAGAGGAGGGGCGCGAGTGAAAGTACTTCTCACCGGTGAACTGCTGGCCCAGCAGGCGCGAACCCCGAATGGCTCCCTTGGAATCCACGATCAAGCTGCCGTTGGCCTTGTCATGGAAAAGGGCCTGTCCAATCCCGAAGACCAGCAGCGGATAAAGCCCGCAGCACACAACAGCCAGGATGAGGGTAGCCAGGACCGCGCTGCGGATTTCCGAAAGGAGCTTATTCATAATCTTAATCTTAATCTTAATCTTAATCCTAAACGAGCCTGAGCGCCGTGATAATCATATCGATGAATTTGATTCCGATAAAGGGGATGATGACGCCCCCCAGCCCATAAATAAGCAGGTTGCGCTGGAGAATGGCCAACGCGCCGATGGGCTTGTACACCACGCCCCGGAGCGCCAGCGGGATGAGCGTGATAATGATGAGCGCGTTGAAGATGATCGCGCTGAGAATGGCGCTGTCCGCGCTTTGCAGGCGCATGATGTTCAGGGGTGCTATTGCCGGGAACTTGGCCATGAGCATGGCGGGGACAATGGCGAAGTACTTGGCCACATCGTTGGCGATGCTGAAGGTGGTGAGTGAACCGCGCGTGATGAGAAGCTGTTTGCCGATTTCAACGATCTCGATGAGCTTGGTCGGGTTGCTGTCCAGGTCCACCATGTTGCCGGCCTCGCGCGCCGCTTGGGTCCCTGTATTCATGGCCACGCCCACGTCCGCCTGGGCCAGCGCCGGCGCGTCGTTGGTGCCGTCACCCGTCATGGCGACCAGGTGGCCGGCGGCTTGTTCGCTGCGGATGCGCTTGAGCTTGGCCTCGGGCGTTGCCTGGGCGATAAAGTCATCCACGCCGGCCTCGGCCGCGATCGCCGCGGCCGTCAACTGGTTGTCGCCCGTGATCATGACGGTGCGGATGCCCATTTTGCGCAATTGGGCAAATCGCTCCTTGATCCCGCCCTTGACCACGTCTTTGAGTTGAACCACGCCGAGGACTTCGTTGGCCTCGGCCACCACCAGCGGCGTGCCGCCCGAGCGCGAGATCTCTTCGACGGCCTGTGTCACCGCCTGCGGGAATTTTCCGCCCCGCTGGTCAATATAAGCGCGCATGGCGTCAGCCGCGCCTTTGCGGATGCTGCGAGTGGCGGCCCGGGCAGGTTCAGCCTTCCGGTCCATCGAAGGGCTGGCGCTCCGAGCGGCTGGCTTGGCGCCTGAGGCCACGGCGTCCTCAAAGAAGTCCACACCGCTCATCCGGGTTTGGGCCGTGAACGGGACAAATCGCGCCTGCGGCTCGGCCACGGCGCGGCCTCGCAAATTGAACTGCTGCTTGGCCAGGACCACGACCGAGCGCCCCTCGGGAGTCTCATCCGCCAACGAGGCCAGTTGCGCGGCGTCGGCCAGGCGTTCCCGGTTGATGCCGGGCGCCGGGATAAAGGCCGTGGCCATGCGATTGCCCAGCGTAATCGTGCCGGTCTTATCGAGCAGCAACACGTCCACGTCCCCCGCCGCCTCGACGGCCCGGCCGCTGGTGGCCATCACGTTGCGCCGGATGAGCCGGTCAATGCCGCTGATGCCGATTGCGCTGAGCAACCCGCCGATGGTGGTGGGGATCAAGCAGACCAGGAGCGCCACCAGGACAGGCACAGAGAAGTCAACCCCGGAGTAGATGCCGAACGGCTTGAGGGTCACGCACGCGAGCAGGAAAATGAACGTGAGGGCCGCCAGTAAAATCGTCAGTGCTATCTCGTTGGGGGTCTTTTGGCGCCGGGCGCCCTCAACCATCGCTATCATTCGGTCCAGAAAGGCCTGCCCCTTTTCCTGGGTCACACGGATGACAATGCGGTCGCTGATGACCTGCGTGCCGCCGGTCACCGCGCTGCGGTCGCCCCCGCTTTCCCGTATGACCGGCGCCGATTCGCCCGTGATGGCCGATTCATCGACGGTGGCGATGCCCTCGACCACATCGCCGTCGGCCGGGATCGTGTCGCCTGCCTCGCAAACGACCAGGTCGCCTTTCTGGAGCTCAGGGGCGGGAACCTTCTCCTCCCGGCCATTGCGCAACCGGCGAGCGATTGTATCTTTGCGCGCCTTGCGCAACGCATCCGCCTGGGCCTTGCCTCGGCCTTCGGCGACCGCCTCCGCGAAATTGGCGAACAGGACGGTGAACCACAACCAAACGGCCAATTGGGCAACGAAACCGCGCTCGGCCGCGGCGCAGCCAAGGATGCCCACCGTGGTCAGCACCGCCCCGACCATAGTCACAAACATGACCGGGTTCTTGACCATCAGCCGCGGATCGAGCTTGCGGAATGAGCCTCCGATTGCCGGCACAGCGATCTTCCAGTCGAAAAGAGAGGGAGCTTTGTGAGTCATAAAAGGCGAAATTCGTGAGGGCTGCTTGAACTAGAACAGCTTCCCTTGCCCGGTAAGGAAATGCTCGACGATGGGCCCGAGTGTCAGGCAGGGCAGAAAGTTCAGCGCGCCGACCAGCACCACCGTTCCCAGCAGCAAGACGACGAATGTGCCGCCCGCCACGGGGAAGGTCCCTGCGCTTGGGGGTGAGATTTTCTTCCGGCCGAGCGAGCCCGCCATGGCCATGATCGGGACGATCATCGAGAAGCGGCCAATCAGCATCGCCAGCGCAATCGTCGTGTTGTACTCGGGTGTGTTGGCGTTGAGCCCGGCAAAGGCACTGCCGTTGTTGCCGGTGGCCGAACTGTAGGCATAAATGATCTCGCTCAGGCCGTGCGGACCGTTGTTGTTCAATCCGGCCAAACCCCACTTGCTCACGGAAGCCCAGGCCGCAAAACCAAGGATCGACACTGCCAGCACCAGCAACGCCAGCATCGCCATTTTCACGTCGTAGGATTGGATTTTCTTGCCAAGGTATTCGGGGGTCCGCCCCACCATCAGGCCCGCAATGAACACCGCCAGCACCACGAAGACGAGCATGCCGTAAAGGCCCGCCCCGACGCCGCCGATGATGATTTCGCCAAGCTGAATGTTGAAAAGCGGGACGAACCCGCCCAGCGCCGTGAACGAATCGTGCATCGCGTTGACCGCCCCGCACGAGGCATCGGTCGTCACGGTCGCAAACAGGGCGGAGTTGAAGATGCCGAAGCGGACCTCCTTGCCTTCCATATTGCCGCCGGCCGCCGCGACCCCTAGTTGCTGATGAATCGGATTGCCAACCGCTTCCGAGTGCCAGCACAAAAAGACCCCGGCCAGAAACAATATCATCATCGCCGCCCAGACCGACCATCCATGCGCCTGGTTCTTGACCATCCGCCCCAGGTAATAGGTCAGCCCGCTGCCGATGGCGAAAATGGAAAGCATCTGGATGAAGTTCGAGAGCGGCGTGGGGTTCTCGAACGGATGCGCGGCGTTGGCGTTCATAAAGCCGCCGCCGTTTGTCCCGAGCATCTTGATGGCAACCTGCGAAGCCACGGGTCCCTGCGCGATCACCTGTTCCTCGACCTTCTGATCCACCATGACGGGCATGTTGGTCGTCACGGGTTGGCCTTTCTCGTCGAGCTTGGGCACGTCCACCATCACGGCCACGCCGTTGGTCATCACCGGCTGGCCCTTTGGGTCCAACTTCGGCGCTTGAACCATGACGGCGACGTTGGTCGTGACCGGCTGGCCTTTCTCGTCCGTCTTGGCAACCTGTGTGGTGAACGGTTCCGTGAGCTTGGCCTTGGTGTAGGGCTTGAAGTTTTGAATCATCCCTTGGGACACCAGGACCACCGCAAACACCACGCAGATGGGCAGCAACAGGTAGTAAACCGTCCGCACCAGGTCCACCCAGAAGTTACCCAGCGTTTGGGTCGAGTGCCGCGCAATGCCCCGCACCAGCGCCGCCGCAATCGCAATCCCGGTTGCCGCCGAGACGAAGTTGTGAACCACCAGCGCGACCATTTGCGACAGATACGACATGGTCGATTCGCCAACGTAGCTCTGCCAGTTGGTGTTGGTGGTGAAGCTCGCGGCGGTGTTGAAGGCCAGGTCCGGACTGACGGCGCCGAAGCCTTGGGGATTGAGCGGCAGCCACTTCTGCAGCCGCAGAATCCCATAAGTGAACAGGCAACCCACCACGCTGAAGAGCAGCATGGCAAACGCGTATGCTTTCCAATCCTGCTCTTTGTCGGATTTGACTCCCATCAGCCGGTAGGTGAGTCGCTCCAACGGTTTAAAAACCGGGTCAAGCCAGGTCCGGCCTTTTGCATCCAGGACCCGGACAAGGTAAAGCCCCATCGGTTTGGTGACCAGCGCCACCGCCGCCACAAACACTCCAAGTTGCAACCAATCCATCGCGCGCATAGCAGTTCCCTCAGAATTTCTCCGGCCGAATCATGGCCGCCAGCAAATAGACAAACAGCAGCAAAGCGACAATGCCGACAATCAGGTTTTCCATAGGCGTTCCCTTACATTTTGTCGCAGGCGAGGACATACAAGCCGCTCACGACAAAGAACAGCATCACAAGTCCGATATAGATCAAGTCCATCATAGTTTTTTCCGTGGCTGAAGTGTTCACGACCCCATAAAGTTTGGATAATAAAAACCCGTCGTGGCCCCATTAAAAATTCATAAAACGCGGCACGGTCAGGGGCTTCAAACGGAGCCGTTTGAACGACAAAAAATGAATAAAGTCCAGCTCAGCTTGGTTCGCGGCGCGCCTGGGCGACGATCCTCAAGGCGGCATTGCAGCGGTCGGCGATGTCGTGCCAGCGGCCGTCCAATAAATCCTGCTTTTTGGCAATCCAGGTGCCCCCGGCGGCAGCCACTGTTTCAAGCCTCAGATAGGATTCCAGGTTAGCCAGGTTCAGGCCGCCGGTGGGCATGAAACGGAGGCCGGTGTGCTTGTAAGGGGCGGAGAGCGCCTCAACCATCGCCACGCCGCCCAGCGCCTCAGCCGGGAAGAACTTCAGTAGTTTGCAGCCCAAGGCCAGACCCATCTCGATATCGGTGGGCGTGGCCACGCCGGGCACGAAGGGCAAGCCCATCTGCCGGGCGCGCTTGACGATGTCGGGATTCAAACCGGGCGCCACGGCGAAGGTGGCGCCGCTGCCTTTGGCAGCCTTGAGGTTGGCGGCCGTGAGCACTGTGCCCGCGCCAACGACCAACCCCGGACACTCTTGCGCCAGTGTCCGGATGACCTCGGCCGCCGCTGCCGTCCGGAAAGTGATCTCGACCACCGGCAGCCCGCCTTGCAGCAGGGCCTTGGCCAGCGGAAGGGCGGCCTCGGCGCTCTCGATGGCAACGACCGGCACCACTCCGTAATGAGCGACTCGCTCCAGAACGGATTCCTGTTTCATAGGACTGCCACGAGGGCCGCAGCCCGTGGAAATGTCAGGGCGGCTCGCATGAAGCAATCTTCTCCTGATTGCTCCCTGGGAATCAAGCCGCGATTTTCCAGCAAGCCGGGGCCTAAGCCCGGTTGGTCCAATCGCGAATGAACGCAAATTGACCCGGAACCGCGAAATCAATCCATGTCGTCCGTGATTTCCTCGATGGGCAGGGGTGGCTTGGCGCGAATTCCCTTGGCCCATTCCCGGCCCTGGTCGCTCGTGTGAAAGAGCGCCACCAACTCGTCCGTGACCTCCACGGCCTCCGCCTCCGGCGATTGATAATTCAATTCCCACTTGCTCACGACGGCCTGCACACCCGCCTTTTTGGCCACGCCGGGCAGCGCCTCTTTGATTTTCGCCATAATGCCTGCCACCGAACCGGTGCTGAACCCCTCCTCGTGCATCCGCCGCTGCCCCAACTTCATCCGGGCCTCTATCTCCTTCATCCGCTTCTCGTCCTTGACCGCCTTCGCTTTCTGATAATCCGCCTGGACGGCCTTGAGCGACTCCCGGAACTCTGTCGAATTGGCGTAAGCAACCGCCACCGCCCGCGAATCATAAACCCCAATCCGCAGCCTGTTCGTCTGCGACTGGGCCCGCGCTGTCGCGCCGGTCAGCAGACACAGCGCAACCGTTGAACTGACAATGAACCTTTTCGGGAACTCGACTGTATTTCTCATGCCGCGACTCTACCAGCCCGGCCGCCCGGGGTGTTAATCGAAAAATCTGATGCCCGAACCCGTCAGGACGATGATCGCCCGGCAGTACTAAGGGCTTTCTCCCGGCCGGCTCGATGCTACAATGTCGCCGCAGTTCGGTCTTGCTCGACGATCAACAATTATGAGTGCTGCATTTCCGGAACCCGGGTTGCCTGGCGGCGTCAGCCCTGAAACCGCCCGTGCGTGCCTGGACAAACTGCTGCCCCAATTGCCCGACGGCGCCCTCGTGTACGCCTGCCTCCGCGACCTTTTTGAACACGGACCCATCGGAACACGCGGGGAGCCGGTGGTTTCCCGGCCCTCACGAAGCGCCATTGTCCATTACCTGGCCAAGTGGGCTCGCTCAATCGGCCTGTCTCAGGAGGCTTGCCTTGATTGGCTGACAACCTACGCCCTGGGCGTGCTGGCCGCCATTTCCACCAGTTCCCCGGGCGCCATTCGGCACAATGTCAAGGGCATCGTCAAATACGTGTACCATATCGGATACCCGTTCAACTGTGAAAAGGAACACAACCCCCTGCATTGCCGGTGCGACCCCCAATGCCCCGTATATCATCAAGCCGAGGTTCCCCTGCCCAAGCCGGGGAGCCTCTTCGGTGCCGGCGCCGCACAAGAGCAGGGCCACCCGCCACCGCAATGGATCGGCCGCGTCAAGGACCATTACCGGGAACAATATGAGAAGTCCCTGGTGGTCATCCGGGAAATGCGGGCGGCCGGGCAGAAGCCAGGCGACATTCTCGAGCGATTGAATACGGAGAAGCTGCCGACCAAAACGGGAAGGAAATGGACCAACCCAACCTTGTCTCAAACCATAAAAGCCCTGGAACGCGCCGCGCCTGGGACTCCCGGATAGTCTCCAAGCGGATGCTCAAACGGTTCAATGGCCGTTGACGCTGCCGGGATTGCACCACACTTGGTTCTTCTCGGCCTGTTTGGCCAGGCCGGCCCAGACGGGGTATTGGACGAATTGGACGGAGCCGCTGACCACAACCACGATGCCACCGAGCTTTCCGTGGCGCCTGCCCAGGGCGAAGTCGATGGTTGGATCCGGGTAACTGGAACCATCATTGTAGTTGTTGAAGCTGGGGTTGAGCAGCGGGTTGGTGTCGGCCGGTTCCCACATGATGTACGCATCCTGGCGGAAATCGCCCTGTTTGTAGGATCTCGGCGCGATGGCGCCATAACCGCAGACCGCGCCGTTCATGACGTAAGTCGACAACTTGTTGATGCGCTGGCTGAAGTTGGGGGCGTTGGTCAGGTCCAGCGGGCACCGATAGACCCTCGAGTCCCGGGTATACTGCCAAAAGAGGCCGCCTTGGTAGGCCAGGTTCACGTTCGTTGCCCATGGGAGCGCAAAGATGTTGGGCGGGGCGCTGTTGACCGGAGTGTAGAGCCACCCGGGCAGGGGGGTGCCATCGGGAAAGGTCCAAGGAGAATTCCAGTTCGGATATGCCATGATGTCCCGGTTGTCTGCGATGTACATCTGCATCGCGGTGCCCAGTTGCTTGTTGTTGTTGACGCATTGCATGCGCAGGGCCTTCTCCTTGGCCGAAGTAAGGGCGGGCAACAGCATCGCCGCCAGGATGGCGATGATGGCGATGACCACCAGCAATTCAATGAGCGTGAAGGCCCGCGGGCCCGAGTCTTCAAAACGTGGCGGCTTCATAACTGTCCTATAACAGGCCCAGCAGCGTCTGACAAGTCTCGAAACAAGCGGCCAGCCCCGAGGAATGCGCGGCCGGCCTTCGCACGGTTCGCCCGGGGCGGGCTTGGGCCGGATGATTTGCTGGCGCGAGGGGGCAAGGGAGCGCCGCCCTGATGGAGGGCGGTTACGCAGATGTTCGACGGTTTGAACCTGGGCACACCTGACGGCGTGCCGTTCAGGAGGAGTCAATCAGGCGGATTTGGCAGGGAGGGCTGGTGAGAGCCTCCTCGCCCAACGTGAAGTAGCGGAAGCACTCCAAAAGGCGCTGATTGAGGTTTTTGAGACTGCCGAACAGTTCGATTGGAGAGCTGTCGTACTCTTTGGCCAAAGGCTGCAGCAGACTGCCCATCTCGAACATCTGCAGGAACAGATGAGCCATCTGCAACAGGTAGTAGAAGGCCTTGAGGACGTCGGGCTCGTTGCTGTAGGCGTGCTCCAGGTTCAATCCGCTGTTCTTTTGGATGTTAAAACCTTGGTTTTCGATTTTGCTGCGGACGCGCCCTCCTCGAGCGGCCACGTCGCAAACGGTGTTTTGGCGGAGGGGCAAATCGGTGATCCGGGCAAAGGTGTGCTTCTCCTGCCCGGAAGTTTCCTGGCAGAGCAGGGCGTTGAGTTTGTGCCGACGGTCCTGGTCATCTTCGTAATCCAGGTCATTGACCCAGCGAAAGAGTTGGCGGGTGCCGTCGGCCAGGGCGCACTTGAGAC
>Ga0181524_10002704_pt1 | contig 17915 bp, 7 predicted proteins | sample PEATcosm2014_Bin_34_FD_119761 | JGI IMG/M metagenome (GOLD analysis project Ga0181524, IMG submission 119761) | Peatland microbial communities from MTU Mesocosm Facility, Houghton, MI, USA - PEATcosm2014_Bin05_60_metaG | ecosystem: Environmental > Terrestrial > Soil > Wetlands > Peat | place...
GCAGGCCGCCGGCGACCAGGTGGACCTGATCGCGCCGGAGACGGACGCCGCGCCGCCCGCGGCCCCGCCGGCGCTCTTCGTCAGCACCGTCCCCGCCGAACTGATCCAGACCGACGGAGCGCCGCAGTTCGTCCCGATCGCGGACACCGCCCTGCTGCAGGCGCAGAACAGCGACGACGCCATCTTCCTGGATGGGCAGACCGGCGACTATTTCGTGCTCATCTCCGGCCGCTGGTTCAAGTCGGCCTCGCTCGAGGGCGAACCGTGGCGATTCGCCTCCGCCAAGGAACTGCCGGCCGACTTCGCCAGGATCCCGGCGGACAACCCGCGCGCGAACGTGCTCGCCTCCGTGGCCGGCACGCCCGAGGCGCACGAGGCGCTCATCGCCGACGCCATCCCGCAGACCGCCGCCGTCACTCCCGGCCCGGCGGAGCTGAACCTGCTCTATGACGGCGCCCCGGACGGCGCCCCGCAGTTCGAGCCGGTCGAGGGCGTCCCGGACCTGCAATACGCCGCGAACGCCTCGCTCCCGGTGATCGAGTCCGCGCCCGCTTCGTTCTATTGCGTGCAGAACGGCGTCTGGTTCGTCGCCCCGACCGCCGCCGGACCGTGGACGGTCGCGACGGCGGTGCCGCCGGCGATCTACGCCATTCCGCCTTCCTGCCCGCTGCACTACGTCACCTACTGCCGCATCTACGGCTTCACGCCGGAGGCCGTGTTCGTCGGCTACATGCCCGGCTATCTCGGCGCCGTGATCTCGGCCGACGGCGTGGTGGTTTACGGCACCGGTTACCGCTATCGGCGGCACGTCGGCCTTGTGTGGATCCCCCAGCCTTGCACGTACGGCTTCGGTGCGGGCTTCGCATGCGGGCCGGACACGGGATTCGAGTTCGGGTTCGCCGGGGATACCTTCGCCGGCGGATGCCTTGCGCCGTATTGGGGGCCTTTCGATTGGGGATGGCGACATCACTTCAACTACGGCCGCATCAGCGTCAACCACGTGGACCTTTACTCGCATTGGGGCGGCAAAGTCGTCTCGATCCGGCAGCGCCCGCCGCACGCCGGCGAGGAGGAAAACGCCCGGCTCCATCCGCAGGCCCCGTTCAACCCGTACTCCGCCCGCCCGGCGGCCATTCAGCGCGCCCCGGCCGAGCATCAGCCGGCCGCGAAGTCCGTCAAGCTCGATTGGAGCGCGAACGCCAAGCCGCGTCCAAAAATTCCCACCAGCGCGTCCGCGACCACGGAAGCAAATCGCCGGGCGCAGGTCACCAGGCTGAACAACGTCTTCGTCAGCGCGTCGGGCGAAGTCTACCGCCGCGCGCCGGCGCCCGAGCCGGCCGCGCGCCCGGCGCCGGTCGAGAACACGCGTGAAACGCCGACGCGTGCGCGCCTACCGGGGGCAGCCCAGCGTGAAACACCGACGCCCGCGCGTGAACCGGCCGAGGCCCAGCGTGAAGCGCCGACGCCTGCGCGTCAGCCGGCCGAGGCCCGCCGTGAAGCGCCGCCGCCTGCGCGTCAACCGGCCGAGGCCCGCCGTGAAGCGCCGACGCCTGCGCGCGAACCCGCTCAACCGGCCCAATGGGAGCAGCACACCGCCTCCGGCTGGAAGCCCGCCGCGCAGAGCCCTGCCTTCCGCGAAGCCGCCCCCGAGTTGAACCGCGAAGCCGCTGCGCGCGACATCGGCGAAACCCGCGCCGTCAGCCGCCCGGCCAGGGTCGAGGCGCCACCCAGCATCCCGGCCGCCCCGCCCCGTCCGTCCGCCCCGACGCCCGGCGGCGCGCCACGGCGATAATTGCAACAAAGGAGATAACGGCCGACCGGCAAAGGGCGACTGGATGCGAGTAGCAGGAGCTGAAGCGGATGGCTGAATACGCTCCCGGCGAAGGTTGGACATGTCCAAACTGCGGCGAGAAACTCGATCAGCAATCTACCGATTGCCGGAAATGCGCTGCGCGCAAGCCTGCAGAATCCCGTGCCGATGCTCAGACGTCACCAGTGGCTGCGCCACCGGTTCCTCCCGCAGACGCAGACAAAATAGTCCGTCCACGGGCTACGAAACTCCTTATCGTGGCAGCATGGTCCTGCCTGGCTCTGACTTTGATCGGGTGGGCTGGCGGATGTATCGGCATGGACGAGTACCTCGCACTGTGTTGCGTGATTGCAGGTTCCTGCCTTGGGCTATTGACCTTCTTCGACTTGCGTCGCAGCGCCGCACGCGCGAGCAAGGTGGCGGCGCTCTTTGGTCTGTGCGGCACGCTTGCCATGATGTTCATTGGGCCCTTGCTCGCAGAGACGGGCAGCGTCCTTCTTCTGCTAGTGACCGGCGTGTGTCTGTGCCTGTTGCTGGCCTGCTTGACAAGGTGGCTGCGGTGGCGGCTATTCGTAGCATCCCTTCTCGTATGGGCGGGCTTGCTTGCCGTTCTGGAAGTAGGCACGTTTCCTCCCAAGAAATTGATGATCGTCGTCCCCGGACCCGCAAGTCCGGCTGAAACCTACAGGGGCTACACTCTCGAGGAGGCCAAGGCAAGACGAATTGCTGAGGTCTATGGGACATTCTCATTGGACACACGAATTTCGGCCGAGTTGTTTTCAGTCCGTGCCGGCGTCCTTGAGCCAGTCGCCTACAGAGAGTGCTGGCGCAGTCCAGATCGGAGTCCATCGCCGATTTGGGAGGACCTGCGAATCACTTTGGCGCTCTCCAACGAGGAAGGGCCGGACGGCAATTGGACCACCTTGTGCACCAAGGGCGAGACGCGTGGATACGGATCCATCAGCGGGATTCGAAATGATATACGAATAGTGGATTCGCGGCTCCTGAGAGGTTATCTCGGACCAGGAAACAGATTCATGCTCTACGCCGAAGGGGACGAAAAGCTTGTCATAGAGCGCGGCATGACAGTCGAAGAATTTGCACAGAAGAACAAGGGGTCCTACCTCGTCGTCACGATAGCCAGGAACTGACGGCTTGAACAAGAAAAGCGGAGCCCAAGCGTCTTAGGAACGGGCACCGTTTTCGGCTTTCGATAAAACAGGCGCTCTGGAACTCTTGAAAAAATGTCTTCGTCATTCCCGCGAATGCGGGAATGACGCCTCGTCCTCGTCCTCGATCTCGTCCTCGTCCTCGGTCGTTCAGAACGGCGGTTCGAGGACGAGGCCGACGACGAGGACGAGGACGATCGCCTGCGGCGTTCGTAGCGGCGATGCGGGACGCGCCGGCTTGCTCCGGACGATGTCAAACCTCGGCCGCTGATCCGCGGCGCGGCGCGATTTGACGCTCCGTGCGGGCGGGCGACGGAGCGGTCGGCGCAGGCGACGGAGCGGTGGACGCAGGCGAAGCGCCGCTGGGCGCCGCTTTTTGCTGGGGTTCGGGGCGGTGGAACCAGCGGTCTATGGTGCCGTTTGTCCACAGGATATAGCTCGTGACGGCCGCGGCGGCCAGCGCCAGGAGGATGACCCAGAGGGCGATTCTCGTCGCCTTCGACGTGACGGCGTACGGGTCCTTGAGCATGCGAATGGAGCCCTTCGGCAGGCGAGCGGTCTTCGTGAGCGCCGCGCCGAACGGGATGTTGATCTTGACGCGGCCGTTGACGGCCCAGCCGTTCGCGTCGAGGATCGGCCCGAGGTTGCGCTTGCGCAGTTTGAACGCCGCGAGGATGACCGATACGACGGAGATGACGACCAGGATGGCGAGGACCGCCAGCGGCATCTCCCACCACTTCAACTGGAAGAACGCCGCCAGGAGCGAGGCGATGGCGCCGCCGATGAAGCCCAGGGCCAGGCCGACGGCGGCCAGGATGCCGGCCATCCGGCCGATGTCGAACGGCGGCGGCGGAGGCGCGGGGGGCGGCGCTCCGGGCGCAGGCGCGGGGGCTCCGGCGGCTTGCGGTGCGGCGGCTTGCGCTGCGGCCGTCGCGGCCGCCTGAGCGGCGGCCTGCTCTCGCGCCGCAGCGAACTTCCGGGCCTGCTCGCCGATCACGCGGCCGAGCCGCTTGTAGGGCGAGAGAATCCCCTGCCAGATGCTGATCGGCTTCTCGATAATCTTCGTGATGGTGGCGTCCCAGTCCCGGCCCTGGCGGTCGTAGAAAATGCCGTTGCGCCCGACCATGAGGTTGTCGGAATCGCCGCCGGTGAAGGCCGCCGCGATCTGGAATTTCTCCGGGACGTCTTTGCGGGTGCACTCGCAATAGGCCAGGTAGGTCTCGCTCAGGCCGGCGAGCGCGGCATGCTTGGCGGGATCTTCGACCCGCACGCAGAGGTCGCAACTGCGGCCGTCGAGATAAAGTGTGCCGACCTGGAAAATGGCCTTTCGGCGCCCGCTGTAGAAATCGCGGAAGGAGACGAAGTTGCGCAGGAGCACGATCAGGTCGCGGTGGTAACGCACGAGGCGGTCCACGACGACGATCTCGTTCATGGTGGCTTCGAGCGATTGGTCTTTGGCGATGGCGTCGGCGAGGATGGCGCGGGAATCGCCGGCGAGGATTTCGCGGACGCGCGCGAGGCCGAGCTTCTCGACCGGGGCGCCGGCCCGTGCGGCGAGCCACGCCTCGTAGGGGACGAACTTCTCGTTGATTTTCGCCCAGTCGTCGGGCGTCAGGCGCGGCGCCTGGGGCGCGATCAGCGGGACGACGACGTAGCGATAGAGCTTCGCGAGCGCGAGCGTCCAGGCCGGGTTGACGCCCGCGAGGAGCGGCAGCGGACGGTCCGGCTCGATCCGCGAGAGCGGGAACCCGCTCATTTCGCCGCCCGACGGCGAAAGCTCCCGGGCCGCGATCGCCTGGTACTCCGACTCGGCGCGGTTGAGCGCGGCGGCGGCCCGGCTGTCGAACGCGGCCAGCCGGCAGCGCGCGAAGTAATCGTCCACCTTCGACCGCACCGACTTGATCGTCTCATACGCGTCCGCGGTCGCGTCGCCCAGCGGCAGGATCGTCGCGGGGTCGTCTTCGGCCTTCGCGCGCCAGCTTGAGAAGGCCTGGAGCTCGGCGAAGAACTGGTCGAGCCTGGCCTGCGTGACGCCGGGCACGCCGCTGCGGTCCATCTCGCCGCCGACGCAGGCGATGATGTCGGCGATGACGGCGCGGGCTGCGGCGTCGTCCACCGAATCGGGCGGGATGACGCCGTCGCCGTTGAACCTGGTCTTGGCGAAGATCGCCGCCGTGTCGGTGGTGTCGGCGAGGGTGATCGCCGTGGCGTCGGGCTTGCCGAGGCTGGCGAGCACTTGCTTGGCCGCGGCGAGCAATTGCGCGCCCTCCGGCGAAGCGGCGCGGATGGAGGACAAGGGCAGCGTCTCGGAGCCCTGGAGGATCTCGACCGGGTCCTCGAGGACTTCGACGACCCAGTTGACCGCGGCGATGATCTCCGGCGCGCGGACGTGGCCGTCGTGGTCGGTGTCCAGCAGGTCGAGCGTCTTCGAATCGAACTCGAGGTCGTGCGTCGGGCAGCTCAGCGCCACCCAGAGTTTCTGGTCGAGGTCCTTGAGCGCGGCCAGGTCGGAGTTCTTGTCGAGCGTCACCTGGTCCACGCCGCCGGCGCGGAAGAATTTCCAGCGGTGCGCCGCGCGTGGCGCGGCCGCGTCCGATGCGTTCATGGCTGTCTCCTCACGGCCGGCCGAAGGGCCGGTTCCCGCCGGATGCGCGGCTCAGAAGTTGATGCCGCCGCCGAAGTCAGTCCAGGGAAAAGCCGCCCCGCCGCTTGTGCCCGCCGACCATGGCCGGCTCAGAAGCCCTGAGAGCCGGCCTCGGAAATTCTACCGATTTCCCGGCGGCAGTCAAGCGGAATCCCGCTGACGGATGGCGAGTGACGGGTACTGAACAATGACGATCCGACGACGGCCCTTGCCGCGGATGCCGGCCCGTTCAGGGTCGCGGAGAGTTCTCCAAGGCCGGAAAGCGGTCGGGAGTGGACTTGACAGAGGCCGCTTCGAGGGTACAATACGTCGCGTTGGAGCTGGCCGTCCTCAGTGGGACAGTCAAATGGGAAATTCCCAGGGAGATGGAAGATGAAGAAGTATCATGTAGGATGGGCCGTCGCCGGAGGGATGGTTCTGATGATGGCGCCATGGGTCGTCGCTCAGACCTCATCCGGCCGGTCCGCACTGCCAGAAAAGGAGTCAGCCGCCATGTCCGCCACCACACAAAAGGACTCTCCGCCACGGAAAGTCGTCGTCGGGTCGCTGATGTACGCCATGTACCGCGATTACCCCGGCCTTGAGAAACGCCTGCAGACGCTCTCCGCGTTCATTGACGACATGGCGAGCCAGTCGCAGCGAAAGTACGGCGTCGGGCTGGACGTGGTTGCGCTGCCGGAGGTCGCCGTCAATGGCGGCCGCTCGGGCTCCGCGGCCGAGATGGCTGAGCCTTTGGAGGGACCGGTGCTGACGATCATGGGCGCGGCGGCAAGAAAGCACAAGACCTACGTCATTGTGCCGCTTTTCCTGGCCGAGGACGCTTCCAGGAAGAAGGTCTACAACGCGTGCGTTCTGCTGGACCGGCAAGGCAAGGTGGCAGGCATCTACCGCAAGGTGTACGTGGTCGCCGACGATGCGAATGTCCTGGAAGGCGGCTCACTGCCCGGGAAGGAATTCCCCGTGTTTCAGTGCGACTTCGGGAAGCTCGGCATTCAGATATGCTTCGACATGTCCTACGACGCCGGATGGGAGGCGCTCGCGCGCAAGGGCGCCGAGCTCGTCGTGTGGTCCACCCAGTCTCCGCAGATCATCGGCGCCCAGTGCCGTTCCCACGAGCACCACTACTACCTCCTCACGAGCACCTGGCGGAACAACGCCACGCTGGTGGATCCGACCGGCGCTGTCATCGCACAGACCACCAAGCCTTCCAGCGTGCTCGTCGAGCAGATTGATCTTTCGTACGTCCTCCTGGACTGGCAAGTCAAACTCGACAACGGCAAAGCCCTCGCGGACAAGTACGGCAAAGCGGTCGGCTACCGCTACAGCGAGGCCGAGGACGGGGGCATTTTCTGGTCCAACGACCCGAAGATCCCCGTGATGAAGATGGTCCGGGAGATGGGTCTGGAGTTGTCGCCCGACTGCATCAGCCGGAATCGCAGGCTGCAGGACGAGGCCCGCGGCGGCCCGCCGAGCCTGAAGTGATCGGGCGGCTCCGGAAAAACAACCTCGGCGGAGGAAACTGAGAGATGATCGCTATCGGACGGATCGGCCTGATTCTGCTCTCGTCGTGCCTGCTGCCGGCGACCGCCCTGATGGCCGATGCCGCCGCCTCGACCCGGACCTTCTACGTGGACTTCGAAGGCGGCTCGGATGACAACGGCGGCCTCTCACCGCAGGCGGCGCTGAAGCACTGTCCCGGCGACCCGGCCGCAGCGGCCAAGGTCAATGAAATCCCCCTCCAGCCCGGCGATACGGTTTTGTTCAAGGGCGGCGTCACGTATCGCGGCAGCATCGTGGTGAACTCCTCGGGCGCCGAGGAAAGCCCCATTACCTTCGACGGCAACAGCGGCCGGTACGGTCAAGGCCGCGCGGTCATTGACGGCTCGGAGATCGTTTCCGGCTGGCAGGCGTGCAAGTCGGCCGAGGAGGCCGGCGGCAACCCGAACTGGAAGAACATCTATTGGGCATGGCTTTCCGCGCCCGTGGCGCCTTTCTCCTCCAATATGTACCAGGGCGAAAAAATGTGCTGGCTGGCGCAGGATCCCAATCCCAGGGATCCCTTCTACCAGGACCGCTCCGACGGTCACCGCAAGATCGTCCAGGCGACCGCCAACACCATCACTGACCCGCAGGTCTTCACGCAGCCGGAGGCCGACGCATGGGTCGGCGCATGGCTGATCGTGTACGCCGACCCCAACTATGCCTATTTCGTCAAGGTGACCGCTTACGATCCCGCCGCTCACCGGGTCACGCACAGCGGCAACCTGACGAACCCGACGAGCTACGCCGTGCTGAACAGCCTTCGGTGCCTGCACACCGCCGGCGAGTACGTCCTCCGCGATGAACAGGGCCGGCAGCGGGTCTTCCTGTGGCCGCATGCGGCGGAGGAGCTTCTCAAGACCGGCGCGAGCGTCTCGCGGCGGGGGACGGGATTTATCGTCGCCGGCCGGAGGCACGTCGTGATCCAGGGATTCACGATCCAGAAGTTCTGCGCCGACGAGCAGGCGGCGATGGGCGTCCAGGTGAGCAAGGGCGAGTTCATCACCGTGCGGGACAACGACGTGCGGTTCGGCAACCACGGCCGGACCGGCGGCGTGGCGCACGGCGCGGGCATCGGGGTCTACGACGGCCGGGACGTGCTCGTGGAGAACAACCGCGTGTGCGAAAACCGGCGCTGCTGCGGCATCCTGGTCCACCCCGCCAAACGGTGCGTCGTCCGCGGCAACCTCGTCCGCAAGAGCGGCTACGTGGGCATCTGGCTGATGCGGACGGCGCAGAGCCAGGTCGTCGGGAACACCGTCACGGACAACCACGGCGTCCACTCCAACGCGATCTCCATCTACGTGGACTGCGCCGACATCCTCATTGCCGGCAACCGCGTCTCCCACGCCGACCGGCCGCTCACCTTGCAGGATTCCGACAACGTGTTCGTCATCAACAACTCGCTGGTCAGCGACACGACGCTGGCCGTCGGGCTCTGGAGCGGGCGACCGCACAGGAACCTCCTCTTCCTCAACAACCTCATCCTGGGGCCGGCGAACCAGGGCATCTACGCGGTGAACAAGGTGGTCACGGGCTGCACTTTCGAGAACAACATCATCGGCTCGTTCTTCGGAGAGGCCGCCATTGAGGGAAAGACGAACAAGTTCAGGAACAACATCTACCTGGACCCGCGGCAGGGACTCTTCGACGCGAGCGAGAAGAAGGTCGCCGATGACAAGGACCTCTTCGTCGCTTCCGAGAAAGAGGACTATCACCTCAAGGCGGGCAGCCCGGCCGTAGATGCGGGCGCGGACGTCAGCGGGCTCTATCCCAAGGCCGCCTTCCCCGATTACGATTTTGACAAGGACCTGGACGGCCGGCCGCGAATGCAGGGCCCGGCGGTGGATATCGGGCCTTACGAGCACGTGCCCGGCAAGTAGCCCAGTCAGACCCCAGGAAACGAAAGCGAGGCGAAAATGGCTAAAGCTAAGGCCAAGGCTGATTCCTCCCTCAAGATCGGCGTCGCGACGATTGACATCACGCCGCCTTTAGGCGTAAAGCTGGCCGGCTACGGCTCGCGGAAGGAAGGCGCCACGGGCGTCGGCCACCGCCTGCGGGCCGAGGCGCTCGCCTGCAAGGGCGGCGGCGGGGCGTGGATCATGCTCACCAGCGACACGGTCGGCTACCCGCGCGACCTGGTCCTCCGCGTCCGCAAGGCCGCCGGCGCCAAGACGGGCCTGCCGCCGGAGGCGATACTCGTGTCCGCGACGCACACGCACTCCGGCCCGGCATCCATGAGGCCCTACGGCGAGGGCGTCACGCCCATTGACCTCAAGTACAAAGAGGACCTGGAGAAGCGGCTGGCGCAGGTGCTCTCCGATGCCTGGAACGCGGCGGCGCCGGGCGCATTCGAGGCCGCCTGGACCGAAGCGCCGGAGCTCGGCTCCAACCGCCGGGTGCTTCGCCCCAACGGCGTTTGGGAGAACGAGTGGAAGGATTACGAGGGCAGGCACACCGGCTACTTCGACCCCTCCGTGCTCCTGGTGGCGGTCCGCAGGCCGGACGGGCGGCGCGATGCGCTCCTGGTGAATTACGGCTGCCACCCGGTGGTGCTCGGCCCGAGCAGCATGCGCATCTCGGCCGACTACGTCGGGTACATGAAGGATTTCCTGGAAGCCCGCGGCGCGGCCGGCACGGCGATGTTCGCCCTGGCCGGCGGAGGGAACATCAATCCGCGGGTCTGCATCATGGTCGGCGCCGAACACCCGCGGCGGATGGGCGAGCGGCTCGGCCAGATCGTTCTCGACGCGGCGGCCAAGCTCTATCCGGTCGCCGCCGGGCCGGTCCGCGTCGCGCGGAGCGAGTGGAAGCTCCTCTCCAAGCGGGACTGGGGCAAAGGCACCGGCCGCGAGAAGAGCAGGGAAATTACCTCCGAAGTGCAGGCGCTGCGCGCGGGCGACTTGTGCTTCCTCGCCGTGCCCGGCGAGCTCTTCAGCGAGTATACGGCCTGGTTCCGCGAGGCGAGCCCCTTGCCCCTGACCGCCGTCGTATCCATCGCGAACGACTCGTTGGGCTACCTGCCGACGGATGAGGCCGTGCCCCAGGGCGGCCACGAGGTCATGCACGCCGCCACGGAGAAGGTCCAGGAGGCCCTCCTGGCCTGCGCGAAAGAAGCGATGGGAAAGATCGGATAGGCTGCCCCGCCGGCATCCGCGGGGCCGCAATGAATTGTCCGCCGGCGACGCCTGGCCGGGGCTATTCGGGCCGCGCTTCCTTCGGCTTCTCGGCCTTGGGCCTGAGCCATTCCACCTGCCGGACTTCGTAGTAGCCCCGGCTGGCGTACTCGAAGTGCGCCACGAAGACTTCATCGCCGAGGAGCATCGCGAGGACCGGCTTGTCCGCGTCGCGGCTGATGGCGCGCACGGGGGCCCCGACGGCGGCCACCAGGGCGACCGGGCCCATGCCCAGGTTGTTCAACTGGCACGCGCTGGCATGGACCAGGCGGATCGTATAAATGGGGTTCCAGAAGCCGCGGACCTTCGCGGCGGCCGGCGCCGCGTTCATCTTGTCCTGGAGCGGCGTCACGACGTCCTGGTCGGCGCGCAGCACCGGCTCCCAGTTCGAAAGGTCGCCGAGGTTGAACGGAGGAAGATTCGCGATCTGCCGGACCGCTTCCGTGTGCAGCACGTCTTTCTGAGGCGCCAGGATGCGCTCGGCAATCTCGGTGGTCGCCGCTTCGAGTTCCTCGCGGGTCATCTTGTCCACCTTGCCGATCAACTCGCGGTAAGCCGTCTGGCTGTAATTCGCCCACAGCTCGTCGAAGGTCATCGCGGGTTTGGCATCGTCGGCGGCGAGCGCGAGCCCGCACAGAACGACGCCCGCGGCAAGCGCCCACGCCGATGGCCGATGGATTCTCATGGCGGTTCCTCCTCGGTTCGGATCTGCCTGTTACGGAAGCGATCTCAATCGCCCCACTGCGCCCCTGCGCGCTTCTTTCTATTATCCGCCCGCCCGACGGCGTGTCAAGCGTCTTCCGGAGTGCGTGCATGACCTCAGTTTCGCGGCTGCGCACAGCTTGACGTTTTCCGCCCACGGCCCGCAATGACGGCAATATCAGTCCTCCGGTTACCCTTGACAAGAGGGATTCTGAGTGTCAGAATCCGACATTTGATGGTGATCGTCACGCGGACGGCGGCCATCTGCGAATTTCCCGGTTCTCTCGGTCGGCGGAATTGCGATGACCGATCGCCAGCGGCTCCCGCTGTGGGTTATGCGCCTCTCCCTCATCCTCATTGCCGTATGCATTCCCGTGCGCGCATTTCCGGAGGCTGCGCCGCAACAACCCTCGGCGACTGGTGTTATAACGGCGGATGAGGAGGATCGTATTGTCTCTTCGCTGCCTGCCGTGCCGCCAGGTCTGAACACCGCTTATTCCCTGAAGGTCTGGCCGTCGGAAACGGTGTCGGCCTCGTTCACGATCTGGGCCAAGTATCCTGAGTATACGATCAATGAATGGGAACTCATCTGCGCCCTGCCGCCGAACCTGCCTGACCAGACAATTTCGAACTTGCAAACCAAACCCGCGATGGACGTCATCGAGGACCTGGCTCCTCTGCACCGCAAGCTGCTGCGAGCGCATGTTCATTCCGCAGCGACAAGTTCAACGCACGAGCTTAAGGTCTCTATCTCTTTCGACGCGCGCCTTCAGCCCCGGATGCTTCTTTCGCGCGGTCCATCCGCAGCCCAGGGAGAACCGGCTGCGCTGACCGAGGCCGAGCGCAAGCTGGCGCTCCGGCCCTCCGTGCAGCTCGACTATACCAGCGCAGCCTTCAGAGCATGGCTCGACAAGAACCAACTGCACCGCGCCGAGCAGGAAGGGGAGGTTGACTTTGCCCGCCGCGTCTATCAGGCCATCGGAAAAAACATTCGCTACGACTTGTACGTCGGACGCACCAGCGAGCGCGCCTCCTTCGTATGCACGGTTTCCGAGGGCACTTGCGCAGGCTTATCCAACGTGTTTGCGGCGGCGCTTCGGTCGCAGGGAATTCCAGCCAGGGTCCTCATGGGCCGAATCGGGAGGGCAGACAGCCCGAGCGACTCATTCAACGGCGTACGCATGAGCCTGGGGCATGCCGTGGCCGAGTTCTTCGCTCAAGGCGTGGGCTGGGTGCCTGTGGATGCGACCGGAGCCTCGAGCGGCATGTACTGGTTTGGAAAGAAGAGTCCCATTTTCATCACGATGCACGTGGATCCGGATTTGACAATTGCTACCGCAGCCTTCGGACAGCAGAAACGAAAGGAACTGGCAAGCGGGTCGTGGTGGTTCCGCGGGTCGGGCAATACAGACGGCCAGGTTCACAAAATTGATTGGACGTTCAAATATGACGGCCAGGCCGCCGCCTCGCCCGACAGCGGGAAGATGCTCGAGAAGCTTGCGGCCTACCGCGCTGCAGCATACCAGTACCCGCAGAGGAGCGGCGCCCTGATCCGATTCCTCCTCGAGAATGATTTCCCTGATGAGAAGGTCCCGGCCGAGATACAATCGTGCCTGGAGGGAGATGCAGCCACACGCGATCTGGCCGTTTCTTCCATCGCAAAGACGTTCGACGACATGCCGGCGAAGTATAAAATGTTAGAGCAGCTCTATACCGGTCCGTTGTCCATTATCCCCGTCGCCGCCCAGAAGTATAATCTGGCCAGAGCGGCCATGTACTCCAGGCACTTGGAAGACGCCGTCAGTTACCTGCAGCAACTCGAAAAATTGAGAGCGCTGGAGGGCAACGAAGTGCTGATGGGATATCTGATGGGAAGACTCTTGAACAAGGAGGATATTGTTCAAAGCTTCGCGGCCAAGGTTCCCTTGCATCTTCGACATCCTGAGCTCGGCGCATGTATGCAGTACCTCGCGGGCCAGCTTCCGGCCGCGCAGCTTCTTGAGAAGAGCCCAACTCCCTACGCCGCCGCATTCGCGCACGTTTTGCTTGGCGTTGAAGCCGAAGTCAAAGGCGACCTTGCAGCGGCGCTTGTGTGCTATGAGGCAGCCGCGGCCGCGCAGACCTCATTGTGGACTCCGAAAGCCCTCGGCAAGCATTGGGCGGCCGCAGTGAATGAGAAGACGAAGGCAGACGCGCAACGTTAATCGAAGAACACCACTTGCTGAGGCGGGGCAATTCAGGGCACGCGTGGTGCCGCCACAGGTCTGGATTCCAAAATTCTCATGCCCCAGGCGTAATCGCGCTGTTTGTCGTATCTTATGACCAGCGAAATACCCCTCTGTTCCTCCCAAAGTCAGCGCATATGCCGATAAAGTTCAACATACGATATCCATCAAATTCAACATACACAGCATTTCGACGACAGCGGCAAATAATCCGAGCCGGAATTTTCTTGACTCTTTACCGCTGTTCAAGTACAAAGCAGACGCGGAAGTATGATATAATCAAGAGGTGGACGACGGCGGAGCCGCGGCGACATGCCGTGCAACACCCTCCACTGAACTACACTTCTGGACAATTGCGCTCAAGTACCGTTTTCGAAATCCGAGCCGCCGAATAACCGATATCCGGGAACCCGGAGCTTCATCATCGCGAGAGTGGGCCACGCCCCGCTCTTGCCACAGAAGGGATGATACCTTAATGCGTCCGTCCAATCGCCCAGGGAGCGTATGGTTCGTAACCGCCGTTCTCGCCGCCGTGTCCTTGTGGTCACCCGGAGTGTTCGCAAAGCCGGTTGCCAAAGAGGACGCCGCGAAAGCGGTCAGCGGCTGGCTGAAGCAGCCGGGACGCGGATTGAAAGCGCCCATCGGCAACGCGGTCAAGGAAACTGCGGTCTTCACCGATGCCGCCGGCAACCCGGAGTATTACGTAGTTTATCTCAAGCCCTCCGGCTTTGTGATCGTTCCGGCGGATGACCTCGTCGAACCCATTATTGGCTTCAGCCCGGCGGGCAAGTACGTCGCTTCCGACAAAAACGCCCTGGGCGCGCTGGTGATGCGGGACATTCCGGAGCGCCTGGCACTGGCGCGGGCAAAGCAGCCGGCCGTCGCCGCGCAGGCGGGCATGAAGAACGCGCAACGGAAGTGGGGCAAGTTCCAGGCCGCAGCCGGGGCGCCAGCCGGAATGATCATGAGCCCGCCCGGGAGTGTGGCCGACGTTCGGGTGGCTCCGTTTATTCAAACCCAGTGGTCCGAGACCGTCGCGGGGGATGATACGAGCTTCGCTTGTTACAACGTCTACACGCCGCCGGGTCCAAACGATGCCGAGAGCAACTATCCCTGCGGCTGCGTCGCGACCGCTATGGCCCAGTTGATGCGCTTTTGGCAGTATCCCACCGCGGGAGTGGGGACGGCCAGCTTTTCAATCACCGTGGATGGAACGCCCCAGAACGCCAGCCTCCGCGGCGGGGACGGACATGGCGCGCCTTACAATTGGGCCGAGATGGTGCTGGTTCCGGACGCCTCGATCACCACTCCGCAATGCGCGGCGATCGGGGCGCTCTGCTACGACGCCGGCGTTTCCGTCAACATGCAGTACTCCGCAACCGGCTCCGGAATCTCATCAACCCTTCCCGCCTCTAATGCTCTGAAACAGGTGTTTTTCTACAGCAACTCCGTTTGCGGCGGCAATGGCTACAACAATATCGGCAGCGGCCTGATCGGCATGCTCAATCCCAACCTCGACGCCGGATATCCGTGTCTCTTAAGCATCTACGGGTTCGCTGGCGGGCATGAGGTTGTCGCCGATGGCTATGGATACGACAGCTCCACTCTTTACCACCACCTGAACATGGGCTGGAGCGGAACCGACGACGCCTGGTACAACTTGCCCTTCATAGATGCTGTCGAGTCGGACGCGGACTTTAACGAGGTAGACCAGTGCATCTATAACGTGTACGTCACCGGCACGGGCGAGATCATCAGCGGGCGTGTATTGGATGCGAACAATAACCCCGTCTCCGGAGCGACGGTCCAGGCCGTTTGCTCCGGCGGCGGCCCCTGGACGACCAAGACGAATGCGAATGGCATCTATGCTTTCCCCGGAGTTCCCTCCGCTTCAACGTTTACCCTCAGCGCGACGGCGCCGGGCCAAACCTACACGAACCTCACGGCCGTCACCGGAACCTCTGCGGACAACAACACGACGTCGGGCGACGTCTGGGGGAATGACTTCACGGTGCCCACGACAATGGCCGTTCAGTCCACACCGCCAACCGGCCTGTCTATCGGTTCGAGCACGGGCTGCGGCGGCACGACGAATTACGTGGTGCAAGGCGTCGCGCTCGGGACAAGCGTGAACCTGGCGGCCCCGGCGACGGACCCGGCCGGGTACACCTTCTGGCAGTGGACTGTGAACGGCGCGGCACAGTCTGACGGGCTGAAGTCCATCACGTTTGCGATGGCTGCGGACACGACCGCCGTGGCGCAGTACACGCACATCATTTATGTGAACCACAAGGCCGCCGGCGCGAACAACGGGACGTCGTGGACGAATGCCTTTCTCCAGCTCCAGTCAGCGTTGGATGCGGCCGCATCCGGCGACCAGATCTGGGTCGCGGCCGGGACGTACGCGCCGACCTACGACTACGGTATCAGCCTCGGCGTGGCGGGTAAGCATTTCGAGATGCAGAACGGCGTCGGCATCTACGGCGGATTCGCGGGGACGGAGACGTTGCTCAGCCAGCGGAACTGGACGACGAATGTCACGACTCTGACCGGCCAGGGCACCTGCTACCACGTGTTCTATCACGATAACTTCTACAATGGGTTGGCCCTGGACAACACTGCTGTTCTGGATGGTTTCGCGATCACAGGCGGAAATGCGAACGGTTCTGCTGACTACTACGCCGCAGACCTCTCCGATGGCGGCGGAATGTACAACGATGCCTGCTCGCCGACCATCACGAACTGCACGTTCAGCGGCAACTCGGCAACCGGTTACGGCGGCGGGATGGAGAACTGGTATTCCGGCGCCACCGTCACGAACTGCGCGTTCAGCGGCAACTCGGTTTCGGCAGGCGGGTATGGCGGCGGAATGGACAACGAGGAATCCTTTCCGGCCGTCACGAACTGCACGTTCACCGGAAACTCGGCGGTATCCGGTTATGGCGGCGGAATGGACAACTGGTATTCCACCCCGACCCTCCTGAACTGCACGTTCAGCGGGAACTCTGCAGAATCCGGCGGCGGGATGTACAACGACTATTATTCCGTTCCGACCGTGACGAACTGCATCCTGTGGAACGACAGCGCGACGGCGGGCGCGGAAGTCTTCAACACCGATTACACCAGCACCCCGGCGTTCGGCTTTTGCGACATCACCGGCTGCGGCGGCAGCGGCGCGGGATGGAACGGCTCCATCGGGACCGACGGCGGCGGGAACATCGCCGCGAATCCGCTGTTCGTGAACGCCGCAGGCGGGAACTTCCAGTTGAGTGCTGGTTCGCCGTGCATTAACTCGGCGGACGGTCCCCTCGCGCCGGCCACGGACAAGATCGGGAACCCCCCACACGATGATCCTGGCATGCCGAACGTCGGGATCGGCCCGCCCTGGGCGGACATGGGCGCCTACGAGTTCCAGGGCACTACCTGTCAGTTGTCGGTTCAGTCCACGCCGCCGACCGGGATCGGTATCACTTCGAGCACCGCCGACGGCGGGACGACGAACTACACGGTGTCCGACCTCGCGCTCGGGGCGAGCGTGAACGTTGTGGCTCCGGCGACCGACCCGTCCGGATACACCTTCTCGAACTGGACGGTAAACGGCGTGGCGCAGACCGCCGGGCTGAAATCCATCACGTTCACGATGACCGTGGCCGCGACGGCGGTGGCGGAGTACGCATTTGGCGCGGTCAACTTGACCGTGCAGTCGACGCCGCCGACGGGGTTGAGCATCGGTTCGAGCAGCGGCGACAGCGGCACGACGAACTACACGGTGTACGTCATTGCGTACGGGACGAGCGTGAACCTTGTGGCTCCGGCGACCGACCCGACCGGGTACACCTTCTCGCAGTGGACGGTGAACGGCGTGGCGCAGACCGCCGGGCTGAAGTCCATCACGTTCGCGATAACCGTGTTCACGACGGCGGTGGCCCAGTACACGACGAACACCTACGCGCTGACGGTGCAGTCTGCGCCGCCGACCGGGATCGTTATCACTTCGACCAGCGCCGACGGCGGGGCGACGAACTACACCGTGTCGAGCGTCGCGTATGGGACGAGCGTGAAGCTGGCGGCTCCGGCGGCGGACCCGGCCGGATATACCTTCTCGCAGTGGACGGTGAACGGAACGGCGCAGACCGTCGGGCTGAAGTCCATCACGTTCGCGATGCCCGCAACGGCCACGACAGCGGCGGCGCAGTACACGCTGAATACCTACACGCTGACGGTGCAGTCCACGCCGCCGACCGCGGTCGCCATCACTTCGAGCAGCGCCGACGGCGGGACGACGAACTACACGGTGCCGGGCGTCGGGTACGGGACGAGCGTGAATCTTCAGGCCCCGGCGACGGACCCGACCGGGTACACGTTCTCGCAGTGGACGCTCAACAGCGTGGCGCAGACCTCAGGACTGAAATCGATCACGTTCACGCTGTCTTCGGCCACGACGGCGGTGGCGCAGTACACGCTGAACACCTACACGCTGACGGTGCAGTCGACGCCGCCGACCGGGATCGTTATCACTTCGGGCAGCGCCGACGGCGGGACGACGAACTACACCGTGTCGAGCGTCGGGTACGGAACGAGCGTGAAGCTGGCGGCGCCGGCGACAGACCCGGCCGGATACACCTTCTCGAAGTGGACGGTGAACGGAAC
>Ga0181524_10002706_pt1 | contig 17910 bp, 11 predicted proteins | sample PEATcosm2014_Bin_34_FD_119761 | JGI IMG/M metagenome (GOLD analysis project Ga0181524, IMG submission 119761) | Peatland microbial communities from MTU Mesocosm Facility, Houghton, MI, USA - PEATcosm2014_Bin05_60_metaG | ecosystem: Environmental > Terrestrial > Soil > Wetlands > Peat | place...
ACACGATGCGCATCGGCGAGGTCGTCCGCGGCAGCCGCGAGGAATTGCGCAAGCGCCCGATCCTCGTCGGCTATGCCGAGGCGAAGACGCCGCTGACGCTCGACCGTAATATGTGCGACATCATGCTCGCATACGTAAAGCGCGGCATGCCGCAGTCGCTCGACACGATGCCGAACGCCGGCGCGACGGCGCCGATCCATCCGGCCGCGACGCTCGCCGTGGGCCTGGCGGAGACGCTCGGCGGGCTGGCGCTCTGCTACGCGGTGGACGAGGAGGCGGTGGTGACGCTCGACATCTGCCCGTCCTTTGCGGACATGCGGACGGGGATTTTCCGCTATGCCGGACCGGAGCGCGTCTCAATGAACGGCGCGCGCATACAGATGATCAGCGAGTATTACGGCTGCCCGAGCGGAGTGCACGGAGGCAAGACCGACGCCTGTCTGCCCGGCGTCCGCGCCGGACTCGAGAAGGGCGTGACGATGCTCATGGCGGTGCTGTGCGGCGCTGTCGGCTACGGCGCCGTCGGCCACCTCGAGAACGCCGTCACGTACTCGCCCGTCCAGCTCGTCCTCGACAACGAAATAACGCGCTACGTCCGCCGCGCCGTTCAGGGGTTCGAGGTCGCCGACGAGGCGATTGACGTGGACCTCATCCGTGAGGTCGGCATCGGCGGGAACTACCTCTCCGAGATGGACACCGCCCGGCAGTTCCGCAGCTTCCTCGATTTGGCGCCGTTCTTCGCCGTCGCGCCGTGGGGAGTGGACCCGCGCGGCGACGAAACGCGCCAATGGGAGAACATGGCCCGCGAAAAGGCGCGGCAACTCATGTCCAATGACATCGCCTCGCCGCTTACGCCCGAGCAGATCAAGGACGTGGACGAGATCGTCAAAGAGGCCGAAGCCAGGCTGCGCGAAGAGGGCAAGCTGTAGCGCAGGCCGGCGATAGATGACGGTCGCGGTGCAATGGCCCTGCGCTCACCCGCATGGAAGAATTCTCAGGCACACGGGCATGGACACGTCGGCCGCATGACCGACGGATGACAGTTTCCCGCTCTTGGCCTCAATGCGGAAAACTACAACGGAGTCGCTTTCCTGGTTGGCTGCCAACAGCCACTTGCCGGCCGAGTCAATGACGAAATTGCGCGGGCATTTGCCCAATGTCGGCTGATGGGCAACCGCAGAAAGCAGACCGTTGGCCCGATCAATGGAGAAGATGGCGATGCTGTCGTGGCCGCGGTTCGATGCGTAGAGGAATCGGCCTGAAGGGGCGATGTGCACATCCGCGCCGGAACTCTCGTCATGGAACTCCGGCGGCAGCGTCGAGATAGTCTGCATTTCCCGCAGCGCGCCCCGCAAAGCCTCCCAGGCGAACGCCGTCACCGTGTTGCCGAGTTCGTTGACCACGTAGACGAGCGGCAGGACCGGATGAAACGCGAGATGGCGCGGCCCCGCGCCGGGCGCGGCAGCTCCCCACGGCGGATCGTTCGGCGTCAAGCGTCCCGCCGGCAAATCGAGCCGGTAGACCATGATCCGATCCAATCCCAGGTCCGCCACCAGAGCGAACCGGTTGTCCGGAGAAGGAGTGATCGAGTGGGCATGAGGACTCTCCTGCCGCTGAGGATGGACGCTCGAACCGCGATGCTGAACCTTATCGGACGCTTCGCCGAGACAGCCGTCGCTGCCCAGGGGCAGGACCGCCGCGCTTCCGGACACGTAATTGGCCACGAGCACAACCCGCCCGGTGTGATCGGCGCTCAGGTGACAAGGCCCGGCGCCCTGCGACGGCTGCCGGTTGAGGAACCTCAACTGACCCGTCTTGGGAGAGATGGCGAAGGCATTGACGAACCCGCCGTGCCTGCCGGTGGCGTCACGCACCTCGCTGACTGCGTAAAGGAATTGCCCGTTCGGATGCAGGGTCAGGAACGTGGGGTTGGCCATTTCCGCAGCGAGAACAAACGGCTCCAACGTTCCGGCGGTCGCATCGAAGCGGGAAAAGTAGATGCCCTTTGCAGTCTTGGCACTATATGTGCCCGCGTACACATACGACTTCCCGGTTTGTGCGTTCATGGCTTTCTCCCTTGCATTTCTGTCAACCGTGCGTTGTAGGCGGCGAGAAGGTCCTGACGGCGCAACAGGCCGAGAACCTTCCCGGATTCCCCGTCCACCACGGGCAATTCGCCGTACTCCAGTTGCGCGAAACGGGTCAACACCGTCGAGAGATCAGTGTCCAGACCGAGCGGCTCGACGTTCTCCACCGCAATGTCCTCGACGATGACCAGTTGTCCCACCTCCTTCTCGTAAATGACGCGCCGGATCTGGTTCAGATGGATCAAGCCGTAGTACCTGCCCGCCTTGTCCAGGACGGGGAATACCGTCTGCGTCGTGACCGGGATCGCGTCGGTGACCCGGGTGAGCGGCGCGTCGAACGGGAAAGTCACGGGCGGCTGCGCAGGGGGCTTCCAGATTGTGCCGACGGTCAGTCCCTTGAGGACGCCGATGACGAAATCGCCGCGATGCGCGTCGGAGTAGAAGCGCGAGGGGACCTGCTCGCGGTAGATGGACCAGCCGCGGCTGAGAAGATAGGCAATGGCGGAGACCCACATTGCCGGGATCAGCAGCTCGTAGCCGGCGGTCAGTTCCGAGACCATGATGATGGTGCTGACAGGGACCTTGGCGGCGGCCGAGAAGAAGCTGGCCATGCCGAGGATGACGAACACGTCCACGCGCGTGACGACCGAGGGCATCCATTGCTGAAGGAGCAGGCCGACCGCGCCGCCGAGGGTTCCGCCGATGACCATGCTCGGACCGAACACGCCGCCGGATCCGCCCGAGCCGATGGTCAGGGATGTCGTCAGAATCTTCCCGACTCCGATAGCGCCGAGCAAGACCACGGCGCCGATGAGGTTGTGGTGGAATTGGCCCGCGAGCAATTTCTGCAGAATGCCGTAACCGAAGGAGAGGACGTTGAGGGAATCCGTCTGCGTTTCGGGCCCGAAATACGCCAGGGCGCGAAAGATGCCCAACGCGAACAGGCCTGTGGCGAAGGCGCCGATCGCGGGTTTCACGTGCGGCGGGATCTTGAAGCGCTTGAAGAGGTCCATGACTCCGTAGAAACAGCGCACGTACATCAGCGAGGCGATGACCATCGCCGCGGCCAGAATGGTCAGCGGCAGGAGCAGCGCCGGTTTGTCGAACTTCAAGCCCGGCTGGACGGCCAGCAGCGGGGCGAAGCCCGAGCCGGTGCCGAAGCCGTACAGGCTGATCAGCCCGAAGACGCAATAGGCGACCGTGCAGGAGATGAAGGCGGGGATCAGCGCCTCAGCCTCGAAGTCCTCGTCGCGGTAGAGCACCTCGATGGCGAAGATTGCGCCCGCCAGGGGCGCCTTGAATATCGCCGCGATGCCTGCCCCCAACCCGGCGGTCAGCAACATCCGCCGATCATGCTCGGAGAGTTTCAGCACACTGCCCATGTACGAGCCGAACCCTGCGCCAATTTGCGCGATGGGGCCTTCTCGACCGCCGGAACCGCCCGAGCCGAGCGTGAGGGCGGAGCAGACCATCTTCACCAGAGGCACGATGGGCCGGATGATGGCTCGCCCCTTGTGATACGCCTTGATGGCCGCGTCCGTGCCGTGCCCTTCGGCCTCCGGCGCGAGGGAGTAAACGATGATGCCTGAAATCAACCCGCCGACCGTGATGACGACCAGCAGCAGCCAGGGCGTAAAGCCGCCTAATATAGGGCGGATATCCGGGAAGATGTTCCATTCGCCCGAAGTGCCGGCGGGCTTATAACCGGCGACGAACTCCAGGCCATACTTGAGCACAAGGTGCGATAAGAACTGAAACGCCACCGCCCCGAGACCCGCCACCACGCCGACCACACCGGCCAGCAAGACCATTCGACCGACGGCGCGCAGGTGCGCAGGTTCGGCGGGCAACAGTCCCCAGCGCCTCAGGAAAGCGACCATTCCCTCGCCTTAGATCGGTGTCCTTTATTTCGCGGAAGAGGTCAAGTCGCGGCGCAGGACGACGATCACTCGCAGCTTGCCGGCCCCGTGCGCGTTCCCCTGCGCCCCGGTCAGTATGGAAACCGTTCGTCGTATTTCGCCGCGCACAATTCCACAAGGGCGTCCGCGATCCGCTCGACGGTCGCCTGAACGACCTTTTCGCCCTTGTCGCGAGTCGCCTTCGTCGGATCTCCGACGCCGCCGTTCCGGGTAAAGAGATGCCAGGGCCGGCTGAACTTGCCGCCGCACTTCTGAAGCAGCGGAAGGCGCGACGGATTCGTCGGCGCCGGCTTCGCCGCGTTCATCTTGACGAATTGAGGGAACAGCGCCAGCGCGATCGAGGTCTCGATTTCATCCGCGTGCTCGATCTCCGCCGTCTCCCGCACGGAGTCCACCACGTCGGCGGCGACGCACCAGCAGTCCATCCGTGCCAGGAAAACCTTGTGCTTGCCATAGAGCTCCCGCAGCGTCGCGTCGAGGGTGCCGCTGTTGCCTCCATGCCCGTTAAGCAGGAGGACCTTTCGGATCCCATGCTGCGCCAGCGAGCCGATCAGATCATCCAAGACCTTGATAATCGTGCTCGGGCTCAGGCCGACCGTGTATGGAAACGCCATGAGATTCTGATCGCAGCCATAGGGCAGGACCGGCATCACGAGGACGCCGGCGCCGCGTGCGGCCGCGAGTTCCGCCGCCCGGCGCGCGATGATCGCAGCCTGGAACGCGTCCGTCCCGTACGGCAGGTGCATCCCGTGCACCTCGCACGATCCGATCGGCAGCACGGCGACCTCGACGGACTTTCCCTTGAGATCCGCCTGGCATGTCTCCTCGAGCACGATCTTGGTCATTCGCGGGCCTTTCGATTATGCGCCCGTGAGGCCGGAGCAACGTTCATCTCTTATTTGCAGGGGCATCGAAACTGATCAGGTCGCATACCGGCGCTGCCTTGCGGTCCAGTCCCGCAGGAGAAGCTTCGATCCACGGGCAGGAGTATAGCTTTCCGTTCGGGTGGACGACGAGCGTGTGTGCCATCCGGGGGTAGCGGCCATCCGGCAGCCGCACCACCCCATGGTCGGCGTATTCCCCGGTGCGAAGATGGTACGTCACCAGGTGCATGACCTCCTTCACCCGCCGACCGTCGTCCGCCGTGAGGCCATACGTGCTTGTGAGGTAGTAGAGGGTCCGGCCGTCGGGGCCGAGCCGCAGCGAGAGGTAGCCGTAGCGGAACGGTTCGAACTGCCCGCTTTCGCGGAGTTCCTGCGCGCAGATCCGGTCCAGCAGTGTCAGCCGGGGCACGGCCGGATCAAAACAGAACAGGTACGCCGATTTGGGATGGACGCCGTAGAAGACATGGTCCGTTTCGTGCCAGAAGAGGTCGCGCCAGTTGTACCCCTGGTGGCCGGGCTTGTGCGGGTCCCACGCGCCGAAGATGTCACGCTTCATATGGACGCCCGCCACCGGCTCCACCCGGTCCCGCGCGAAGCTGTATCGCAGGATATCGCCATCGGCATTCGTGAAGTAGATGTCCCCCGTCTCCGGCCAGAGGCCCATACTGCGGCAGAGGCAGAGGTAGTTTTCCCCCTCGCCGACCTCGCCGTCGCGGCAGACCTTGCCCAGATTGCGCAGCAGGCGCGCGGAGATGTCATAGACCAGGAAGTAACCCTTCGGCCAGGTCAGCCCGTAGATGCGCTTGCGCACAGGGTCGAGCTGCATCGCGATGATCCCTTCCTGCGCAACGCCGATCACCAGGTCTTCAAACCGCCCGTCGGCCAGATCGTATGAGAGAAAATGCCCGCCGGGATACGGTTTGTATCCCTCCGGCACCCCCGCCGGCCGTTCCTTGTCGCCGGAGGACTGGAAGAAGCCGTACTGCGTCGAGAGATACAGTTTCCCGTCGCACTCGAAGAAGGGGCAGTGCGACTTGCCCTGCGGAATCGTCTTCCGGCCCGCCTCGCCGGTCAGTTCGCCCAAGTCGCCCAGGAGCGTCACCCGGTCGGTTGAAGGCTCGTAGCGATACACCCGGGCGTGCGTGTTCAAGTCGTGCGAGCAGAGGGTGTAATACACGTTCCCATCGCTCGCCAGCGAAAGGGAGTAGAAGTTGGAGTCCGACTTTTCGAAACCCGAGGTACGCAGCCGCGCGGGGATCACGGCGTTCGGGGTGCTCTGCATTCTCATGGTTGCATCCGCGCTCCTGACAACGGAAGCAGCGCCGGCCCGCCTGTTTTCTCCAAGGCCGTCGCCGCTTCGTTCACTGGGGACGTTGATCCTGTCCGGCTGCCCCGCGCCCTCCGCCGGTTCTACCCAGCGTTCCGCAATGATACCAGCGCGTTCCCTAGGATGCAATGCCCCGACGGGTTGCCGGCGCGGCTCCGATTGCGGCAGCCGATTTCTTTATTTTTCGGCCCGTCCGCTCCGGCCGTAGATTCGGCTTGTCCCCAGCCATTCCAAGCGTTGCCGGATGTGCTTCATCAAGTTTCGCTTGACGCTGAGGACGAGCTTCTCGCCTTTCTCGCGTGAGGCGAGCGACGAGTCTCCGTAAGCGCCGTTAGGCGCGATGAAGCCGACCCCGAACGTCGTGAGGTCCGGCTGTTGAAAGCCCTTGACGCTCGGCTTCAGGCCTGGCCTGCCCGGCCTGACGAGGTCGGGCCGGAGAGCGAGCATGACGGATGTCTCGCCCTCGCCCGCGTGGATATCCGGCTTGCCTTGCGCGCCCGACTCCAGACCTCTCTCGTCCTGGGAAGTGTACCACGACACGAGCAGAATTTTCAGCCTCCCGTCCAGGCGGTTGATGTCGCGCACGGCCGGGAGCAGGGCGAAGTTTCCGCCGTGGCCGTTGAGGAGGATCATGGTCGTGAACCCCTGCCGCTCGACCTCGCCGGCGATGTCGCGGATGACCTGCATCAGCGTCTCCGGTCTCAGCGAGATCGTTCCCCGGAAGCCGGTATGCTCGAGGCTTGTCCCGTAGTTCAGGGTGGGCAACAGCGCCGCGCCCAGTTCGCGCGCGACGAACTGGCCGAAGTAGTCTACCTGAACGTTATCGGTGGCGAGCGGCAGGTGCGAGGAATGCTGCTCGAACGCCCCGACCGGGAGCACACAGAGTTTCGGGCGGGCCTTCCGCCATTGCGGCGACGTACGTGTTCCGTCGAGCAGAGAATTCCGTTTTGGCATCGCGTTTTCCTTTCTCACTCACCGTCGGCCCGCGTTGGCGTTCTCGCCGCGAGCTCCGTCCGCCGCGCTCTTGCAGCGGCGCTTGGACGACTCTACCACGAGGCGCTGAGGACTGCAAGAAGGCCGGTCCCGGGCGATCCATCGTCTCATTTCTCTTTCGCCGGAACCATTCCCAGCAGCGATTGGGGCGTCTCGAAAAGAATCTCCCTTGCGATGTCGAGCGCATCTCGGCGCGTGTACTGCCCTGACTCGATCTTGTCCGCCAGCACCCGGGACATGACTTTCCGGATCACGAACGCCTTCCCGTAGGTCCATTCGAGACTGTAGGCGTCGGTGAAAAAACCGATCTGCTTGTTGAGCGGCAGCAAGTCCAGGCGCTCGGCCAATACCTGCCGCATGATATCCGGAAAGAAGTTATGCCACCAGTAACCGGCCAGGGAGAGATTCGGGAGTTCCCGACAGAGTGTGCATAGCGACTGGTTGGCGTGGCGGCTCGCCAGGAAGCAAAGGAACTTCACCTTGGGATGGCGCGCGACGATGTCCGCCAGGTCCGCGATGGCACGCTGGGGGACGAGGCTTGCCGTCTCGAACGGCAGCGGCTCGGCGGCAAAACTGAACTGGAAGACGACCGGATCGGCGAGGGACGCCAGTTGTTCCAGGAACAGCTCGTGAATGTAGGATGCGTACAGGTCCCTTTCTTCAGGGCCCGCCTTGCCGCGCCGCGCCAGCGCCGCTTCCATCTCAGCGTCCGTGACGCGCCGGAAAGCAATGTCCGTCGAAATATGAGTGGCGATCGAGAGCACGCGGGAAGCGGACAATTCTTTCACAAAATGGGCCATGACCGCGCGCACGTCCCCGAGACTCCGAATGGTCCGATCGGAGGCAGGCCGCCGACCCGCCGCGTGCGGAATGGGCGTCCCCGGCTTCTTGCCCCAGCACCGTTCCAGCTCGTAGAGGGCCGTGTCATATTCGCCCCGCTGCGTGCGCGTGAAGAAGGCCCATTCCATGGAGTAGTGAAAGAGATCGTCATCCCTGCCATCGCCGCGCCGGGACAGCTCGGTGGTGAGCTTCCTGACGCCCGCCCGGCGGATCATCTTGCGGGACCAGGCCTGATCGTCGGCGCGTTCGCGGATCAGTCCGTCGAGCGACCGCCAGTTCTTGTCGGTGATCGGCTCGTTCCAGTCGTACAGGTCGCGCAGGATGGTCCGCAACGCCCAGAAGAGGCCCGTGTTTCGAATCCGGCCCAGGTACGGCAGCGCCTCCTGGATTCTCGAGTGCGCCTCTTCCCGGGCGGGCCAATCCGGATACTGGGTCAGGCGCGCGCCGCTGGGACAACCCGCGGAATACAACTCCGTGACCAGCATGTGGTACAGGAGCACATCGTGCAGCCCGCGCGCCGCGAGCTTTCCGCACGTCAAGTGCGTGTGAATGTCCAGCGCGGGAATCTCCGCGAGTTCGCCCTCGATCTCTCGAACGACGGAATCCAAGCCCATCCAATCCCTCCTTCGCAGTTCCGCATATGCGGCCGTTTCGCCGTCAACTGCGCCGCGCGGCGCCGGTCAAGGCAATCCACTTCCGCAGCACCGCCTCCATCGCCTGCATCGCCTCCGCCTGCGCCAGCGGCAGCCAGGGGTTCCTGCCGTCCCGCCACTGACCCTTGAGCGATTCGCGGACAGAGGCGATCAACTCGGTCGCCACATTGATTTTTGCGACGCCCAGCGAGATCGCTCTCTTAATGTCCGCCTCCGGCGTCCCGGACCCGCCGTGCAATACAAGGGGAACGCGCACCGCCTTGTGAATCTCAGCCAGGCGGTCGAAGTCCAGGCGAGGCAGCCGGGTATACTGTCCATGCGCATTGCCGATGGACACCGCCAGGGCGTCCACTCCCGTCTCCGCGACATAGCGCGCGGCCTCAGCCGGGACTGTGAGAGTGGAACCGGAGCTCCCTTCGGTCGTTGCGTCGTCCACCTTGCCGACGCGCCCGATCTCTCCCTCCACCGTCACCCCCAGCGGATGCGCCCGGCGCGCGACCTGCCGGAGCGCGGCGGCGTTCTCCGCGTACGGGCGCGCCGAGAAGTCGAGCATAACGGATGTGTACCCCGCGGAGAGGCACGCCTCCACTTGCTCAATGCTGTCCCCGTGGTCGAGGTGCAGGGCCGCGCGCACCGAATACCTGGCCGAAACGGCTATGGCCGTGGCCGCCACGGCGGCGGGCGGAAGAAGCGGAAACTCGCCGGGGCCGTTCATCAGGATTACCGGTGCGCGGCATTCCGTGGCGACGCGCAGCGCACAGTCCATAGCTTCGGCGTTCCAGGCGCAGAACGACGGAACGGCGTATCCGCGCGAAACGGCGTCGGAAAGCAATTCGGACATCGGCAGGAATTTCATGCCGCTTCTCCTCCAGGACTTCCAGGGTGACCGGCGTTTCATCCGGCCTTGTTCAGTTGAAGCCATTCCCGCGCGCGCGAGTCATTGCTTCTTCTGGTGTTCCCCGATTCTCCCGCAGCGCCCCGGAACCCCGGCAGGAACATAAGATATTTTACAAATTGTTCCACGTGGAACACTCAGACTGTTCCTGATATTCATGCCTCTTTCATGCCGCCGCAATAGTGCCGGGACGGGCCGAAATGAAGATATTTTACACATTGTTTCACGTGGAACACTCAGACTATTCCTGATATTCATGCCTCTTTCATGCCGTCGCAATGGTGCCGTGACGGGCCGGAATGATGTCGCATCGGCTATGCATGCCGCCCAAATGCCCTCTCTTTTGATGCCGTTTCGGGCAGGCCACTGACGGAACCATTGCCTGGACAAGTCGCTCTGAAAAAACGAACCCAATCGCGTGCGACACCCGCGGACAACCCACCCCGTTCCCCACTTTCGCAGCGCGCCAAAGCGGAGGAAATGGGGTTTATGTCCCCAGAATAAGAATACCCTCCGGGACTAACCGGATGACCGGCGTTTCATCCGGCCTTTTTCAGTTGAAGCCATTCTCGCGCGCCGGGGGCCTCGATGATCGGCCAGGACGCGCGCAGGGGATCCTGGTACGGGCCGATCTGGTCCACCGGGATCGGCTGGAACCCGAGCTTGAACGCCGGCGAGTCGGGGCTGAGACGCCAGTCGTCTTTCTCCGGCGCAACGAAAAGCGGGTCGGCCACTAGCGAATTCCGGTCGAACCCCATCGCCTGGAGCGATTGCCACTCATCGAGCGATTCCACGGCGACCAGGCGGACGTCCTCAATCCAAACCGTGCCTTCGCTGGCCGGCAGATCGAACCGGGCTCGGATCGCCTTCATCTGCTCCTGGTAGTCCTGCTCGCCCGGGGCCGGAAGTCTGAAGACCAGTTCGTAATCCCGCCACTCGGCGCCGAGGCGGGCCGATGTGCTCCTGCACCAGAAGTACACATTGGCGACGTACGATTGAATCATCAGTTCGACGCCGGTTCCGGCCCTGGCGGCCTTCATCTTCGCAGTCAGCCGGTAAGCATGACCGGGTTCGGCGGCGACCTCCGGACTGACGACCACAGGCCACGGAGGATTGCACTGGGCGTCCTTCACGGGCACGCCTTCGATCTTCAGCGACCGTTTGCCCTCGGCTGCATCCTCATCTGTAACGCCGGCCTTGCAGGCTGCGCTCGGTCTGGCCTGCCAAGACCAACCGTTGGGCAACTCGCCGGGTTGACCGTCTTCGAACCCGGGGTTAACCAGCAGGTTTTCGGAAAGCGTCCTGCCGGCCTTGAACTGTCCGGTCAAGATGGGCAGCCCTTGATGCCAGACCAAGTTGCCGTCCACCCGGTTATGTTCGAACGAGACGTTCGAGAACCGGTAGAGCTTGGCCGCCGGTTCCCGATAGTAGAAGATATTGCGCGAGAGCGTGTTGCCCGACATGATCAGCCCGCCGGGCAGAATAGCGTCCTTCGGATGCGTCTTCATGTTCCGCATATTCTGCCAGGCCGGCTCGCCGGCGACCATCTCGAACCCCTGGACCATCGTGGGGAAGTGGTCCTTCCACATCTGCGAATCCTGTGTCCAGCCGTTGTATTCCGCCTGGTAGAGGCCATTGTCTATGAAGATGTTGTTCTCGATCAGGTTATCCCGCCCGTTGTGCAGGTGCAGGCCCGCCTGTGGGCAGCGAGCCACGATGTTGCCGATCACATCCACCCCGCCGGTGTTGTCGTCCAGGTAGACCCCCCACGCGAAATAAGGCATCACCCACTTGCCTTCCTTTCGCCCGAAGCCGAGCATGTCGTGGAAGTAGTTGTAGCGGACCACGGTGCCGCGCGAACTGATCCAGTCCCGGCCGCCGGTGTAGACCGCGCCGGTGTCCTCGGTCTCCAGATTCATGTGCCGGATGTGGTTGTATTCGATGACCAGGTTATTGCCGCTGAACATGATTCCCATTCGCGGGCCATCGTGGATCAGGTTGTGCGACGCCCGGTTGCCGACGCCTTCGAGGGAAATGCCCACGCCCTGTTTGTAGAACACCCCGACGTGATGGATGTAGTTGTTGTCCGCGTAGTTGCCCGCAGCCTTGAGCGTCTTGCGGTCGCCGCCGCCGATGGCGACGCCGTCGCGGCCGACTTCGGAGATGTCGCATCCGGCCACGCCGTTGCCCGAGCCGCCGTTGATCACCACGGCCGACCCGTTGTAGTCGCCGACGTTGTGAATCACGCAGCCGGCGATCAGACAATTCGTCGCCTCGGTCAGCGCCACCGCGTCGCCCTCGCAGCACTCGATGTCGAAACCGCGGACGGTGACGTCGGAGACACCTCGGCCGATCTCGATGATCGTGCGAAGGGTTGGAGCGAAGACCGGTTTGCCTTCGCAGGGCGCCGGCGGCCAGAAGTAGAGCTTGCCCTCGGCCCTGTCCAGGTACCACTCGCCGGGTGAGTCCAGCTCCTCGAAAAGCCCCTGCACGTAGTAGCGGTCACCGGGACGGATCGCGTAGGAGCAGTCGTCTGCCAGCGTGATGACCCGTTTCTCCCGGTCAACCGACGCGATGCGGACGACGTTGTTCCACCAGTTGTATCGCGGGAAGATACAGACCTCGGCCTCCTCCGGCCGCGAGAACGCCCGGGCGTCCTCGGCCTTGAAGTGCAGCAGACGGGCGGAGTCCTCCGGTAGGTCGAGGTACATGTCCACCGGCTTGCCCTCGACATAGGCCCAGCCGCCGGCATAGGGGTTGATCGGATCGAAGTTCGGATATCGCGCCAGGATCTGCCGGCGGCCGTCGAAAAAGAGTTGCCGGAAGGCGACGCCCTTCAAGCCTTGCGAGGCGACGTCGGCCACGAGGATCTTGTCCTTGTACGGCGCGAAACCGGCGACGAGTTTTCCACCGACCAGCAGCGGCCGCATCGCGCCTTCGCCGAGATAGAGGACCGGCGCATCGGCCGTCCCGGAATCTTCGGCAGTGAGTTCGAAGGTCCGGTCCAGGAAGTACGTCCCGCCGCGAACGTGTACGGCGACGGATTCATGAAAGCCTTTTTCCCGCTTGAGTCTGCGAACTTCGTCGCGGGCTCGCCCCAGTGAGGCGAAAGGTCCGTCCTTGCCGCTTGCATCGGCCGCGGCGAGCCGACCGCTCCACGCGTCGCGCCCCTCGACGGCGACGTAGAGATCCAAGGCGTCGGCGCGGCCGGAGATTAATATCCCGCCGGCCAGCGTCGCCAGCAACACCGTTCCAATCAGCCCCAGCGGACTTTTCACGATTCGCCTCCGAAATACGGTTTGTGTCCCCGGAATATCGGCAGATGTATGTGGTTGGGCATCAGGCACCAGGAGAAAACCTCCAGTCCCTTCGCCTGAGCTTCCTTCTGCAACAGCCGCGGTTATTCCCGGTAATCCCTCTCGGCCGAGAACACCTTCATTGACCTAACGCCGCGCTGCGTGATGTGATGCGGATGCCCGTCAAGTATTATTCGCGCTATTCTCGGCATGCGGGCAATCTACCCTTCTGCCTTGCGCAGGTCAATCAGAAATAGGGTCTATGCCCTCGGAATATCCTCCGCCGCATTCTCAGTCACGAAATGTCCTCTTGCGCGTCGTCGCCATCCGCCGGGACGGCCTTGAGCGGGTCGAACATCTCCTGAATGGGGCCCAGCTTCCTCTCCAGCAGGCGCGGCGGCTCGTATGTGTCCAAGTCCTCTCCGCGCGCGAATCCCTGCATGAGCTCTGCCATGTAGAGGAAGTTGCGCAGGGGGATGTCCGGCGGCACGCCGTGGTCCACTCGGGGTATGTAGCGGCCGAACTTCCGCGCGGATGCGAAGCGCTTCTTCACCTCCGCGCGGACGCGGTCACAGCCGAACCGCAGTTCGCGCTTGTCAATCCCGCCCCAGCAGCACATGTGGGGATGCTCGGCAAGGTAAACCGCCGGGTCGTTGCCGGCGGCGATCTCCAGCGGCTGGATGCCATCCAGCCCAGCCGGAATAAACTGCCGCAATATCTGGCAGTTGTACCCGTCGGAGTCCATCACCACGAACTCCACGCCATGTTTCTTGAAAAAAGTGGTCAGCCGCTTGTAGCACGGGACCATGAACTCGGCCATCATCTTCTCTGAGATCAACGCCTGCGTCTTGTACGCCATGTCCTCCTTAATGACACAGATATCGGCCTTGATGACACTGAGCGGCGGGTCATACAGCGCAATCAGGAAGTCGGTCCAGAACTCCATCATCTCGCGCACAAGGTTCGGGTCGTCGTAGAACATGAGGCACAGATTCTCGAGCCCGACCCAGTCGCGGATTGTCCAGTAAAGCCCGCGTGCGTCAAAGTAGACCGGGGCTGTGCTGTTCCGGCAGAGGGCGATCCGGTTGAGGTAAATGCCCATGTCATTGGGGTCATATTTCCACGTCTTCGGGTCCGGAGCAGGGGCTATGGCGTTCTCCGGCAGATAGCGGCGAGGGTCGCTCGGATTGTGGCGCTTTTTCATCTCCAGAAAATCATCTCGGTTCTTAACGGGGAATTCCAGGTAGGAGCGCGTGTCAAAACCGGGCGTTGCCGGGTGAACGTAATCCACCCGTTTCACCCCCATCTCGTCAATCCAGACCTTCTTGTTGCCGCGCTGTTCGAGAACCTTGACCTCAAACAGCGGGATCGGCATAGTGTTGACGTTGCCCAGGGCTTCAATTTTGTCTTCACCGATGAACTGGCTCCACGTCGCCCGTTGCTCAGGAAGCAAGCCCTGCTTCTCCCACGCCCTAAACGTGGAGATCCTGGGGCCGCCGTACCAGAGCACTGTACGGTCCGCCTTTTTGCCGCACATATACGCGCAGAAACGTTCGCGATTCGTCATCAGCGAATTCCGGTAAAAACTGCGGACGGGCGCCTGTTATTGACCCGCAGCACTCTAGTAAGTCTGCCTAAAACAGGTGCCTGTCCCCGGTTTTCTTTGCGTACGGCGTCTCCTGATCCCCTCCAACGCTCCCGCCACTGTCAATAATTATGTATGCTGTCCCCGGAACCCCATCCGAGGCCGTCCATTATCTTGCAGCGGTCGAACTCCACGCGGCACCCGTCCTTCTTTATCACCCTAATCGGGTGGACCTCGATTTTTTCATACGTCGTGAAGCGCCGCCCTCAGGCCAGACACTCCCGGCGCCTGAGAATCATAGCCGCATCCCCGGACGCTCGCGAGTCCACGACCTTATCGCGGTTCTCACGGCGGCAAGTACAGCCCGTAGCATAAATCGCCTTATCCCGCCTATTTCATTGCCCTTATGCCCGGTATAACCTTCAATTCCATGCTCGGGCACCTTTTCCGCAACTTCTAGGCGGGCGGTCAGTATAAGACACCACAGCTAGTGTTGTCAAATTTTTGCCTTCCTTTAATGGGGCCCTAAGTAACTATCTGACTATGGCTTGTGACTTAAGGGTATTATTTTAGCGGAATTGTCATTTTTTCCTCACCAGCGCAGTCTTGACCGCTCCCTAGCCAGCTATACGAGCGCGGCCGGGCGCTGTCTGGTGCATTCGGACGAGAAGGGCTTGCTCAGGATGCTAGGCTCGCGTCTGGATGCGATTTGCGGCCGTCCGCAGGCTTTCCACTCAGCCGCGCCCGTAGAAATGACGGGAGAGCGTGCGGCTGCAATCGTGGCGACCGTTTCGGCCGTAATATCGCTGGACCAGGACACCCCCTTGGCGTATAATTCCCGCAGTCGGGCAAACAGAAAGGGGAGAGCTATGAAGAAGATTGGAGTGGCGAGCACAGCTTTTGCAATCGCCGTCAGCTTGCTTCTCGTAGCCGGTTGCGGCCAGGAAGCCGAGGACTATGCTACCACCACGTCAATGCTCTGGTCAGGAAGCTGTGTAGCGAGGTGCGCACAGTCGCCTTGAGCCACGCGATTCAATTTGAACGGACCACTATCAGTGCTCATGGCTTCTCCGTTCTGAGAATACGCTAAACGATGCTGCGAAGAGAATAGCATCCCGCCCGAAGGTATTCAAGCCGCCCGCTAGAGACATGCGGCGGGGCGCGGTTTGGCTGCGCCGGCTCGGCGGCACACGACCACGGCATGAAATCGCTGGACTCTCGGCCCCGTCGAGCGTATAATCTCCCGCCGTCAGTCGGGCAGACAGAAAGGGCACCGCGTGACAGAGGATAAGGCGGCATCCGGTAGCGAAGTGCAGAAACTCCCCTGGCATTCACTACTCGGCATCGCAACGGCAGGGATGATGCTATGCGGTGCATCGTACCTGTGGGGGTTTTGGGACAGCTTCAGCATTAACTTCCTCGAGTATATTGGCTTTCAGGATATCATTCCACGCACCCTCTTTAGCATCTTTCCAATTGCCTTCTTTCTGATACCGCCACTTGCTTGGGTCTTTCTGCCGTTAATATCGAACAAGTTCTACAGCTTGACGAGGCATCACATTGTTCTCGCTATTGTAATTGCATTTCTCTTCGCCGGCCCTGCCATGATACTCTTAGTTTATCTTGCTTTCGTCCGTCACGACCTCTGGGGCGCCCTCAGTTGTTTTTGTCCGGCTTGTCTGACTTGGCTCGCCCGCCAGCTACTAAATCGGCTTAATCCAGATAAGACTCAGCAACAGGTGATTTCGTGGTCCGTCACAGGATTGTTTATCGGCATAGTTCTGTTCACATCATTCTGGTGGGGTCGGTATGAAGCGTACGGTCGCAAACAAGGTAAAGGCCCGCTTCACTACGCAGTCACAATCGAAAACACTCAGGACGTGAAGCTAAGGATTACGGACCCTGTTTACGTCGGTCGGATGGGTGGATTTCTATTCTTTGCATCCCAAACGTCTGCGGACACTGTAGTAATACCGGAAAGCAGGCTAGCGGCACTCTCTATCCACAAAAGCGAGCCGGGCGAGACCAGCAAACCATTCACTGACGAGCCAAAAGCCGAGAAATAGCAAGAGGAGGCCAGCGCATGGCGTTTTTCAGCCGAAATAGAAAATCACCACCGCAGGTGTTTGCCTCGGAAATCAACCAGCCGGCAAGAATGAGAATCTGGCAGACATACGTGCAAATGATTAATAATCCTAACTACGAGCTTGGCGTGGACCTCTATATGGCGTTTAACGAGATTTGGGAAATCGTGCTACGGGAGTTTCCTGGCCAAATAAGCCAAAACCTTGTCAGCCAACATTTCACTAGACGACAAGACATCGTTTGTTATCACTTTGGCACTTGTTCATCGGAACATGCTCTTGATGTAATTCAGATGATGTTGAGTGTTCAACACCACGTCCTATACCACACCATAGGACCGAGACTCGTTGAGGAATTCAACAGAATCTTTCGAGAGGAGGGAATTGGATACGAACTAACGCCGCTAAAGGTTGAAATGATTGCGCATACTGGGCCTCGCCCTGGATTTGGGCCGGACACTACAGAGTATCAGACGGCTGAGTATACCGAACCCGCCATTATTCCAATCGCCAATGACTTGACTCGTACCGAAATCATGGAGCCCACTCTGGCGCTGTTGTCCGATAAAGGCTTGGCAACAGCCAATGATGAAATGATGGACGCCTATAGGCATTTCCGCAAAGGGGAATACGACGATGCCATAGTCGCTTGCCAGAGGTCATTTGAGACCTTCTTCAAAACGATTTGTAAAACAAAAGGATGGACGTATAAGGAGAACGAAGCTACTCTATCTGCGCTAGTTGAAGTGTGCAGGGCTAAAGGGTTATTCTATCCCTTCTATGTCGCCCATTTCACGTCGGTCGGCACGATTGGTAATAAACTTGGCAGGCACGGAGCCGAACCGAAGCCTGAGTATACCCCGGGCAAAGAGCATGTCCAACACCTACTGAATGTAACCTCGTCGTGTATGCTATTGCTTGCGAAGCTTTTATGAGTTGGTTGCGTGACAGAGAATCGGCAGTCGTATGAGCACGCGGAGAGGAGATTGGGGAGTTCCGGGGAGTTCCGGGGACACCATATATAACTATTTATGTCCCGGGCCCTTCGGTCCAGGTTTCTGCCTGCGCAGGAGACGGCCGGCGAGCCCTTCCAGTTTTGCGATGAAACGCCCGTCTCCCAGCGGCCGGCCGGTCCGCTCATGCTCCCGAAGGCTCTTCAATATCGCTTCATCGTCCCGCATCCGCAGGAACTCCTTCCAGTCCTCGACGCGCTCCAACAGCGGCTTGGACTTCACTAGAGCGTCATCGCGCCGCTCGACATGCGCCTTCGCGCTCGACCAGCGATAATCCCACGCGCTGCGCACCAGCCGCGCGCGAACCGGATTCCTCTCGATGTAGCGTGCCGCC
>Ga0181524_10002708_pt1 | contig 17899 bp, 12 predicted proteins | sample PEATcosm2014_Bin_34_FD_119761 | JGI IMG/M metagenome (GOLD analysis project Ga0181524, IMG submission 119761) | Peatland microbial communities from MTU Mesocosm Facility, Houghton, MI, USA - PEATcosm2014_Bin05_60_metaG | ecosystem: Environmental > Terrestrial > Soil > Wetlands > Peat | place...
ATGATTCTCCCGTTGTAATTACAAACATTGAAGGATATTCGCCAACCAATCCTAAAACTAAGGTAATCAGTGTAAAAGATATGCCCGCAACAGAAAAAAAGCCGGCTTTACCCGCAAATGGAGAAAGGATCATCTATTACGAAAAATATTACGAAAAACCCGGCGCCGCCAATATAAAATTTATTACCGTTCACTTAAACGGTGTCCCGGTAGAAATGATATTTGACACCGGAGCTTCAGCAATCGTTGTAAATGACGAAACATTCAGCAAACTCAATATAAGAAGTGACTTAAAAAAGGTTACAGTTCATACAGCCGGCGGAAATGCAGACGGTTACACTTTTGAATTACCTTCCGTTAAAATTGGAAATATTGAGGTCAAGGATGTGATCGCCTTTTATGCTCCCACCTCACAAATGAATCTTCTGGGCGGAAGCTTTTTGAATAAATTTACATATCTCATAGACGACAAACGCAAAGTGGTAGTATTTACTCCAAGGGAATAACAGAGCGGAAAAGACGCAGGGATACGCCGGAATGGGTGTCCTCAAACGCTGAATACGCAACAGATGATTCAGGCAGTCATTACTTCATGCAGGGTCCTGCTGAAACCTTCAATCGTGTATGGTTTTATTATTACACCCCTGAAGCCGTAATGTTTAAAATCCCCCATTATAGGATCATTCGAATAACCGCTTGACACAATCGCTTTAACCTCAGGATCAATACTGAGAAGTTTTTGAATTGCCTCTTTCCCTCCTAAGCCTCCGGGTATTGTGAGGTCCATGATAACAACATCAAAGGGTCTCCCGGCTTCCAAAACCCTTTGATACATCTCGATGGCTTCTGCGCCATTAATGGCAAATTCAACTTCGTATCCCAGGGATTTTAACATTTCTCCCGAGATGTCCCTCACAATCTTCTCATCGTCCATAACAAGAACTTTCCCATGTCCGGCGGTAATGCATCGTTCTTCAGAAATCTTGCAGACACAATTGCCTCCCGATACCGGCAAGTAAATATGGAATATTGTTCCCTTGCCATGTTTGGATTCAACGGTAATGTGCCCGGAGTGTCTTTTGATAATGGAGTATACTGAGGCGAGGCCAAGCCCGCTTCCTTCCGGCTTCGTTGTAAAATATGGGTCAAATATCCTCGGGATATCCTCTTTCGGTATTCCTGTCCCGGTATCCTTAACAGAAATATGGATGTAGGTCCCAGCTTCAAGACCTGGTATTTTATTCCCTTCGATCAATACATTGCTCGCACTATATGCTATCTTCCCGCCGTGAGGCATAGCCTGAACTGAATTGATGATGAGATTGCTGAAAACCTGGCTCATCTGGCCCGCATCCACATCAACATTGCAGAGGTCTTCGGAAATAATAAACTCGGAAGCTATATGGCTGCCGGAAAGATCGAAACCCGAAGACTCCTTGAGGATATCGACGATAGAGGCTGACTTTCTGACCGGTTCCCCGCCCTTCGAAAAAGTGAGCAACCGATAGGACAAATCCGTGGCCCTCTGGGATGCCTTCTCGGCCTTTTCCAGTCTCTCGTATGCTATACTTTCGGCATCGATATGCATTTTGGCCAAACTGATGTTGCCGACAACAGAGGTCAGGATATTGTTAAAGTCATGAGCTATGCCCCCTGCAAGCAGACCTACGGATTGCAGTTTCTCCATCTTTAGAAGCTCATCTTCGATACGCCGCTTTTCCGTGACATCACGGAATACAAGCACCATCCCGATTGTTGCACTATCGCGGTCCGTTATGGGCGCAGCGCTGTTTTCTATTATTATTTCCGTACCGTCTTTCCTTATTAAGGCCGTAGGGTTGGCCAGGCCTGTTATCAGACCTGTTTTCAGGACCTTATCCACTGGATTTTCGCAGCGCTCACGGGTCTTTTCATTGATAATGTTGAACACAACACTTAGATGCTTGCCAACTGCTTCATGAGCGGCCCACCCGGTCTGCTTTTCCGCAATTTTGTTGATCAAAGTGATCATCCCCTCTACATCTGTAACTATAACTGCATCTCCGATGCTGCGAAGGGTCACCACGAGGCGTTCTCTCTCGTCGGCAAGCCTCTTTTCTCTTTCCTTAAGTGCTTGGCTCATCCTGTTGAATTCCGAGCAAAGCACCCCTATTTCATCCCCGGAGTTTACCGGAACACTTTCCGGGAACTCGCCTTCTATATGTTTTGAAACCGATGCATGAAGCGTTAAGAGAGGGCCGAGCACGTATTTATTGATAAAAAAATTGAGGGAAACAAAGGCAATGAGTGTCATCACAAAAGAGAAGAGCAAGCTCTTGTTAATGGCCTCCCTCATCGACTGTTTTAACTGTTGGGTAGACAGCCTGAGCCTGACATATCCTATAACGACGTTTCTGCTTTCGGCTTCACCTAACGGCTTATAAAATACCGCGGAATAGAATTCGAGCCATTGACCGTAGTATTCGTAAAAAGAATCCTCGCTCGTTTTAAAGTGACTTAATGCGGCAGGGCCGGGAGGCTCGTTAAGTTGCTTAAAAGGATATGCATCTACCGGCAACCACAACGACGAGTAAACCTGGACCAGATCAACATCACTGGTATGAACGATATCTGAAACTTTTTTTATGAATTCCAGGTTTTCAGCGGCAAGCCCGTCAGCTACAGCCCTCGAAAGCGACTCAGCAAGAGTAACTCCCCTGGCAATGATTTCTCTTTCGATACTGCGACTGTGAGCTAATATAAGGTAGGATGTGCTGACAAGGCTCACAATTATTACTATAGCAGTGACAAAAGCCGTAACCTTCGTTCTTAAGGAGAGCCTCATGTTATTTCAGCAACCGAAGGGATGCCGTAAGATGAGATGAATCCCTGATATTTTTGCTTAAAACAAAATCGATGAACTTCCTGACTTCCGTTTTGGGTTTCTTTTTTATAACGAGGTAACGCAGACTTCTAAATGGACACTTCATCACGCTATCGAATATTAGCATAAAAAAAACCGGAAAATCTATTAGAGGGATTCCTTGTGACCCACAACCTATGTGTTTACGTGTATACTTAAAAAATATCCTGGCCTATGAATGAAACGAAAAAAAATAGAGAATTAAACAAAGATTTCATTATTTCCTTAAGCAACGTCAGCGTCAAGATTCAAGGGCGAACGCTTTTGTCCGGCATAACCTGGCAGCTCAGGCTCGGCGAGCACTGGGCACTCATCGGAGGTAACGGAGCCGGTAAATCCACACTTCTGAGGCTCCTCAGGGGTGAATTATGGCCGGACCCCGGGAGCCGGGGGAAGCGGCTATACAAATTTGATAGTGCTGCCCGGGAAAGCCCGATCGGCATAAAAAAACGCATAGCGCTAGTTTCCGCTGAACTGCATGATGCCTACCACCGCCACCAGTGGAACATGAGTGGCCGCGAGGTAGTATACACCGGTTTTTTTGACAGTGCCTGGCTGCATCAGGAGCCGACAGAGGAACAGAAAATCGCAACGGAAAAATTGCTCTGCACAATGAAACTGGACAACCTTGGCAATAAGGATTTCCTCGAAATGTCTGAGGGCGAAGCGAGGAAAATCCTGATCGCTCGGGCCGTGGTTGGACGCCCTGACATACTCGCGCTCGACGAGCCCTGCAACGGCCTTGATTTCTCTTCCAGGAGAGAGCTTCTGAATATGGTCGAAGAAATAGCCGCAACCGGCACTCCTGTACTCTTTGCAACTCACCATGTCGAAGAACTCATTGCATCCATCACCCATGTCCTCATAATGGACCGCGGTAAAATAATTGAACAAGGCAAAAAAGATCATGTGCTTGGCGGGGAGTTCCTGCGCCATCTTTTCCAGCAGGACATGCCTGAACTCCCGCCGCCTTCTGGCCGCCTGAACAGAAGGGGAAACTTCTTAATAAAGATAAGACATGCCGATGTTTTTATAAAGCACAAAAAAATATTGCACGATATTTCCTGGGTCATGCACAAGGCAGAGCATTGGGCGATCATCGGCAGAAACGGGGCGGGCAAATCTACTCTGCTCAAACTGATAGCCGGTGATGCATACCCTGCCCTTGGAGGAAAAGTTCAACGGTCCGCAGGAAAGGATAACCGGAGTATCTGGGATGTGCGAAAAAGGACCGGGATAGTTTCTCCCGAATTGCAGCGTGATTACGCTTACGATGTCAAAGGAATCGATGCGGTTGTGTCAGGCTTTTTCTCCAGCGTCGGCTTGTATCGAACAGCAACGTCCAGCCAGATAGATACAGCCCGATATTGGATAGATTTTTTTCAGTTGCAGCATCTGAGTGAGAAGTTCTTATCGGAAATGTCATATGGGGAACAAAGAAAAATCCTTATCGCGCGGGCTATGGCTAATGGCCCTGACATGCTCATTGTCGATGAGCCGTGCAGCGGCCTGGATAGCGCTGCACGCGCAGGTTTTCTTTCATTCCTTGCACAGGCTGCACTCTCAGGCGTAGCCCTTATTATGGCGACCCATCACCTTGATGAAATAATTCCCTTGATTACCCATATTATGGTTATGGACAAAGGAAGAATCATTGCGCAGGGAAAAAGAGAAGAAATAATAAAATCACATCGAGACCTGTTATTGTCCTCATAATTAACTTACGAGGAAGGCAGTAGAAGGGGAGCGCCTGTTTTTCGGAGCGATGCACGGGTCTGCTCCAACAGGGGCGAGTTACGCCGAGCCCCAGCCGGGAATGGGTATGGACAGCTCTACTATAACGAACCGTCTCTGGCAATGAGGGTAGTTTCAGCGCTCCGATAAACAGCCTGCCCCTGCCGTTCCTTTCCTTAGTACTTCAGTTCGCTTTGCACCTCCTCACCCGTCAGCCTGCTCCGAGCGACTTCCCGTAAATGTTTTTAACGAAGGTCAGTTCTTCCTCTCTGGTGGCAAGCCTGCCCATCAGTTTCTCATCGACAACTTTCGCGAACATTTCTGAATATACGGGACCCGGGGGTATCCCGATTCTCTTCAGATCACCGCCTTTAACAAGGGGCTTCACATCCCTAAGCTCCAGCAGAAAGCGTGATATGGCCTTTTTGTTATCACTGTCCTGCGAAAGAGCCATGCTGAAAAGGATGGCCTCAATGTCACAGTCTTTCAGCGTATGGTATATAATTGCAGGACTATCAGCTTTAAGCTTCTTTATAATGTTCTGGGCGAGATTCAGCGTTTTGAGGATATGCTCCCGTGGCTTCAGGGGAACGGCAAGCCTGCCAAGGGCAGTTTCACGGTCCTCCTTATTCAGTTTGTGAAGCAGCGCTGCCAGATAAAGCATCCCCTTGTCATAGCGCTCCTCCAGAAAAAGCAGGTCAAACCATGAAATAGCATCATGAACAGACTGGAGGAATTCTTCAAGCCCGGAGGAAAAAACCAGACTGTTATGGATGACCTTAAGCAGCCCGTAATCGTTCAGCCGCTTCAGGGCCTTGATGGGGTATGTCTCTTTGAAGGTAAGCATAAGCTCATCATAAAGCCTCGACCCCGACAGTTTCTCGAAAATGTTCATCCTCAGGGCCAGCTTGATGAGATTCTCAGTATGCTTTGTCAGTTTAAACCCGAACCGCTCTGAGAAGCGTATCGCCCTGAAAGCCCTTGTGGGGTCTTCGACAAAACTGAGATTATGGAGCACCCTTATGACCTTATCTTTCAAATCCCGCTGGGCCCCGAAAAAATCCAGTAAGAGGCCGAAATTCTTTTTGTTCAGCTTTACTGCAAGAGTATTGATAGTAAAATCGCGACGGTACAGGTCTTTTTTTATCGACGAGGTCTCCACCTTCGGCAGTGCGGCGGGAGACTCGTAATATTCAGTACGCGCCGTGGCGACATCAAGCCTCAACTTGGGCAGTATCACCTGTGCCGTGCCGAATTTCTGGTGCACCGTGATTTTGGCGCCTGTCTTTTTTGCCAGAGCCCTGGCTAAGGCGATGCCGTCCCCTTCCGCAACAATATCTATATCAAGGTTTTCCACGCCCCTCAGCATGTCACGGACACAACCGCCCACAAGATAGACGGCGAAGCCGAGTTCATCGCCGACTTCGCCGGCCATGACAAGGAACTCATAAGTATGCACCGGTAATTTTTCTTTGAGAATTCTTGGAATGCTCCTGCCAAACCCGCTGTACGCCTCACTGGTTCCCGGTTCCCTTGGCGACACCTTGCTTTTTCTGAGAAAATCCTCATAGAGAGACCTGAGTATATCCGTCCTCGTCACCGCCCCTGAGATCCTGCCTTCAGACAGCACCGTTACAAACCTCTGATTATGTTCGATCATGTCCTTTTCCACTTCCGCAATAGGCGTATCAGGCGCGGCTGTCAAAGCATCGCTTGTTGCAAAGTCAGCGGACCTGTTCCTCCCCAGCCCGTGGAAAATCCCTTTCTCGACCACCCCTCTGGTTATGACTCCCATGTAACGGCCCTCTTTCACCACGGGTAGCGCATTGACTCCATAGCGCGTCATCATGCGCTCGACCTCCCTTATGCTGTTGTTCCACTGCACAACAATTACAGGCGTGGTCATCACATCACGCACCAATTTTGCCGGGCGAACATGTTTGTTAAGCATGGCGGAGAGTTTCTCTTCCACAATTTCAAAAGGCACATCTTTTATGGTTGCTGAAGCGGCAGTCGGGTGACCGCCTCCGCCAAACTCGGCCATTATGCGGGCCGCGTCTAGTTCGGGCGCCCTGCTGCGCGCCACCATAAGAATCTTGTCAGCCATCCCTATGAGCAGTATGACCGCATCGGCTTCTTCCATGTTCATGATCTGATGGGCCAGGTGCGCAACATCGCCGAACCCCTCCATTGTGCCTTTCCCGATCTTGATCCTTATCCCCTGAATAACGACCTCGTCAAGTGACTTTACAAGCTCATTCAAAAGCGCGAACTCTTCCCTGCTTATCTCCTCTTTAAGAAAATCGGAAACGATATTGAGATTGGCGCCCTGCCTGATAAGATATGCCACTGCAATAAGATCGCGAGGAGTAGTCGAGGGAAACAGCAACGAACCTGTTTCCTGATATATCCCGAGACACAGGATGGTGGCTTCAAGGGTGCTCAATGGGAGCTTCCTTGCCTGGATGATTTCAGCAAGAATGGTTGAAACGGCGCCCGTGGCATCAATGACCTCCACCTTGCCTCTGATATCCTCTTTTGTAGGTGGATGGTGGTCATAAACATGCACCTCGACCCCGGGCCGGGAGAGAAGTTCTTTAAAGGCGCCTATCCGGTCAGGATGCTTGGTATCGACAATAATCAACCGCCTGACCTCATCCAGTGAAATATCCTTCAGCTTTTTTATCTCCAGAGGCTGAAAGACGTCCATAAAATCCCGCACCTTTTTCTCCATAGAGCCGGGGAAGACAATAACGGCATCAGGATAAAGCTTTTTTACCGCTATCGCCGAGGCGAGAGAGTCAAAATCAGTGTTGATATGTGAGGTGATAACGTCCATTAAGCTATAGAATACCATAGTTTGAGAGCTCTCCGGGGTCACATCCTATGCTCTGCTTTATTAATGTCCTGTCTCTTCTTCATTGTTTGAGGATGGCCGACCCGAAGGCTCATACGTTGCGTACCCAAGCCATACACCTTATCAGAGTATCGCGGGAGACTCCTAAGAAATGTTATATTGATAAGCACGGTCATAACAGGCATTTCGGCGCATCCTTTTATGAAAAAGAAAACTAAAACACCAGGCAAACCGGTCAAAGCAGACAGGATAACCCGGCACACTAACACTTCTGCAGTGCATGCGCCCCTAAGTTCGCGGACATTGGCGAATAACACCCTTGTGCATATCGCCTGTCTGGTTTTTCTCATTCTTATCATCTATGCCAACACTCTCAGTGCTCCGTTTCAATGGGACGATAACGAGTATATTGTCAATAATCCCATTATAAAAAACCTCCATTATTTCTCAAGCCCGTCAGACGCAAAAGGGTTTGAATATTACAGTTCACTCTTGGGCCGCTACATAGGATATCTCACCTTTGCGCTCAACTACAGGATACACGGCTTATCTGTGACCGGCTACCATATTGTCAATATTGCCATACATATTGCTAACTCCATCCTGGTTTATTTTCTTGTCTTATTGACATTCAGGACGCCGTATTTCAGGGGACAGGGACCAGGGACCAGGGACCAGAAACCGGATGCCGGAAACCAGAAGCAGGCGCCAGGGACCAGTGGTAAGGGACCTGAAGCCGGTAGTCAGAGGCAGGAAAACGGGGACCAGTCCCTGGTCCCTGGTCCCTGGTCCCCTAACCTGGTTGCTTTTTTCTCATCACTGCTGTTTGCTGCTCACCCCATTCAAACAGAGGCAGTTACCTATGTGTTCCAGCGCTTCGCCTCCCTCGCCGCCATGTTTTATTTGCTGTCTATAGTCACGTACATAAAGGCCCGGCTAAAAACAGGTGGAGACTCCGCCTTTGTCTGGTTTTTCCTGTCTTTATTCTTTGCTGTATGTGCCATGAAGACAAAGGAGAATGCCTTTACGCTGCCCTTGGTGATCACGTTATATGAGTTCTGTTTCTTTACCGGTCCTTCTCCCCGTGTCTCCGCGTCCTCGCGTATCCGTTATCTTGCGCCTATACTACTTACACTCTGTATTATTCCTCTGACGCTTGTGAGTATGGGGACGGCAGGCAGCGGAATACACCGGTTCAATCCTGCTTCATATGGGGCAACAGTGTTTTCGTGGAACGAATACCTTTTCACCCAGTTCAGAATAATTGTCACGTACCTGCGGCTGCTGTTCTTTCCGGTAAATCAGAACATTGATTATGACTACCCGGTGTTTCAATCTTTCTTTGACCCTCACGTAATTCTGTCCTTTATGTTTCTCTCAACGCTCTTTGGACTGGGAGCATACATGATAATAGGCAATAGGCAATGGGCGACAGGCAATCGGATAAAAGCTAAAGGGAAAGAAGACGATTCACGTTTCACGATTCACGATTCACGGCTTTTCAGGCTGATGGGGTTCGGGATTCTGTGGTTCTTTATCACTCTTTCAGTCGAATCTAGCATAATACCGATAAGCACAATCATCGATGAATATCGCGTTTATCTGCCTTCAGTAGGTGTGATTATTTGTGTGGTTTCAGGGGCCTTCTTGGTTTTTTCACGATTCATGATTCACGATTCACGGCCTTTAAGGGTCTTCCCCCGTTTCATGTCTCACGTTTCACGGACTTTAATAGTGATGTTTGCCCTTGCACTTGGGGTTCTATCAATTGCAGCTTATGAGCGTAATGCCGTGTGGGGAGACGGAATAAGGCTATGGGAAGATACCGCACAAAAATCACCCGCCAGGGCAAGGGTGCATCTTTGTCTTGGCAATGTCTACGAAGCTCGCAACATGTTTGACAAAGCTGCAGAGCAGTACCTGATTGCCATTGCGCTTAAGCCTGATTTAGTTGAAGCCCATAATAATCTCGGGGCCGTCTATCAATTTCTCAAGATGCCTGACAAGGCTATGGAGCAATTTCTGATTGCCATTAAGCTTAAGCCCGATTTCGCTGAGGCCCAGTTGAATCTTGGCATTATCTATCAGGCTCTTAATATGCCCGAAAAAGCGATAGAGCAGTATATGGCTGCAATTAAGTTGAGGCCCGATCTCGCAGAAGCTCATAATCATCTGGGGTTTGTTTACCTTAAGTTGGGACAAAAGGAAAATGCTCGCAGGGAACTAACGATAGGATTAAATATAAAACCGGATGACCAACGGGCCCGGCAATTGCTGGAAGAGGTCTCACAATAACCACAAAAAAGTCGCATAATCCAAAAATTCTCGGGAACTCCTGAAACTTCATCAAAATTGACTTATCACCGGCCAAAATTTTAAAATGTGAAGACGGGCTTTAAATATCAAATATTTAAGGCACATTTATAGATAAAAGAGGACTGAAAGATATGTGCAGACTGGCCGCTATTACGTCAAAGGAGTACATCTCGCCTATGGAGCCAATTCTCGCCCTCGAAACAATGAAAGAGGGGCATGACGGTTCGGGCCTCGGCCTCACGCTGAAAGACCTCGGCGGGGCGTTCGAGAAGCTGAAGAAATTTCCTGTAATGTCGGGCATCTGCTCCATGGCCGGGAAAAAGACTCTTGACGAGTTCATGAAAAAGAAAGGCTTTACCCTCAAGCATGAATGGAGACCGAAAATAACGCAGGTGAAAGGGATCACTCCCCGCGATTATTATTTTGCGCGCGCCTATGACTATCCCGCTGCCTTCAGAAGCAAACCGGTCCGTGAAAAAGAGGACCTTCTCATGGACACGCGCCTGGCGCTCCGGAAAATCGGCGAGCCGGACGAGTCGATATTCGTCTTTTCGTTTTATCCGGACGTTCTTACATTGAAAGAGGTGGGTGACCCGCTCCAGGTGGCCGAATTTTGGGGGCTTGACGATGACAGGCTCAAAGCCAGAATAATTCTCGCCCAGGGAAGACAGAATACCAACTATGCAATTTATCTTTATGCCTGTCATCCTTTTTTCATACAGGGTTTTTGTTCCATGACAAATGGTGAAAATACCGCTTTTGTCCCCATAAGGGAATTTCTTTCGAGCAGGGGCTTTCCGGGATACATGGGGTACAACAGCGACAGTGAGGTGTTTACGCATATATTGCATTATGCGGTACGGCAGCTGCATATGCCGATGCCTTATTATAAAGATATTATAACGCCCCTCAAATCAGCCGAGATTGAGCAGCGGCCCGACAGGGATGCCCTGAGACTCATGAAACAATCCATGCGCTCACTATGCATAGACGGGCCGAACGTTATCATAGGCTTCACCCCCGACGGCGCGTGCTTCATGGTGCACGACTCAAAAAAGCTGAGGCCCGGCACAGTGGGGGGCTTAAAAGGAAGATATGCGTTAATGTCTGAAGAGTGCGGAGTTGACACTGCGGTACCCAAGCGGGACAGGAGCCAAGACATATTCCCGATGAAATACGATATGGTAATCGTTTCACCGCAGGCGGAGGAGGTAAAGGTATGGAACCAGCTGCAGGGTCAATATTAGACCATAATCATCAGCTCTCGCTGAGAGAGTTCCCTTATATAATCCGGTGGCGGGATGACCGCTGCAAACGGTGCGGCAGTTGTACCGCGGTATGCCCGGTCAAAGCTATCGCACCCTCAGTTAAAGTCCATAGAGTTGTCCGGTCCGAAGGACCAGTGCCGACTCCGGTAACTGCAAGGATGACCACGCATGTAGTAGAACAGGTGACCGACATGGAGCGATACTGCACCGGCTGCGGGGCCTGTACGCTGGTCTGCCCGAATGAAGCAATTGAACCTGAGTTGAACCCTCAAAACAAATTCTTCCATTATAAGAACAAAGGCGGCGATGCCTATAAACGCGGCGGCAGGAGAAACGACCCTTCAGTGTCAACGCTCGACAGGCTGAAATTTACCAGGATTTCAATGCTTACCGACCCTGCTCTTGATGCTGGAAGGCACGAATTCCGCATAAGGTCGCTGTTGGGAAGGATACTGCCGCCGGAGGAAATGCCACTCGCCCTACATGACGGCATTCTCGGAATCGACAAAAATATCGGCAAGTTCATTCCGCCTGTCCGCGAGATATACCCTATCATGATCGGGAGCATGTCCATCGGGGCACTTTCCCCGCCTATGTGGGAAGGGCTGGCCATGGGCGTTGCCTATTTGAACGAGGTCGAAGGACTGCCTGTGGTAATGGCATCTGGTGAAGGGGGCATGCCGGCCAGGCTGTTGAGGTCAAAATATCTCAAGTATTTCATTATACAGATCGCTTCTGGCTATTTCGGATGGGATGAAATCATTCACGCCCTGCCCGAAATGGTCGAAGACCCTGCAGCAATTGAAATTAAATACGGCCAGGGCGCCAAGCCCGGAGACGGCGGCCTGCTTATGGCGCAGAAGGTTTTGAAGCTTATCGCGAAGATACGCGGTGTTCCACAGTTTGTCGATCTCGCTTCACCTCCTACGCACCAGACAAAGTACTCCATTGAAGAGGCCGTGGCAAAGATGATCCAGTCCATGTCTATGGCTTGGGGCTTCAGAGTGCCTGTGTATCCGAAGATATCGGGGACCAAGACTGCAAAGGCGGTACTGAACAATCTCGCCCGGAACCCATATGCAGCGGCCCTCTCGATAGACGGCGAGGACGGCGGAACCGGCGCAGCCTACAATGTATCAATGGACAAAATGGGCCACCCCATTGCCTCCAACATACGCGAGTGTTATCTTGACCTCGTAAAACAGGGCAAACAGAATGAACTTCCTCTGATAGCAGCAGGCGGCGTGGGCAAAAAAGGCAACCTGGCGGCAAATGCGGCTGCGCTTATTATGCTCGGCGCATCGGCGGTTGCTGTCGGTAAATATATAATGCAGGCGGCGGCAGACTGCTTCGGCGACGAATATAACCGCTGCAATCTCTGTAATACCGGAAAATGTCCTCGTGGCATAACCACGCAGGACCCGAAGCTGTACAGGAGGCTTGATTCCGATAAAGTTGCTGAACGCGTGGTGGAGGTCTTTAAGGCTGCCGACGTTGAACTGCGTAAGATATTTGCTCCTATGGGCAGGAGCACCGAGCTTCCTATCGGCATGTCCGACGGATTGAGCACCGACGATAAAGCAATGGCAGAGAGGTTGGGGATAAGTTATGCGTGCTAAGAAAACAGAAGGCGAAAGACAAAAGGCAAAAGGCAAAGGGCAGAAGACAGAGCAAACTGCCGACAAAGCCATTAAAACGATAAAGGGCATTGTGAACGGCAACAGGGTACCGTCACGCATACTTGAAGAACAGATACAGCAGGCGGTGCAGGACAGTGCACATGAACTTCGCATCATAGCTGATGGGCAGCACGGTATAGGCGGCAGGATCTGGCCGAAAAGCCATAAAGTAATAATTACGGTCGAAGGCGCCTCCGGGCAGCGGCTCGGCAGCATGGGAATGCCAGGTACAGAGATTCTCTTAAAGGGAAGTTCCTCCGATGATGTAGGATGGCTTAACTGCGGCGCAAAGATAACTGTGCTTGGAGACGTCACTAACGGGGCTTTCAACGCAGCTGCCAAGGGCATATTGTATGTGCAGGGCAGCGGCGGGGCGCGGTGCGACACCATGACAAAGCAGAATCCCCGCTTCGATCCTCCCCAGTCGTGGTACTTCAGGAATGTGGGGGATTCATTTGCCGAGTTCAAAGCCGGCGGCATTGCTGTGGTGTGCGGCATCAATTCCAGAAACCCTGAAAATATACTCGGTTATCGCCCGTGCGTAGGAATGGTGGGCGGCACTATCTATTTCCGCGGCCCTATACAGGGATACAGTGAGAAGGACGTAAAACTTCTCGACCTTGCACCGCAGGATTGGGAATGGCTGAAGACCAATGTGAAACCCTACCTAGAAGCTATTGACCGGATGTCTTACTACGACGAGTTGACGCACTCAGCCGGAGACTGGAAGAAACTCATTGCCTATACGCCACAGGAGAAACGGTCCAGGAAATGGCTTAAGATGTCAACCACCGATTTCAGGAAGAACATGTGGGAAAAGGAGACAGGACAGGGCGGCATCTTTGCGGAATATCTCGATCATGAACTCACGCTGCTCCCCTATATTACTACCGGAGCCGACAGGCGCAATAAACCGATATGGGCGAACGAAAAATACAATCCCCCGTGTGCATACGCATGCCCGACACGCATTCCATCTCACAAAAGAGCAACACTGATGCGTCAGGGCCTCCTTCAGGAAGCACTGGAACTGGTCCTGCGCTACAGCCCTCTTCCGGCAACCGTTTGCGGTCAGATATGCCCTAACCTCTGCATGCAGAGCTGCACCAGGGGCCAGATTGACAAGCCTTTGCAGATCGACAAACTGGGTAGTCTTGCCCTGGATCTGCCAGCTCCCCAAAAAGAAAAACCGACAGGCCATGCCATAGCAGTCATCGGCGGGGGGCCCGCCGGCCTCAGTGCCGCCTGGCAGCTGGCATTAAAGGGACATGCGGTTGATCTCTACGAGTTAACAGGCAAATTGGGCGGCAAGATAGAACTCTGCATTCCTAAAGAGCGCCTCCCCCATGCAATCCTCGAAAAGGAGCTTTCGCGTTTCAGCGAACTCGGTGTAAACGTCCAACTGAACACGAATGTAGACCGGAACAAATTTGATGAAATTTATAAAAACCACGAACTTGTCCTGATCGCCGTGGGCGCCCATAAACCGAGGACCATTGCCTTCCCCGGCTCTGAGCACTCCGTGTCCGCCTATGACTTTCTCAGGGACATTAACAGCGAGAAGTTCCCTGACCTGAAAGGACGAAAAGTGGTGGTAATCGGCGCAGGTAATGTTGGCATGGATGCCGCTTCCGAGGCATATAATTATGGCGCTGAATCTGTAATAGCTGTTGATATCCAGAAGCCCGCGGCTTCCGGCAAGGAAATGGAAACCGCGATTGCCAAGGGCACGCAAATCCTCTGGCCCAAATTCACCGACCGGTACAGCAATGAGGAGAAAAAACTCTACTTCAAAGACGGCTCATCACTCGATGCAGACTTTCTGGTCATTTCTGTAGGTGACACACCTATACTCGACTTTCTGCCGCAGGGCATCCACACTGAGAGAGGCTGGGTTGCCGTAAACGAGATCGGCCAGACCTCTGATGTAAAAGTGTTTGCAATAGGTGATGCGACGGGTCTCGGGCTTGTAACGCATGCCATCGGGCAGGGAAGACTTGCTGCGGAAACCATAAACTATCAATTGATGCACGCGCCGCGCCAGCCGGAGGTCAAACAGGTCATTGCTTACGAGCGTATTAAAAAGGAATACTATGACGTTTGCGCAGGAGATTTCCAGCCTGAAAAAGAGGCAAACAAATGCATGTCATGCGCCACCTGCCGAGACTGCCATATGTGCGAGGCCACCTGTTACTGGGGGGCAATAAGCAGAATTGAGCTTGAAGGCGGGGCATATGAATACGTAGTCGATGAGAATAAATGCATCGGCTGCAGTTTCTGCGCGGGCATCTGCCCCTGCGGCGTATGGGAGATGGTCGAGAACATATAAAGACAAGTAAAAAGTGAGAAGTAAAAGGTAAAAAGTTAAGACCTTAAGACAAAAAACAAAAAAATTTCGTCTCCGCTTTTAACTTTTCACGTTTTACTTTTCTTAATTCGGGGCGTAGCGCAGCCTGGTAGCGCACACGGTTCGGGACCGTGGAGTCGGAGGTTCAAATCCTCTCGCCCCGATTTTTTTAGCCGTTAAGCAGTTGAAGCGGTCGCGCTTACAAAATCACAGTTGATTGATGTTCCTGTAGACAAACAGCGTAAAATCATACGCGATTCTGTCATGCCTGAGAGAGAGAATGGGGGAGAGGTTTTCTGCTGCAAATGCAAATAATTCTTCAGGAGAAGTATAGTGCAACTCGAAGCTTTTTTTAGGGTTATGCAGAGAGAGGGCATTGAAGGCAAGCGCGCTGCGGCACCGTTCGAAAAGTTTTAGCAGGGTATTCCTGATTGTCTCATCAAGCCCCTGTACATTAAGATTAAAGACACCGCACAGGAAGATGTAATCAAAATCCTCGTCAAGCGAATCCTTTTCTACATCGATAACTCTGAAATCGACTCCCGGGAATTTTTTCTTTGCAAGCGCAATAAGCTTCTCATTAATATCAAAACCCGAATATTCAGCATTAATACCTTTGTCTTGCAGGAACTGGTAGAAATCCCCCTTCCCGCACCCGTAATCGAGAATCCTGCCTTTGATATCTCCCACATCAAGAAGACCTTCATAATGCAGACGCTGCCCTTCCCGCGACCACCTGAGAGACTCGGGTCTATCGCCGTGCATAGACAGTTGTGTATTGAAAAAAGAAACAACAAATTCCTTTGAGAGGTCGTCCATAGCTAATTATAAACTAAAATTCCGATGGAAAGGATAAGGGACAGTAAGCACCGGCAGACCTATTGACATTTGCCGTTGAAAATGTCATCATTTGTATGAAGTTTCAGAAGTTTTTGAGTGCGCAAGGCCACAAAGACTTTTAGCTTTGTGGCTTTTTTAATGCGCCTGCTGAGATTTTAGTTTATATGTAAGGAGGTTGAAAAGATGCCAAAAGGAACAGTTAAATGGTTCAATGATGCCAAGGGATACGGCTTTATCACCAGCGAAGATGGTACCGATGTTTTTGTCCACCACACGTCCATTCAGGGTAACGGCTTTAAGTCGCTGGCTGAAGGTGAATCAGTCAGCTTTGATATTGAAAAAGGCCCCAAAGGTCCTAAAGCAATCAATGTAGTAAAAGCGTAATATCGGGTCAGACACTTGCCCATCAAAGAAAAGGCGGCCGGAACCGGCCGCCTTTTCCATTATTAAATCATTCTCTTCGCTTTTACACTCTTATACTGGTTTCATTTGCTCGCCGCAGCAGATAATATCGCAAAAATCGGTACATTGGCAAGGATTGTCCACGGTCATCGTGAGGCCGCAGACATCACATCCGTAACGCGCACCGGATTTAAGCTCTTTCTGTTTTTTGGGGGCCGTCTTTTTTACAGGTTTTTTTGTTACGGACGACGCCGAAGCCTTCTGAGTTTTTGCAACTTTTTTTACTGCCATAGATCCTCCTCTGCTGAAGTTCTTTTTAACAGTATACCAAAATTATCACTGTTTGTCCCGTAAAGTGCTGCCCTTCTCCTGCCTTCCTTTTATTTTGGTATTTTGCCGTCGGAAGTTAGTATAATAGTTCATGTAGTTTGCAGTTCGTTTATTATTTAGAGTTAGGGTCTGCTGCCGGCAAGGATGCTCAGGCAGCATAAGGGGTTAACTGGTTCGGAGTGAAAAAAACTTTTCTGCTTTTATTGATTTGTGTCCTTCTGTTAGGTCTGCCACCGGCTGAAGGAGTTGTGAAAGACAAGAAAGATACTTCCCAGGCTGCAGGGGTTTCCATTCTCCTTTATCACCGCTTTGGTCCGACCGTTGCCGACAGCATGACTATTACAACCGCTGTGTTCGAGTCACATCTGAGGTATCTTAAAGACAATGGCTACACAGTGGTCCCTCTCAGCAGGCTTGTTGATTACTGCCAGGGTAAAACGGCGCCTCTGCTGCCGTCAAAGGCGGTGGTAATTGTTGCTGATGACGGCCACAAATCCGTGTACACCGATATGTTTCCCCTGATCAAAAAGTATCATGTTCCGGTAACGTTGTTTCTCTATCCCTCGGCAATATCCAATGCATCGTATGCAATGACATGGGACCAGATAAGGGCGTTGAAGAGGACCGGACTGTTCGATTTGCAAGGACACACCTACTGGCACCCCAATTTCAAAACAGAGAAAAAAAGGCTTTCCCCGGTAGCATATGACAAGTTCGTCGACATGCAGCTCAGGAAGTCGAAAGGAAAACTCGAGAAGGAACTGGGAGGTACAATCAACATGCTTGCGTGGCCCTTCGGGATTTATGACGACCAGCTTGTTAAGAAAGCCGTGGCGGCGGGCTACGTAGCTGCCTTCACAATAGAGCGTCGCCCTGTAATGCCTAAGGACAGGATAATGGAGCTTCCCCGTTATTTGCTGAAAAATACCGATAGCGGCAAGGCGTTTGCCGCAATTGTTGAGGGGAAGTCTCCCTGAATAAAGAACGTAGCCCATACAGTTAAAGTTTTATGGGAATTTACCGATCTTAATAGGGGGTAACATGAATCATGGATAAGAGAAACGGAAGGCCGGCCATATTCTTAATAGCAGTACTGTTTGCGTTAATACCCTCTTACGCGATTGGATATACTACAGGATGGGTTGCCAATGCTTACACGCATAAGCCTGTTAGCGGCGCCATTATCACTATGAATGATGAAGTTGTTCGGAGCGATGAAAACGG
>Ga0181524_10002719_pt1 | contig 17861 bp, 12 predicted proteins | sample PEATcosm2014_Bin_34_FD_119761 | JGI IMG/M metagenome (GOLD analysis project Ga0181524, IMG submission 119761) | Peatland microbial communities from MTU Mesocosm Facility, Houghton, MI, USA - PEATcosm2014_Bin05_60_metaG | ecosystem: Environmental > Terrestrial > Soil > Wetlands > Peat | place...
CGAACCGCTCTCACGGGCGGCAAAAGCAACCGGCATCCCTCGTGGGGAGAACCAATCCAGCGGTTACTTCGGGGTCTCTGCCCTTCGCTTGGCTGTGAAGATTACTTGTTCAGAGATTCCCTAGCGAACCTTTTTGGGGCGGGCCATGCGGCGGGCTTCCTCGGCGGTCACCACGTGCAGGCGCATGAGGTTGGTGGAACCGGAGGCCTGGCGCGTGCCGGACACCACTCCCAGCACATCTCCGGACTTGAGCACACCGCGGCGAAGAAGACCCTGCTCGGCCATGGTCACCATCTGTTCCGCCGAGCGCGCCTGGCGGCAGCGCACGGGATGAACTCCCCAGTACAGGTTCAGGCGATGCACCACGGGCACGACGTGGGTGAAGGCGTAGATGGGAGCTGTGGGGCGATGCTTGGAAAGCATGCGGGCGGTGTTGCCGGTCTCGGTGAAGACGGCGATGGCGCCCATGGGCAAATCCTCGGCGGCGTGGGCGATGGATTCGCAGATGGTTTCGGCGACGGAAAGGCCGTGGTGCTCGCGGCGGCGGCGGGGCTGGGTGAAGTCGGCCAGGTTGCACTCGGCCTCGACCACGATGCGGACCATGATGGAGACGGATTCGCGGGGGTACTTGCCGCTGGCGGTTTCGGCGGAGAGCATGACGGCATCGCTGCCGTCGAAAATAGCGTTGGCCACGTCGCTGGCTTCAGCGCGGGTGGGGCGCGGGTTCTCGACCATGGATTCGAGCATCTGGGTGGCGGTGATGACGGGCTTGCGCCAGGCGGCGGCGCGGCGGATGACATGCTTCTGAATGACCGGGACTTTTTCCGGCGGGACTTCGACGCCGAGATCGCCGCGGGCGACCATGACTCCGTCGGCGGCTTCGAGAATTTCTTCCAGATGATCGATGGCCTGGGGCTTTTCCAGCTTGGCGATGACGGGAATGTCGCGATGGTGCGCGGCAATGATCTGCTTGACCATGCGGACGTCGGCGGCGGTACGGACAAACGAGATGGCGACGGCGTCCACATCGTGGCGGAGGCCGAATTCGAGGTCTTTGCGGTCTTTTTCCGTCATTGCAGGGATGGAGAGCGCGACGCCGGGCAGGTTGATGCCTTTGTGCTCGCCCAGCAGGCCGCCGTTTATGATGTCGCAGAGGACGTCCTTGCCGCGGATGGCGCGGACACGCAGCTCGATCAGGCCGTCGCTGAGCAGGATGCTGGCGCCGGGGGCGAGCTCGCGGGCGAGATCGGGAAAAGTGGTGGAGATGCGTTGCGCGGTGCCGAGGACATCCTGGGGAGTGATGGTGACGACCGAGCCGGTCTTCAGCAGAACGGGCTGGTGGCCATCGAGTTGGCCGGTGCGGATTTTCGGGCCCTGGAGATCCTGAAGGATGCAGACGGTGCGGCGTTCGCGCGCGGCGGCGCGGCGCAGGCGCTCGAGGTTGTGAGCGTGCTCCTGGTGGGAGCCGTGGGAGAAGTTGAGGCGGGCGATGTCCATGCCGAGGCGGAGGAGGTCGCGCATGAGGGCCCCGGAGGAGCAGGCGGGGCCGATGGTGCAGATGATTTTGGCGCGGCGGGAGGCTTCGGTTACGGCCTGTTTCAAGTTGGTCACCAGTTTGGATGTTATCCCACCCTTCGAAACGCGGGAAGGGTGGGGCAGCCAGCTGAGTTACAACCGTATCCGCCTCTTCCCAGGTCTCGCAAACCGGCGAGACCCTTCGACTTCGCTCACGGCAGCTGTGGGCACGCCAAGCTTATTATCTTCCGCCCCCTCCGGGGCTTGCTGTTTTCCCGCTCCCTAACCCACGGCTTGCGCCGTGGGCTGCACTCTTGCGCCGCTTCGCGGCTGTCCTCCCACCCTTCGAAAGGCGCCCTTCGGCTTCGCTCAGGGCAGGCTCCGGGTGGGGCAGGTGCAATCAAAAGTCAAAGTCCCCACCCTCCCGCAAAGAACGCGGGAAGGGTGGGGCAGCCGACCGCCGAGCTTCGCTCGGCCGGGCGGACGGGGGCGTCCGCCCCTCCACAGCCCGAGGGCGGCCGTCCCTGCATGTGTATTCTCCTACGGCTTGCGGTGGTTGACGGCGGTGAGTTCCTTGCCCAGCATGGCGCGGGGGAAGAGCAGGGCATTGAATTCGGCGCCGACGAGCACGGCCAGGGAGATGAGGTACATCCACACCAGCAAGGCCATGGCGACGCCCAGCGATCCGTAGAGGTTGGCGAAGTTGGCGAAATGCTGGAGGTAGGAGCGAAATCCGATGGTCGCCGAAAACCACAGGACCGTGGCCAGGGTCGCGCCGGGGATCACGCTGTGCCAGGGCTGGGTGCGGGGGACGGCATGATGGTAAATGAGGGTGATGACGGCAATGCTGGTGAGAGTGGCGATCAGCCAGCGCATTCCGCCCCAGAGCAGCAAGACGTAGATGCTGAAATCGCGATCCATGTAGGACAGGATGCGAGTTTCGAACTTCGAGCCCACGGCGACCAGGAGGGTGGCGAAGGTCATGGGGATGAGGGCAAAAATCACCAGCAGGAATGCGATCAAACGCTCTTTCACCAGGCCCCAGGTCTTGGGCAGCTCGTAGCAGCGGCGGAAACCGTCCATCCAGGAAATCATGACGCCGGAAGCGGTCCAGAGGGTGATGAGAGAAGTTGTGATCAGAAAGCCGATGGGATGCTTTGCGGCTCCCTTGAGATAGTTCAGGACGGTCGCGTTGCCCACGGGAAGGATGCTGCCCAAGGCGTAGGAAATTTCCCGCAGATAGGGAGTGCCTTTGCGCCAGTTCGCCAGGCCTGAGCCGATGATCAGCAGAACCGGAAAGAAAGTGAGGATGGAGGAGTAAGCCGAGGCCTTGGCGGTGGCGAAGGCGTCGTGTATGAAGGCGCGCCAGAACGCGAGCCGCAAAAGGCGAAGGAAGCGGAACATGCTTGGCCCTAGCTTAGGACCGGAAGGCACCGGACGCAAAGAAGGAAGTAGGCCAGGTTCCTCGAAACGCACTCGCTGGGGGGTAGCGTGCATTCGTGTTTGATGGACTCCGGGATTTGGCTGAGGGAATTTTCCCCCTCGGAGTCTTTCTTTCGCCCCTTCGGGGCTCGCTCATTTTTCGCTTACCACCCACGGCTTACGCCGTGGGCTGCATTCTTGCGCCGCTTCGCGGCTATCTTCATCCCACCCTTCGAGAAGCGCGAAGGGGGCAGCCGAACCCGGTTCATCCCACCCTTCGAAAATCGCGAAGGGTGGGGCAGACGACAGTCGAGCTTCGCTCGACCGGACAGCCGAGGGCGGCTGTCCCCACATGGGGCACCCAAATTTCCCGTTTCGTTATGACTCGGCGGGCAATTCGGCGCCGAGTTCTTCGTTCTCGCCCTCGTGCCGCATCATCTCGAGAGCGCGCTCGGCTTCTTCGTAAGCGGCCGAAACTTCGGCCTGGACTTTCGCGGCAGCCTCTTCCATTTCCGGCGAGAGACGAACGTTGCGGTAATACTCCATGCCGGTGCCGGCCGGGATGAGGCGTCCGACGATGACGTTCTCTTTCAGGCCGCGGAGGTGGTCCACCTTGCCGTTGATCGAGGCTTCGGTGAGCACGCGCGTGGTCTCCTGGAACGACGCGGCGGAAATGAACGAGTCGGTGGAAAGCGAGGCTTTGGTGATGCCCAAAAGCAGCGGGCGTCCGGTAGCCGGCTTACCGCCTTCCTTGATCACACGCTCGTTCTCTTCGCGGAAGGCGAATTTGTCGAGCTGTTCCTCGAGCAGGAAGCGGGTGTCGCCGACGTCTTCGACCTTCACCCAGCGCATCATCTGGCGGACAATCACTTCGATGTGCTTGTCGGAGATGTTGACGCCCTGCAAGCGGTAGACTTCCTGGATTTCGTTCACCAGATAAGCCTGCAGCTCTTTTTCGCCGAGCACGGCCAGGATGTCGTGCGGGTTGAGCGGGCCGTCCATAAGCGGTTCGCCGGCCTTGACGCGCTCGCCTTCCTGCACGTTGATGTGAACGCCGCGCGGAACCAAATATTCCTTCTCGGTGCCGTTGTCGGCGACCACGTAGACTTTGCGCTGGCCTTTGGAAACTTCGCCGAACTTGACCGTGCCGTCGATTTCGCTGATGACGGCGGTCTCGTGCGGCTTGCGGGCTTCGAACAGTTCGACCACGCGCGGCAGACCACCGGTGATGTCCTTGGTCTTGGTGGTTTCGCGGGGAATCTTGGCCAGCACATCGCCGGGGCTGACCGGGTCGCCGTCCTGCACCATGAGGTGGGAACGGGACGGCATCAGGTAACGCTTGCTGGTTTTGCCACCCTTGATGACGATCGCGGGCTGGCGCTTCTCGTCGGGCGAATCGCCGACCACGTGACGCGAGAGGCCGGTGACTTCGTCGACTTCTTCGTGCAGGGTGACGCCTTCCTGCAGGTCTTTGAACTGCACCGTGCCGCCGATTTCGGTCAGGATGGCGAAGGTGTAAGGATCCCACTCGACCAGGATCTTGCCGAGCGTGACCGGATCGCCCTCGTTGACCTTGACCTTGGCGCCGTACACGACGGAGTAGCGCTCGCGCTCGCGGTTCTTCTCGTCCACGATCGCGATCGAACCCTGGCGGTTCATCACGACCAGATCGCCGGACTTGGCCTTGACGGTCTGCAGTCCGATGAAGCGCACGGAGCCGTTGTTCTTAGCTTCGAGGCGGGACTGCTCGGAGACTCGCGACGCGGTACCGCCGATGTGGAAGGTACGCATGGTGAGCTGAGTTCCGGGCTCGCCGATGGACTGGGCCGCGATGACGCCGGTGGCTTCGCCAAGTTCGACGAGGCGTCCGGAAGCCAGGTTGCGGCCGTAGCACATCACGCAGACGCCGCGCTTGGATTCGCAGGTCAGCACGGAACGGATTTTCACCCGCTCGATGCCAGCCGCCTGAATCGCTCCGGCGAGGTCTTCGGTGATTTCCTGGTTGATATCAACGATGACGTTGCCGTCATAGTCCTTGATTTTTTCGAGCGACACGCGGCCGACGATGCGGTCGCGCAGCGGTTCGATAATCTCGCCGGCTTCGACGATGCCTTGCACGTAGATGCCGTCGACGGTGCCGCAGTCGTATTCGCTGATGATGACGTCCTGCGCGACGTCCACCAGGCGGCGGGTGAGGTAGCCGGAATCGGCCGTCTTGAGCGCCGTGTCGGCCAGTCCCTTGCGGGCGCCGTGGGTCGAGACGAAATATTCGAGCACGGTCAGCCCTTCACGGAAGTTGGCCGTGATGGGTGACTCGATGATTTCGCCGGAAGGCTTGGCCATCAGGCCGCGCATGCCGGAAAGCTGGCGAATCTGCTGTTTCGATCCGCGGGCGCCGGAGTCGGCCATGACGTAAATCGGGTTGAGCTCGCCGGCCTTGTCGCGCTTCTGCATTTCGACGAACATTTCGTCGGCGACTTTTTCCGTGATGCCCGACCAGATTTCGATGACCTTGTTGTAGCGCTCGCCGTTGGTGATGGCGCCGTCGAGATACTGCTGCTGCACGCCGACCACCTGTTTCTCGGCCTCGCGAACCAGGAGCTTCTTGTTGTCGGGAATGACCATGTCATCAATGCCGATGGACAAGCCGGCGCGAGTGGCGAAGCGGAAGCCCAGCGACTTGACCTCGTCGAGCATCTTGACCGTGATCTCGAGGCCGAACCTGAGGTATCCGTAGTTCACCAGCGCGCCAATGCCCTTCTTCTTGAGCAGGCCGTTGATGAACGGCATGCCTTCGGGCAGATGGTCGTTCAAGATGGCGCGGCCGACGGTCGTGTTGATGAACGACCGCTCCACGTGCACCGGTTCGGTGTGAATGATGTCCTGATCGTCATAGGCCGTGGTCAGATCGATCACTTCGCCGGTGTAACGCAGGCGGATGGGAGACAGAGTTTCGACTTCACCGGCATCGAGCGCCAGCAGAACTTCTTCGATGTTGGCGAAGGCGCGGCCCTCGCCTTTGGCGCCGGGCTTGGCTTTGGTCAGGTAGTAGAGGCCGAGCACCATGTCCTGCGTGGGCACGGTAATGGGCTGGCCGGAAGCCGGCGAGAGAATGTTGTGCGAGGAAAGCATCAGGACGCTGGCTTCGACCTGGGCTTCGGGAGACAGCGGAATGTGAACCGCCATCTGGTCGCCGTCGAAGTCGGCGTTGAACGCGGTGCAGACCAGCGGGTGAATCTTGATGGCCTTGCCTTCCACCAGCACCGGTTCGAACGCCTGAATGCCGAGGCGGTGCAGGGTGGGAGCGCGGTTCAGCAGGACAGGGTGGTCCTTGATGACTTCTTCCAGGATGTCCCACACGATCGGCTCCTGCTGCTCAACCATTTCTTTGGCCTGCTTGATGGTGGTGACGTTGCCGGTCTGCTCGAGCCGGTGATAGATGAAGGGCTTGAACAGCTCGAGCGCCATCTTCTTGGGCAGGCCGCACTGGTGCAGCTTGAGCTCGGGACCGACCACGATGACGGAACGGCCGGAGTAGTCCACGCGCTTGCCGAGCAGGTTCTGGCGGAAGCGTCCCTGCTTGCCTTTGAGCGTGTCGGAGAGCGACTTGAGCGGACGGTTGTTGGCGCCGCGCAGAACGCGGCCGCGACGGCCGTTGTCGAAGAGGGCGTCGACGGCTTCCTGCAGCATGCGCTTTTCGTTGCGCACGATAACTTCGGGCGCGTGCAGGTCCATCAGCTTCTTCAACCGGTTGTTGCGGTTGATGACGCGGCGATAGAGGTCGTTCAGGTCAGAGGTGGCGAAGCGGCCGCCATCGAGTGGAACCAGCGGGCGCAGCTCGGGCGGAATGACCGGGATGACGTCGAGGATCATCCAGTGCGGCTTGTTGCCGCTCTTGCGGAAGGCCTCGACCACTTTCAGTCTTTTTGCGTACTTGAGCCGCTTCTGCAGCGAGCTCTCATTCTTCATCTTCTCGCGCAGTTCGCCGGCAAGGCCGTCGGTGTCGACGCGCTTGAGCAGTTCCTTGATGGCTTCGGCGCCCATCATGGCCTTGAAGCCGGCCGGGCGGTATTGCTGATCGAGTTCGCGGTACTTAGCTTCGTCCTTGATGACTTCGCGGTCTTTGACCGGAGCGTCGCCGGGTTCGACCACGACGTAAGCTTCGAAGTAGAGCACGGACTCGAGATCGCGCAGAGAAATGTCGAGCAGGTGGCCGATGCGGCTGGGCAGTCCTTTGAAGAACCACACGTGGGAGCAGGGCGAAGCCAGCTCGATGTGGCCGAGACGCTCGCGGCGGACTTTGGAGAGCGTAACTTCCACGCCGCACTTGTCGCAGATGACGCCGCGATGCTTCATGCGCTTGTATTTGCCGCACAAGCACTCCCAGTCGGTGACCGGGCCGAAGATGCGGGCGCAGAACAAGCCGTCGCGCTCCGGCTTGAAGGTGCGGTAGTTGATGGTCTCAGGCTTGGTGACTTCGCCGTGGGACCAGCTGCGGATTTTTTCCGGGGACGCCAGGCTGATGCGAATGGCGTCAAAATCCGCGATCACATTTGCCATTTCGAACGGGCTCGAACGGAACATGTTCCTTCGCTTCCTGCGGCTCTGACGTGTCCGCTGACGGAGCTCGAAAACTAGTTCTCAGTACTCGGTACTCAGTACTCAGTTAGAACCGAGTGAACCTTTCGCCTCTTCATGCGGCATTGAGCTCGGATGCCGCAGTGGCGCTGAATCAATATCTCTTGTGTGTTCTCAGCACCCGGTGCTCAGCTCTTACTGAGTACTGAGTACCGGGTACTGAGTACTTACTTTCAATCTGCTGCCGCGGTGGCCGCCGGCTTCTTCTCGCCTGCCTTGATCAGTTCGACGTCGAGGCAGAGCGACTGCAGCTCGCGGATCAGGACGTTGAACGATTCGGGCACGCCGGGCTCCATGGCGGCTTCGCCCTTGACGATGGCCTCGTAAATCTTGGTGCGGCCGTAAACGTCGTCGGACTTGGCCGTCAGCAGCTCCTGCAGAATGAAGGCTGCGCCGTACGCTTCCAGGGCCCAGACTTCCATTTCTCCGAAACGCTGCCCGCCGAACTGCGCCTTGCCGCCCAGCGGCTGCTGGGTGATGAGGGAGTACGGCCCGATGGAACGGGCGTGAATCTTGTCGTCCACCAGGTGCGACAGCTTCAGCATGTAGATGTAGCCCACGGTGACGGGCTGTTCGAACTTCTCGCCCGTCATGCCGTCGTACAAAGCTGTTTTGCCGGAGGTCGGCAGGCCGGCATGTTCGAGCAGCGCCTTGATCTCGCCTTCCTTCGAACCATCGAACACCGGCGAACCCATGAACACGCCCTTGGTGAGGGTGGGGGCCACGGATTCGAGTTCTTCATCGCTCATGTCAGAGATGATGTCGGCCAGCTGCGAGTCCTTGAACAACGCTTTCAACTCGCGGCGGATGGCTTCGGTGCGAGTGTTCTCATTGAGCACTTGCTTGATCTTGTCGCCGAGAACATAGCCCGCCCAGCCCAGGTGGGTTTCGAGAATCTGGCCGACATTCATACGGCTGGGCACACCGAGCGGATTGAGGACGATTTCGACGGGCTGACCGTCTTCGAGGTACGGCATATCCTCTTCCGGCAGGATGCGGGCAATGACGCCCTTGTTGCCGTGACGGCCGGCCATCTTGTCGCCCACGCTCAGCTTGCGCTTCATGGCGATGTAGACCTTGACCAGCTTGATGACGCCGGGCGGCAGTTCGTCGCCCTTGGTCAGTTTTTCTTTCTTCTCGTTGACGATTTTCTTGAGCACATCGATCTGACGCGAGGTCATTTCCTCAATTTCGTCGATCTGCTCGTTGACCCGCGGGTCCTTGTCGGCATACTTGATGCGCTTCAGGTTGCGGGTGGAGATGCGCTCGATCTCGTCCCGAGTAAGGATGGCTGCCTTGACCAGCAGGCGCTTATTGGTGCGCTCATCGTGCAGGTCGGCCTGCACTTCCTTGCCGCCGAGGATGTTCTCGAGACGCTTCAGGCGCTCGTCGGTCAGAATCCGGATTTCGTCCGAAAGGTTCTTTTCGAGCTTGGCGACCTGGGAAGCTTCAATCGATTTGGCGCGCTCGTCTTTCTCCTGGCCCTTGCGGGAGAAGATTTTCACGTCGACAATGACGCCCTCGATGCCGGGCGGGCAGTAGAGGGAAGCGTCGCGGACATCGCCGGCCTTCTCGCCGAAGATGGCGCGCAGCAGTTTCTCTTCCGGAGTGAGCTGGGTTTCGCCCTTGGGCGTAACCTTGCCCACCAGAATGTCGCCCTGCTTGACGGTGGCGCCGATGCGGATGACGCCGGCTTCATCGAGATTACGCAGCATGGATTCGCTGACGTTGGGAATGTCGCGCGTGACTTCTTCGGGGCCGAGCTTGGTGTCGCGGGCCTCGATTTCGAATTCCTCGATGTGCAGGGAGGTGTAGTAGTCCTCCTTGACCATCTTTTCGGAGACCAGGATCGCGTCTTCGAAGTTGTAGCCGCGCCAGGGCATGAAGGCCACGAGGACGTTGCGTCCGAGAGCCAACTCGCCGTGATCGGTGCAAGGACCGTCGGCGATAACCTGCCCGTTCACCACGCGCTCGCCCTTCTTGACCACCGGCTTCTGGTTGATGCAGGTGTTCTGGTTGGAGCGCTTGAATTTGGTGAGCTGGTAAATGTCGCTGCCCACCTCGCGCGACAGCTGCGTGGGATGATGCTCGCCCTCGACGCGCACGATGATGCGCTCGGAGTCGACCGAATCCACGATGCCGTTGCGGCGGGCGAGAACGACTGCGCCCGAGTCGCGGGCGGTGACGCCTTCCATGCCAGTGCCCACAATCGGCGCCTGGGCGCGGAGCAGGGGCACGGACTGGCGTTGCATGTTGGCGCCCATGAGCGCGCGGTTGGCGTCGTCGTGCTCGAGGAACGGAACCAGCGAGGCGGCGACGGAGACAAGCTGCTTGGGGCTGACGTCGACGTAATCCACTTCGTCGCGATTCACCAGGACGAAGTTGCCGGCCTTGCGGGCATTCACCAGATCGGGCACGATGCGGCCCTTGTCGTCGAGTTCGACGTTGGCCTGCGCGATGGTGTGGCGGTCCTCCTCCCACGCGGAAAGATAGAACGAGAAGGGTTCGATCTGCGCCGGCTTTTTGCGCTTTTCCTTGATCTCGGCGTTGATCTTTTCGATCTCGTGCTTCTCGATGTGATCGCCGACCTTGAAGTCGCCATCGCCGACGTTGGTGATGGTGACGAAATCAATGATGCGGCCGTTCTTGACCTTGCGATAGGGCGACTCGATGAAGCCGTAGTCGTTGATGCGGGCATAGCAGCTCAGCGACGAAATCAGGCCGATGTTGGGACCTTCCGGCGTCTCGATGGGGCAGATGCGGCCGTAGTGCGTGGGATGGACGTCGCGGACCTCGAATCCGGCGCGCTCGCGCGACAGACCGCCCGGACCCAGAGCCGAGAGACGCCGTTTGTGGGTGATCTCGGAGAGCGGGTTGGTCTGGTCCATGAACTGCGAAAGCTGCGACGATCCGAAGAATTCGCGGATCGCGGCCATCACCGGCTTGGCGTTGACCAGGTCGTGCGGCATGGCGGTCGACATTTCCTGGTAGACGGACATCTTTTCTTTAATTGCTCGCTCCATGCGGACCAGGCCGATGCGGAACTGGTTCTCCATCAACTCGCCGACCGCGCGCACGCGGCGATTGCCCAGGTGATCGATGTCGTCGACCGCGCCGATATTGCGGCGCAGCTTGAGCAGATAGGAGATGGTGGCGTAGAAATCCTCCGGATCGAGGGTGCGTTTCTCGAGCGAGGTGGCTTCCTGGTTCTCGAACAGCTTGATGTTGAACTTCAGCCGGCCCACGCGCGAAAAGTCATACTTGCGCGGGTCGAAGAACATGCCGTGGAACAGCGCCGTGGCGGTGTCGAGCGTGGGCGGATCGCCGGGACGCAGCTTGCGGTAGATTTCGATCAGCGCTTCCTGCGGGGTCTTGATCGAATCGCGCTTCAGAGTCTGGCTGATGACCGTGCCCACGTCATCGCGCTCGGGGAAGAACAGGCTCATCTCGACTACTCCGGAGTCGAGAATCTTCGACAACTTGTCGGCGGTGAGCTCGGAGTTGGCTTCGAGCATGACTTCGCCGGTGGTGGTGTCGACCACGTCGCCGGCAGTCCAGGCGCCTTCGAGGTCGGTGATATCCACTTCGATCTCGCTGACCTTGGCCTTCTGCACGTCTTTCAGAATCTGGTGGTTGATCTTGCGGCCGGAGTGCGCGATTTCCTCGCCCGACTTGGACTTGATGCTGTGGGCGAGTTTCATGCCCAGCAGGTTGGTGGGCTTCTCGCCGGCGGGATCGAGGGTCCAGTGGAGCTTTTTGTCGCGGACGGCGATGCGATCCACGGTATAGAAGGTGCGCAGAATGTCTTCGCCGGAACGCAGGCCGAGGGCGCGCAGGAAAATCGTGCCCAGGAACTTGCGCTTGCGGTCAATGCGGACGTAGAGAACGTTTTTCTGGTCGTATTCGAATTCCACCCACGAGCCGCGATAGGGGATGATCTTTCCCAGGAAGTAGGTGCGGTTGTTGGCGGTTTCGAAGAAGACGCCGGGCGAACGGTGCAACTGGCTGACGATGACGCGCTCGGTGCCGTTGATAATGAAGGTGCCGTTCTGCGTCATCAGCGGGACGTCGCCGAAGAAGACTTCCTGCTCTTTAATGTCGCGGATGGAGCGGTTGCCGGTCTCGGCGTCCTTGTCGAAGATGGTCAGCCGCATGGTGACCTTGAGCGGCGCGGAGTACGTCATGCCGCGCTCTTCGCACTCGGCCACGTCGTATTTCAGCTGCAGTCCGACGGGGTCGCCGCACTTGTTGCAGAAGTCGGGCGTGTTGGCGTTGTACGTGCCGCACTTGCCGCACAGCACTTCGCCGGGATGGAACGGATCGGTAATGACGGTCGAGCCGCAGTTCTTGCAGGTGGTGCGCAGGTGATGCAGCCCTTTCAGGTGGCCGCACTTGCACTCCCAGTTGCCGATGGCGTAATCGACGAACTGCAGTTCGGACTGGCGGCGGAAATCTTCGATGGGGAAGACGGACTGAAACACCGCCTGCAGGCCGCCATCTTCGCGCTCGCTGGGCAGTTTGTCCATCTGCAGGAAGCGGTCGTAGGAGCGCTTCTGAACCTCAATGAGGTTCGGGATCTGGATGGTGGCTGGAATTTTGGAAAAATCAAAACGTTTACGGAAGGTAATATTCTTCATCGTCAAGAAACTCCCAATCTCACGCGCAGCCGTAGGCCGCGCTCGAACCGCGGAATGTGGGGCGCGTCGCTATTTCGCAAAAGCGCGCCCGCGGGACTTACTTCATAGGAAAATCAGCCGTTTGTAGAGCCGGACGACGTTATTTGACAACCTGGGATCCTCAACCGGCCAATCAGAAAAGACGAAGGGGCGCCCGCAGGGACAGTCGTTCCCGCAGACGCCAACGGAGGCGTTTCGCCAAATCTGATTTGAACTCTTTCGCGCCAGTTCTCCGGCCTGTTTCCGCCCCGCCTGCCCGCGGAGCAGCGCCCAAACTTCCCTTGCGAGCCTTCGCTCGCGCTCGAATGAGGCCAAGGAAGGAAGCGACGTTAATTATAGATGCTAACATCGCCCTCCCGGCTTCACAAGTTGAAAGTGCTTGCAAATGAACGATTTTGCACCGAATCCGGTGCGAAATCGCCGTCGAGCTTCGCTCGACCGGGCGGACGAGGGCGTCCGCCCCTACACGAGCATCGTCATTTCACTTCTACGGTTGCGCCGGCTTCGGTGAACTTCTTCTTGATCGTCTCCGCTTCGTCCTTGGAAACGCCTTCCTTCACCGTTTTGGGCGCTCCGTCCACGAGCTCCTTGGCTTCCTTGAGGCCCAGGCTGGTGACTTCGCGGACGGCCTTGATTACATTGATCTTGTTGGCACCGACTTCCTTGAGGACGACGGTGAATTCAGTTTTCTCTTCGGCCGGAGCCGCCCCGGCCGCCGCCGCAGCACCGCCGCCGGCCACCATGACCGGGGCCGCGGCCGCCGCCGAGACGCCTAAACGCGATTCCAGCTTCTTGACCAGTTCCGCCGCTTCCAGCAGCGACAGGCCTACGATGGATTCTTCTAACTGTTGCAGATCCGCCATTTTCGTTTCTCCGCTTCGTTTTGAATTTTTCGGACGATTGGGTAGTTGGGGAATTTTGTAATTGAGTAATTGAAGCCCAGACTCGCCAGCCAGGACCGCAAGCACTCAACTTCGCAACTTCCTCAACCGCTCAATCCAGGGCGTTAGCCCCTTATTTCGTCATCCGCCGGCCAGGTTTCCAGTGCGACCGGGTCCCGTTTCCTCGCGCCAGACAACGCTCGAAAGGACCGCGCAACCCCTTGCTTACGGACAACAGAACTTTGCAAACATCAAGTCGAGCTTTGCTCGACCGGGCGGACGAGGGCGTCCGCCCCTTCACAAGCACTGCTAGGCCCTGACGAACGTCTTGTCGTCGATCGCCTTGCGGATGTACCGCATCAAGGTAATCGCCTTGTGTTCCGCAAGCAGCGTGGCCGTTCCCAAATCCTCGAGGCTGACGGGGAACTTGTACTTCGTTCCCGCGACCTCGACCTCGTAAAAGGCGTAGCCTGCCCGGTAGAAGGAGAATCGCGCCATGTTGTTCTTCACGATGTCCTTGATACTGAACGCGGGCACGGCAACCTCCCTAAAATCTAGTCGAGCTTTGCTCGACCGGGCGGACGAGGGCGTCCGCTCCTCCATGAGTACTTATGCTTCTTTGAACTTTTTTTGCTGCACGCCCTGATCGACGACGACAGCCAGGTTGCGGCCGACCGCACTCATGGCGGTAACCAGACGCTGGGCCGGGGCGTTAATCAGGAACAGCAGCTTCGACATGATCTCTTCTTTCGAGGGCATCGAGGCCAGCGCTTCGATCTCTTTGATCGAAATGACGCGGCCTTCGACCACGCCGACCTTGAAGGTGAATTCGGGCGTGTCTTTGGCGTACTTGGTGAGCGCCTTGGCCATCGCGACCGGATCGCCGGTGGTGTAGGCGATCGAAGTCACGCCGCCGAGATCCTTCAGCGCCGCCTCGACCTTGGTGCCCTTGGCGGCGCGCTCGGCCAGGGTGTTTTTGACCACCTGATACTTCGCGCCCGCGCCGCGGAGGGCCTTGCGCAGTTCGTAGTCCTGGGCCACGGTCAGCCTGGTGTAGGTGGCCACGACCACGTTCGAAATATTCTTCAGGTCCTGGCTCAGCTTCTCGACCTGCTCTGTCTTTTTCGCTCTGGTAACTGGCATTGTGAAATCTCTTTCGCCCCTTCGGGGCTAACTGATGTTTCTGCTTGCTACCCACGGCTTGCGCCGTGGGCTGCATTCCTGCGCCGCTTCGCGGCTGGATCCTGCTGACGCCCAGTCCAACGTCATCCTAGTCACGTCCTCAGACCCGGCTAACGTACCTGGCGCCGCTTCGCGGCTGGGGCTAAAGCCCGCTCTCTCTAGGGCTCATTAGCGGCACGACTAAAGTCGTGCCCTTCCCGGTCGTTTTACGCCTTCGCGGCGGCCTCGATCGGAGCCGTATCCAGCCGAATGCCCGGCCCCATGCTCGAACTCAGAGTGCAGCCCTTGATGTACTTGCCCTTGGCCACCGAGGGCTTGGCCTTGATCACGCTGGTGATCAGCACGGTCGCATTCTCGATCAACTTCTCGGGCGCGAACGAAATCTTGCCCACCGGGCAGTGAACCAGCGCGGTCTTGTCGGTGCGGAACTCGACCTTGCCGGCTTTCACTTCCTGCACGGCCTTGCCCACGTCGAATGTGACCGTGCCGGTCTTCGGATTCGGCATCAAGCCCTTGGGACCGAGAATCTTGCCCAGGCGCCCGACGGACTTCATCACGTCGGGAGTCGCGATCAGGGCATCGAAGTCGGTCCAGTTTTCTTTTGTGATCTTCTCAACCATATCTTCGCCGCCGACAAAATCGGCGCCGGCCGCTTCGGCTTCCTTCACCTTGTCGCCCGAGGCGATGACCAGAACTTTTTTCGCCTTGCCCAGGCCGTGCGGCAGAACGACCGTGCCGCGCACCATCTGGTCGGCGTGCTTGGGATCGACTCCCAGACGCATGGTGACCTCGACCGTCTCGTCAAACTTGGCGTACTTCACCTTCTGCAGGAGCGGAACCGCGTCCTGCAGGATGTAGGGGCGCTTCTCGACTGCGGCGTGCGCCTTGGCGATGTTCTTTGCTTCTTTTTTCTTGCTCATTGATTCTTCCTTGTCTCCCACGGCTCATCGTTGATCTGAAGAGCTGTGGTGGTTTCGACTGCAAAACCTCAGGGGCTAAAGCCCGCCTAAATGGGCGTCTCTACGGCACGAGTCAACCCGTGGCCTTCCCGTTCGTGCCCTTGCAAACTTCCCTGTTGCTCCCGACGCACGCTCGCTTTGCACTCTTGCCCGCGAACTCTAACCACATCGACGACGCCAGCGAAAACCTCGCTCGCTTTGCTCGCTGGACGGGCGAAGGCGCCCGTCCCTACACAAACTTACCCGACTACTTCGATGCCCATCGAGCGGGCGGTGCCGCGGACGCTCTTTACTGCGGCATCGATGGACGCGGCGTTCAGGTCGGGCATCTTCTGCTTGGCGATGTCCTCGACCTGCTTGGCCGTGACTTTGCCGACCTTATCTTTGTTCGGCGTGCCCGAACCCTTGGCGATGCCGGCGGCGCGCTTGAGCAGCACCGAAGCCGGCGGCGTCTTGGTGATGAAGGTGAAGGAGCGGTCGCTGTACACCGACACCACCACCGGGATGATCAGCCCTTCCAATTCCTTCTGGCTGGTCCTGGCGTTGAACTGCTTGCAGAACTCCATGATGTTGATCTGCGCCTGGCCCAATGCCGGACCGACCGGAGGCGCGGGAGTCGCTTTGCCCGCCGCGATCTGCAGCTTCACGTAACCTGTAACTTTTTTTGGCATATTCTCTTCTCTGAATTACGACTCCTATTTCCGATTGCCGATTTTCAATTTTCGATTGAACCCGAGCCCGGGAAACTTTGGCAATCGGAAATCGGCAATCGAAAATTCCCTACGCGACCTTCTCCACCTGGTTGAACTCGAGTTCCACCGGAGTGGAGCGGCCGAAAATCGTGACCATGACTTTCAAGGTCTCGCGGTCGTCGTTCACTTCGTCCACAATGCCCTGGAACGTGGCGAACGGTCCTTCGGTGATGCGCACGGTTTCGTTCTTCTCGAACTTGACCTTGAGTTTCGGCTTCTCGCGGCTGTCGGCGACTTTGTAGACGATGTGCTGCACTTCTTCATCCGACAGCGGCGTGGGCTGCTGCCCGGTGCCGACAAAGCCGGTGACCCGCGGCGTGGACTTGACCACGTGCCAGACGTGATCGTCCATATCCATTTCGACCAGCACGTAGCCGGGATAGAACATGCGTTCGGAGGTGTATTTCTTGCCGCCGCGCACTTCGGTGACCGACTCGGTCGGGATCAGCACCCGGCCGATCTTGTCCTGCAGCCCAAAAGCGACGACGCGCGACTCGAGCGACTCTTTGACTTTGCGCTCAAACCCCGAATAGGAGTGAATGATGTACCACTTCATGTTGGGGTTGCGGAGCATCTCGGCGGGCGGAGCATCGGGGGCTGCGATTGCGCTCTCGGCGGCCGCGGCGACAGGGGCTGCGGCAACGCTCTCCGCCGTGGGAACGGCTTCGGGTGCGGCCTGCGGTTCGCTGGCGGCGCTGTCTGCGCCGGCTACGGCTTCGGTTTTCTCTTCGTCCTGCATGGGGTCCTGCATAGTTGCGTTTCTCTCTGGCCTGCCACTCTGCGGGCCGGCCAGCTGGTGTGCCATTTCACTAGCGACTCTTGAAATAGTTGAACAAAGCGGTCATGCCGTGCTGAATGAAGTAGTCGATCACGGCGAAATACAGCCCGAAAATGAAGACCGTGATGACGACCACCGTGGTCGTGGCGCGGACTTCCTTCCAGGTGGGCGCCGTCACCTTGCGCATCTCGGTGCGGACTTCGTTGTAGAAAGACCGGATGCGCTCCGGCCAGGATTTGATCTGGTCGCCGAAGTTGCCGCCCATTGCCGCTAAATTAGCCATTTTCTTCGTCTCGACTGCCATTCCTGCTCCTGAATCTTCCGTTCCCTTCAAAACTCTGGCAGGGGCGGAGGGATTCGAACCCCCAAGTCCGGTTTTGGAGACCGGCAGTTTAACCGTTGAGCTTACGCCCCTGTTGTTAGTCCCGAGTCCCTAGTCCCGAGTCCTGAGGGCAGCGCCTCGCGACTCAGGACTCACGGCTCGCGACTATTTGACTTCTTTGTGCGGCGTGTGCTTGCGGCAACGGCGGCAGAATTTCTTGAACTCCAGCCGGTCGGTTGTCGTTTTCTTGTTCTTGGTGGTCGAGTAGTTCCGCTCTTTGCACTCGCCACACTGTAACGTCACAATTTCTCGGGGCATCTCAACAGCTCCTAGCTGCTAGTTCTTAGCTAAACCTTTGTCATCCTGAGGCGACATGCTTTTCGTCGCCGAAGGACCTATGCATTCTTCTGCCGTCCCTACGGGACTCGTCCTCTTTACTCACGCCTACCCAGGACTTACGTCCTGGGCTAACATATGCCGCCCCTTCGGGGCTGCCTTGCCGTTGCTCCTGCGTTACCATCATCCCGTCAGCTTTGGCCGATAGCTGACGGCTGACAGCCGCGGAGCTTCGCTCCGCCTGGACGGCCGAGGGCGGCCGTCCCTACACAACCCTTACTGAATAATCTCGGCGATGGTGCCGGCGCCCACCGTGTGGCCGCCTTCGCGAATCGCGAAGCGCAAACCTTTTTCCATGGCCACCGGCGTGATCAGTTCGATCACCAGGCTCACGTTGTCC
>Ga0181524_10002723_pt1 | contig 17846 bp, 16 predicted proteins | sample PEATcosm2014_Bin_34_FD_119761 | JGI IMG/M metagenome (GOLD analysis project Ga0181524, IMG submission 119761) | Peatland microbial communities from MTU Mesocosm Facility, Houghton, MI, USA - PEATcosm2014_Bin05_60_metaG | ecosystem: Environmental > Terrestrial > Soil > Wetlands > Peat | place...
ATTTTATTTGTCGTATGATTTGGACTGAAAACGTCGGACTTAACCTGGGAGTTGCCGATCCGTCAAATCATCTACCCCCTAAAAATCGCTGCCAACGGGGTTGCGGCCCGGCGGCCAGAAAACCAGTCGGCTGCGATTCCCTCCGCCCACAACCCCGTTGGGGTTGACGGCCCCTGCATTGCCGAGACCCAGGGTTGTCCCTCCGGTCCAACCCTGGGCTACAACCGCTTTGCGGTTGAAGCCGCGCACGCCACTTTGGGCTGGAAATCCCGCGAACTCTGGTCTGGATGGAGGAACCCCTATGAATTCCCGAAAGCATTGCGGCTAAAGCCGGCGCTACGAGGGCAGTGTCCGGATACGCCTTTGTTGTCGGGCGCAGCCAAAGCCTCCGCGATGGATCGACACCGCTTTGGTCCCACCGTTGCGCGCCACTCGCAGCGGCAGTTTCGAGATTTAGGACTGCGCCTGCGCGTCGCTCTTTGTTGTTGCACACGCGCCAATGGGCCGGCGGCGACGTGGGAAAATGGGCGCGGCCATCAACAGCGAGGCGAACAGGAACAGCGGCCAGTTAAACCGCGTCGGCAGCATGTTGCGTAGCGCATCCACGCCCTGGCCGCACGTGTGCAGAGCGTCGGCCATGAACACGTAAAGAGCCAGGCCGATGCCTAGGAAATTCAACGCCCACGGCAGAGGGGAAGTGCCGGGATGCGGCCCTTCCTGTTCCGAACGGCTCGCCAGGGTGCCCCACACGATCATGAGCAGGGCAATCAACACGGGCGCCAGAACCGGCCCCCACCAGGGCAACGGGAGCAGGAAGAGGATGTCCCAATCCAGCGGCGAATGCGGCCAGCCGCAGATGAGCTTGAGAAACACGTAATAGCCGATGTCCCATACCCCAAAGGCCACCGCTGCGTAGCCAAGCCGGCCCCGCCATGTCCGGCCGGCCAGGAGGCCGACCATGAGCAGCATGATCAAAGTGGCCAGTTCGCGCGCCAGCTCGACCTGGCCGAACCCGCCAACGATAGGCAGGGGGTTGGGCTGATAAGGCTCGATGCGGCCGATCATCGCGCGCAGGTAAAACACCGCGGCAGATTCCATCCAGGCCATGGCGGCCGCGAAGACGGCGACAATGAGCCAGCGGACACGGTGTTGATTTCGGTCTGTGAACATTTGTGGGAATCGTTGAGGTCCGCAGGCGTCAAGAGAAAATAACATGAACAATTATGGCGCAGGAGTTTTGGCCGCTGGCAAGGCGCGAGCGAGGCGCATATCCAAGGCGAACTGTGACGAGCGAGCAACGCTGCCAGCGGCCAAAAGAACCAGCCAGAATGTTCATGTTATTCTTTTCTTGACGCCTAAGCGGCCTTCAACTGCCCGGGCGGCGCCAGGGCGGGGCCCGTGGAGGCCGCCGAGGGGGCGGCGCAATTGAGAAGCCACTGCTCGACTTCATCGATCACCGAATCGGGAGTGGAAGTGCCGGCCGTGATGCCGACGGTCCGGGCCTGGGCAAACCACTCCGGGCGCAGGTCGCCGGCCGTCTGCACATGATGGACGCGGGGGCAGTCCCGGCTGCAGGCGCGCACCAGTTCGCGAGTGTTATTGCTGTGAGCGCCGCCAATCACCACGACCACGTCGGATTGTCGGGCGAGTTCGAGCGCGGCGTTTTGGCGCTGCTTGGTGGGCTGGCAGACGGTGTCAATGAAGCGGACCTCGGAGCCGGGAAAGCGCAGGCGCAACAACTCCACCAACCGCCGCACCCGCTCGATGGGCTGGGTGGTCTGGGCCGCCACGCCAAAGCGCGCCCGCTCCCGCAAACCGAAGAGGTCCGCCTCCGAAAGCACCACGTCAAAGTCCGCCAGGTCCTCCGTCAGGCCCCGCACTTCCACGTGATCGCGCTGGCCGATGATGACCGGGTGGTATCCTTCCCGGACCAGGCGCGCCACGGCTCTGTGGGCCGCTCGCACCAGCGGACAGGTGGCTTCGGTCAAGGCAAGGCCGCGGTCGCGCGCGCTCCTCATCGCCCTCTCCGAAGCGCCGTGCGCCGTGACCATGGCCGCCGCGGTCTCGACCGCTGCAGGGTGCTGCGCAATGCGGATGCCGCGGGCGCGAAGCTCCGCAAGCACCCGCTCATTGTGGACCAGGTCTCCCAGAATGGTCAGGGGCTGGGTTTGGGCTCGCTTCAAAGCCAGCGCTATGGCGTCGCGGACGCCGAAGCACATGCCGAGATGTTCCGCTCGAATGATTCTCATGCTTTGCAACACAAAGTATAAAACCGTGCCAAGGCCCCGAGGGCCGTTTTCATTGTTCTTTAGACCTGGTCTGCCGGACGATCTGTTCCAACAGGTTGATGTAGTTGGCGAAGGCGCCCCTGCCGGCGCGCGTGAGCGAACAGGTGGTCAGGGAGCGGTTGTTCTGAAAAGACTTGGTCACCGAAACATACCCGGCCTCCTGGAGCGTGCGGATATGCGTGGTCAGGTTGCCGTCGGTCATCCCCAAGGCATCGCGCAACTCGGTGAAGGACAGGTCTGCCGAGGCGGCCAGCATGGACATGATGGCCATGCGCCCTTTTTCGTGGATGACACGATCGAGCTGGAGGAAGGGTTCCGGGTTCACGTTTCATTCCCGCTTTGCTCGGTGAAGTACAAATAGACGCCGTAGGCCAGGTGGGCCGCGCCGAAGACCAACCCCATGACGCCATGGCCAAAGAGCGGCCCCTCCGCCCAATCGAAGAGGCCAAACGCGCCCAAGGCCCCAATGGTGCTGCTGGCCAGGACCAGGGCCCAGCCGAAGATCTTCATCCCCCGAGGCATGAAGAACCCGGCGGCGTGCAGGGCGCAGCCATAGAGGGCAATCCACACCAACGGCAGCCAAAACAGGCACAGCGCCGCCCCGGGCGCGCCGCCCGAGCCGCCCTGGCGGGCCACCAGCAGCAGACCCAGCACAAAGCCGAAAAACAGGGGCGGAAGCAGGGCCTGGGCGACCCTGCGCGTGGGCGGCGACCAGAACGGCTCGGCGTCTTTGAGCGCCTGCCGGCGCGCCAGCAGAAACGAGCCGGCCACCCCCACCAAAGCCACCGCCATCCAATACCCGATGAATGCCCGCGGCGCCTCGACCCGGGCCATCAGGCCCGCGGCTGCCGCCCCCGCGCCCAACACACCGTTGGCCGTCATCACCGGCGCCAGGGCGCGGCGATAAACGGCGGACCGCTCCATGAGCGTGCGGATAACCTGCAAATGCCCGGTCGCCCAATTCGATTCCATGACTATACTTTGTATTACAAAGTGAAGCCGCTGGCAAGCGTTTTTTTTCGGATTTCTCCCATTTCCCCTCGACTACGCTCCCAGGGCCGGTCTGCGGGGCCGGGCGCCTCTACTGCGTCGGGGGCGAGAGGTCGAAGCAGGCGCTTTCCTTGGTGCTGTGGATGTAGAGGCGGCCGTTGCTCAAAGCCGGGGTGCTCCAGCATTTGCCGGCGACGGCTTCTATGCGTGCAACTTCTTTGTAGGCCTCGGGGGAAGGCTCGACGAGCGCCAGTTGGCCGTCATCGGCCAGGGCCAGCAGCTTGTCGCCGGCCAGGAGCACCTGTCCGGCTCCGAAGCCGGGCTGTTCCCATTTGACCTGGCCGGTCTTGAGGTCCACGCACTTCAAGGGGCCGCGGCCGAATTTCTTGAAGCTGATCATCCCGTAGAGATAGCCATCCTTGCAGACCGGGGTGCTCCAGAGACTGGCCACGGCATTATCTCCTTTGATGCGCCAAAGTTCCTTGGCCTGGAGGCCATCGGCGCTCTTGACGATTTGGCAGGCCGCCCCGCCGATGCCGTAGCCGGCGGTGCAGAAGACCAAGTCGCCCTCGACGACAGGCGAGCAGCCGGTGCAGGTGCTGTAAGGAAAGGCGAATCTCCAGAGCGGCTTGCCGGTGGCGGCTTCCACGGCCACCATACCGCTTTGCATCATGAAGATCACCTGCCGCACGCCCTGGATGGTTGCAAGAACAGGAGTGGCGTGAGTGATGGCGTCGGCGCCGGTTTTCCAGGCGAGCGTGCCCGAGGCCTGGTCGAAGGCGAGCAACGATTGGCCGGCGCCCCCGCCCGCCACGTAAAGCAGGCCGCCATCCAGCAACGGCGACATCGCGCTCTTCCAGCCGATGTTTTTGCCCCCGAACTCGGCAACGATGTCCTTCTTCCACAAAGGCTTGCCGCTGGCCGCATCAAGGCAGTGCAACACCATGTCCGACGAATAGACAAAAACCCGGCCGGCGTTGGCGGCAGGCGTGGAACGGGGGCCGTCGCCCCCTTTATTCTGGTCCGTTCCGCTGTCGCCGCCTCCCTGGTAACGAGCAACGCCCGTGGGCGTGGCCCAAAGCTCCTTGCCCGAGCCGGCCTCCAGCGCCACACAGACCTCAGAGAGCACGCCGCCATGATCGCGAGAGACGATGGTAAGGGCCTTGCCTTGAGAAACCGTGAAAGAACTGAAGCCCGCCGGCGCCGGCACCCGCCATAGGCACTTGGGGGGCTGGGCAGACCAGGCAATTCTCTCTGCGGACATGCCCGCCGTTTGCGGGCCCCGGTACTGCGGCCAATCTGCAGCCAGGCCGGCAGGGCATCCGGCCAGCAGAATGCCGCCGGCCAAAAGTGACTTCAACGTAATAGCATCGATATTCATGCGACGCCCCAAATTTGCCTGCAAACCCGCACCGAGACAATACTTCTCTGGGGCTTGCCGCTTCAAAAGCCGCTCACATTTTTCTTCCGCGCGTGAATCGTCTGGTCTAAGCTGGCGTCAAGTACGGTGAAGTACTATCTCATGCTTTCACAAAACCGGCTGACCACCCCATCGAAAGCGGTGACGGCGATTCTGCTCATGCTAGTTGCAGTGAGCGGTTGCCAGCATACACCGCCGCCCCCGCCCCCGCCCCAACCGCCCAAGGTGGTTTACAGCGAAAGCCACGATGAACAGATCAAGGAGATTATGGAACTGGCGCGCCAGGGCCGATGGGAGGAGGCGCAGACCAAGGCCAATTTGCTGTTTGAACACAGCCCGAAAAACCCGATCGTGATGCGGGTGCATGTATGGGTGGACCAGCAGGCCCAGTTGCGCCGGGCCCAGGCCCTGGAGGACAAGATCCGCGAAATCGACGCCAAGAACTCCGTTTTCAATCCCACGTTCAAGAGCCTGTTGACAGAGCAAAAGGACCGCGGCCTGCCGCCCCGCAAGGACGTGCGCGACGCGGTGGATCGGATCGAAAACACGCCTTACTTCCCCGATTCTTACGGCGTAACCGTCCACACGAACGCGCCCTCGTTCGATTTTGAGAGCGCCAAGGGCCGCATGGTCAAGGCCCTTGAGAAGGAGGTCACCGTCCAGCTCGACAATGTTCCCCTGGAAGCGCTCCTCGTGCGCCTGGGCCAGGACGCCGGCGTCAATATCGTGGCCGACAAATCGCTGCCGGCCCTCAAACAGATTCTGACCGTGCATCTTGATAAGGTGAAGCTGAGCGAGTTCTTCCGCTATATCTCAAGGAATTACGACCTGCAGTTCCAGACCGGCCCCGACCTGGTGTGGGTCGTGGACGCCAAGGACCCCAAGCATATCATGCAAGAGACCCGGTTCTATCGGCTCCGTAAGGGCTTTATTCTGCCGGCCCAGTTTGGGCCGGAGAAACTCACTCATACCGTAACCAAAGACCCCCGGCAGACGAATATCATCGACACGACGAGCCTCCAGAACTTCGTCAACGACCAGGCCCCGGAGATTCCCTCGATGGAGAAGGCTATCAAGGATTTGGTAGCCGCCAGCACCAACGACCTGAAGTACATGATCGATTTCGAGCGCAACCTTGTGATGGCGCGCGGGACGCCCGAGCAACTCGAGATGCTCGAGAGAGTCATCCGCGAATTCGATCAGCCCGTTCAACAGGTGCTGATCGAGGCCCGATTCGTCACAATCTCGAAACCGGCCTTCCTGCAATTGGGCGTCCTGTGGGAGACGGGCCGCAATGCAAGTCAAACGGGGTTGCCCCGGGACTTTACCGGTATAGTGGACAGCCAGAACTTTCCGCAGACGATAGCGACGGGCGGGGCCGCCAGCCCGGCAGTGGGCATCGGCATCCAGGAGACTTTCACCAAGGTCCTGGGGGCCGGAGACCTGAGCGCCACTATCAGCGCCCTCGAGCAAAGTGGCGAGAGCCAGACCCTCAGCGCCCCGCGCCTGACCGTCCTGAACAACCGCCCCTCGCGCATCAGCAACGGCCTGGTCCAATACTACTACGAGGAATACCAGGTCCTGCCCATCGTTCAACAGTACTACACCTCGTCGTCTTTTATTCCCAGCGGCAAACCCACCCAGATCGTCGCCGGGGCCGAACTGAACGTCCTGGCCAGCATTAGCGGCGACGGCAAGAGCATCCTCCTGGCCCTCAACCCCCGCGTGAACACGGACGTCGAGCTCGTCACGTACGCCACACTCAGTCAACTCAATGCCTCCGGCCAAGTGCAGAGCGAATTCAACATCAGTCTCCCGCAATACCGGACCGAGGAACTCGCCACCCGCATGGTGGTCAAGTCGGGCGAAACCGTGGTGATGGGCGGCGTGCTCGAGCGCGAGCGCTCGACCTATATGGAATCGGTGCCCGTCCTGGGCGACCTGCCCCTGGTGGGCATCCTCTTCCGCCGCCGCACCGAGGTGGACACCCCGCGTTACCTTTTGATCTTCGTCACCGCTACAATCGTCAAGGACACCGGCGAGTTCCTCGTCTATGATGAGGCTGGCGCTTCCTCAGGCTCGCTCCCGATCAATCCATACCCGATCAGTCCGCCCCCGGTCAACCCGCTGCCCACCGGTGAGCTGCAGCCAAGCCCGCCTCGGCCCAGCCTGACGCTGAGCAATGCGCCGCCCGCGAGCCTGCCGCCCACTAACCCGGCGCCGGCCAATGCGCTACCCGCGAGCTTGCCGCCGACTAACCCGACGCCGGCCAATGCGCCGCCCGCGAGCCTGCCGCCCACTAACCCGGCGCCGACGAATGCTCCCCCTGCGAACCCGCCGCGGGCCAACCTAGCGCCGACCAACGCCCCCCCTCCGAACCTGCCTCCGGCCAATCCGGCGCCGACCAATACCCCCTCGGCCACCCCGGCGCCTCCGGGTACGGCTGGCACCAACGCCGTCGCCCAGCCCAAATAGACGCGCCGGACTGACTCGCCTCTCGAGCCTGTGCCCAACCTCCTCTCCAGATTAAAACTTGGCCGGGTCAAACCCCCGATTCGCCGAGTGTTGGCGCTGGACGCCGGCAGCCGCTCCCTCAAGCTGGTGCTGGCGGAAAGCGACTTTGGGCGCTTGCGCATCCTCAAAGAGGAACTCATCGATCTGCAGGCCGAGGGTCTGGTCTCAGCGGATGAGACGAAGGCCCATCTGCAGGAGACCCTGACAGATTGGGGCCGGCCTCCCGTGGCCTTGGTCCTGCCCCAGCACATGTCGATCTCCCAGACCATCGAACTGGGTTCGGCGCCGGAAAGCGAGGTTAAGAACCTCATCCATGATGAAATCGTCAAGCTGAGCGGCGTAAGCGACACTCGCATCGTTTATGACTTTGTGCGGACCCAGACTGTGGCCAACAACCGGCAGCAGTTCTGGGTGACCCTCTGCCAGGATGGCGATGTTCGAGACCGCATCATGCGGCTGGGAATCGAGCAGGAGGACCTCTGCGAAGTGACCACGACCGCCAGCGCCCTGGTCAACGCCTATCGTGCCATGAGGCCGTCTTCTTCGCGGGCCATCCTGGTGCATCTTGGCGCGCAGTCCACTGTCCTGGTCATCCTTCTGGCGGGCCAGGCCGCTTTCGTAACCAGCTTCCAGATGGGGGGCGATTTCCTGACGCGCTCCCTGGCCCGCATCCTGGCCTGTTCCGAAGAGAGGGCAGAGTCCATAAAATGCGACCGCAATGTCCTCAAGGGAGAGGAGGCCTGCCCGGAATTCGCCGTTGTCCTGGACGGCTGGGTGGCCGAATTGAAGCGCCAGTTGAATGACTGGTTCGAACACAATCCCCCGCTGGCCGCCGAGGTGGCTTCTTTCGACCTCGTCGCCAGCGGCGGCGGCTTTGACCAGCCCGGTCTGTTCGAGTACCTGGAAACCGAGGCGGGGCTGAAGTTTCACCCCTGGCCAAAGCCCAGCCAGCCCGAGGCGGTCTGCCCTTCCAAACGATTCGAGGTGGCCTTCGGCACGGCATTGCAGGCGCTGGGCCAAAGCGCTCAACCCGTTTCGCTCTTGCCCGAAGATTACCGTGCCAACTGGCAAAAGCGCCTGGCCCGCCAGCGCATCGAATCGGCCAGCGTGGCCCTGGCCCTGGCCTGCTTCCTGCTCCTGTCGTTCGGCACCTGGCAAAACATAAGGGCCGCGTTCGCTAGAGAGGCCCTGGAGGTCAAAGTGCAAGCCAGCAAGGAGAGCATCCGGACAAACAACGAGTTGAGCGCCGAGTTGCTGGCTCAATACGAAGAGCTTCGGCCGCTCCTGGCCCGGCAGCAGTTCACGCTGGATGCGCTGAACACACTGGCCCTGCTCCAGCAATCCCGCAGCAACCGCAGTTTCTGGTACGCCTTTTTCTCCGACCAGCAGACCTACTTCCGAGGCCCCATCCTTGCTTCAACCAACAGAGCGGCCGGCACCAACCTCTTCGCCAAACAACTCCTGGCGGAATTCGCCCCCGCCGCTGTGCCGGCTGCCCTCACCAATGCTCCCCTGGGAACGCGCGGCTTTATCGCCGAATTGTGCGTGCCCGAAGACCCGGAGACGGCCCGCGGCATCCTCAGCCAATTAGTCAGCGACTTGAGTCAACAGCCCCTCTTCGCCAAAGTCGACCTGCTCCCGGACGACCAACGCCGGAGCCTGGCCGACCCCAAAGTGATTATCCCGGACCGGCACTTTGCGCTGGAACTCGACCTTGCGGCGACCGACTTCGAGCAGCCGCTGCCGATCAAGAGACCGCCGGGTCCTCGAGGTCCCTCGCCGCCCGCCAAGACGGGTCTGCATCAATGAGGCCATTCCGGGAATACCAACGCGGCGCTGTCGTCCCGCTTGCGGGGCTGGTGCTGGCGGGTTATTACCTGCTGGTCTTCCTGCCGCTGGCCCACCGGGCCGATGCCATCGGAGACAGCCTGATGCGGCATTGGGGCCAGCTTACCAACGTGTTGGACCAGACCAACGCGGTCGCGCTCGATTTCCAGCGCATTACAAACCAGCTCCAGGATACACGCCAGGCCCTCGCCCAATTGCATGAGGCCAGGAAACAAGCGGCGGCCCGCTTCGATCTCGGCCCCGACCTGCGCGCGAAAATGAAAGCCCCGTTTCAAAACGTTGAGTTTGAAAAAGACCGCGGCCGGAAAAAGGACGACTTGAGCAACCTGGCCAAGCAGCAGGAGGTCGTTCTCGAACCGGCCGTGCTCGAGGGCTTTCCTGAATATACCTCCGATGTCCAGCAGCCCGCCCTCCTCTGGCCGGCCCTCTCCCTGGTGGACGGGCTCCTGGTCATGGCCGTCCAGTGCAAGGTCACGGCCATCTGTGCCCTGGAATCGCCCCTGGTTTTCACCAATGTTCCGCCGCTGGATTCCGCGGGGCGCGTCGCTCAAATCCCCTTTCAGCTCGAGATCATCGGGACCGCGGCCAACGTGTTGCGCCTGGTCCAAAGCCTGCCCCTGCGAGGGGAGGAACTCCGCGCCGCCGGTTTCACCAATGGCCCGCCCGGCAAACTGCCGCTCCTGCTGGACAGGCTCATCATCAAAAAGCAGTCCCCGGACAACCCCGATGAGCTCCGCGTCGCCCTGCGCGTCGTCGGCTTCGTCTTCCAGGAGTAAGCATGAAACCCGCCGGAATCCAAGCCTTGCGGAGCCGCTCCTTCGTCATCCTGGTTCATTGCGGCCTGTGGTTGCTCTTTTACCTGGCGCTCACCGGCCTGGGCGGCAAGACCCCGGCTTTCCGCGAAACCCAATCCCCGTTTGCCTCGCCGCGAGGCCTGCTGCCCGCCGCCCGTCTCCAGCGGCTCTTTGCCGGCGATGCCCGGCCAAAAACCCCCGCCCAAACCAACTCGCTCAACCCCTTCTTCACCCAATACTTTAACCCGGTCAAAACCCCCTCCGCCCCCCCCACGACCCGCGACATCGAGTTGACTTACCTGGGCTTCTACCAGACGGCCGACGGGCCCAAGCGAGCGATGTTCAAGCTGGGTGATGCCATACTCGTGGCCCAGGTAGGCTCGAATGCCACCGCCAACCTGTTTGTCGCCGAGGCCTCGATGCGCTCGCTGACCTTGACTAACCCGGCCGCGCAAACCAACCTGCTGCCTTTGAATGCCAAGACGCAAATGAAAGTGCCCATTCAATGAACGCGACCCCGCCGACGCTCCAAAGAGAAGCCGGCGACCTCCTCCTGGCCCAAGGCAAGCTCACCGAGCAGCAACTCGAACAGGTCCGACGGCGCCAACGGCGGCTCAACCTGCCCCAGCACCACGCGATTGTTGACCTCAACTTCGCCTCGGAGGAAGACACCTGGCGAGCTTTGGCGGCTGTCAACCATCTGGATTTCGTCGACCCCGTCGCTCTGAACCTGAGCCGCGAGACCCTCGACCTGGTTCCCATCAAGTTCATCCTCCACTATCACCTTCTCCCGGTGGGCGTCGAGCCTGATGGACTGATCCTCGCCTTCAGCGAACCGCCGCGCCAGGTCGAGCCAGCCCTGCGCCTGGTCCTGGGCAAACGCTTCCGCGCCGTCCTGGCCGCCCCGAGTTCGATTCATGCCGTCACCAAAAAACACTTCGGCCTCGGGGCTGAGACCATTGAAAAACTCCGCCAGGAACGCGGCACCGGCGAACTGAACCAGGAAATTGTCTTCGACGTCCAGGGCAAGGAAACCGACTCCGCCCTCGAGGCGACCGTGTCCGCCTTCGTGGACCAGATTCTCCAGGAGGCCCTCCGGCTCAGGGCGACCGACATCCATATCGAGCCTTACGCCAGCTCCATACGCCTCCGCTACCGCGTCGACGGCATGCTCGAGACCGTCCCTCTGCCCGCCGACATGCGCCTCCTCCATTCGGCGGTGGTATCGAGGCTCAAAATCATGGCCGGCCTGAATATCGCCGAAAAGCGCCTGCCCCATGACGGGCGCATCGCCATGAAAACCGGGGAGGAAGAATATGACCTGCGCGTCTCGGTGGTGCCCACTAAGCACGGCGAGGCGGTCTGCCTTCGCATTCTGGGCCGCCAGAGCCTCTTCCTGGACCTCAGCCAACTGGGCATGGAGCCTAACCAGGAAGCGGTCTTCGCCCAGTTGACTCGGTTGCCCCAGGGCCTGGTCCTGCTCACCGGCCCTACCGGCAGCGGCAAGACCACCACTCTTTACACCGCCCTGGCCCAGGCCAACGACGAAAACCGCAAACTCATCACCTTCGAGGACCCCATCGAATACCAACTCGAGGGCGCCGTCCAGATCCAGGTCCGCGAGCAAATCGGCCTCACCTTCGCCGCCGGCCTCCGCTCGGTTCTGCGCCACGACCCCGACGTCGTGCTCGTCGGGGAAATCCGAGACTTCGAAACCGCCGAAATCGCCGTGCGCGCCGCGCAAACCGGCCACCTGGTCTTCTCGACCCTCCACACCAACGACAGCATCGGCGCCCTCACCCGCCTGCTCGAAATGCACATCGAGCCTTACCTCATCGCCGCTTCGCTCGTCTGCAGCATCTCCCAGAGGCTGGCCCGCCGCATCTGCCGCCACTGCGCCCAACCCGATGCGGCCATCCCGGAAAGCACACGCGAAGAGATGGCCGCCGCCCTGTCCATTCCACCGGCAGACGTCAGGGCCTGGACGGGCCGCGGCTGTGTCGAGTGCAATCAAAGGGGCTACCGCGGGCGCATCGCCATCTACGAGTTCTTCCTTCTCAACGAGGCCCTGGCCGGCCTCATCCGGCCCGGCTTGCGCACGGACGAACTGCGCCAGGCCGCCCGCCGGCTCGGCTGGCGCTCGCTCCGCGAGATGGCCTGGTCTAAAGTCCAGCGCGGCCTCATCCCTATTTCCGAACAGGACCGCTGGACGCGCCTAATCGACCCGGCCCTTTTGAACGAGAAGCGTTAGCCTGGATATTTTACACCCAAGCCGCCAGTCTGATTAACACCGCCGCTTCAGCGCGGTGTACGTGTGCGGCGAGCCCTCCCAGCCGTTTTAACGGCTTTCCGTGCTCCCAGCCAAACCGTTGATTTGCTCGCTCGTCATATCAGCCCTCGGTTTTACCGGGCCGTTTCTTCCTGGGGGCAGCCTGCAACTCTTTGACCTTTTTCACCGCGGCCTGGAAGTCCGCTTCGACAGGGCTGGGCCGCGCGTCCTCAAGGACCCGGAACTTCTCATACTCCCGCTGGGCCTTGGCCAGGGCGTCGTCGTGGGAAACTTGGCCAGCGTGCGTGAGGATGTCCCGCTCGCTGAGGCGGAGGAAAGCGTCCAATTTGGCAATCCAGTCCTGCATGGTCATGGCGCGGCGGCTCTTGGCCTGCAGTTCGGCGAAGTCCAGGTACAGCGAGACGATCAGATTGAGCGCCTCAATTTCATCTCCGCCGAGGTAGTTTTTGGCCACGCCGACGTCCGCCTTGCGCGGGTGAGATCCGGTCCAACTTGTCAGACCCATGTTGGGCTTGGCGGAGTCCGCTCGCGCGCTGATAATTTCTGCGGCGGTATGACCATGCGCCGCCCAGTGGATTTTGTTTTGAACAGTGGCAAAAAACCTCTGTGAAACCTCCGCGTTGCCGTCGTAATCGCTGCTCGTCGCGTAAATATCGAGGACTTTGCGCCAGAAGACCTTCTCGGACGAACGGATGTCACGGATGCGGGCCAGCAACTCCTCGAAGTAGCCTCCACCCGCGGCTCGTTTGAGGCGCTCGTCGTCCATCGTAAAGCCCTTAACGATATACTCGCGCAATCTTTGGGTCGCCCAGATGCGGAATTGTGTGCCCCGCAGAGACTTGACGCGGTAGCCCACAGAAATAATGACGTCGAGATTGTAGAACTTGGTTTGATAATTCTTTCCGTCAGCGGCAGTTGTCAAGAATTCCTTGACAACTGAATCCTCCCGCAACTCCTTGTCCGTGAATAGGTTTTGAACGTGCAAACTGACGTTCTGCTTCGTGGTCTGGAACAGTTCCGCCATCTGGTTTTGGGTCAGCCAAACGGTCTCATTCTCCAATCGGACCTCCAGACGTGTCGTGCCATCTTCCGTCTGGTACAGGACAAGCTCTGACATTGACTTTGGTTTCTCTGGCATATCCGTTGGAGTAAATTTGTTTTGCTTGGGCGGCCGATCATTTCCGGCCTCTGGCACAGGGTCCCATTCTATTGGAGTTTGCTGGCCGGCATTCTTTTGGGGGGTGAATGCGAATTTGTGGCTTCCACCGCGACTTTGATTTCGTCTGGCGTCATAACGAACAACTCGCCCAGGGATAGCTGCCATCGCGCCGGCGGAAGCGTTCGTAGGTGACGTTGGCTTTGGCACGCACGATTTTGGCCGGCTTGGCACTTCGCGGAGTGGCTCTCAGAAAGGATCTCATCAAAGCGACCTGATAAGCGAAGTCATAGCCGTCGCGATAAGCTCGCGACGGGTAGCCAGAAACTTGGGAAAACTGCTGAGTTTCCATAACTCCGGATCCTCGGGAATGAAGTGGGCCTTGCGCATCTCCTCCGTCGTTTCGTTGGGCAAATACTGCCAAGGAGGGATGCGATTAGGTTTTCCAGAGTAATCTTTCATTTTCTAAGGGTTCCGCCCACCCTGTGGCGCTTTTCGAGATCGCACGCCCGGCTCCGGCATGGTCAGTTGGTAGAATTCGTGGAGCTTGCGCTGGAGCAGCTTTTTGTCGGGCAGCGCGGTCTGGTACTCGGCGATGAGCGCTGGGGAGACCGAGCGGGCGAGGGCATATTCCACGACTTCGCTGTCTTTGGTGGCGCAGAGCAAAACCCCGATGGAAGGGCGTTCGTGGGGTTTCTTGACGTCGCGGTCGAGGGCCTCGAGGTAGAATTCGAGTTTGCCAAGGTGTTCGGGCTGAAACTGGTCTGTTTTGAGTTCGAAGGCCACCAGGCAGTTGAGAGCACGATTGAAAAACAACAGGTCCAAGGAAAAATTCCGTCTGCCGACCTGGAGAGGACATTCGGTGCCGATGAAGCAGAAGTCGCGGCCGAGCTCGATGAGAAAACTCTTCAACTGCCGCTCCAGATCACGACTAACCAACTTTTCGCGCGCAGCCAAGCGCAGGTAAAACTCTCGTTCCTCGGCCCGTTTTGTTTTGCCGAGGATGAGCATGTTATTGGTCCAGGACAATTCTCTCAGCAGTGCTGAGAGTTTTGGCTGAGCAGCATAGGTTTCATAGAATTGGCGCATCCGCCAGAGGTTCTGGGCTGAGAATCCGCGAGCACCCGGTTGATCTCGACGGATGAAAGCTGCCAGGTCCACGACCGTGGATTTGCCCCAACCATCGGTGGCGACCTTTCCGCAGATGTATTCGCCCACGCGCCAATAGAGGTCGATCAACTCGGTGTTGACGGCCTCAAAGGCCCGCTGCTGGGCTTGGTGGATGAGGCTGATGACTTCGCGAAAAGAGGCTTCACGTGGAACGGAGTTGGACGGCACGACCTCCGACGGAGAAGTTTTTCCGGTCTTTGATTTGCGCCTGCATTTGCTCACAGCATTGCGTTGCTTTGGGGGCCCACGCGCCGGGACGCCGTTTTGGGCCCGGCGCCTTTGGCGGCGCCGGGGCCGCTCGGAATGAAAACATGCCGTGATGTCATAGACCTCGCGGGATGTATTTACGCGAAGATGCACCGGCTTGCAGCAAAAAAGCGATGCTGCTCTCCGGCGCTTCAGGCGTTGGCTTGGATTGCCGAGCGCCCGTGGCCGGCCTTCAACCGCGAATTCGACGGCCGACGGGTCCAGTTCCTGACTCTCGACTACCTCGTTCGAGAAATCCGGGCGGTCAGCCCGAAGATGGGATAAGGGTCAGTAAAGGACATCGCTCCTTATTGCCAGCGGTCGGGACGGCCTGTATTTGCTGAGCAAAAGCAGTTCGAATGTGGGCCGCATATCGACTGAATTGCCGGCGGAGGGGATCGACTATATTTGCTGAGGCCCCGGATTCAGCCCTGTCCAGGACCGCTCTGGTTTTGTTTTGCCTTGCGGCGGGGCGCAGTTTGAGGCACTGGATAGGCGCAGATGAAACAAACCAGACTTCTGGGCAAGACACTGCGCGAGCCGCCGAAGGACGCGCAAACGGCCGCGCATTCCCTGATGCTGCGGGCCGGGTACATTCAGCAACTCTCCGCCGGCGTTTATATCTATATGCCGCTGCTTTACCGGGCGCTGGCCAAACTCTCGCAAATCGTGCGCGAAGAGATGGAGGCGGCCGGGGCCGTGGAACTGCTCATGCCCGCCCTCCAACCGCGGGAGTTGTGGGAGGAATCCGGCCGCTGGGAACGGTACACCGCCCTGGACGGCATCATGTTTGCCTTCAAAGACCGCCGCGGCGCCACCGCTTGCCTGGGGCCGACGCACGAAGAGGTCATCACCGACATCCTCCGCCGCGAAATCAAATCCTACAAGGACCTGCCCAAGTGCGCCTTTCAGATTCAAACCAAGTTCCGCGACGAAATCCGCCCGCGTTTCGGCCTGATGCGCGCGCGCGAGTTTATCATGAAAGACGCCTACAGCTTCGATGCGGACGAGGCTGGGCTGGAGGCCTCTTATGACGCTATGCGGCGGGCCTATCACCGGATTTGCGAGCGCATCGGGTTCCGTTACCGGGCCGTGGAAGCGGACCCCGGCGCCATCGGCGGCAGCGGCAGCCAGGAGTTCATGGTCCTGGCCGACACCGGCGAGGACACGATCCTGTTCTGCGACCGCTGTGACTACGCGGCCAACCAGGAACGGGCCCAGTCGCGCTTGCAGGAATTCCCACCCGACCCCGAGCTCAAACCGATGGAGGCCGTCCTGGGCGAGGGCTTGATCGGCGTTGAAAAACTGGCCCAGTTCCTCAAGATCCCAGTCTGGAAGACCACCAAGACCCTGATTTACCAGGCCGATGACCGTGTCGTAGCGGTGGCGGTGCGCGGCGATTGCGAGGTCAACGAGGTCAAGGTGGCCAACTTCCTGGGCTGCAAGGTCCTCCGGTTGGCCTCGGCGGAGAGGATAAAGGAACTGACCGGCGCCGAGGTCGGCTATGCGGGGCCGATCGGCCTGCCCGCCTCGGTGCGGGTCATTGCGGACCACTACGCGGGCAACCGTGTCAACTTCGAGTGTGGCGCCAACCAGACCAACTACCACAACATCAACGTCAATTTCGGCCGCGACCTCCCGCTCCCGGAGTTTGGGGATTTCAAGCTGGCCAGGCAGAGCGAGGGCTGCCCGCGTTGCGACGGGCTCCTCCAGGCCGCGCGCGGCATCGAGGTCGGCCACATTTTCAAGCCCGGCGCCAAATACTCGGAAGCGATGAATTGCCGCTATCTGGACGCCCAGGGCAAGACTCGGCCCGTAATCATGGGCTGCTACGGCATCGGTGTCTCGCGCATGGCCGCCGCCTGGATCGAACAGAATCACGACGACAAAGGCATCCTCTGGTCGCCCGCCATCGCCCCCTTCGATGTCCACCTGATCGGCCTTAACCTCGAGGACCCGGCCGTCTCCGCCCGGGCTGAGCAGGCCTACCAGCAACTCCAGCAGGCCGGCCTGACGGTCCTCTTCGATGACCGCCCGGCCCGCGCCGGCGAAAAATTCAGCGACGCCGATCTCATCGGCATCCCCGTCCGGCTCACGATGAGCAAGCGCACCCTCGAACAGGGCAAGGTCGAGTTTAAACCCCGCCGCGAACCCAAGGCGGAACTGTTGTCCCTCGACGAGGCAATGGCCTTTGTTCGGGCTGGCCAGAGGTAAACTTAAGCGGTCTGCTGGGTTAGGGGATACGCGCACGGGCACCCCATCGCCCTGAAATCGGTTTCATTGCGTGTCGCCACTGTCGCGCCCGTGCGAATCGCGATGGCGGCGAGCAATCCGTCCACCACGCTCGGGCTGCCTTTGCCCTGCCGGCGAGCCTCTCCGGCCATGCGCGCCGCGGCGTCGTGATCCTCAGCCTTGTTGGGTAGCGAAACCATCCCAGCGATGCGCTCTGCGTAAAACCTTTCTCCTCGGCGTCGCTTGGCGGCGTCAGCGACCGCATGCACGCCCATGAGGAATTCACAGCGGACCACGTCGGCTGTGGCCGCCTCCGTCTGAGCTTCAATCCACGGCACAAACGCGGGATTCCCGCGCTCGCCTTCAATGAAGACGTCCGAGTCAATGAGCCAGCGCATCGTGTGCCTCGGCGTCCAATTGGCGGATGTTCCTCGCTATCTCCTCGGCTGCGGCCTTGTCGAGCGCATCCGCTTTGTAGCCGCGGAACAATTGCGCGGCCTCTCTTCCTGACATGAAGTCTCGATCCGGCACCAGCCGGGCCACGGGTCGCCCTCGCTTGGTAATACGGATACTCTGGCCGGCCTCGACCATGTCCAGATATTGCCTGAACTTCCGGACAACAACAGCTGCATCGGCGGTTTTCACATAAAGAGGATACGTGTTCCACAACGCGGCTGCAACCCCCTTCCCCGCGCCCGGAGCGGTACGGGCCCATGCTGAAACCGGCGCCGCGCCCCATCCCTCACTCGCCGAACTGGCTTCAAGTCCAACACCGCTAGCCTCGATTTCCACGGAGGGGAATTGAACTAACATTTTCAGCATTTTGGCGACCAGCTTCGGGGCGCAGAGTTAACGGCTGGCGGGTCGCGCCGGGCGTCGCACTACCGGGCGCTCCCTC
>Ga0181524_10002724_pt1 | contig 17838 bp, 22 predicted proteins | sample PEATcosm2014_Bin_34_FD_119761 | JGI IMG/M metagenome (GOLD analysis project Ga0181524, IMG submission 119761) | Peatland microbial communities from MTU Mesocosm Facility, Houghton, MI, USA - PEATcosm2014_Bin05_60_metaG | ecosystem: Environmental > Terrestrial > Soil > Wetlands > Peat | place...
CGCGAACCACCAGCGAACATGCCGCGCCTGCGCAGTTCGCGGACGCCGTCAACTGATAGCGGCAGAACGAGTAAGGACGCACTCGGTGTGCCGTCTCTGGTGTAGAGACGCACTATCTCGCACCGGTGCGCGGATCACAACGCAAACGGCCGCGCCAGGCAATAGCGCAGCCGCGAAGCCGTCGCCTCCCGCACGGAGGCGTGGATTGAAACAATCCCGGCCGTGTCGATCCAGTTGCGGATCTCGTGTCGCCTCCCGCACGGAGGCGTGGATTGAAACATTCTCCTCGCGCCGCTCGATGCCGGCCACCGCGTCGCCTCCCGCACGGAGGCGTGGATTGAAACAGGTGCGGGCCTTTGGCGTTTCAGGAGGCTTACGTCGCCTCCCGCACGGAGGCGTGGATTGAAACGGAAGGATCGAAGCCGGAATGAGGAAGTGGCCGAGGTCGCCTCCCGCACGGAGGCGTGGATTGAAACTGCATCTGGTTTGCGAGCTGCTGAATCTGCGCCGTCGCCTCCCGCACGGAGGCGTGGATTGAAACATCGAATAGGCCGGGAACGTGAAGCTGAACTTGGTCGCCTCCCGCACGGAGGCGTGGATTGAAACTTGAGGATCAGCTCCGCGTCCTCGTCGGTCAGGCCGTCGCCTCCCGCACGGAGGCGTGGATTGAAACTCGAAAGGCCACGCCACGATGCCGAAGACCGTCAGTCGCCTCCCGCACGGAGGCGTGGATTGAAACGTTCGCCATGCGCGTGTTCTCGGCGAAGGTGATGTCGCCTCCCGCACGGAGGCGTGGATTGAAACCACTTCAGGTCGCGCTGCGTGTCCGTCGCGTCCGTCGCCTCCCGCACGGAGGCGTGGATTGAAACGTCAGCCAGGGGCGGAAGACGCGCTTGCCGTCCGGTCGCCTCCCGCACGGAGGCGTGGATTGAAACTGAAAAAGTAGCCGGAGAGAGGTTGCGAGCCGCCGTCGCCTCCCGCACGGAGGCGTGGATTGAAACAGATGATCCCAGGCCGTCCCGACGCTGCCGGCGACGTCGCCTCCCGCACGGAGGCGTGGATTGAAACCATGTCTTTCGGCGCGACGATGTTGAAAGTGCGCGCGTCGCCTCCCGCACGGAGGCGTGGATTGAAACCGTTCATGTCAATGTAAACCTTCGGGCCATAGGTCGTCGCCTCCCGCACGGAGGCGTGGATTGAAACCTTTCTCTGAAAGAGCCTCAACGTTTTCCAACAGTCGCCTCCCGCACGGAGGCGTGGATTGAAACGAGGCCGCGGCGACCGAGGAGCAGTCGCAGATCAGTCGCCTCCCGCACGGAGGCGTGGATTGAAACCAGATCTGCGGCGGCTTCCTGGACGACGCGGAGCGTCGCCTCCCGCACGGAGGCGTGGATTGAAACGAGAGGAACTCGAAGGCGATCTTGATCGCGTCGGGTCGCCTCCCGCACGGAGGCGTGGATTGAAACGTGACGAAGGCGCACGTGGAGTGCGTCGAGCATCGTCGCCTCCCGCACGGAGGCGTGGATTGAAACTGGAAGATCGCGGAGGAGATCCGCCGGCGGCGGGGTCGCCTCCCGCACGGAGGCGTGGATTGAAACTCGGTGTCCTCGAGCTGCTTGACCGCGGCCGCGTCGCCTCCCGCACGGAGGCGTGGATTGAAACCCCTCGAGCGGCGGCAGCCTGTGGCCGTTCGCCGGTCGCCTCCCGCACGGAGGCGTGGATTGAAACGGTGGCTCCGGCGATGTTCGTCCCGACGCCGGATAGTCGCCTCCCGCACGGAGGCGTGGATTGAAACTTTCCAGCCGAGCTGCATCGGGCCGCCGGAATAGTCGCCTCCCGCACGGAGGCGTGGATTGAAACTACCGGAGCCAGCGGCTCCGGCTCAGGCTCCGGGCCGTCGCCTCCCGCACGGAGGCGTGGATTGAAACCTCTTGGAGGCCCGGAATTTTGATCACGTACCACTGTCGCCTCCCGCACGGAGGCGTGGATTGAAACTTGGAGAACGCCGCCGTCATTTCCGACCATCTGAGTCGCCTCCCGCACGGAGGCGTGGATTGAAACTGGAACGCTTACCAGAGTGGGCCCAGCACAACCTGGTCGCCTCCCGCACGGAGGCGTGGATTGAAACGGGTCTCAAGCTGACGCTCTACAAGTTGTTCGGCGTCGCCTCCCGCACGGAGGCGTGGATTGAAACTTGAAGCGGGTGGTCTGGTCCAGCGTGCTGCGGGGTCGCCTCCCGCACGGAGGCGTGGATTGAAACTTCCACTCCAAGCTCTTGATGCCGAGCTCGTCGCAGTCGCCTCCCGCACGGAGGCGTGGATTGAAACGTAGGATCATCGTTGACGAACTGGTGACGCTGATGTCGCCTCCCGCACGGAGGCGTGGATTGAAACCATTTGTGGGCTGGAATGATTTTAGACATTGGGCGTCGCCTCCCGCACGGAGGCGTGGATTGAAACTGCTCGTCTGCGGGGATGTGGTTGCGCGCCAAGGTCGCCTCCCGCACGGAGGCGTGGATTGAAACGAGGATCTGATGGTCCATGATCTCGACAATCTCATGTCGCCTCCCGCACGGAGGCGTGGATTGAAACCTTTGCTTCTACGCATCGGATGATCCTTTCGGATGTCGCCTCCCGCACGGAGGCGTGGATTGAAACGTAGTCGTGTCCGTCTTCGTCGTCACCTTGCTCGTCGCCTCCCGCACGGAGGCGTGGATTGAAACTTCTCTGGTGGTGGCTTATTTACCTACTGATAACGTCGCCTCCCGCACGGAGGCGTGGATTGAAACTATTTTGCTTTGAAAGGAGGCAAGCGAACGCCGGTCGCCTCCCGCACGGAGGCGTGGATTGAAACATTCTCGCCGTAGATCACGAGCGCCTCGTCGCCGGTCGCCTCCCGCACGGAGGCGTGGATTGAAACTGTATCGGTGCCCGGATTGCCCAAGGTCGTGACGTCGCCTCCCGCACGGAGGCGTGGATTGAAACTGGCCGGCGGCAACGGGCATGACGCACAGCCGAAGAGTCGCCTCCCGCACGGAGGCGTGGATTGAAACTTCCAGATCCTCGACGAGAACGCGCGCGTGATCCAGTCGCCTCCCGCACGGAGGCGTGGATTGAAACTACGCCTTCGCGGCGCTCAGCATCATCGAATACAGTCGCCTCCCGCACGGAGGCGTGGATTGAAACAGTCCAATGGCCCGAAGTACCATCGTCGGCGGATGTCGCCTCCCGCACGGAGGCGTGGATTGAAACGGAATGTACGGCACGCCAGCGCCGGTCGTTGGGGCGTCGCCTCCCGCACGGAGGCGTGGATTGAAACCGTTTCCTGTCGCGCGTTGCGGCCGCGCCGGCGGTCGCCTCCCGCACGGAGGCGTGGATTGAAACCATGTATCGGCAGGGCAGCGGATGGATCGTGAGCGGTCGCCTCCCGCACGGAGGCGTGGATTGAAACAGAGGGATTCCGAATCCATTTTGCGGCTACTCGGCGTCGCCTCCCGCACGGAGGCGTGGATTGAAACATCTTCTGGGCGGGCGTAGTCGTGGTTCTTCGCGGTCGCCTCCCGCACGGAGGCGTGGATTGAAACTTCTGAAGGGCCTGTATATTCACAGAATGTCACGTCGCCTCCCGCACGGAGGCGTGGATTGAAACGCTTTCGGCTGCGCGGCCGGATCGCCGGCCTTCAGCGTCGCCTCCCGCACGGAGGCGTGGATTGAAACTTGTTCTCATCGGCCGCATTCTTGAAATCCGTCGGTCGCCTCCCGCACGGAGGCGTGGATTGAAACTGGGTGGACAAGTCCTACCTGCGCGTGACCGAGACGTCGCCTCCCGCACGGAGGCGTGGATTGAAACCATGAAGCGCCGGCCGCAGATCTCGATGCCATCCTGCGTCGCCTCCCGCACGGAGGCGTGGATTGAAACCTTCGTCTGGCGCATCTTGGTCGAGTGCTGACCGGTCGCCTCCCGCACGGAGGCGTGGATTGAAACTGCTCAGCCTTCGCCACGTCCGTCGCCGTCAGGCCGTCGCCTCCCGCACGGAGGCGTGGATTGAAACCTGCTGGTCGCGTTCCTGGCGCTGTGGTGCTGGGGTCGCCTCCCGCACGGAGGCGTGGATTGAAACATGAAAGCGATCACATTGTGGCGACCTTGGCCGTCGTCGCCTCCCGCACGGAGGCGTGGATTGAAACGTCTGCGACCGCAGCAGCGTGCCGCCGCGGTGCAGTCGCCTCCCGCACGGAGGCGTGGATTGAAACTGTGAGAACCGGTAGCGCCGGTTCGCCGGACATGGGTCGCCTCCCGCACGGAGGCGTGGATTGAAACAATGAAGATGAGGTCGAATCGGCCGCACGTCCGCGTCGCCTCCCGCACGGAGGCGTGGATTGAAACTCGGGGTGCACGCCGAACGCTGTGGCGAGTTCGTCGTCGCCTCCCGCACGGAGGCGTGGATTGAAACAAGTATCCGTTATCCCTCAGCCAGTCTTTCCAGTGTCGCCTCCCGCACGGAGGCGTGGATTGAAACTATAAACTGCTCGGTCATTTCACGTGCTTAAGGTCGCCTCCCGCACGGAGGCGTGGATTGAAACAGCGGTTCGCTGCTCATGCTTTCTCCGCGCCCTTGTCGCCTCCCGCACGGAGGCGTGGATTGAAACCGTTCCACTGCGAGGTCACGGCGCCGGTGGACCGTCGCCTCCCGCACGGAGGCGTGGATTGAAACTTTCCCGACGAGGTCCGCGGGACGCCCCTGGCGGTCGCCTCCCGCACGGAGGCGTGGATTGAAACCGCGGTTTGGTCCGTCAGCATCGTGATCGTGGACGGTCGCCTCCCGCACGGAGGCGTGGATTGAAACCGTCGCTCCAGGGCGAGCCCAGCTCGGGCGCGTGCAGTCGCCTCCCGCACGGAGGCGTGGATTGAAACAGCTTCGCGGCGTATAATGGCGCGACAGCTTACACGTCGCCTCCCGCACGGAGGCGTGGATTGAAACCTTCCATTCGGCTGCTTGTGCGGCTTCGCGCGCGTCGCCTCCCGCACGGAGGCGTGGATTGAAACGTCGCGCTGATCGTCACCGCGTCGCTGCTCGCGTGTCGCCTCCCGCACGGAGGCGTGGATTGAAACCGTGCTGGCGCTGATCGTTTTCGTCGGGCTGGTCGTCGCCTCCCGCACGGAGGCGTGGATTGAAACAATTTCAAGCATTACGACAGTGTAAAAAGTGAGGCGTCGCCTCCCGCACGGAGGCGTGGATTGAAACAATATATGCCGTGTCATGTAATCCGCTGCCAGCGAGTCGCCTCCCGCACGGAGGCGTGGATTGAAACTCGTGGTGGGTGGACAAGGCCGCCGCCGAGGCGGAGTCGCCTCCCGCACGGAGGCGTGGATTGAAACTATCGTCCGCCGTCAGCCAGCGTGCTTCCTTGACGTCGCCTCCCGCACGGAGGCGTGGATTGAAACAGGCTTAAGGCGAGAGGAGCAATGATGGGTTCAAGTCGCCTCCCGCACGGAGGCGTGGATTGAAACTTTTCCGCGATGGAGCACAGCGTCCAGCTTGTCTTGTCGCCTCCCGCACGGAGGCGTGGATTGAAACCTTGTGAATCGCCGGACACTGCTTCGCCCATGCGCGTCGCCTCCCGCACGGAGGCGTGGATTGAAACTACAAAGAACCGCGCGCGTGGAAATCGCTGCCCGGTCGCCTCCCGCACGGAGGCGTGGATTGAAACCGTCATCATGCACGGCTATTTCAACCGCTGGGATCGTCGCCTCCCGCACGGAGGCGTGGATTGAAACTGACTTTGGAAAGTGTCCTGGGTCGGCCCATATTGGTCGCCTCCCGCACGGAGGCGTGGATTGAAACCGTGAGTAAGGCAATTATGCGCGCGATCCATCGTGTCGCCTCCCGCACGGAGGCGTGGATTGAAACGAGTTCCGCGTGTTCCGGGCGCACCTCGTACTCGGTCGCCTCCCGCACGGAGGCGTGGATTGAAACATCTACGGCGAGAATGACCAGAAGACCCGCGTCGGTCGCCTCCCGCACGGAGGCGTGGATTGAAACATTAGCGCCCTGCGCCCAGATGTTGCGGATGGACGTCGCCTCCCGCACGGAGGCGTGGATTGAAACCATTGTGTGCAAGACATCACTCGATCAAGACGGCGTCGCCTCCCGCACGGAGGCGTGGATTGAAACCGGTTCTTTTCGAGAGCTGCGGCGCGAGGTGAAGTCGCCTCCCGCACGGAGGCGTGGATTGAAACGCCGTCAGCCAGCGTGCTTCCTTGACACGCGCGTCGCCTCCCGCACGGAGGCGTGGATTGAAACGGATCGCCTTTCGTCATCACCGGCGCCGCGCCGGTCGCCTCCCGCACGGAGGCGTGGATTGAAACCGCGATTTCGATCCGCACGGCGACGCCGGCCTCGTCGCCTCCCGCACGGAGGCGTGGATTGAAACCATCGCTATTCTTCTCCGTCCGTCGAGCCATCGCCGTCGCCTCCCGCACGGAGGCGTGGATTGAAACCTTAATGAGCGCCAGCGCATCGTCCACCCATCTGAGTCGCCTCCCGCACGGAGGCGTGGATTGAAACTGTACCCGGAAGACAATATCACAGTGACCTGCGGTCGCCTCCCGCACGGAGGCGTGGATTGAAACAATCTTGCCGAGCGTGTCATGACCGAGATCATCGCCGTCGCCTCCCGCACGGAGGCGTGGATTGAAACTCGAAATGCAGCGTAGACCCGTTCGCGCGAGACTGTCGCCTCCCGCCTGGAGGCGTGGATTGAAACCCCTCCCTCTCCCTCTCCCTATCCTTCTCCCTCGTCGCCTCCCGCACGGAGGCGTGGATTGAAACATTGACGACGATTGCGCCCTCGACGGCGGCCCCGTCGTCGCCTCCCGCACGGAGGCGTGGATTGAAACTTGGGGCATTACGATCAACACGGACACCTTCCGAGGTCGCCTCCCGCACGGAGGCGTGGATTGAAACTTTGCCGCTCACGGTGTTCCCGTCATACCCTTAATGTCGCCTCCCGCACGGAGGCGTGGATTGAAACACTTGGGAGCAGGAACTTGATAACAAGCTGCTCTGTCGCCTCCCGCACGGAGGCGTGGATTGAAACTCGAAACCCGCGCCGCACAAGGTCGGCCGTCGCGTCGCCTCCCGCACGGAGGCGTGGATTGAAACCTGTTCAGCGCGGACATTCTCGTTGCCTTCTGTTGTCGCCTCCCGCACGGAGGCGTGGATTGAAACCGTCTGCGTCCGGCAGAGCTCGCGCACCGGCAGGGTCGCCTCCCGCACGGAGGCGTGGATTGAAACAATGAAGATGAGGTCGAATTGGCCGCACGTCCGCCGTCGCCTCCCGCACGGAGGCGTGGATTGAAACAAAGAGGGCATGGAGTTCAGGTCGTTGCAAAAAGACGTCGCCTCCCGCACGGAGGCGTGGATTGAAACTGTGAGAACCGGTAGCGCCGGTTCGCCGAACATGGTCGCCTCCCGCACGGAGGCGTGGATTGAAACCTCATCACGGGGTGAATTTTCATAACCTTTCGCAGGTCGCCTCCCGCACGGAGGCGTGGATTGAAACGGATCGGGCGTCGCCGGCGTCACGCGGCCGCCGCGTCGCCTCCCGCACGGAGGCGTGGATTGAAACTGCAACGACTCGGAACTGCGCGAGCTGCTCAACTCGTCGCCTCCCGCACGGAGGCGTGGATTGAAACTGATCTGTGAGCATCGTGATCGTGGACGTGCTCGCGTCGCCTCCCGCACGGAGGCGTGGATTGAAACGTATTGGCAATGCAGAGGTAGTCTACGTCGTCGATATCAAAGGACTCATCCAGCGCCTCCATGGTAGGCCACAGCTTGGCAAGCTCCGCGATCACCGCGTCTGGAACAGAGAAAGCGGGTACAGCGCCGTCACCAGCGTCACCACCGTCACCGACCACAGAGGAAGCGGGCGTCCCATGGGTTAGGTCCACCGGAGTGCCGTCACCCTGACCGTCACGCTGACTGGCACCGTCACCGGTGCGCACCTGCGGCACGGCCACGTCCGACGGGACTTGTGACGGCGATGACGGAAGTGACGGTGCCGTCGCCAGTTTCTCTATGAGGAGGGGCCGTTCGCGCCCCTTCCTCTTTAGGAAAACCACGTTGACGCCCTCTGCGCGCAGATTCGTGGTAAGCCGCCGAAGTTCACCCGACAACCGCCGGGCAGTTCCGGGCCATTCCCGCCGGCGCCGCATCTGGTCATCGGAGTAATCGTTGGAAGAGAGAACCTTGAGGAGTCCGGCCGCTGTGCCTTCCCAGCGTTCTCTCTTTTGTGCCAAGTTCAGGATGATGGGGCCGACGAGGGACGAATCGATAGCGAGCACGTTGACGGCTTGCCGATTCCCTGTGTATGCGGCCATGAATGCCCCGTCCCCGATGTCAAGGGCCGGTTCCGCCGCTGCTACCCACTGTGCGAAATCGGCCATGCGCGGCAGGCAGGCCAGTTTAACGGAGTCCAACCGGCGAAGGCCGCAGCTGGCGGCGCTCAGCAGCGCGCCGAGGATGCGCGGATGCGCCTGTTCAAACGCCCTGTTCACCTCCGCCTCCGAACGTCGCTGGCGTTCTGAAATGGGTTGCAGATTCAGGTGAACGACCCGATCCAGCAAGTCGGCCCGCGTGACAATCTCATCAATGGCGTTCAAGATCACTGGACGGGTGCTGTCGAAGATGATCTCGTCGTCGTCGCTGTAAAGCTCGCGCGTGCTGAAACCGCCTCCCGTTGCCAACCGGCACAAAGCATCGGAAATCCAATCGGTGATCGTGCTCAGATTGTCATACGCGAGAATCCATCCATTCCGTGCCGCGATCATCAGGTCGCGCACTTCCCGTGGCAGCGCCCGCAGCGGAGATTGGTTGGGGTCAATCAGGTTGCGCGACAGCCGGCATAGGGAACTCTTCGCGCTACCCTGTTCGCCGCTGATGACCAAGACTGGGTATGGTCCGCGCGGTCGCAGATAGGCAACCAGTGCGGCAGCCAAAAGCGCTCGCGACTCATCGTCCGGCAGGTTGATGAGCCGCCAAAACTCGCGCAGGCTTCCGCCGGCCTCGGGCACGGGCAGCGCCGCAAGCCCACCTGGCCGGATGAACCGAGTTTCGTGGTCGGACTTAAGGTGCCAACCATCAACAGTTACTTCGACAGCACGCCAATCGTCCCGGCCGAGGTCGAGGTAGATGTTCTCGCGATGCTCGGCCAGGCGCACAGCTACGGGATGAACAGGTCCGTCGTGCAAGGCGCGGCTCCCTATGGTCAGGAGGCCATTCTGTAGCGCCTGCATGCTGACGCCCTTCTCGTAGGCGGCATAGAACTCCTTTGCCAACCACATTCGGAACGACCTCGACCGAACACGGTAGTTCTCGCGGTGGTCGCCCACGGTGATGCTCACGTAGCCCTCACCGTTGGCGCCGGGCGTGTGGAACAGCTCAACACCGTCGCGTTTGACGAGTTCAACGATTCTGTCCGTTTGCGTTCTTTTCCCGCGGCTTTCCGACTCCTCCGGCGGTGCGCTCCCCTCGGTGGGCGTCCACGTCGGCGCCTGCTCGACCAGGGCGAGAAGGTCATGCTTCGTGCCGCCGGCCGCGAGGAAGTCACTGGCGTCCTTGACCGACTTGCCGTTGTGCTCCGCCGGCAAGTTAACGACTTTGACCTCAGCGGCCCTGCCGTGCAGCCGGCGCGCTACATCTTGCGCGTGCTTCTGGCCCGGCGGGTCGTTGTCCGGCAGGATCGCTACGCGGTGCCCCAGTAGTACAGCGTCATCGACCTTCGCCCACTTCCCGGCGCCGGCGGGGTTCGTCGTGGCGACAAGGTCGATGGCGCGGAGGCTGTCCACATCCTTTTCGCCCTCGACGATGAACACGAGCGCGGCCAGGGCTGCGGCGAGCAACTCCGGAAGCCGATAAAGCACGCGGCGTACGCCATCGAGGTTCCAGACCCAGCCGCCCTTGCCGTCCGGCCGGCGCTGACGGAAGCTCTTCGGCTCGAACCGGCAGACCTGGTAGAGCAGGACCCCCTTCTCATCCTTATAGTCGTATGTGGCCGCGAGCCTCCGGTCAGCGGCACCGGTCTTGCCCACGCCTCGGCAGTCACCACCTACCTTCAGGCGGAATTCGCGCGCTTCTAGGCGCATCGCCTTGCGGATTTCCTCGAAGCTGCAACCCGCATGGCACTTCACAAGGATCGCGCCGTCGGCGGTCGAAGTCACGCTCAGGCTGGGGTTGTTGTCATCGTGTGCCGGACAGCGTGCAGTCCAGCGGCTATCACCGGCGGGGCGCACGCCTTCCAGCCGGGCCAGAAAATCCGCGATGTTCTTCATGACGATCCTTCCATATTAAAGGTTTTCCGGGCCAAGGCCGGGGAGGAATGTTCCTCCTGTCCGGCCTCGGCGCCGCCGGCAGCGCTAGTTCAGCGATACTCGGGAAGCGTTTGGTGTTGCAACCCGTCAGAGTTCCTCCTCACCGGGTTCGCCGAGGTGCAAACTGTTCTGAATGTCGCCGCCGTTGTACTCATGACGCTTCAGCCAGTCGTGCCCGCTTTCACCAGCCTCATCGCCAGCCTTAACGTTCTGCAACCAATCGATGAAGTCCTCGCAGTTTATGCCATCCCATACGAACGGGCCTTGGCAGCTCGAATCTCCATACGCGTCCAGTATCTCGGCGATGACACGCGCAACGCGCCCATCCGTATCGTGAAGCTCCCTGCGTATCGCCGCGACCTTGGACCACCAGGCGGCCTCCTCACGACGTTCGTCCTCTAGCTGTTGCTTCACCTTCGCTGCGTATTGCATGCGGTCGTTGTCGGCCTCCTGCATAATCTCACCTAGCCGCTTGAAATCGTCGGGACAGTCATACGTGGCCCACCGATTACCGCTGGCGACCTCCAGCGTCGGCAAGAACCGGGCAGGCACGCCGTCAATGCGCTCGGCGATTTTGTGTAGGCGGAACTCCGGAAATTGACGCACGACATCCTCGACGCGCTTGATGAAGTCCGCAGAATCGGACGCGGCGAGGTCGTAATGCAGGAGGACCTCGTTCACGAACAGATGCGGGTCCGGCTCTTTCGTGCTCATGTGCTTCTCCATAATTCTAGAGGCTGCCGGCCGGACGCGGGAACGCCCCACGCCCGGCCTCGGCCCAGTGAATCACGCGCTCGCTTTCGTCGCGCTCGCCTTCGTCGCGAAGATGTAGCCAGCAATGAATTCGCTCGCCCAGACGATTGCGTCGAGGCCATTATCACAGTCGTCGCACACATAGCTCGCGTCGGCGACAGAGGAATAAATGACAACGACGGGCAAGCGGTACATAGCCCGCCACTTCGTGGTGTTGACACACCTCCGCTGTACGCCCCTTGTGGCACCCGGTACTTCGGCTAGGTCGATAATCGAGGTCTTGACGTACGACGACGTGCGACAGAGCCGCCGAAAATCAGAGATCGCATCACGGGTCTCGTCATAGTCGTCGTCCTTGATGAGCAGCATGACTTCGAGCTTGCTTTCGTCCGGCTCCCGTCCGGCCAGTTCCTGGAACCAGTCGCACTTAGACCGGGTTCGTCGTGTTGTACCCTTCACCTTCGGCCCTCCGATCCCTTGAAGAAGCGCCACCCCGGCCACAGCGACCAGGGGCGGCAATGACGCGCACGATAGATACGATGCACCCCCTTTCTAGTGTGGGCCGGGCGGAAGTCGCGGGAAGGGCTTCTGCAACCGCGCCCAGTCGTCGTTCATCATCCAGCGTCAGACTGCGGCTACGACGACCGATGCCCGGCTTCCCACCGCGCAAACTCGCTGCCCAGCCTGTAAAAGTTTCCGCCAGGACGGTCAGCACGCAACGCCCCGCGCATGAGAAGGCGCTGCATGTCTCTCTGCACCCGCCTGCGGCCAAACCCGGTGATGATGGCGATCTGCCGGTAGCTGGCCTTGAGCGCGCCCGATTCCGCGACGAGCTTGAGCAACCCGATTTGACTCCGCGTGAAGCGCTCTCCCAGACCCGCCGTATCAAACATCACGTCGCCTCCGTGGCCTGGGGTGCCTGCGCTTTCTTCGGATAGCGGCAGCCCTTACCCGTGAACGGGTCGATATTGGAGCACTGCCACGAGCCGTATTCGTAGCCGCCCCCGCGCTTCAAGGATGCGTGGTGCTCGTAGCCACACAGCTTGCACTGCATGTGGCCCGTGCGCCAGTCCAACAGTTTCATCGTCCTTCGCTGACCCATGATGCCTCCCTTCCCTGAAACCTAGGCTCGATTACCACGCCACATCAAACACCATCCCTATTGCAATAGGTGTGCCGAGGTTCATGAAAAAGAGAGGGGCGTGTCGGAACTACAAGACTAAAGTGCGCTTGGGTTGATGAGGTTGGGGGTAAAACGACGGTGTAAAGCAGGTAGGCAAAACGTGTAAAGTAGCGCTGGAAGTGTAAAGTCCGGGATGAGGCTATCCCGACGTGGAGGTCTTCCACTCGTCGTCGTGGATGGCATGAGTTTCTATCCATGCGTCGAGAGTCGGGCGGCTTATGCCAAGGGCGTCCGCCGCATGGCGTTTCGTTTTCTTCTCCTTTAGGGCGGCCACGATCCTGCCTCGCTCAGACCGCTTTTGCTGTTCAGGCGTCTCCCAGACATCATCTCGGCCGAGGGCGCCTTCGATTGCATTTTTCAACTCGCGAATATTGCCTTCCCACGACCGGCTTCTCAGTTCCGCCAGCCACTTGTCCGTCGGTTTCCGGCCTTTCGCAAAGTGTTCCACCAGCCCGCGAAAATCCTCAAGCCTTTGCCGCAAGGGAGGAATCTCAATCGTCAGGGAGGTGCAAAGTCGTGACCAGAGGTCAGGACGGAAGCGGCCCTCATCGCGCTCCTTCTCTAAATCCTTATTTGTGGCCGCAATGATGCGGACATGGACGGATATTTCTGTGTCGGCGCCTTTGGGTCGAACCTTGCCGGGGTCCAACGCGCGCAGGATGCCAGCTTGAACCTTTACCGGCATGTCGGCGACCTCATCCAAGAATAAAGTGCCATTCTCTGATGCTCGAAACAATCCTTCCCGCTCCTTGTCGGCGCCCGTGAATGCACCTTTCACATGCCCGAAGAGGTCGTCTTCTAGCGTGTCCTCGGAGATACCTCCGCAGTTGCACGTGTTGCAGCGCCCACGGCGTGTGGAGGCCAAGTGGATGATCTCGGCGACCAGTTCTTTGCCTGTTCCCGGTTCGCCGAGTATCAGCACGGGAAGGTCGCTCTTTGAAGCGATTTCGATCTTGGGCCAGATTTTCAGAATGGCCGGAGTCTCGCCGATGAACTTGGGCACGTCGCTCGAACGCCGCCGCGCCGCTTCGAGAACCCTCTCTCTGGCATCACGCATCGTCTGTAATTCTGTCGGTGAGTGTGGTAGGACTGGCTGCCCGGAAGCACGTTCGAGATCACCTCGCAGGCCCTCAATTTGGCGTTCGAGGTCTTCAAAATCTTCGGTGTAGCCACCAACGTCCGTGACAAAACCGCGCGCTCTTGATTTCCTCTCGCCGTATCGCCACTTCTTCGGCAGAGGGGGATAACCCGCCTTCTCCAGAGACGACGCAGCTTCATTCAAGCGGTCATCGGTCATTATTTCTATCACACCTATAGAACCTGGTGGTGCGCTAGCTTTATTTTCGTCAATGAACCCGGCGTAGCGCACTATCAGGTCACGCATTTCCTCCAACAGCTTGAGCCAAAGTTCCTGTTTATCATCCATGGTGATCTCCGCTCTGTATGCCAGTCTGGTGCATTAACGCCCGTGAGCATATCAGCAGTCCCCACCCCGCCGCAACAGCGGTATGGGCCGTGATTGCCCGTAGGCCACTTGCGGAAGGGTGGCGAGACGATAGCGTGCGTTTTCCGGAATGTCAGACGTGGGGAGAAAAGAAGAAGCGGGACTCAGACGGGCAGCTTTGCGCGGACGGTCATGGCAACATTATCAGGATAGTTTCGCACGCGCGAGGATGCCGAGTTCTCTCCCTCCCCGCAGGGTCTGATCGTTCGCCTTTCGTTGCCCCATCCCCGCCAGCCGGAACCAGCCCCCGACCGAACCGCCGCGCACCCCCTCTGTCCGGCACCACGCAAGACCCCCGCTGCGGGTTTCCGAGAACATTAAATTCAAGACCTTCCCGAACTTTTGAAAGCTCTTACGTAAAAGAGGAATACAAGACGCGCGCGAAAGCTCCGCCTCTCAATCTAATGCAGTGTTGCGGAAACTATATCCCTCGCACTATTCTCCGCACGGTTTTCCGCGCTTTCTTTCTCTCTCTCCGGCCGGTCCGAGGTGCCTCCTTTCCGCAGGCTTCTTCGCACGAAAGAGGTCGCCAAAGCCTAGTTTACGACGACCGGTTGGAATGGACTTGCAACGGCGGTGCCGACCAGGCATAATATTGTTCGTCGACGGCCCTGCCTTCCGCGAGTTTTCTCGAAGGGAGAATGCCAGTGCGAATCCGAGAGTATGAGATCATCAAAGGCCCTTTCAGCGGCACATATGGGAAAGTCTCCATCGGCAAGCATACAACTCTAGGCATTAAGCGTGCAATCAAAGAACTACATTCACATGTCAAACCTGAGTTGATCCGTGAGGAAGCGCGCAAACAAGAACTTGTAAAATCACCTTATGTTGTGCAGATACATGATTTCTTCGACGACCCACCGGCAATACTCATGGAGTATTGTCCCACTGGTTTGGACCAATATCTCCGTGATAACTTTCGGCAGCTTGGGGGGCGAATCCCGTATGATGAGGCCAGGAAACTTCTTCACGGCATCTTGCAGGGTCTGAACGACGCGCACAAAGCTGGCCTCGTTCATGGCGACATCAAACCTGCCAATGTCCGGTTTGGTACTGGCGAGACCGAGGGCGAACTTGGGTTACCGAAGCTGGCGGACTTTGGTGCGGCACGGAATCTTCGGGAAGCAGGTCTACTAATCAAAGGGTCAACCAACTGGATGGCCCCCGAACTCATCGCAGGAGGGGAAGCAACTCAGGAGTCCGATTATTTTTCATTCGGGATTCTGGCATATCTGGTGCTCACGGCGCGGCATCCGTATTTTGCGAACGATCCGAGTTGTTTGCTTTCAGAGGATAATAACATCGCCAGCCCCACCTTCACGGTGGAACCGTTGAACAAAGTCAGAAACGACGTGCCGCTCGCTGTCTGTGATCTTATTATGGAACTCTTATCGCGAAATGCAAGTGCGCGCATGCGAGCGGAGCAGGACCTCAAAGCCGCCCTTGCTCAACCGATGGAGGCAGAAACAATCCTTCCTTCGGCCATGACTACTGCTGCGCCGACGACTACTGCTGCGCTGACAGTGGAACCTACGTTGGAGGAAACCAAGATGCTTGATGAAGCGTATGAACGTGCGCGGCAATCCTTCTTTTCCTTTTTCCGTCCGAAAGACGCGGTTGACATCATCAACGCAACTATGGAGCAGATTCGATGGGAGCGATTTGTTGGCGCGAAAGTCACTCGTTTGGCTGATTGCTGGTCGCTTCGGGCGTTCATTAACAATTCTGCCAGCCGCTTCCCTGACGCTGTAACCGCCGCTACAAACGGTCTCCAAGTGGATAATAACCACGTCAATTCACTCCATTCACGGGGATACGCTTATATCCAACAGGGTGATTACCCCGCTGCAAAGCGTGATCTGGATCGTGCCCTCGAACTCGCAGAAACCCCAACGAAACGCCAGCAGATCAGTAGCCTCTTGGATACTCTAAAATCCAGAACGTAATTCGTAGCGGCCGTGGAAATGTCGGAACCACAGCCGTCACAGAGGAAAGGCCAGCGCATGGTAAGGCAGCATCACAAGAACGCGGGCTACTGGGTGTACGAAAACTGGGTGGCCGAGAGCAAGGCGGTCATCCACACAAGCACGTGTGGCTTCTGCAACAATGGAGCCGGTACGGGGCGGAACATTCGCGGAGAGCGGAACGGCAAGTGGCACGGCGCGTTTGGCTCCCTCGATGAAGCGGAAACGGTGGCCCGTGGAACCGGGCGACCAATGCGGCGCCACGCTTGCGTTCCTTCTGATATACTACCAAGACAGACTGTGCCTCAGATGCCCGCAGCCATAGCGAGATGCGATCTCAGCCCATCATCGATTAGACGGACACTGGCCGGCGTCTCCGTCAAAGAACTGCATAAAGAACTCCTGCGAAGGCACAAGGCTCTGCCCCAGCTGATCGCCAAGCGCGATACGCTGAACCGGCAGATCGGCGAATTGGAGGCGCTGTTTTGCAGATGTACCTAGTCGACAGGCACAGATAAGAAAGAGAACCACATGGAATATATCCCCGTTCGGGTCAGCGACATCATTCGGCAGGTCAATCATGACATCTACCTCCCGGCAATCCAGCGGGAGTTTGTGTGGGGCACGGACCGCGTTGAAAGGCTGTTTGATTCGATTATGGCCGACTTCCCCATCGGCTCTTTTCTCTACTGGCGATTGCAACAGAAGAACAAGGACGAGTGGCGCATCTACGAGTTCATTCGCGATTTCGACAGCGAGTCCCCACACAATCCGGAAGCGAACATGGCGGGAATCACGAAGGACATCACCCTTGTCTTGGACGGGCAACAGAGAATTACTTCACTCTTTGTCGGCCTTCGGGGGTCATACCGCTGCTTCTACTACCGGTGGCGAAAGACCCAACTCTACTTAAACCTCCTCAAACCTCCGACACCGAACGAGGACAACCCAGAAGAACTGACTTACGGCTTTGCATTTCGAGAAAGCGCCGAGCCTGAGGGTGACAAGCCACAGCTTTGGTACTTGGCAGGGCGCATTTTGGACTTCGAGGACGCCGAGGATGCAAAGTCTGACATGAAGCCTCAGCCGGCGGCACTACCAGAAGGCCAAAGCGAAAATGCCAGCAAGCTAGTCGGTCGGTTACACAACCGCATCCATACAACGCTCGTCGGCAACTACTACCAAGAGAATTCCCAGGATTACGACAAGGTATTGCAGATCTTCGTGCGGGCGAACTCGGCAGGCCAGACCCTCGAATACTCCGACATCCTGCTCGCTACCGCAACTGCGAAGTGGGAAACGCTTGACGCACGCAGTGCAATTCATGATTTCACCGATGCGCTCAACGAGACTGGAAATCGATACGATTTCGGCAAGGACTTTGTGCTCAAGGCATGCCTGTACCTCAGTGAAGACCTACCGATCCAGTACAAGGTGAAGAACTTCACCAGAAAGAACCTTCGCATCATCGAAGGGAATTGGGAGAAGATCAAAGCAGCATTGTCGACGACCGTGCGGCTCATCTCCCGCTTTGGTTTCAACGCCAAGAACATCGTAGCTCCCTTGGCCTTGCTGCCGATAGCCTATTACTTAATGAAGCGCAGCGACTCGGCTTTTGACGTGTCCTCAAAGGCCGAAGATGTCGATGCCCAGGTCGCAATTCGTAGGTGGTTCATCTTTTCAACCCTGAAGAATGCATTTGGCGGTTCGTCCGATACTACTCTGACTCGGCTGAGGGAATTGTTGACCGCCTGCGACTCGACGACGCCATTCCCCGCCGGCGATCTCTACACGTCGCTGGAAATTGAACCACGGCTCAACGATGCTGAGATCGATCGCATCTTAGGGTACGGATACCAGGCCCGGTACACCTATCTGGTTCTGTCATTGCTTTATCCCGACCGTGATTGGAAGGATGCCGTCTTCCACGAAGACCACATTTTCCCGCAGTCCGAGTTCCAACTGCGGGTATTGAAGAAACGCGGCTACGACGAGGCGAAGATTGAAACGTACTTGCGGACATACAACACACTCTGCAATCTGCAATTGCTGACAGAATCGGA
>Ga0181524_10002725_pt1 | contig 17834 bp, 20 predicted proteins | sample PEATcosm2014_Bin_34_FD_119761 | JGI IMG/M metagenome (GOLD analysis project Ga0181524, IMG submission 119761) | Peatland microbial communities from MTU Mesocosm Facility, Houghton, MI, USA - PEATcosm2014_Bin05_60_metaG | ecosystem: Environmental > Terrestrial > Soil > Wetlands > Peat | place...
AGGTGGATGCCCCCGAGCTGGGCGACCGAATCGTCCCCGTACTCGGCGATGACCCTCCCGAAGAGGCGCGTGGCCCGCGCCCTCCCCGCGTCGTCTCGCCCCGCGGGCGCCCCCGCGCCCAGGGCCGCGTCACCCTCCAGAAACTCGTCGAGGAGGAGCCGGCGCAGGCTCTTCGGGCTCCGGCTGTAGCGCGCGAAGAGCGCCGCCGCGGTCACCTGGGAGAGGCCATTGAGGACGAATGCGGGGGAGTCCAGGTTGCTGACCCACGGCTCGAGCCGTGCCCGTTCGGCGGCGTCGAGGGGATCGAGGTGGTACGGCCTGTCCATCGACGCACAAGTGTACGGTCCCACCGCGGGTCCCGGGCTGCCGGTGGTTGCGGCGGACGATCCGCCGCCAGCGCGAGCCCTGCCCGGAGGCGGCCGGGTCAGCTATGGGCGGGGTGCTTCCCCGAGGTCGCGGCGCGGTCGTCGACCCGCCAGTGGAGGCGGGGATCGACCCCGACCACGCCGTCGAGCCGGCCCAGCAGCCGCACCAGGAGGTCGGCCTGGCTCTGGGTGGCCACCTCCCCCTCCAGGGTGACCACGCCCTCGTGCACGCTCACCGTGACCGCGGCTGCGCCCATGGCCAGTGCCCCGTGGAGGAGGTGCTCGGCGTCACGCCGCAGGTGCTCGTCGGGCAGGAGGTAGACCCGGAGCAGGTCGGCCCGGCTCACCATCCCGACCAGCGAGCCGCCGTCGACGACGGGGAGCCGCTTGAGGTGGCGGAGATACATGGTCTTGGCGGCCTGGCGGAGCGTGGTGTCGGGGTGCGCACAGGTCACCGGGGTGCTCATCAGCCCCTCGGCGGTCAGCGCCTCACGGCGGCGGCGGAACTCGTGGGAGAAGTGGCCGCCGCTCAGCCAGGGGACGTGGGCGCCGGCCGGCAGGTCGATCTGCTTGACGAGCAGGTCCTCCTCCGAGACCACGCCCAGCACGTGCCCATGCGCGTCGACCACGGGGACCCCGCTCACCCGCTCTGCGAGGAGCAGCTCGGCCACCGCCTTGACCGGCGCGTTGGGCTGGACCTGGATGACCGGCGTCGACATGACGTCGCGGACGGTCCACTCCCGCTCGCGCCTGCCGCCGTGCCCATGCGGACCCGGTGCCTCCTCCCCGCGGGGTGCCGATCCCGCCACGAAGGCGGTGACCACCATGCTTCCCATGCTGTTGTCGCTCATGTCCACACCTCCTGGCGGTGCGGAGCTTCGCTCCAGCTGCCGACTCCACGGTGCGCCCCTGCCACGCCGCCGCCAGGGGCATCGGTACGGCCTGTGGGGGGCCGACCGGCCCGTGCGGACGCCTACAATCCGGCCGGCGATGACCTCGCCCCCACCGGGTTCGCTGTGATCTCGTCCCCCCGCTTCCTGGCGGACGTCTACGACGACCTGAGCCGCTGCAACAAGTGCTCGCTCTGCCAGGCAGTCTGCCCCGCCTACCAGATCAACCCGGTGGAGTGGGAGACGGCGCGGGGGCGGGTCGCCCTGATCCGGGACGCGATCGAGGGCCGGCTGGAGCTGCGCGAGATCGCCGACGGTCCGCTCTCGACCTGCCTCACCTGCGACAACTGCGTGGCGGCCTGCCCTCCCCGGGTGCCGACTGCGCAGATCGTCAGCCGGGCCCGCCAGGAGCTGCACGAGCAGGAGGGGTACCCGCACGGACAGCGCTGGCTGCTGCGGACCGTCCTCCCCCGCCCGGGGGGTACACGCACCCTTCACCGGCTCTCCCGCGCCGCCCAGGTGACCGGCCTCCGTGCCGCCGCCCGGCGGCTCCGGATCACCCGGTGGATGGGGACGGTGGGAGCGATGGCGGAGAGGGTCGGCCCGCTGCCCCGACGCCGCGCCGATCAGAGGGTCGCGGGACTCCCCGCGGTCACCCCTCCGGTGCGCGGCCGGCTCGGCTTCCTGCTCTGCTGCTACCAGAACCTGGTCGCCCCGGAGGCGACCGAGGCGGCCATGCGGGTGCTGCTGGCGAACGGGTTCGAGCTGGAGGTGCCTCGGCTGGGCTGCTTCGGGCTGCCGGCGCAGAGCCTGGGCGACGGGCGCGCGGTGCGGGAGATGGCCGAGCGGACCGTCACCGCCCTGACCGGGCTCGGAGGGAAGGGGCTGGTCTCCGACGTCGCGAGCTGCACCGCGCACCTCCGCCGCTACGGGGACATCCTGGGCGACGACCCGAGGCTGGGTGAAGCCGCCCGGCGGCTGGCCGGTGCCGCCGAGCTCGCCAGCGTCCACCTGGAGCGGGTGGGGTGGCGGGCACCCCTGGGTCCGCTGGCCTGGCACGTCACCGTCGACCAAGCCTGCTCGCTGCCCATCGACGGGCCGGTGCGCGGGGTGGCGCACAGCCTGTTGTCGCGCATCCCAGAGCTGAGGATCACGTCGCTCCGGGAGGCGGCGATGTGCTGCGGGGGTCCGGGAAGCTACGCCACCGGCCAGCCGGGGCACAGCGACGCCATCCTCGCCCGCAAGTTCGAGAACGTCCTGGCGACCGGCGCCGGGGTGCTGGTGACCGAGAACGTCTCCTGCCTGGTCCAGCTTCGCGCCGGAGCTCGGCGCCACGCGCCCCGGGTGCGGGTCATGCACCTGATGGAGGTCCTGGACGCGGCCATCGCCGCGGCCCCGGCCGGCTGAGGGCCAGAGACCCGGGCGGGGCCCGCCGCGGGCACCAGTGCAATGGCCCAGAGGTGGCTTTCTGGTTCGCCGGCCAGGCCACCGGAGCCGAGGAAGGGGTGCCGGCAGGAGGAGCGCACCAGGAGGTGCCGCGCCTGACGGTGCCGCCGCCGGGCCCCTTGACGTCGGCCTCAGGTCGCGCAGCGCCCCCGGCCCAAATGGCCGGATGAAACGCGAATTTACCTCTGGGCCGGTGCACTAGGATGGTGGGCGATGGCCAGCTCCCCCGCGATCGTCTGCCAGGGACTGACCAAGGACTACGGCGCCAAGCGGGCCCTCGACGGCGTCGACCTCGAGCTGCGGACAGGCGAGATCTTCGGCTACCTGGGCAGCAACGGCGCGGGGAAGACGACGACCATCCGCTGCCTGCTGGGCCTGATCCGGCCGACCGCGGGTAGCGCCAAGGTTCTCGGCCTCGACGTCCGCGACGACAGTCTCGAGGTCCGACGGCACACCGGCTACCTCCCCGGCGACCTCCGCCTCTACCCGCGCCTCACCGCGCGGCAGTTGCTCGAGTATCTCGGCGCCCTGCGCGGCGGCGTGAGCCTGGTGCGGGTCGAGGAGCTGGCTCGACGGCTCGAGTGCGATCTCGGCCTGCGCTGCGGGGCCATGTCACATGGCAACCGCCAGAAGGTCGGCGTCATCCAGGCGCTGATGCACGACCCGGCGGTGCTCATTCTCGACGAGCCGACCGCGACCCTCGACCCGCTCATGCAACGGATCGTCCACGACCTGATCCGCGAGGCCCGCGATCGCGGCGCCACCATCTTCGTCTCGTCGCACGACCTCCCCGAGGTGGCCCGCCTCTGCGATCGCGCCGGGATCCTGCGCCAGGGCCGGCTGGTCGCGGTCCAGGACGTCAACGAGCTGTCCCAGCAGGGACGCCACGTGCTCGCGATCGAGTTCCTCGAGCCGGTCGACCCCTCGCTGTTCGAGCGCCTTCCCGGGGTCTCGCAGGTCACGGCCAGCGACCACACGCTGACGATCACGGCGAGCGGGGACCTCGACGCCGTGGTCAAGACCGCGGCGCGGTTCCGGGTACACGCGCTGCGCAGCGCCGAGGTCGACCTCGACGAGGTGTTCCGCGACTACTACCGCAGCGAGGCCGCCGATGCACCTTGACGTCTTCCGGCGGGAGCTGGCCGACCACCGGCGATCGCTCATCGGCTGCACCGTCGGGGCACTCCTGCTCGGCGCGATGTACATCCTCTTCTACCCCACGATCAGGAGCAGCGGCGCCGGGGTGGAGCAGCTGCTCGACGCCATGCCCAAGGGGTTCCGCGACGCCTTCATCGGCGCGGGCGTGGACTACCTCTCGCCCGCCGGGTACCTGGGGACCGAGCTCTTCAGCATCCTCGTGCCCGCCCTGCTGCTGGTCATGGGCGTCCTGGCCGGTGGCCGCGCCCTGGCGGCGGAGGAGCAGAACGGCACCATCGACCTGCTCCTCTCGACCCCCATCCGCCGCTCCCGCCTCGCCCTCGAGAAGGCGGGCGGCGCGCTGCTCCCGCTCTTGGTGGTCGCAGCGGCGGTCTGGGTGGTGATCGCGGTCGTCGGACCGTCGGAGGGGCTCAGCGTGAGCCTGGGCGGCCTCGCCGTGGCCGTGCTGGCGGTCGCGCTCCTGGGAGCCGGCTTCGGAATGCTGGCCTTCCTCGTCGCCTCCGCCACGGGTTCGGCCAGCATCGGCGGCGGCATCGCCGCGGCGTTCGCGGTGGCGATGTATGCACTCAACATCATCGGCTCGCTGGTTCCGGGGCTGACCGGCTTCGCCAACGCGGTGTCACCCTTCCATTGGGACGGGGGCTCGGGCGCCCTGGCCAACGGCGTGACCTGGTCCGGGCTGCTGCTCCTGATCGCCTGCCCGGTCGCCCTCCTCGGCCTCTCGATCCTCGCCTACGAGCGGCGCGACCTGACCGCCTGAACGGGCGGTGCGCGGGGACCGACCTGTCGACTCCCTGGCACCCTCCGCGACCTCCTCCAGGCGGCTTCCCCCTTCTCGGCGCACGGGCCAGATCCGCCGAACCCCCGCCGGGTGTCCCTCCTGAGGGCTCCCGGTCGCCCGTGCTTGGTCCCGACGCATTCGCGGTCAAAAGGCCCTGGCATACCGGCGCGGCTGCGCGTTCACTGGCGGGGAATGGCGCGCCCCCCGGCCCACACCGACCACCATCCGGTCGTCATCGATCGTGCGGGACTTCAGGCACTCGTCGACACCCTCATCGCCGATGGGCGGACGGTGGTGGCACCCACGGTCCGCGACGGCGCCATCGTCTATGACGAGATCACCAAGATCGCGGAGCTCCCGGCCGGCTGGGGGGACGAGCAGAAGCCGGGACACTACCGGCTCCAGCGGCGCAAGGACGACGCGCTCTTCGGCTACGTGGTCGGACCGGACTCCTGGAAGAGGTTCCTCTTCCCGCCGGTCTCGGTCACCTGGCGTGCCGAGCTCGGCGAGGACGGCGTCGCCGTCTCCCCGCCACCCCAACCCCCCCGCTACGCCTTCCTCGGAGTGCGGGCCTGCGAGCTGGCCGCGATCTCCGTCCAGGACCGGGTGCTCGTCAACACCCCCTATCCCGATCGCGACTACGCCGCCCGGCGCGAGAACGCCATGTTCATCGCGGTCAACTGCTCGACGCCGGCCGCCACCTGCTTCTGCACCTCGATGGGCACCGGCCCCCGGGTCGCGTCAGGCTACGACCTGGGCCTGACCGAGCTGCTCGACGGCCGCCGCCCCCGCTTCCTGGTCGAGATCGGGTCGGACCGGGGAGCCGCGCTGGTCGCCCGCCTCTCCGCCCACGACGCCGTCCCCACCGACCGGGAGGCGGCGGCCGCCGTCTGGTCCGCCGCCGCCGCCGGGATCAGCAAGACCCTGCCGGCGGACGGCATCGAGGACGTCCTGGTCCGCAACCTCGAGCACCCCCGCTGGGACACGGTCGCCGCCCGCTGCCTCACCTGCGCCAACTGCACCATGGTCTGCCCCACCTGCTTCTGCGCCGACTTCCGGGAGGCCGGCGGGCTGGACGCCCACCAGAGCGAGCAGCACCGCACCTGGGCATCCTGCTTCAGCGTCGACCACTCCCAGCTCCACGGTGGATCGATGCGGTGGACCGTGAAGTCGCGGTACCGGCAGTGGATGGTCCACAAGCTCGCCACCTGGCACGACCAGTTCGGGACCTCGGGGTGCGTCGGCTGCGGGCGGTGCATCGCCTGGTGCCCGGTGGGCATCGACATCACCGAAGAGGCGGCGGCGATCCGCGCCACCGACGGGCTGACCCGCCCCTCGACCGGAGCAACGCCATGAAGACGATCGCCGACCTCCTCGCCGAGCACAAGTTCTTCGGAGAGCTGGACCCGCAGAGCCTCGAGTTCGTCGCCGGCTGCGGCAAGAACGTGCACTTCGCCCCCGGAGAGCGGATCCTCACCGAGGGCGAGCCGGCCAACACCTTCTACGTGCTGCGCAGCGGCAGCGTCGCGCTCAGCTTCTTCGTGCCGGGGCGTGGCGCCACCGTCATCGACACCCTCGGCGACGGCGACCTGCTGGGCTGGTCGTGGCTCTTCCCGCCCTACCGCTGGCAGTTCGACGCCGAGGCCCGCGACGACGTGGCCGCGGTGGCCTTCGACGGGGCCTGCCTGCGCACCAAGTGCGACTCGGACGCGCGCCTCGGCTACGCGCTGACCCAGCGCTTCGCCCGGGTGATCCTCGGCCGCCTCCAGTCCGTCCGGATGAGGATGCTCGATGTCTATGGCGTTGGCACTCCCCACTGAAGTGCGTCCCGCCGATGCGATGGTCCCGGTGCCGTACCGGGTGGTCGGTCGCGCCCGGGAGACGGCGGACACGGTGACCCTCACCCTCGAGCCGGTCGCCCAGCCGATCGCCGACCCGCTCCCCGGCCAGTTCAACATGCTGTACGCGTTCGGCGTCGGCGAGGTGCCGATCTCGATCAGCGCCATCGATGCCGGACACCGCCTGCGCCACACCGTGCGCGGGGTGGGCGCCGTGAGCCAGCAGCTCTGCGCCGCCGAGGCCGGGGCGATGATCGGCGTGCGCGGCCCCTTCGGGACCGACTGGGGCCTGGACACGGCGATGGGCAGCGACGTGCTGGTGGTCGCCGGCGGCATCGGCCTGGCGCCGCTGCGCCCGGTCGTGCACCAGCTGCTCCACAACCGTCGCCGGTTCCGGCGGGTCACCGTCCTGGTCGGAGCCCGCGCCCCGGAGGAGATCGTCTTCCGCGGCGAGGTGGCGAGCTGGCAGGCCAGCGCCCGGATCACCGTCCGGACCACCGTCGACTACGCGACCGCCGCCTGGAAGGGCGAGGTGGGCGTGGTGCCCACCCTGATCGAGCGGGTCACCATCGACCCCGAGGTCACCACCGTGATGATCTGCGGCCCCGAGGTGATGCTGCGATTCACGGCCGCCGAGGTCCTGGGGCGCGGCATCGCCGCCGAGCGGGTGCGGGTCTCCATGGAGCGCAACATGCAGTGCGGGATCGGCCGCTGCGGTCACTGCCAACTCGGCCCGGTGATGGTCTGCTCCCACGGACCCGTCTTCCCCTGGTCTCGGGTCGGTCCGCTGCTCGCCCGGAGGGAGCTGTGATGGCGGCCCTGCCCAAGCTCGCGGTCTGGAAGTTCGCCTCCTGCGACGGCTGCCAGCTCTCCCTGCTCGACTGCGAGGACGAGCTGCTGGCGGTCGCGGGCTCGGTCGAGATCGCCAACTTCACCGAGGCGTCGAGCACGGTGGTCGAGGGACCGTACGACGTCTCCCTGGTCGAGGGGTCGGTGACCACCCCCCATGACGCCGAGCGGATCCAGGAGGTCCGGCAGTCCTCGCGGTTCCTGGTCGCGATCGGCGCCTGTGCCACTGCCGGCGGGATCCAGGCCCTGCGCAACTTCACCGCGGTCGACGAGCTGGCGTCGGTCGTGTACACCCACCCCGAGTACCTCTCCACCCTGGAGAGCTCGACCCCCATCTCCGCCCACGTCCCGGTGGACTTCGAGCTGCGCGGGTGCCCGGTGGATCGCGGCCAGCTGCTCGAGGTGCTGGCCGCGCTGCTGCGCCACCGCAAGCCGGACATCCGGACCAGCAGCGTCTGCCAGCAGTGCAAGCGGCGCGGCAACGTCTGCGTGATGGTCGCCCACGGGACGGCGTGCCTCGGCCCGGTCACCCAGGCCGGTTGCGGCGCGATCTGCCCCAGCTTCGAGCGCGGCTGCTACGGCTGCTTCGGGCCGATGGAGACGCCCAACACGGTGTCGCTCTCCTCGGCACTCCACGCCGGGGGGCTGGACGACGGCACCGTGATGCGCCTCTTCCGTACGTTCAACGCCACCGCGCCGGCTTTCGAGGCGGCGAGCCGAGCCCAGGAGAAGGGGGACGGACGTCTGTGACCCACCAGGTACGCGATCTCACCGTCGAGGGGCTCTCCCGGGTCGAGGGTGAAGGGGCCATGAATGTGGTGGTGACCGACGGCAAGGTCACCGACGTCCGCCTGCGCATCTACGAGCCGCCGCGCTTCTTCGAGGCCTTCCTGCGCGGTCGTGCCTTCACCGAGCCGCCCGACATCACCGCGCGGATCTGCGGGATCTGCCCCGTCGCCTACCAGATGAGCGCCTGCCAGGCCATCGAGCAGGCCTGTGGCGCCGTCATCGACCCCCCGCTGCGCGCCCTGCGCCGCCTCCTCTACTGCGGGGAGTGGATCGAGAGCCACGTCCTCCACATCTACTTCCTGCACGCCCCCGACTTCCTGGGCGTGGGGAGCGCCCTGGAACTGGCCAAGGACCACCGCGAGCTGGTCGAGAAGGCCCTCAAGCTCAAGAAGATCGGCAACGACCTCATGGAGGTCGTCGGCGGCCGGGCCATCCATCCCATCAACGTGCGGCTGGGCGGCTTCTACCGGGTGCCCACCCAGCGTGAGCTGCTGCCCTTCGTGGAGCGGCTGCGCTGGGCACGCGACGCCTCCCTCGAGACCCTCGAGCTGGTGTCGACCTTCGACTTCCCCGACCTCGAGATCGACCACGAGCTGGTGGCGCTCCACCACCCGGACGAGTACGCGATCACCGAGGGGCGGATCATCTCCGACGGCGGCCTGGACATCGAGGTGGCCGAGTTCCTCGAGCACTTCGCCGAGGAGCATGTCTCCCATTCGACCTCGCTGCACGGGCGGATGATCGAGAGGGGCCGCTACCTGGTCGGACCGCTGGCGCGCTACAGCCTCAACTACGACCAGCTCCCTGAGGTGGCCCGCGACGCCGCCGCGGCGGCGGGACTGGGCAAGGTGTGCCGGAACCCCTTCCGGAGCATCCAGGTCCGGGCCGTCGAGACGGTGGCCGCCTGCGACGAGGCGCTGCGGATCATCGAGGGGTACTCCGAGCCGGAGCGGCCGGCCGTGCCGATCGAGCCGCGGGCCGGGGTGGGCCACGGAGCCACCGAGGCCCCGCGCGGCCTCCTGTACCACCGCTACCGCATCGACGACGAGGGCCTGATCGAGGCCGCCGACATCATCCCGCCGACCGCCCAGAACCAGGACGCCATCGAGGCCGACCTGCGCAAGCTGGTGGTCGCCAACCTCGAGCTCGGCGACCACGAGCTGCAGCACCTCTGCGAGCAGTCGATCCGCAACTACGACCCCTGCATCTCCTGCTCGACCCACTTCCTCGACTTCACCGTCGAGCGCCGCTAGCGGGTTCGGGGGCGCCCCGCCAGGGTGGACGGACCGGCGGACGCCGCGCCCGTGGCGAGGAGGGCGGGGCTGGCGGCTGAGCCCCGGGAGGCGAGGGGGACACCGCATCCCCCCCCGAGGGTTGTGGTCATCGGTGTCGGCAACTCGATGCGCCGCGACGACGGCGCCGGCATCGCGGTGGTCGAGCGAGCCCGCCCGCTGCTGCCCCCTGGCGTGGAGGTGCGCACCCTGGGCGGGGAGACGACCTCGCTTCTCGACGCCTGGGAGGGAGCCGGCCTTGCGGTGGTGGTCGACGCCGTCCGCTGGGGCCGTCCGCCGGTGTCGGGGGTCATCCGGCTCGACGTGACCGCCGAGCCGGATGCCGTCACCGGGTTCGGGGCGACCGCCAGCAGCCACGGCCTCGGAGTGGGCGAGGCGGTCGCCCTGGGGCGCGTCCTCGACCGCCTCCCGGCCCACCTGGTCCTGCTCCTCATCAGCCTCGAGGAGGAGGGGCACGGTGAGGGGCTGTCAGCGGGGGTGGAGGGCTACGTGGGCGAGGCGGTGACCCTGCTGCTCGCCGAGGTGGGGAGAGCCGCAGGCGGCGGCTAGTGGTGTCGCCGGTGTACCCCATCGGCGGTACTCTTGCGAAATGCGACCCCTTCGGTACTCGATCAACGTCACATTGGACGGGTGCTGCGATCATCGTGCCATCCCCGCGCACGAAGACTTGCATCGTCACGCGGTCGAGAACCTCAACCAGGCCGATGCCCTTCTCTTTGGTCGTGTGACTTACGAGATGATGGAATCAGCCTGGCGGCCCCCGGCACCGACGGGAGCGAGACCAGATTGGATGGAACCCTTCGCCCAGACGATCAACGCGGCGAAGAAGTACGTCGTGTCGAGCACCCTGGAGCAGGTCGATTGGAACGCGGAACTCGTGGGCGGGGATCTGGGCAAGGCCGTTCAGCAACTCAAGCGGGAGTCGGGCAAGGGACTGTTCGTGGCAGGTGTGAAGCTCCCGCTGGCGTTGACGGAGCTGGGATTGATCGATGAGTACGAGTTCGTGGTGCATCCCAGGCTCGCTGGCCACGGGCCGACGTTGTTCGCGGGGCTATCGAAGCATGTCGACTTGACGCTCGTGAGCCGCCTGGAGTTCGGCTCGGGGGCAGTGGCGATGCGGTACGAGCCGAGAAGGTAGCCATCGGGCTTGCCCGTGCAGGGCACTACCCCAAGCCGGCCGCATCGCCGCCGCATCATGGAGCCCTGGTTCGCGACACACCACTAGTGGCGCACTAGCGGCGGACCACTCCCCGGCGCCTGCCGACTCCCAGAACGCGCATGACCCCGAGCAGGGCCACCGCACCGAGGAACGCGATGATGCCCTCGGAGATGTAGGGGTGACCCGGAATGTCGAGCGTGACCCCGAACAGCTGGGCGAGAAAGCCCCCCGCCAGCGCGCCCACCAGGCCCACCACGATGTCCGCGCCCACCCCCAGGCCGTGACCCAGCATCACCCGTTCCGGGTGCTTTCGCGACCAGGGTGACGGTCGCGGCATGCCTCGCCGCGGCAGCCACCGCGGTGCTGACCTGGGTCGAGAGTGATGGCAGTCTTGCGCCTCCCAATCTGATCCAGGAGGCGCTGGATACGCTCGCCCACCCCCAGTGACCGTGTGTGCCTCGCAGAGCTCCCAGCTCCTCGCCGTCAGCCCAGAGCGGCCAGCGCCTCGTCGATGGGCGTGGCCACGCAGGTGAAGGACGGCACGTCGCGCACCGTGTGCGTCGACGCCTCGCTGGCCCGCATCTCCTGGACCAGATCCATGAAGTCGCTGACCGAGTCGCTCTCGAAGGCGACCACGAACTCCTGGTCGTCGAGCCCGAACGAATAGGTGGTGTTGATCTTCACCCCGGGGTAGCGATGGCCCATCGCGATGTGCTCGTCCATCTGGCGCTGCCGCTCCTCGGGACCGAGCCGGTACCAGGCCCGGGTCTTCACGAACGGGTAGACGAAGAGGTACCTCCGCTCGGTGGGCAGGATGATCAGCCGGCTGCTCCTCCCCTCCTGGGGCGCGCCGTCCTCGTGGACGTGGTGCTCCACGTAGCTGCTCCGCTTGGTCATGGCGAAGAAGCTGTACGGCTGCTCGAGGAAGGCGGCCAGGGCGGTGCGGTTCAGGGAGGCGGCCAGCTCCTGGATCTCCTCCAGGCGTTCGGTCACCGACCAGAGCATGAGGTCGGCGTCACCGCGGGTCCCCACCAGGCTGTAGCTGCGCAGGACCACGCCGTCGCGCCCCGCCATCTCCTTGACCACCGCGGCGAACTCGGCTCGATCGGCGGCACGCTGCTCGGCCGGGCGGCGGCGCCACTCGGGCACCAGCCGGTAGAAGTGATAGCGGACAAACTGGCGGGCGCCGGGCGTCCTCCGGCTGGCATCGCGCACGCGCAGCGGCGCCGCCACCGTCGACGGGCTCCCGGCGGCGGGCGCGCCGGTGTCACCCACGCCCCCGGCTCCCACGCTCCCCTCGGTCACGGCTCCATCGTACCGTCAGGCCGGCGCCCCGCTGTCTCCGTCGTCTCCGCCCGCCTCCTCCAGGGCGGCCTTGCGCAGCAGCCGCTGCTCGCGGCGGACGCGCGCCTGGGCCTGGCGGCGGTGCTCCACCTTGGTCTCGGCGATCAGCGGGGCCACCGGGGTGGGCCTGCCGTCGCGGTCCAGAGCCACGAAGACGAGATGGGCGCTGGCCACGTGGCGGCGCTTGCCGATCGGGAGTGTCTCGACGTCCACCCTGACCCCGACCTCCATAGAGCTGCGATGGACGTCGTTGACGGCGGCCCGGACGGTGACGATGTCGCCGATGAAGACGGGGGCGAGGAAGCTCATCTCGTCGATGGCGGCGGTCACCACCCGGCGGCGGGCGTGCTTGATCGCGGCGACGCTGGCCGCGGTATCGACGAGGCGGAGGATGACGCCGCCGTGGACGTAGCCCGCCTGGTTCGCGTGCTCGATCTCCATGATCTGGTTGAGCACGGTCGCCGACACCGAGACCGGCCGGGGGGTGAGATCCGGCTCCCAGGCGTCGAAGTCGCGGACAGCGATCGGCAGCGGCACCCCGGGGGTCATCGCAGCCAGGCGAGCAGCGCGCGGGTGGAGGTCGACACGCCGACCGGCAGAGCGCGCTCATCGATGTCGAAGTCGGCGTGGTGGTGGGGGGGCCGCACCGCTGTGGCCGGATCGCCGGCGCCAACCAGGAAGTAGCAGCCAGAGACACGCTCGAGGAAGTAGGCTATGTCGTCGCCCACAGTGATCGGCCGGGCGACCTCGACGCTGGCCTCACCGACCGCCTCCACCGCCGCCCTCCGGACGACCTCGGCGGAGGCGGGGTCGTTCACCACCGGCGGGCAACCGGCGACCATCTCGAACTCCACCTCGGCGCGCAGCCCGGTCGCCACCGCCCGGGCCACCTCCTCCACACGGCGCATCAAGCGCTCGCGCAGCTCCTGGTCGGGGGCGCGAACGGTGCCGCGCAGCTCGACCTCGCGGGCGATCACGTTGTGGGCCTGGCCGCCCTGGATCAACCCGACGCTGACCACCGCGGAGCGGTCGGGTGCGACCTCCCGGGCGACCAGGGTCTGGAGTGCGACTACCACGTGGGCGGCGGCCACCACCGGGTCGACGCTCAGGTGGGGAAGACCGCCATGGCCGCCCGTCCCCCTGACCGCGATCCGGAACTCGTCGGCGCTGCCGAAGAGGGAGCCTCCGGTCACCGCCACCCGCCCCGCGTCGAGCGGGGTCCAGAGGTGTAGCCCGAGAGCGTGGTCGACCCCCTTGAGGGCCCCGTCAGCGATCATCGGGAGGGCGCCGCTGGCGTGCTCCTCGGCAGGCTGGAAACAGAGGCGCAGCGTCCCCCGCCAGCCGTCGCGGAGCCCGGCCATCACCTCGCCGACCCCCAGCGCGATCGCCACATGGCCGTCGTGACCGCAGGCGTGCATCACGCCGGGCACCTCGGAGCGGGCGGGCCGGGCACCGTCGCCTTCCTGGATCGGAAGGGCATCCATGTCGGCGCGGTAGAGGACGGTCGGGCCCGCGCCCGAGCCCTGGATGTCCGCGAGCACGCCGGTGCCGCCGACGCCGGAGCGGACCGCGAAGCCCAGCTCACGGCAGCGCTCCGCGGCCACCTCTGCGGTGCGGCGCTCCTGCTGGGCCAGCTCCGGGTGGCGGTGGAGGTCGCGGCGGGTCTCCACCACCCGGCCGGCCACGCGCACCAGCTCGGCGTCGAGCCGGTCGGTCGGCTCGGGGCTCATCCCGCGAGGCCGCGCGCGGCGGGATCGCCCAAGAGACGCACCACCGCCTCGGAGAGGTTCCGGTTCGCCACCACCTGGTCGCAGCCGGTGGCGACCGCCCGCTGGATGACCGCCTTCTCCTCGTGGTTGCAGAAGCCCACGATGGTGGCGGTCGGGTTCCGGCCGCGCAGCCGGGTGATCGCCTCGAGACGGGCCTCCGTATCGTGGTTGAGGTCCACGAAGAGCAGCGGCACCGGGGGCAGGAGGTCGTCCCGGGTGGCCTCGATGAGGCCGACCCGCGCTTCCGAGAGCGCGGAGCGCAGCCGGCTGGCCAGCAGCAGGTCCGTTCCGAACAGGGCCACCCGCAGGGGCTGATCCATAGCCGGGCATCATATGTTCGAGCTGGGGGGGTCCGCTGAGCACATCTCCCCGCCCGCTCGCGCCTCTCCCCACCTGCACGGCGGCTGTGGGTCCCAGAGCCACACCTCTGCCGATCCCGGGCGCGTGCCTCACTCTCCCCGAGGCGTCCGCGCGTGTCCCCCGCGCCTCCCTATCCGAGCGGCGCTCCCCCGTCCGCGAGTCGCGCGTCATACCGGTCGCGCAGCCCCTCCCAACCGTGGTCGCTGGCCCGAGCGCCGACGACCCGCTCCACCGCATGCCCGTCGAGCACGGTGACCAGCACGGCGAGGCAGAGGTGCCACCCGGCCCCATACATGCCCACCTCGGCACGGCGGTCGAAGGTGTGCTCCAGGGTCAGCCGGCAGCCTCCCGGAGCCGGCAGCAGGCTCCAGCGCAGCAGCTGAGCACCCCAGCGGTGGACGAGCTCGCGGGGCGGGTCGCAGACGAGGACCTCGGCGTCGACGGCGGCCTGCTCCGCCGTCTCGCGGGCGATCGCTGGCCCCACCGAGGTCAGGGCACGGTCGGGCACCACCGGCGACCACCTGCCGAGCTGCCCAGGCTCCGTGAGCATCGGCCAGACGCGCTCGACGGGGTGGCGCAGCTCTCGGGTCATGGTCAGCACCCAGCGGCCGCCGACCTCGCTCAGCTCGGCGTCGGTCTGGTGCGCGGCGATCTCCGCCGCCAGCGGATCCGGGTCTCGTTCATCTCGCGCCCTCCTTCATCTCGCGCCCTCCCTCCCCGCTTCCGGTCCCGGCCTCTCTTCGCGTCCGAGCTCCGCGGCTCGGTCCAGATCCAGTGCCCGCTCCAGCCGGTCGAGACCGGCCTCCCAGCTGCGCTGGAAGGGCCCCACCCACGCGATCACCTCCGGCAGCGGGTCGGCGGCCAGGCGGTAGACGCGGCGCTTGCCCGCCACGCGAGGGGTCACCGCACCCATCTCCCGCAGGCTCCGCAGGTGCTTCGAGACCAGCGGCTGGGGCAGGTCGAGGCTCTCTACCAGCGCCCCTACGTCCCGGTCCGCGAGGCGCAGCAGGTCGAGGATCCGGCGCCGGGTGGGGTCCGCGATCAGGGTGAACCCATCCACCCCCTGAGATTACCCTGTCTTCATATGAAGATCAAGGAATATGATAGCTCGGGCGGACGTCTCAACCTCGAGAGGGGCGGGGCCAACCTCGGGAGGGGCGGACGTCCCAACCTCGCGCGAGATGGCCGCCCGCCCCGCTCACGCCGCGACCGCCTCCTCCTCCCTGGCCTCGATCCGGGCGACGTCGCGACCGCGGAGCAACGCGCGCAGCAGGGCGACCCCGGCCACGAGGAGGACGGCGCCCACCAGGAAGGCGACCCGGAAGCCGTCGACCAGCGCGGCGTGCTGGGCGGCCACGCCGGCGGCGTGGCTCACGGCGAGGCTGCGCGCGGTGGTGTTGGCCGCCAGCGTCGAGAGCACCGCCAGACCCAGGGCGCCTCCGATCTGCTGGGCGGTGTTGAGCAGGCCGGAGGCGACTCCCGCGTCGCGGGCCTCGACGTTGGTGGTTGCCATCAGGGTCACCGGCACGAAGGTGAGCCCCATGCCCAGGGACATCACCAGGAGGCCGGGCAGAAGGTTGATGGCGTAGCTCCCGTTCACCGGTAGGAGGCTGAGCAGGAGCATGCCGGCGGCCGCCATGGCCATGCCCACCATCGCGACCTCCCGGACCCCGACCCGCCGGATCAGCGCCTGGGAGACGCCGGCACCGATCACGATCATGCCCGTCATGGGCAGGAAGGCGAAGCCGGCACGCAGGGGGCTGAAACCGAGCACGTCCTGCACGTAGAGGGAGGCGAAGAAGAACACCGCGAACATCCCCGCCGCGACCAGCAGCATCACCGCGTTGGCCCCGCTGAGCGACCGCATCCGGAAGATGCCGAGACGGATGAGCGGATGACGCCGACGGGCCTCCAGGACCACGAAGAGCCCGAGCAGGGCCGCGGCGACGGCGGCGAACCCGAGGGTGGAGCCGGACGTCCAGCCGGCGGTCTGGGCGTTGACGATCGCGTAGACGAGGGTCATCAGCCCGGCGGTGACGGCCACGGCGCCGGCGACATCGACCCGCCCCTCGGCCCCGACCGCCCGGCTCTCGGGGACGTATCGCGCCGCCAGGAAGAGGGTGGCGACGCCCACCGGGACGTTGACGAAGAAGACCCACTGCCACGACGCGAGCTGGGTCAGGACGCCGCCGAGGACGAGACCGATCGCGCCACCGCCGACGGCGACGGCACTCCAGACCGCCATGGCGCGGACCCGCTGCCTGCCCTCGGCGAAGGTGGTCATCAGCACCGAAAGCGCGGCCGGGGACACCAGGGCGCCCCCGATCCCCTGCAGAGCCCGTCCCGCCACCAGCTCGGCGCTGGTACCGGCGAAGCCGTTCAGCAGGGAGGCGAGGGAGAAGAGGGCGATCCCGATCGCGAACAGCCGGCGGCGGCCGAAGAGGTCACCGGCACGGCCACCGAGAAGCAGGAAGCCGCCGAAGGTGAGCGCGTAGGCGTTCACCACCCACTCCAGGCTTCCGGTGGAGAAGTGGAGCGCGCGCTGGATCGAGGGGAGCGCGACGTTCACCACGGTGGCGTCGAGGACGACCATGAACTGGGCCAGACCGACGATGACGAGGACAAGCCACGGGTTGGCGCGCCGAATTCCCATCAAAGGTGGGCTCTCCCTTGCGGTGATCTCTTGCGGGGGCTATAATCGGAACCAGGATTCCGGTTCCTGCTAATATACGGAACGATGGTTCCGTTTGTCAAGTGCCGGCCCGCACCGATGTCTGAGCCCGCGTCCATCTCTCGCCGCCCCGCGCTGGAGACCGCGCCGGTGCCCCCGCACCACCTCCGGGCCGACGCGCGCCGGAATCGCGAGGCCATCCTCCGCGCCGCCGAGGCGGAGTTCGGAGCCCGCGGGCCGGACGTCGCCATCGACGACATCGCCCGCCGCGCCGGTCTCGGCGTCGGGACCCTCTACCGCCACTTCCCGACCAAGGAGGACCTGCTCGGAGCGCTGGTCACCGCGCACCTCGAGCCGATGGTGGCCGCGGCCCGCGAGGCGGGCCGGGCCAGCGACCCGGGGACGGGCTTCTTCGGTCTGCTCCGCTACGTCGCCACGGAGTTCGCCGCCTTCCGAGCGCTCGCCGACGTGATCGCCGCGTCGGGTGTCGACCTGAGCAGCGCCAAAGGCCCGGCCCAGCTCGAGCTGATGACGGCGATCACCGACGTCATGACCCGCGCTCAGGAGGCGGAGCAGGTCCGCCGGGACGTCAGCGCCGCCGACGTCACCACCATGATGGGAGCCATCTGCCAGTCGGACGTCATGGCCGGCGATCCCACCCGCCTGGCGCGCTGCGTCGACCTGGTGTGCGACGCACTCCGCCCGCCCCGACCGCAACCGGAGGCGGAGTCCGCTTCGCGTCCGGCTCGGCAGGGGCGGCACCGGCACTCTGCCGGGGTGCCCTCCGACCCCGTCAGACCGGGCGCGTCCCCGGCGGCGGCTGGGGCCGCACCGCCACGGTGAGCCCGACCCAGGCGAGCAGCTGGCCCTCGCTCCAGTACTCGGCCCGGTAACGGCCGGCGTCGCCGAACATCGGGGCCAGGTGGGTGACGGTGCTGATCAGCACCTCCTCCTGCTCCGGGGGGATCGACTCGGCGGCCTGGAAGCGGAGGGTCGCGGGCGGGATGACCAGCTTCCCGTCGGCGTCGACCAGGCGCAGCTCCACCGTGTGCACGGTGTGGGAGTCGGCGGGGCTGAAGCGGAAGCCGCCGACCACGTCGAAGACCGCCCGCGCGGGGATCTC
>Ga0181524_10002726_pt1 | contig 17825 bp, 16 predicted proteins | sample PEATcosm2014_Bin_34_FD_119761 | JGI IMG/M metagenome (GOLD analysis project Ga0181524, IMG submission 119761) | Peatland microbial communities from MTU Mesocosm Facility, Houghton, MI, USA - PEATcosm2014_Bin05_60_metaG | ecosystem: Environmental > Terrestrial > Soil > Wetlands > Peat | place...
ACAGGCCGGAGCGCCGGCTTCAGCCGGCTTTGGGCCTCCGAACGCCGCAAGACAGGGAAAATGACAACGGCCGGCCCTCTGGGTGTGAAATATCCGGGCTAGGAGCGACATGTTTATAGCGCCGCGGCCGTCCGGTTCTGTCAAGCTCCGTAGGAGCGGCATGGCTCGACTGCAATCCGGTCGGCGGAGCTAACCAAAGCCCTCCATGCCGCTCCTACGGAGCTTGAAGATGGGTTTGTAGGGCTGGGGTGCTATAAACATGTCGCTCCTAACGGAGCTTGGCCGAGTGGCTCCCGGGCTCTTAAAGATCCGTATAGGGTGCAGGGCAAGCGGAGCGCGACACCGCTTTGGCTCGGGTAGCGTCTGGCGCTGCTGGATGTCCCGGGCGGTCGAAGGCGCCGCCGCCGCTTCGCTCTGCCCTGCACCTTACACGGATTTCCTGTCACACTTGATGTCTCGCCCCGGGTTGGGCCTCAATACCCGCGATTGGTCCGGTGTCAGCCCGTGTCCCGGAGGGACCTCCTGAGAATAGCCCGGCGCTTCAGCGCCGGCTCGGGCGCCCCCAAGATCCTCCGTTCCGAAGGGACGGCTGAAGCTCAGTTGACCTGGAGTTGTCCCGCTTATTCAGCCGTTCCTTCGGAACGGAGGGAACGTAAAGGTACCTTTCCCGGCGCTGAAGCGCCGGGCTATTGTCGGGCAGTCCCTTCGGGACAACAACCCAGGCCCATGTTGGGGCCGGAGGTTGCACTGGGGCGCTTGGTGGAAGAAGATCCGTGTAAGGTGCAGGCTCGGCCGGCGCACTCCAAAGGGCCGCTTTGTCCACCGCCGCGGACGCGAATTTCCTTCGCGTCCCTTCGCGTCCGTTCGCGGTTCCTTTCCCGTCTGAAACCGGGCGTCCTTCGCCACACTAAAGGAGGCTTCCGAAATCCTCGCCGCAGGCCAGGAACTTGCCCCCATCAAAGGTCTTTTCGAGCCGGCCCCGGCTCCATTTGCGCAAACGGTAGAGCGCGGCGAAGGTGAATCCAGGGGCTTTGCCGCCTTGGCCGCCCACTAACTCGCTGCCGCGCCGCACGTTATCCATCATCCAGGCCGGGAGCAACAGGTGATAAGGGTTCCGGGCGACCTCGCCGACGTGAAAGGTCGTGGCCGTGACCATGTCCCCCAGGTCGGTGGCGCTCATTTCCACCATCAGGTTGGGGTCGGTCATCTGGCCCCAAAACTCAGTCTCGACGACAATGCACTCGAATTCCGCAGGCATCCGCATCAGCGCGTCGGTTACCAGGAAGTGCGTGCCGATGTGCGTGCCGTTCCAGTCATGCTCGTGCGGGCATAAAACGACGCGCGGCCGATTCGCGGCCAGGATGCGCGCAACCACTTCGACGCAGCCATCCCAGTGCGCCGGCTCCTGCGCCCGTGTCTTGGGGTTGATGCGCTCCAGCCCGTTTGGCGCGGGGAGGACCAAGCCAAAACCCAGATAGCGGCAGGCATTGCGCAGTTCCTCCAGGCGCCCCGGCCGGCGCTGCTCGTTGCTGCCCAGGGTCACGGCCACATCCAGCACGTTCATCCGCCCCTGCCGCAGCAGGCGCACGGCCAGACCCCCAGTGATGCACTCGTCATCCGGATGCGGCGCAAAAAACAAGGCCCGTGGCGCATCCGCCCCAAGCCCGGGTCGGGGAGCAGGCTCGAACCGGCCCAACGGATAACTCTTGGCCTCCTCGATGAGGCGGGCGTGCCCGGAGACAAATCGATGGTATGGGTTCATAAGTGCTTCTCCTCTGCGATCTTTGCGTCTCTGCGTTTTCATTGCCTCACCGAACCTCACCGCCGGTCCCCATCCGGTCGCCAGCGTCCATCCCCCCACGATCCACGTCCGGCACGCGTTCCGGCAAACTCGCGGCCGCAATGGCCTGGCCGTGGCGCTTGTCTTTCTCATCGGGAATGTGGAATGAAACTTTGGCCGCCAGTTCGGCAAACTCCACTCTGAGGACCTCTTTAGCCCCGGCCAGGATGACCTCGCCGCCCGGGCCGGAGGTGACCCGGCCCAGAATCAGGACATTTTCCAGGTCGTAGAAATCCGCCAGGTGAGCGACCGCATAGCCGAGATAGACGCCGATTGTCTGGTAAATCTTCCAGGCCCGGTAGTCGTCCGCCTCCATCAGCTCCTGGACGCGCTTGAGCTTCTCCGGCAGCGGGAGCTTGGCCTCGAGCTCGATGCCCGCCGGCCCGAGCAACCGCCCAACGCACTGCTGGGAAAGGTACTGCACGCCGCAGCCATAATCGCCCGACCATTCATCCACAGGGGCGTCCGGGTTGTAATCGAGCGGGACAAAGGCCAGTTCGTTCAGCCACGAGGTGAGATTGCCTTGGGCGTTGACATAGCCCCCGGCCGTGCTGGTGCCCAGCGAGATGCCCAGAATGCGGTTGCGGCCCAGCGCCATCGAGCCTGCCAGGGCCGTCACTTCGCCATCGTTGATGACCTCGAATGGAACGTCATTCCAGGCCCGCCTCAAGTCGAGAAACAGGTTGCGCACCCGCCGCTTGAACAGCTCCGGCGACACGCCCCGGAACAGCGAGGCCACTTTCACCCGGTTATTCACATAAATGCCCGCCGCGCTCCCGCCAATCGCGTCCACGCGCGGCAGGTGCGCCGCCGCCTTCTTGAGCGAATCCATGATGCCATCGTAGTGGTATTGCGGGTCCGGTTGAAAATAAGGGTCCCAGGCAGTCTCTTCGCTGAAAACGACCTTGCCATCCGCCACCGCCGCGACTTTGCGATCGCTGCCGCCAAGGTCGAAGCCGATTCGGCAGCCCCCCAGGTGCCGGCCCAGCGCGGCGGCGCTGGCGCGCTCGGGGGGCGGGTTCTCTGTATGCACGACCTCGAGCGGATGGTCGAACATCCGCTCCGCCACCAGGTCCGCATCGAAGCGGCCCGCCGGGGTCTCGCGGTAATAAGCCGCCAGCCTCCCGGCCAGCGCGGCAGGCCCCTGAAAATAAATGCGAAAGCCGCCGCGCGACCACAGCAGGAGCTTGGCAATACGTTCCAGGTAGCTGAAGTTGGCCGCCGCCAGAGGATGCGCCTCCGGCAAGACGTGCGTCTGAAAGCGGGAAACGGTCCCCTCCGTTTGTTCCAGCGCCAGGCACACGGGCACGGGCTTGCCCGTGGCGCGCACCGCCTCCCCAAAGGCGCGGTTGGCCAGCACCGCCGGCCGAAACCAAGGGTCCAGGACCGGGGACACCCTCGGCGCAACCAAAGGCAGCCCTTTGTTCGTATTCATAAAAGTCGTCGGACGTTGTAGTCCAGCCGCATCCCAAGTCAAGCCAAGTCGATGGACGGACTGCAGGCGAACGGCGAATGGCGGATGACCTGGCGTCTCAGTTTGACTAACCTTGCAAGACCAGGCATTTTTCAGCCATGAGTATGGCAGCAGCCCATGTGGATATTGGCACCCTGATCACCCGGACGCCTGGCATTAAAGGGGGCACGCCGCATCTCGCCGGCACGGGCGTCACCGTTCGCACCATTGTTCGCTGGCATCATTCCGGGTTGGAACCCGAGCGAATTGCGGCGCGTATCGGGCACATCTCGCTCGGCCAGGTGCATGCGGCCCTGGCATTCTATTACGCGAACAAGGAAATGATGGACCGGGAGATGGCCGATGAAGAAGCCGAATCTGACCGCGTTGAACGCGAGCAACTTGCGCGCCACCCCACGGACCCTCTCAAACACTTGACTAAAAAGCCTTAGATGAAGCCTTGAGCGCGGGCACCTCGCGGGCCAGCCCACGGCGTCGGCTCGGCGATGACCATACGACTCTATTTTGATGAGGACACCAGCGATGGCGATCTGTTGGAAGCGCTTCGGATGCGCGGGGTGGATGCCGTTGCAGCGGCGCCTTCGGGGATGGGCGGGCGGAACGACGACGACCAGCTCAGATGGGCGGCAGGGCAAAACCGCGCGCTCTACAGCTTCAACCGGCGCGACTTTTTCAGGATCCATTCGGAGTGGATGCGAACCAGCCAAACGCATTGCGGCATTGTCCTGGCAGTGCAGCAGCGGTACTCGGTTGGCGAGCAGATGCGGCGGATCCTGCGCCTTCTCAACTCCCTCACCGCCGAGGAAATGCGCGACCGGATCGAATTCCTTAGCGATTGGGGCTGACGGGTGCCCTCCGCGCCTCAGCCCGGCCCTCACCGCGTCGGATGCGAGGGAGGAGCATGGCGGTCGTCCTGGTCCCAGATTTCGGCGGCGATTTGGTCCAATGCCTCGCCTGGCACGTCGCCACTACCTTCTTCCAATCGGTTGATCCAAACTACCAGATCATGACGCTCGCTTTGCGGAAGCGCCAAGACACTTTCCTTCAACTCGGCTACGCTCATCACGGCCAATAATGCCATGGGGCGGCTTTGGCCTCAAGATCCGACCTGCCTTTCAATCTTTTCTGGTTGCCTCCGAGCGCGCCGTTGACATCCTCTCCCATCGAGGCGATCTTATGCCAGATGAAACCGTCCGTTTACCTGACCGATCCGGAGGAGATGCGCAAAGCGCGCTTGAATCAGCCGCGCGTCAGCTCCGAGCAACTCCGTGTCCAACGGGAGGCTTTCCAGCGCGCGAGCGAGAAGTTTTCCGAAGACGCCAGGAAAGAGACCTTCTCGCGTGGGCGCGCGAAAACAGCCGGCTGATTTCTCCCGCCGACTACCTGCCGTTGGCTGTGCGCGGCGGCGAGGAGCACCGATTATGGCCCGCTGCCGACCGCGCCCGATATTGGAAGGCCACCTATCCTGGCTTCGCAGGCTTCACGGTGATCGTTGTTCCAGGTTCCGAGAGCGATCTGGATTTAACAGCGGCGCTGCCGCTGGAATACCTCGAACGTTTGCTCCTCCAGAACCGCTTGTTCGGTGATGACGTTCGTCTGCAGGGGTTGGCATTCGAGGAGGGCAAGATGGTGATTATCACCTCTCAGCCGGTCTTGATTGGGTATCCTGTAGAGGAGGAAGACATCGCGGGCTACCTGGCAAAGCTCTGGTTCAAGCCATTGCGGGGTCTCCACCTCGGCCGCCCTGGCGCGCTGTCCTTTTATCGCGACCTGGATGAGGTTGCCGCGTTCGACGCACACCCAGGCAACTTCGTCAAAGACGCCGAAGGCATCGTCCTGCCCATTGACCTCATCCTGCTGCATGCCAGCGAGGCGCTGCAAGAGGCCCTGAACCGATATTTGGGGTAAGACAATCCGGAGGACGTTGGGATTGACAGGGTTCGAGAGCTGGTCAATGATGCTGATAAGATTCGTCTGTATCACCCCATGACCACGACCAGCCTTATGAGCGCACCTAAATCCAAAACTGCTTCACTATCACCTTCTCGGGAGCGAATCCAGGCGCATTGGACCGAGCTCTGCACCCGCATCGGCGAGCGTCGCGCCGGGACCGCCGGCGAGCAGGCGGCCGCCGATTATCTGCTTGGGCAATTTCGCCAGGCCGGGCTGCAAGCCGTCTGCGCCGAGCCTTTTCCATGCGTGTCTGTCGCATCGGCTGAGGCCGAGGTCGCCCTCGGCGACGGCCCCGCATTCCAAAGCGTGCCGGCGCGAGTGCTGGCGGGGTCACCGGGCACGCCGGGCGCTCAGCCGGTGGAAGGCGAACTCGAATGGGTCGAGATGCCTGAACAGGCAGAGCGGCTGCTCCAGCCGCGGTTGGAGGGCAAAGTAGTGGTGTTGTTTGGGCCGATGCCCACGCGCGCGGACCTGCACCGCAGGCTCGTGAAATGCCGTCCCGCGGCTGTCATTCACGTGGATGACCGCCTGCCCTTCGACTGGGTGAAGGACGACGGGGTGTATCCTGCCTGGGTCAAAAGATATGGCATGCCGCCGACGGTGACGATTGCCTACCGCGCGGCATGGGAGGCGCGAAAGAGCGGCACCCGGCGGGCCAGGGTGCGCGCCGCCGTGGACCTCAAGCAGGGCGTCTCACAAAACGTGGTCGGGGAAATCGCCGGCCGCCGCCCGGACCTGCCGGTGGTTCTCGTGGGCGCCCATCATGATACGCAATGCCACAATACGGGCGCCGACGACAACGCGTCCGGGGTGGTGGCGTTGCTCGAGCTGGCCGTCCTGCTGGCCCCGACCCGTCCGCTGCGCTCCATTCGCCTGGTTTCCTTCGGAGCCGAGGAGCAACTCTCGGTCGGTTCGGCGTGCTACGTGGCGGCGCATAGAAAGGAAATGGGAGCCATCGGCGTGGTGCTGAACATCGACAGCGTGTCCTCTCCGCTGGGCCATCACTGGCTCTTCCGCGCCGGCACCGCAGGATTTGGGAACTGGCTGTTGCGAAGCCTGGCAAAAGAGGGTCTCGATGCCGTCGAAAAGGCCGCCCCAATGCCCTTTGCCGACCATTTCCCCTTTTCGGTCTTCGGCGTCCCCTCGGTGAGTTTCATACGGCCAAACATGGATAACGGTCTGCGCTGGCAGCACCATAGCGCCCATGACGGACTCGACAACGTATCCATAGTCGAACTGTCCCGCGTAGTGCAGGCGATAGGCGCCCTGGCGGCCGGTCTGGCAGCCAAGCCGCGCTGGCCTTTTTCGCGCGGTCTGGCCCCCGAGCAGCGGGCTGAAACCGCCCGGCTCGCCAGGGAGTTGTTTGGCTTGCGGGCCTGAGGGACTCGTGCCTGGGGTGGAGCGTGCGGAGCGTGAAGCGTGGCAAGCGCCGTGAAGGCCTCACGCTCTCCACGCTCCGCATGCTCCGACGCTCCGACGCTCCACGACCTTAGAGATGCCGAACTTGTCATTTCGCTCGCATAGCCTATCGTTCTAAAGTCTTTGACGCCTTACCATCGTTCTCGTAGCGTCTGGCAGTTTTCAAAGTCATGATTGGATACATCTTTAGAAAGATTGTAGGCTCGAAAAATGAGCGGGAGGTCAAGCGGTTGCGCCCGCTGGTGGCGAAGATAAACGCCATCGAGGCGGAGCTCCAGAAGCAGCCTGAGGAGGTCTTGCGCCAGAAGACCGTTGCCTGGAAAGAGGAGTTGTCCGGGATAGCCGACGATGAAGTGCTGGCCGCCCGGCTCAAGGAACTTTTGCCCGAGGCCTTCGCGGTAGTCAAAAATGCCTGCCGCCGCCTCATGGGCGCCGAGATAACCGTGCGCGAGCACGCCACGAAGTGGGACATGGTTCCCTTCGACGTGCAATTGATCGGGGCCTACGCCCTGCACTCAGGCAAGATCGCCGAAATGGCGACGGGCGAAGGCAAGTCCCTGGTGGCCACGATGCCGATTTATCTCAACGCCCTGGCCGGCCGCGGCGTCCACCTCGTCACGGTCAACGATTATCTGGCAGCGCGCGACAGCGAATGGATGGGGGCAATCTATAAGTTCCTGGGCCTGACGGTAGGCTGCATCCTGCACGACCAAACGCCGGAGGTGCGGCGGGCCCAGTACAATTGCGACATCACCTACGGCACCAACGCCGAGTTCGGCTTCGACTACCTCCGGGACAACGGCATGGCCCAGCGCAAAGAGGACCAGGTCCAGCGCAGCCACTATTACGCCATCGTGGACGAGGTGGACTCGATTCTGATCGATGAGGCCCGCACCCCCTTGATTATCAGCGGCCCGTCGGTGGTCACCTTCGACGAGCAATACGCCACTTTCAAGCCTGCGGTCGAGTCACTCTACCGAACCCAAGAACGGCTCTGCAACCGCCTCCTTTCCGAGGCCGAGTCGTTCCTCGCCAAGCTCCACCCCGAAGACGGCTCCTCCCCGCAGAGCGACGACGGGCTGGAGCGCGAGATCGGTCTTATCCTCTACCGCGTCAAGCTTGGCCAGCCCAAATCGCCCGGGCTTCTCAAGCTGCTCGAGAACCCCGAAAACGGCCAGCTCATGAACCGTGCCGAGTTGCAGCTCCACGCCGACCAGAAAAAGACCGAACTCTACGCCCAAAAGGAGGAACTCTTCTTCGCCATCGACGAAAAAAGCCACGAGGCCGACCTGACCGAGAAGGGCCGCAACTTCCTAAGCCCCAAGGACCCCGACGCGTTCATGCTGCCCGACCTGGCGGTGGCGTTGCACGAGATTGACAACGGCCCCGAGCCGGACGCTCGCAAGCGGTTGGAGGCCAAAGCCAAACTCCAGCAGGACTTCGAGGTCAAAGCCCAGCGCATCCACGCCATCTCCCAGCTCCTCAAGGCCTACTGCCTCTACGAGAACGACGTCGATTACGTCATCGAGAACGGCAAGGTCGTCATTGTGGACGAGCACACCGGGCGTCCCATGTACGGCCGGCGGTGGAGCGACGGCCTGCACCAGGCGGTCGAGGCCAAGGAAGGCGTCGCCATCGAGCGCGAAACCCAAACCCTGGCCACCATCACCATCCAAAACTATTTCCGTCTCTACCACAAGCTCGCCGGCATGACCGGCACCGCTGAGACCGAGGCCTCCGAGTTTTTCGACATCTACAAGCTGGGCGTCCTGGTCATCCCCACCAACCGCCCGGTCGCGCGCAAGGATGCCAATGACTCGGTCTATAAGACCCGGCGCGAAAAATTCAACGCCGTCCTCAGGGAGATTAAGGATGTCCACGCCAAGGGCCGCCCCATTCTCGTTGGCACCATCTCCGTCGAAGTCAGCGAGAGCCTCTCCCGCATGCTCAAGCGCGAGGGTATTGTCCATTCCGTCCTCAACGCCAAGTACCACCAGCAGGAAGCCGAGATCGTCGCCCGCGCCGGCCAGCGCAGTTCCGTGACCATCGCCACCAACATGGCCGGCCGCGGCACCGACATCAAGCTCGGGCCCGGCGTCCCCGATTTCGGCGGCCTCCACGTCATCGGCACCGAACGTCATGAAGCCCGCCGCATCGACCGCCAGTTGCGCGGCCGTTGCGCCCGCCAGGGCGACCCGGGCTCATCCCACTTCTTCATCTCTCTCGAAGACGACCTCATGCGGTTGTTCGGCTCCGACCGCATTGTAAAGATGATGGAGAAGATGGGGCTGGAGGAAGGCCAGGAACTCGAGCATCCCTTCCTCAACCGCTCGATTCAACAGGCCCAAAAACGCGTCGAACAGCACAACTTCCAGATCCGCAAGCGCACCCTCGAATACGACGACGTGATGAACAAGCAGCGCGAAGTCATCTATGGCTTCCGCAACGAAATCATCCAGGCCCCCGAGGTTCGCGACCGCCTCATGGACATCATGGAAGAAGTCGTCGTCCAAAAGGTCGAGCAGTTCACTACCGCCGAGTTTGACCCCCAGGAATGGAAAATCCGCGCCCTCTCAGACTGGGTCAACCTCAATTTCCCGATAGGACTTCCAGAGGGGGAGATTGCCAAGGCGGCCGGCTCGGGCCACGAACTGCCCGTGCCAGGCTCCCTCTATGACGGCCTAAGCGCCGCCCAGTTTGCGGTCTGCACCTTCATCTCGGAGAACGTCCGCAAGGCCTACGAACTCAAGGTGAGCTTTGAGAACCCCGACGCCCTCAAGGAGATCGAACGCTGGAGCATCCTCACCGCCATCGACCGCCTCTGGCAGGAGCACCTCTACGAAATGGACAGCCTGCGCTACAGCATCGGCCTGCGCAGCTATGGCCAGCGCGATCCTCTCATCGAATATAAGGCCGAGGCCTACAAGATCTTCGATGAATTGATGGTCAACATCAAAACCGAGATCTGCCACAATATCTTCCGCAGCGCCTCCAGTCTGATGGCCTTCGAGAACTTCTTCCGCAGCATGCCCCGGCAGACGACCCATCAATCTGCCAGCGCCTTTGGCGCCGCCCCCGCCGGCGCTCCCCAGCCTGGCGGGGCGCCCGCCCCCCGCCAGTCCGCCAATAAGGCCAGCGACATGGTCACTGAAGCTGCCGCCGCCATGGAAAAGGCCAGACCCGTCCGCGCCGGCCCCAAGGTCGGACGCAACGATCCCTGCCCTTGCGGCAGCGGCAAGAAGTTCAAGCACTGTTGCGGAAAGTGAGCTTTGGCATTCAGGGCTTGTCCCTTTCACCGAGGGTGCGAATCCACAGGTTGCGAAAGCGGACGGGGTTGTTGTGGTCTTGCAGCTCGATGAAAACCTCGGGCGGGTGAGGACGGGGGTATTTCGACAGCGACCTCCAGGGCACTTCACGGCTGATGCCGTCCGTGATGCCGGCAAGTTCGTATCGGTTCTGGACGACGACGCCGTTGTGAAACACGGTTACGATCGCTTTTTTGACGAGTTCGTTTTTTTCGTTCCAGCGCGGCGATTCAAAAATGATGTCGTAGGTTTGCCATTGGCCCGGCGGTTTGCTGGCGTTGACCAGCGGAGGCGACTGGCCATAGATGGCCGCGCATTGGCCGTCCGGGTAGGTTTTGGCCTGGTAGGAATCGAGCACTTGAACTTCGTACATGCCGTTGATGAGAACGCCGGAGTTGCCGCGGCCCTGGCCTGAGCCTCGAGGCGGGGCCGGTTCGGAGAATTCAACGTGCAACTGGAAATCGGCCCACTTGCCGCGCGTGCGAATGCCGCCGCCGGGCTGGGTCTCCAAGTAACCATCGCGCACGGCCCAGGCCGCCGGTTGTCCGCGGCTGTTTTGCCACTTGGAAAGGTCCTTGCCATCGAAGAGGACCTCGGCATCCGAGGGCGCGGGGGCGTTTTGGCTGAAGGTCGCGCCCGGGGTGACGACGGGCGGTTGCGGGCGATCCGGGTCGTGCAAGTGCCATTTGCCGCCCGGGAGCATCGGCGTGTCCCGGAAACCGTCAATCGGTTCGGAAGGGGCGGATGCCGCCTCGGCAGCAGGCGCGGGCAGACGCAGGGCAAGCAGGGCGAGGCAGAGGACGAGTTTGCGGACGTGCAATTTGTTTTTCATGGATTTCGGTTTTTTCCTTGCAAACCGGGGGAGGGGATCTCAGAATATGGCGAAGTGGACCGTTTGGCGAGAATGTTGTTTCCGAACAATCCGCGCATGGTGCGGTACCGCAAGATGCGCCTGCTCATGTTCGGAGTTTTCATGAGTCTCTTTTCGGCTGCGGCGGTTGGGCTGCTGCTCTATCTGGCCAATAAGTTCCGCCCTTGATTAGAACCTTTTCCCCAAGCCCTCATTCCGGACCTTTGTCGAGAAAAGGCCAATCCGACGAAGGTTTCGACAAAGGTCCCCTGCTCGGAGGGCGTTCGGGCGAGTTATAGTCAGTCTCACGTTGAGGGGCTCGGGGTTCGCACATTGCCGCTACGCGCCCATGCCGTCCTCGAACGAGCCGGCGGCGAGCGGGAAGCAGAGGTTGTCGCGAACGAACTGGATGCCGTTGGCGCTTGTGGCGTCCAGGTCGCGGTAGGCGCTCTCGGCCTCGACGACGAGTGGAGCGGTCCTGGCGCCCATGACCTGGCAGTAGCGTTGAGGGTAGCCGGTGTGGATGAGCAACTCGGCGTAACGGGTCATGTTGAGGTCTCCGGAGGGGATATCCACGAATTGCATGGCGCGCTTCTGCCAGCCTGGTTCCATCATCCGCAAGGGCAAGCCCGGACGAACCGTGTGGTTCTTAACGTGGCAGGCATAGATGCGGGGCGCGACCTTGAGAAAACGGGCCTCGAAGGTCTCCCCTTCCCAGCAATGCGACGGGTCCGCGTTGACGGCCAGGCATTTGTCGCCGCCGCAAATCTCGACGAGCATGTTGAAATCGTCCGCGCACATGGCGGCGGTGCCGGGATGGATTTCGTGGCAGAGGTAGATGCCCAGTTTATTGGCGTGGGCGCGGATTTTGGCGGTCTTTTTGACGAACCGCTCTTTGCCCTCCTTGATGAGGTCATAATCGCCGCCCGCCCAGAAGCCCCACGGATAGCCCGTAGCCAGTTCCCAGCCGAAGGCGACGCCCCAGAACATGGGCACTATCTTGACCCCGAGTTCGGCGCACAGGTCCAGGAGCTTCAGGACATAGTCCTCCGCCCATTTCTCGATGTCGGCGACCGGCTTCCTGGCGACGTCGCTCGGGATGAAGGGCCGGATGGTCGGGCTGCCGGTCCAGGCGGTGGTCTGGACCCAAATCGGGCAATGGGCCGACACGCCGTCCAGGCTCAGCTTTGTCTTTGCGAAGGCATCCTTGATCTCCTTGGCCGACTTGAAGCCCTTGTCGGCCTGGAGCATGAAGTTGGACGGTTGGGCGCCGGAGGCGCCGCTCTTCTTGGCGTAATCAAGGAATTGCGCGAGGGATTTGGCGCCGTGTTGCGCCCCTTCGATGCCGGCATGGAAGCAGTTTTCGGCCATAGTTTGTTCCAGGAGTTGATTGTTGTTCGTTTTCGACCAGCGAGAGCAATACTGATGACCGAAAACAAAAGCAATCACTTTTTTTGGGCGCCGGAATCTTTTTGCAAAACGGGCGTACGCTGCTAGGTTGCAGGCATGATCACACAGGGCAAGGATGGTTTGACGCGCGCCAGCCGCCAGGGGGCGCGAGGCCGGATCAATGGGCATGGGAGTAACGGCAGGCCGGGGCCTGCCATGGCCGCCAGGCTGCACGACAAGCAAAGCGAACACGACGACCGCGACCTGCGGATCGACAAGGTGGGGGTGCGGGGTTTGCGCTTTCCGATCCAGGTTCGAGACAAGGCGCGGGCGGTGCAGAACACGGTGGCCACGATCGGCATGTTCGTGGACCTGCCCAAGGAATTCAAGGGCACGCACATGAGCCGGTTCCTCGAGGTCCTCAACGCCCACGGGAACGTAGTGCATGTGGAGAACCTCGAGGAGATTCTTTACGCGATGCAGGCGAAGTTCCACGCCAGGACCTCGCACCTGGAGATTGAGTTTCCCTACTTCATGGTGAAACGCGCGCCCGTCTCGGGCCAGGAGAGCGTGATGGATTATGGGGCGCGGTTCGACGCGACGGCGTGCGGGAAGGAGATCGACTTCGTATTGACGGTCAAGGCGATGGTAACAACGCTCTGCCCATGCTCGAAGGCCATCGCGGCCTACGGAGCCCACAACCAGCGCGGAGAGGTGACGGTCCGGATTCGCTCGCGCAAGGCGGTATGGATCGAGGATTTAATCGCCATCATCGAATCCTCCGCAAGCTCGGAGCTTTACGCCCTGTTGAAGCGCCAGGATGAAAAGGCGGTCACCGAGCGGGCATACGAGAACCCGGTGTTCGTCGAGGACCTCGTGCGCAACGTCGCCCTCAGGCTCAATGCCCACCCGGACGTGACCTGGTACCGGGTCGAGGCGGAGAACCACGAAAGCATTCATAACCATAATGCCTACGCCTGTATCGAGAAGGGATGAGAGGGCAAACCCCGCACCCCTGAAGACCGGAGTCTAGAGCAGCCCTGCCCGGCCGGCGAAAGATTTTTGAAAATTCTTGTGGAAGTTTTATATTCCTTTGGTACATTCGCCCACTCGCGGAGAGGACGCCAGACGTCCCGCCGAGAGGCAAGGGACCAAAGGCAGGCCGAACTCAAGCAGTTGAAGTTGTGACAACGAAGAAGAAAGACATGATTAAGAAAGCGCCGGCGGGCAGCAAACCACACGCTTCGGCGACTTCTGCGTCCATTCTGGGGCGGCAGGAGGTGACGGTGAAGAAGAATGGGGACGTGAAGATCAAAGCGGAGTGGGTAAAGTATTACCAGCGGCTTATTGAACTGCGCGACCAACTGATGCGGCAGATGAACGGCCTGGCCAAGGAATCGGCCCAGGAGATGGCCGGCTACAGCCTTCACATGGCGGACTCCGGAACGGACAATTTCGATCGCGACTTCGCCCTGAGCCTCCTCTCCTCGGACCAGGATGCCATCTATGAGATAGAAGAGGCGCTCAAGCGCATCGAGAAGAACACCTACGGCATTTGCGAGCTGACCGGCAAGCCGATCCCCAAGAGCCGCCTGGACGCCATCCCGTGGACCCGCTTCACCGTCCAGGCACAGGCCCAACTCGAGCGCGACGGCGCCCTGCGCCAGAGGCGCCTGGGCACCCTCGGCACCGTGGACGCCGTCGGCCTCACCGAGGTCGAAAGCGAAGAAGAGGAACCGGAAGAGAAGCCAAAAGAGAAGGAGTGATTTATGCCTCGGGAAATCGTTACCATCGAATGCACCGAAGCGCGCAAGGAGGGCAAGTCCCCTTCGCGCTACGTCACCACCCGCAACAAGAAACTCAAGACGGAGAAACTGGAGCTTAAGAAATACAATCCGGCCCTCCGCCGCCACACCCTTCATCGCGAAGTCAAATAACCCCCCTCCATGCCTCGCAAGACTCGTACAGACAAACCGGAAAGACGCGGCGGGCGCGATCGCTCTTCGCCCTCCGAGATGCGCACACCGCGTCCCAAGCCGAAAATCGACTTCACCGTTGACGCCCTCGATTTCAAGAATACCAATCTGCTCAGGCAGTTTGTGACCGACCAGGGACGCATCCTGCCGCGCAAGTACACGGGCCTGCCCGCCCATTACCAGCGGCGGCTCAACTGCGCCATCAAGCGCGCCCGCCAGATGCTCTTGATGAAATGAACGAGATTTCCGCCCTATCTTACGCAGGCAGCGCGGAAAAACCGAGGGGTGGCGGGAGCGGAGGGCGCGCCGAGGGGAAAATCAAGAGTCGCATCATCGGCGGTTATGTTGGTCCACGTTGTCCACCCTCCCAGGTTGGATGATTGCTCGATCAAGTACTGCTGGCCGCGCTCGCCCTCGAGCACCAGGTGCTGCTGCGCGCCGAGGTTGAGCGCGCGCAGCCTGGGGGCCAGCCAAAGCGGGGGCGCGGGATAGCCGGCGACCAGTTGCTCGAACTGCTCGAGGGCGGCCCACTGGTCCGCCCAGGTCGTGTACATCACCCCGCAAATGCCCGGGTAAGGCCGCGCCGCCGCCAGCCAATTGGTCACCAGCGTCGGGTCAGAGTCGTAATAGCCTGCAATGAGCTGGCGGTTCCCCAATCCGGCAAAGAACGCGAGAGATGCGGCGCGCGTGGCGTAATCCCAGGGCACGATGATGATGTCATCGTCCAGGCCGTGCCAGGAGCCGGCGAGATTGCCGCGGACCAGGTAATAGTCCGCGTGGGCGTTATGGTTGGGGTCGAACATGTCGCTCCAGACGTAGATGCTGCCGCCCGGGTTGACCTGGCGGAGGATGGCGGCAGAGGTCCTGACGTTATCGGCCAGCAGCGGGCCGGCGTCCATCTGCCGGTCCTGGCAGGCCTGACACCAGTTGAGCACGCGGATTTCGTCATGGCCCATGAAGTAGCTTCGGGCGCCGAAGGCGGCGTGGACGCGCTGGGCCTGGTCGTCCAGGAGGGAAAGCGTCTCGGGTTCGGAGGGGCAAATCATCGCCTGGTCATCATAGACGGTGACGGCATGAAACCAGGAAGCGCGCAGGCGCGTGCCGTTGGTGAGGCCGAGGGGGCGGAGCAGGGGGGGAGTGTGATAGACGTCGTAACAGCCGGCGTAGGGCTGGCTGCCCATGAGCGGATCGGTCAGCGTGAGGAAATTCGTCCCTTCGACCAGGGACGCGCCGTTTTCCGTCTGCACGGCCAGGGGCGCGCCGGGGCGGCGGATGAGATTCAGGAAGGCGACCTCCTCAACGACGGGGTTGGACCACCAGAGAGAGCCGGTAGTGCCGCCCCAGACACCGAAATAGACGCTCACGGTGGTGTTCGAAAGCGAGTTAAACACCGCGTGGTTGGTCGTCCAGCCTTGGGTGGGTTGAACGCCGAGGTTGTTGTAGTTCAAGACCTGGCCTGCGCCGATGACCTCGATGTTGGGCGCCACGACGAAGTTGGTTGCCTTGACCTGGACGGAGATGTGGTACTGGCGAAATGGCTGGACAGTGAGTTGCTGGACGATGCGGGCGTTCCCGTTGGGGTTGGTCACGAGCGCCGAGCCGCTGTCCTCGACCACGTTGGGGTCCTTCCAGGTCCAGCGGACCAGGTCGCCGAAGCCGCCCGCTGGGAAGGCCACAGGCGGGTCGGCCTGAATCGCGGCGACGCCGTTGGAGACGACCAGGAGGGCGTTGCGCACGGGCATGCCTTCGATCAGGTTGGGGTTGTTGAAAAGAAGGTCGTTCGAGTAGCCGATAGGAAACACTCCCGGCACAATTTCGAGGTTGCAGGCCAGGGCGGTCTGCTTGATGGCCGCCACGTTCTGAAAATAGTGGGCGTCCATGGTCCCCAGGAAGCTGAACTTGGAATCGTACAGGAACATCTGCGTATAGCCGGCCTTGGCGGCGCGCTCCATCAACGCGACAAGGTTGGTGATGTTTTGGTCGACCAAGAGGTTTTGGTTGACATAGAACCAACGTTCCAATGCCAACCCGCGCGAGCCTGGCCCCATGGCCGCGGCGAACACCATCAAGCCCGCAATACAACTGAGGCGGCTTCGCTTCACGGTGCCAGGTTTGCGCTAAGTCAACCAACTCAAAGACAAATCGTCTGCTCGCGGCTGGGACCGACGGAGGCAATGGCAAGGTCCGCCCCGGTGAGGTTCGCCAGGGCCTTGAGATAGGAACGCGCCTTGGCGGGCAGTTCTTTCCACTGCCGCGCGTCGGACGTTGGGGTCTTCCAGCCCGGGAACTCGGCAAAAACCGGTTGGCAGCGGCCCAGGACTTCGATGTCGTTGGGCACGTAATCATAGCGCCTCGAGCCGTCCCGGTAAGCGATGCAGACCTTGATCGTCTCGACAGAATCCAGGCCGTCCAGATTGGTCACGGCCAAGTCGTCAATGCCGCTAATCCTGCAGGCATGGTGGGTCGCCACCGCGTCAAACCAGCCGCAACGGCGGGGCCGGCCGGTGGTGGCCCCGAATTCGCGGCCCATGGCATGGAGCATGTCGGCTATCTCCGCATTCTCCGTCGGCAGCGGTCCCTCGCCGACGCGCGTGGTGTAGGCCTTCATGACGCCCACGACGCGATCGATGCGATGCGGCGGGATGCCCGAGCCGGTGCAGGCCCCGCCGGCCGTCGTGTTCGAGGAGGTCACGAACGGATAGGTCCCGTGGTCGATGTCCAGGAAAGTGCCCTGCGCGCCTTCCAGGAGAATGGCGTCGCCCCTTTCGAGGGCCTCGTGCAGCAGGATGACGGTGTTGGTGACAAAAGGTTTCAGGAAATCCCCTGCCGCACGATAGGCAGCGTGGACGTCTTTGAACGAGAGCGGTTTGGCGCCGAATGTACGCAGGATTTCGTTATTCTCCGTGATTTTGGCCTGGAGCAGGCCCTTGAATCGCTCCGGGTTGATGAGATCAATGACCCGCAAGCCGGTCCGGGCGGCTTTGTCGCCATAAGCGGGACCGATGCCGCGCTTGGTGGTCCCGATTTTGTTTTTGCCCTTGACCGTCTCGCGCTGGGCGTCCAATTCGCGATGGTAGGGGAACACCAGGTGGGCCGTCTCGCTCACGAACAGGTTGTCATCGATGCGGATGCCCAACTTGCGCAGCCCTCCGATTTCTTCGACCAGGCTCACAGGGTCGACCACCACGCCATTGCCGATGACGCAGGTCTTCTTCCTCCGCAGGATGCCGGAGGGAACAAGGTGAAGGATGTACTTTTGTCCCTTGAGATGCACTGTGTGGCCGGCGTTGTTGCCGCCTTGGGTGCGGACCACGACATCTGCCTGCTCGGTCAAAACGTCAATAATCTTGCCCTTGCCTTCATCGCCCCACTGGGCGCCAACGAGTATCGTATTGGCCATAATGTTGATTCGGGGCAAAGCACACAGTCTTTGCGCGCAGACAGTAGGGTGAAGCCCACCGGGTGTCAATCCTGAACCGGGGAACAAATCCTCGCGGCAGGGCTGCTCTAAGCTCGCGTTACCGGGGGCCACAAGCGCGCAGCCCTGAAATCCGAGGTCCGAAATCCGAAATCCGAAGGAAATCCGAAATCCGAAATCGGAAAGCGGCTGGATGGCTGG
>Ga0181524_10002732_pt1 | contig 17815 bp, 15 predicted proteins | sample PEATcosm2014_Bin_34_FD_119761 | JGI IMG/M metagenome (GOLD analysis project Ga0181524, IMG submission 119761) | Peatland microbial communities from MTU Mesocosm Facility, Houghton, MI, USA - PEATcosm2014_Bin05_60_metaG | ecosystem: Environmental > Terrestrial > Soil > Wetlands > Peat | place...
CGGAGATGCGGCCGGCCACGGCGTTCTCCAGGCGGTCGCGGAGCACCGTGAGCCGGTTGCCCTCGCTCGCCAGGTTGCACCCGGCCACTTCGGCCGCCACGCCGAATGCCGCGATGCCGGGAACGTTCTCCGTGCCGGGACGGCGGCCCCGCTCGTGCTGGCCGCCGAAAGCGATGGGCGCGAGCTTCGTGCCCCCGCGCACGTACAGGGCGCCGACGCCCTTGGGAGCGTAGACCTTGTGGCCGCTCACGCTGTAGAGATCGATGCCCGCGGTCTCGACATCCACTGGGATCTTGCCCAGCGCCTGCACGCCATCCACGTGGAGAGGCACGCCGGCCCGCGCGGCGATGCGCGCAATCTCCTCCACCGGCTGGATGGTGCCCAGCTCGTTATTGGCGTGCATGACCGAGACCAGAACCGTATCGGGCCGCAGCGCGCGGCGCACATCGTCGGGATCCACCACGCCGTCGGAACCCACGCGCAGCCGGGTGACGGCCACGCCCTCGTGTTCGAGTTGGGCGCAAGGTCCCAGCACCGCCGGATGTTCGACGGCGGTGGTGACGACGTGTCTGGATGGCCCGGCGGCCGCACGCGCCACCCCCAGCACCGCCATGTTGTCGGCCTCCGTGCCGCCGCTGGTGAAAACCACTTCGTTCGGGTTGGCGTGGATCAAAACGGCGAGCTGCCGACGGGCCGCTTCCAGCCGCTGTTTGGCGGCCTGGCCAAAATGGTGGATGCTGGAAGCGTTACCATACACTTGACCGAGACACGCCGTCAGCGTCTCCAGAACCTCGGGAGCCAGGGGAGTGGTGGCGTTGTGGTCGAAATAGAAGCGTTGCACTGAAATTCATTTTACCAATGCCCGCACCTATCCTCACGCTCACCTCGGATTTCGGCCTTTCGGACCACTACGTGGCCGTCATGAAGGGCGTGATTCTGGGCATTTGCCCACAAGCGCGGATTGTAGACATCAGCCACGGCGTCAGCCCGTTCGAGATCGCCGAGGGCGCCTACCTGATCGCGCAGGCGTACCCGTGCTTTCCCAGGAAGACGGTGCACGTGGTGGTGGTGGACCCGGGCGTGGGCACCTCGCGCCGGCCGATTCTGGTGGAAGCCGCCGGGCAGTATTTCGTGGGGCCCGATAACGGCGTTCTTTCCATGGTCTACTCGCGCGAGAAACACAAAGTCCGGCTGATTTCGAACGACCGGTACTTCCGGAAGCCGGTGAGCCGGACGTTTCACGGCCGCGATATCTTCTCGCCGGTGGCGGCGCACCTGGCGGCCGGCGTGCCGCCCTCGCGCATGGGCAAACTGATTCAGGACTACCTGCGGCCGTCGTTCGAGAAGCCGCAGCGCACCGGAAAGCGCACGTGGGCCGGCCGGATTCTGAGAATCGACCGTTTCGGCAACATCGTGACCAACTTCCACGAGAGCCAGTTCCCGGAGCTGGACCGCAGAAACTTCTCGCTGGCCATCGGACCGCGGCAGGTCGGCGTGATGGCGCACAACTACGCCGAATGCGGCCCTGGCGAGCTGTTTCTGATTGCGGGAAGTTCGGGATACCTGGAGGTTTCGGTGAGCCAGGGATCGGCCGCCAAGGCCATCGGCTGCGAAACGGGCGCGCCCGCGGAGCTGACGATCTGGTAACGAAGCTTTCAGCCGTCGGCGGAGATTCACCGGCGCCGAGATGCAAACGCTGCGTCTGAGATGCAGGATTTGCCGACCCGTACGGCTGCAGGGCGGAGCCCGGAGGACGATGCCGCGTGCGGCCGGCCAGAAGTGGCGGGTGCCTGGCCGTGCCGTTTGACTGTCGGCCTCAAAAATGCTGTATAGGGCGCGTCCCGCAAAATGCGGTGAACAGATTGGAGGCGCTCACATGCGCATTGACCTTTACACAAAGACGATCCTCACGCTCATCGTTCTGCTTCTTGCGGTGCTCACATTGAAACCAATTCTTCAACCCCAGGCCGCCATGGCGCAGGGAAACTTCGCCGGTATCCAATTCTCGTATAGCGGCGGTAACCACGCGTTCTTCAATGCCAACACTGGCGACGTTTGGGAATATGGCGACCATGGCAACTTTCGCAACCACTACAAAGTCCGTGAACTAGGTAAGGATCACGGGCGTTAAAAGGAACGGGGCCGGGAACCCCAGTGACCGGCCCGTAGTTCCGCGATCCTCCAGATTGCGGCGCTATTCCATTGATGCGGGGCGATTCCGCGGAGACATGGCCGCTCCAAAAGAGATTGGCCTTTCTCGTGCCCATCAGGACGAGGACGAAAGTTCAACTCGGCGATTGCCGAGAGCCGATGGATAATCGGCGAAAGGAGACGTAATGCGCATTCGCGTTATTTGTTTGCTGTTGTTGGCCGCAGGAATGGTATTCCTGTCGGCCCCGTCTTTCGCGCAAGTGGGCCCGCCCACAGTCGCGCCCCCCGAGCTGCCCGCCTACGAGCAGCCCATGTGCCCCGGCGACGGCTATATTTGGACGCCAGGATACTGGGCTTGGGACGGTGAGTATTACTGGGTACCGGGCACATGGGTCATGGCTCCCGAAACCGGGTACCTGTGGACTCCGGGCTTTTGGGGTTGGGGCGGCGCCGGATTTGTCTTCAATGAAGGCTACTGGGGCATGTCGGTAGGTTTCTATGGTGGGATCGACTATGGCTACGGATATTTCGGTAATGGTTATGAAGGCGGCCGCTGGGAGAACGGGCATTTCTTCTACAACACGGCGGTGAACCGCGTGGACGGCAACGCCATCCGCAACGTTTACAACACCAGAGTGAACGAGAGGGTTAACCGCGTCAGCTACAACGGCGGCGAGGGCGGAATCAACGCGCGCGCCACTTCCGAAGAAGAGGCTGCTGCTCGTGGCAGACGTAGTGGGCCTGTATCCGCTCAGACTCAACATGCGTGGTCTGCCCACAATGACCCCCAGCAACGGCTTTCTGCGAACCACGGCGCGCCGCCAGCTACTGCGACTGCCCGCCCCAACCTCGCAGTCCATCCTAAGGACCTGCCGCCGATCGAACGCCCCGCTGCTCCCAAGACGGGAAACGCGAAGCTGGACCGGAGATACCAGAAGGAGCAGAACAATACAGTCGCGAAGCAGACCCAGGATCGGCAGAAACTCCAGCAGAAGCAGGACCAGGAACATCGGCAGTTGACGAAACAGAGGGCTGCTCCAGAGAAAATGCAGCAGGTAGAACAACAACACCAGCAACAGACGCAGCAAATGCATCAAGGGCACACGCAGCAGATGCAGCAGATGCAGCAGAGACAGTCGGCTGGCGGAGGAGGATCTCGCGGCGGCGGGCGCCGGTAGAAGTGCCGGCAATTCAGACCGTGTCTACCAGCGCCACACCGGCCGCGGAGGCGGCTCGGCGGAGGTCGTCATCGAGCGTGGCAAGCGGCAAGCCCTCGCGAATTGCCAGTTCCAGGTAGGCGGCGTCGTAGGCGCTAAGCCGGTAGGTCCGCGCCAGCGGCAGAATCTGCTGAGCGAGCCAGGTGGCTGGGCGATGCTCGATGGCGATCGGCAACCGTCGCAGCCGCTCCAGGAATGTGGCCTGCGCCGCCGCGTTCATCCGGCGCCGGCGCGAGAGCGTGAGCCGTTTCCAAGGATTTGAGGATCACTATGGCGAACGGCGTGGACTCGCCTTCGAAGGCCCAACTCAGGGTCATCGAAGCGTCGAGGACGAATGGACCGGTCAATACTTGTGGCCTTCGTGGATCAGGTCCTGGATGCGCTCGCCGGGACCGAGGGTGAGATGGTAGTCTTCACGAAAAGCGAGCATACTGGCAACGGCTTGGCGGCGCCGTTCCAGCTCTTCCTCGGAAAGCGCGGCCGCTGCGCCGGTAGCCGCTTCTAGAGCCCGTTCGACGACCTCCTCGGGCGAACAGCCCACACCGCGGGCGAGCGCCGCTTCCAGCAGTTGCTGCCCGTGGGGTGTGAGTTGGACCGTCATCGCTTTCAGTATAACCTGGGCGAGGGCGCCGCCGGACTTCGCGAGCGTTTCGGGATTGGGGGGCGGGAGGTGAGTCAACCCCCACGCCGGCGACAAGATCGCCGGCGCTACGGTACCATCGGAGTTTGAATCCCACTCCACAGGTCGTGGTCCTGGACGCGGGCGGGCAATACTGTCATCTGATCGCGCGAAAAGTCCGCGATCTCGGCGTCTACGCCGAAGTCCGGCCCAGTGAGACCCCGGCTCCGGCCATCGCCTTTGCCAAGGGCATCATCATCTCCGGCGGGCCTTCGAGTGTGTACGACCCCGGCAGCCCCACCGTGGACGCCGCTATCTTCGCCCACGGCCAGGCCGTGTTGGGAATCTGCTATGGGCAGCAGCTCATGGCGCACCTGCTCGGCGGCCAGGTTCGCAAGGGCGAGAAAGGCGAGTATGGCCTGGCCACGCTGGAGCTCGACGAAACCAGCGACCCGTTGTTCGCCGGGCTCGGGGGCCGGCAGCAAATCTGGATGAGCCACCGCGATGTGGTAGGCGTTCTCCCCGAGGGCTTTTCAACGGCCGGCCGTACCGAGACGTGCGCCATTGCGGCCATTGCGGCCCCCCAACGAAAACTCTACGGCCTGCAGTTTCACCCCGAGGTGGTCCATACCGCCCGCGGCCAGGAATACCTCGCCAACTTTCTCTTCCGCGTCTGCGACTGCCGGAAAGACTGGAATCCCCGCCACCGGGTGCCCATGCTGGAGCGGGAGATCCGCGAGTGCGTGGGCGATCGCAACGTGTTCTTCTTCGTCAGCGGCGGAGTGGATTCCAGCGTGGCGTTCACGCTGGCGACGCGCGCGCTGGGCCACGGCCGCGTGCGCGGCGTGTACGTCGATACCGGCCTGATGCGCGAGGGAGAAACCGAATTCGTCGGGCGCATGGCGGGCCTCGCGGTGGAACACGCCGCAGAGCAGTTCCTGGGCGCGCTGGCCGGCGTCACCGATCCCGAGGAGAAGCGCCACATCATCGGCGAAGAATTCGTGCGCGTGCAGGAACGCGTCATCCAGTCGCGCAGCCTGATGGACGAGCACTGGATCCTCGGTCAGGGCACCATCTACCCCGACACCATCGAATCCGGCGGCGCCGAGAAGGCCGCCGTCATCAAGACGCATCACAATCGCGTGGCCGGCATTCAAGCGCTCATCCAGTCCGGCCGCATCGTGGAACCGCTGAAATTCTTTTACAAGGACGAGGTGCGCGAGATCGGGCGCGAACTGGGCCTCGCCGCCGAACTGTTGGACCGCCATCCGTTCCCCGGCCCCGGCCTGGCCATCCGCTGTCTCTGCTCGGAATCGGACGCGCCCGTGCGGGCCACGCCGGATGGCATCGTCATCCCCGTGCATTCGGTCGGCGTGCAGGGCGATTCCCGAAGCTACGCCCCGGTGCTGGCCATCGATACGCTGGACCACGCCCGCACCACGGCCCTGATCAACCGCGTCTCCGGCGTCAACCGCGTGGTCGCCAGCGTGGAAACGCTCGTTCCGATCGCGGAAATGCGGGTCCGCGCCTGCTCGCTGAGCCCGGAGCGCATCGCCCGCCTGCGGCGCGCCGACGCCATCGTGCGCCGGCTCTCCCACGAGAGCGATTACGACCGCCGCATCTGGCAGTTCCCTGTAATCCTGATCCCGCTAGGGACGGAGGAAGCCCCCGATTCCATCGTCCTGCGCCCGGTGGACTCGGTGGACGGGATGACCGCCCAATCCGTCGCCATGGAAGAGGATCTGCTGCGGAAAATGTGCGCGGAGGTCTTGGCGGTGGATGGCATCGCCGGCGTTTTCTACGACCTCACCCACAAGCCGCCCGGCACTATCGAATGGGAGTAGGCGGCGGGAGCTTCACATCCAGGCCCGACTCTTTGTTCAGCCGTTCGGTCAAGTCGCGGTCGATGAGCGAAAGCGACACTTGGTTGTGAGTGTTCGCCGACGTGAAGTAATGCAGGGTGTCGCCATCCACCCAGTACGCCACCGCCGAATAAATGGTATGGTCCTTGAACGCGATCAGGTAATGGGAAGGCTCGGCGGTTGAATCCGGCTCCTCCATCGGCTGGAGATCGTCGTCGGCGGCGGTAGGGGTAGTGGGGTCCTGCGCCTCGTCGGGGCCGAAGTACTGCATGACCGACTGAACGGGCTGCGAAGCATCATTCACCGTGATATCGGGCTGCTGTTGCGGCGCCGGTTCGGCCGGGTAGGTGTTGTCCACGTACCCGCCCACATACACCGGATATCCATACACAATCACGGTTCCGGTGCGGCCTGCGCCAGAAACGGAGGGTTGCCTTCGGAAGTTCTGCTGCGCCACCGTGCCGCCCGGCCGCGTGACGCCCGCCGGGAAAACCCCTTTGCTGAAAGTCCCTTGCGGGAAGGGATGAGGATTGCTGAAACCGCCGCGATGCTGCGCGAAAAGCCCGGTGGCCAGAAGCAGCGAGAAACCGAAACCGACGAGAGTTCTCATGGGAAACTCTCCCCCTGCCTGCATTATATCGCGCGGCGGTTGGCCGTCAGTCTTTCTTTGCGGGCGCCGCGGCGGCGGGCTTGGCCGCGGCGGCGGGCTTGGCGGCGGCTGGCGGCTTGGCCGCGGGAACGGCGGCCGCACCCGGATACGCCTGATCGTACAGCTTCACGATGTCGTTGGTGATGTCCACCGCGGAGGCGGCCCACAGCACCGGCGTCTGCGGATTGCTCACGTCCAGAACCACGGCGAAGCCGTTTTGCGTGGCGTATTTCTCGAGCACCGCCATCATCTTGCCGCCCAGCTCTTGCATGAGCTTGCCCTGCGCCTCGTCCGTATCGCTCTGGAAGTCCTGGGCGTCGCGGTTCAGCCTCGTGTTGGCGGCGTCGATGTCGCGCGTTAACTTGGTCTTGGCTTCGTCACTCATGGTGGCGCTGCCCTTGCGAAACTGGTCCTGAAGCGCGTCACGCTCAGTCCGCTTCTTCTCCAGGTCCTGCTGCCTGGGATTGAACTGGGCCTGGAGATCGGCGGCGGCCTTCTGACCGTCCTTCGTGCTCAGGATGGCATTCTGAACGTGGATGATCGCGATCTTGGTGGGAACCTGGCCCTGGGCCTGCGCCAGCGCGGCCGCTCCCAAGACCAATGCGGTGAAAACAACCAGATTATTCTTCAAGCTCGAAACTCCTAAGTTTATCAATACTAACATATTGGCGCGCGGCCGCTTCAGAACGTCCTGCCGATCGTGAAGCGGAACATGGTCCGCTTCTCAAAGAATGGATACGCCTGGCCGTAGGTCGCGATTGAGTTGAGAAACGTGGCGTTGTTGGGAAACGACGACCGGTCCGCCACGATGGGCGGCTGCAAGTACTCCCGCACGGTCGAAGGATTGTAAGCGAAGTACAGGCGAAATGGCGCGTTGACCACCGGCAGCATCACCTGAAGCTCCAACCCGGTGGAGGCGCGCGCCTTCTGCGTGCCCGGCGCGATGTACACCTTCCCGGTGTAGCCCGCCTGCGGAAACTGGGTGTTCAAGTCGGACACGTGCGAGGGATCGAGGGTGAGCTGGCCGCTGCGCAGAATCTTATCGACGCCCGCATCGAAAAACGGCGCCAGCGTCACCGGCCCGATAATCGGAATCCGGTATTCGAAGTTCGCCAGCAGTTGCGTGTCGCCGCCCGGCGTGATGAGCTGATAGGTGGGAACCGTCATGGTGACGTTGGTCGAGGTGAGCACGCCGTTGTCGACCACCTTCTGCGTGCGCGGCGACCCGTCGTTGTTCAGCACGTTGACGCTACCCGACGACGGTATGAATGCGATCGGGGTGATGCCCCAGATTTCGAATCCGCGGATGTCCTGTTCGCCTCCCATGAACGTGCGCGAGAACGGAGGCACATATTTCCCGCCGTACCCGGTGACGCTCGAGGCCATCACGTGGAACGCCAGGATGTTGCTCCGGTGCCATGGGGCCGTGTGGAAGTACTTGGCATCTATCGTCGGCCGGAGGGTATTCACGTTCCCGCCCAGAACGCTGCCGGCGTAGTCGAAGGAGATGAACAGGCTCCTGCCGCCCGTGGGCGTGATGGGATGGTTCACGGTGTTGTAGGAATACGACGGCGTGATGTGGCTGGTTCTGATCCCGGTCAGCGAATTCGGGCCGGCCACGCCGCTGAAATTGATGTACTCGAAGTAATCGCCGGCGGCCGTGGTCAGCGTTTTTACGTTGGAGATGTCGAAGCCGTAGGTGATCCCGATCTGCGCGAAACTCCGCCGCAAATGGGTGCTCGCGGAGACCGTAAACCCGTGACTGTTCTGGATGTAGTTCAGCAGGTTCTGCGAGCCCAGTTGGTTATACAGCGGAATCAGGTTCTGCCCCGCCAGAATCGAGGCCTCGCGGCCCTGGTTGAAATCGAACCGGGTGAGGTAGACCATGAAGCCGAGTTGAATCGGCCGGTCCATGAAATACGGCTCGGTGAACCCCAGTCTCACGGAGCGCATACGGGTGCCGAGCTGCGACTCGAGGGACAGCGTTTCGCCCAGCCCGAGGAAGTTGTTGGTGGAGTAATTGAACCCCATGAAGCTGCCCGCGATGCCGGAAACGCCGCCGTTCAACCCGATGGAGTTCTTGCCGCGCTCCTTCACCTTGAGCGTGATGTCCACCGTATTCGACTGCGGATTGCGCTTGATGTCGGCGGCGTCTTCCTTCTTCAGCATTTCGAAATAGCCGAGCTGGTTGAGCCGCAGAATGCTGTAATCCCATAGCTCGGAGTTGAAGATGTCGCCTTCATCGAGCAGGATCTCGCGGCGGATCACTTTATCGCGCGTGGTGGTGTTGCCCGAGAAATCGATGCGCCGGATGAAAAACTGCTTGCCTTCGTCCGCCGTCAGCGTGAGATCGATCTGGTCGCTGTCCGGAATGACGTCGAAAGAAGGCTCGGGAACGAAATCGATGTAGCCGAACTTGCCGTAAAACTTGCGCATGTTCTCGATGCCCTTGCGCAGCTTTTCGGTGGAAAAGACATCTCCGGTGGTCATGCCGAACAGCGGCTTCATGAGCACTTCGGGCGTGCGGAACAGTTTCACTCCCACGAAGGTCATATTGTGCAAGTGGTACAGCCGTCCCTCTTCCACGGGGATGGTGATGTCCGCGTAGATGCCCGCGCTGGCGGTCTTGAAGAGCGGGAGCCGCCAGCCCCGCCCGCCTCTGGGGATGATCTTCACGGTATCTTCCAGCGTCTTGGCGGTGAAGTAACCGTGGTCCCGATACGCCTGCACGATGCGCTCGTTGTCCTCGTCGAGCTTGTCCTGGTCGAACGTCTTGGCGAAGATGTTTTCGAACAGAATCGAGTGGGGGATGCCGTAGGGTTTCAGGTTCTTCATGGCGTCGATCACCCACCTTTGGCCGTACGCCTCGTTCCCCGTAATCTTGATTTCGCCCACCTTCACCTTGGGCCCTTCGTTCACGTTGAACGTGACTTTCAGAGAGGAAGGCGGAAGCTGTTCGATCTGCGGTTCCACGGTGGCGTACTGGCGCCCGCGCTCGGCCAGAAATTCTTTGAGCACGATGGCCGCGCGCTGGATCTTGTTGGGGTCGTACTGCGATTCCACCGAGAGGCCGACCTTGCGCTCCTTGAAGCGATCCAGAATCTCCGAAACCGTGACCGAGTGGATTCCTTCGTAATTAATGGAGCGGATGACGCGCCGCTCGGTCACCACGAAGCGCACAATCAGGCCAATGCGGCCCGGCTCGGTTTCCAGCCGGATATCGTCGAAACGCCCGGTATTCCAAAGCGCCATGAAGTCGCGCCGTATGGCATCCTCGCTGAAAATATCGCCGGCCTTGCTGTTGATGAGCGCCTTCAAGGTGTCCTGGGGGACGCGTCGCGCGCCCCGGAACTCGATGGCTTCGATGGGCTCTCCAGCACGCGGCTTGGCGGCCTCCACCGGCTTGGGCGCTTCCATTTGCGGCTGCGCGGGCCGCTGCTGCTGGGCCGGTTGCTGCTGCGGCGGCGGCGCGCCCTCCGGACTGGCCGGCACATTCTCAAACGGATTCTTCGGTGGTTGCGCCGGAGCGCCCGGAGGTGGTTGCGCCGGTTTTTGCTGGGGAGCCGGCGATGGCTGCGGCGGCTGCGATTGCGCGCCCAGCGGATGAATCCAGAAAGCGCAGAGACAGGCCGACGCTACCATCAGGCGAACGCGCCCGGAACACTTCATGCCAGCATACCTTTCCACTCTGCGTCGTTACGGAGACGTTGATGCACGGGAACCAGTTTCACTCGATACAGCCGATGCTCGAAGACGGTAAGCCATTATTCTAGCGGATCTTCGGGGCAGGCAACAACGAGTGTAGCAGGCTACAGGTGTGAACCGCAGGCACGGTGCTTCACATCGCGGCAGCGCCGGGTCCAGGGAACACCCCCTTGCCGTGCGCTTCAGCTTGGCCGGGCCGGCGGCCGATAGCTGAACGCTGGCCATCAGTTCCGCGGGCCGACGCTCTCGGTGCGTCCCGCCAGCGGCTGCACCACGCCTGCCCCGCACACCGCCACGCCGGTCCTGGTGAGAGCGTTCAAAAAGTTGAGCAGCAGGTTGTAGAAAACCTGCTCGGTGAGCGACTGTTGGCCGGGAAGACGGAAGCTGGCCGGGAGCTCTTTGGAGATCGCCAGCCGCACGGAATCGAGGTGCGGCTTGCCGTTGCGGTCGCGTTTGTTGGCCAGGGTCATAGGCGTCTGCATGACGGACCCGGTGCGGCCATCCACGTAGAACTGGCAGCGCGAGAACCAACCCAGGTTGGCCGGATCCGCGGCGTCGAACAGCAACAGCGGCGCTTGCCTTCCGGGCGCGCTCAGATCGAGTTGGATGCTTCGCCGGCTATCCTTGGCCCGGGTCTCGAACCCCGCCTGCCGCGCGATGCTGGCGACCATCACCGGCTGGAGTTCGAGGTAGATCAGTTTATGTTGGCCGGCCTGGAGCACTTGCATGACGAAGGGTCATTGTACCGCAGGCCCGCCGTCGCCGCCGGTATGGTAGTGGTATGGTAATAGTATGGCAACCGGCAAAGTCACTTTTACGCTGGACGAAGCCACCGTCCACATGATCGCGGACGCCGCCGAGCGGCTCGCAAAACCCAAGAGCCAGGTGGTCCGGGAGGCGGTCTCGGAGTATCACGATCGCATTGGGCGCATGAGCGGGCGCGAACGGCTGGAGAAACTCCGCCTGCTCGATACACTGCTTCCGCTGATCCCGTCGCGGGGCCGCGGCGCCGCGCAACGGGAATTGAAGGCCATCCGCGAAGCGCGCCGCTCGGGCGGGCGCCGGTCGCTGGCCAGGAATCCGGCGTGATCGTTCTGGACACTTCGGTTCTGGTCGACAGCTTGACGGGCGAAAAGCGTTCCTCGCCCGCGCTGCGGCGCGTGTTCGAACGGGGCGAGGTAATTGTGCTCCCGGCGTTGGTCTACTACTTATGGTGGCGAGGTCCGCGTTTGCCGCAGGAACTTGCCTTGGCGGAGCGCCTGTTTCCGAGGGAATCGGCCATCGTCTTCGGACTTGCCGAGGCCGCACTGAGCGCCAAGCTCTATCGTTCGGTGCGCCACCCGCGCGGCCGCGAGATCGACCTGGCGATTGCCGCCTGCGCCATCGTGAGGGAGGCGGAGCTATGGACGTTGAACCCGGCCGACTTCGAGGATATCCCCGGGCTTCGGCTATACGGCGCGGGGTAAGACCCTCCGGGGCGCGTCCCTGACAGATGTCACCGCTCCAGCGTGTCGTAGAGCGGTTGAGCCGGCTTCGCCGTCGCGCCTTCCTGGGCCACCGAAATGGCCAGGATGCGGATCTTGTCATTGTCCGGCAAGGTCAGGGTGGTGGCGCCGGCCGGCACATCCAGCGGGTACGCAAACAAATACGAATAGGCGTAGGGTTCGTTGGCGCCGCCGGCCGTGTGGCAGTGCGAGGCGAACCAGGCGACCTCGGCGCGCTTGATGAAGCCCGGCTTCAGCCCCACCATTTCGGCGTACGGGTCGGTGCGTGTCCGCCCCGGTTGCGCTGGGATGGGCACTTCCTTGCTTTTCCAGATGCGGTCGTCCCATTGGCCGATGAATCCGCCCCAGTCTTGGATGGTGACATCGACGGTTTGGCCGAAACCCGACCGCCGATAGGTTCTGCCGGTGACACCGCCCGAGTCTTGGATAGTGACATTCTCGGCCGTCCCGCCAACGACGAATGCGGCTTTCTGGTCGCCATCCGCGGAGGCCGCCAGCACGTACACCCGGTTGAACTTTCCGGCTGGAAGAGAGATCGTCTGGCCTTTGGCCACCACGGCGTTGGGAGTCCCGGTCTTGGCGGGAGCCAGATCGAATTTGACGCCGTCGAAGGCGAGCTCGGCGGGCAGCATTTCGGCTGGAAGGGCGCGGCCATCGGAAGAGAAACCGCCCACCGACCTGGTTCCATCGTTGCTGGCGGCGGCCAGGTCGTAGGCGAGCTTCACCGGCTGCGAATGGACCGCGGCGACCTTGGCGGGTGCGGCGCCGAGCTTCACCGCAAACGTGCGCGGCTGGAACGCGGTGAACGAAGTCACCAGCTTGCCATTCGTCACCGTGGCCGCGCCAACTGCCTCCTCCGCGCCGTTGACTTCGCGCGCGGCGGCAATCGGAGCGGCAAACGCGATCTGCACATTGGGAGCCGGCTTGCCATCGAGCTCCACCAGGCGGACGATCGTTTCATCGCTCTGCTCGGCCTTCTTGAGGGCCAGAACCCGCACCCGGCTGTGGCTGACACTGAGCAATGAGAAAGTCTTGCCGAGCGCGCCCGCGTGTTTCGAGGCTTCGAAGGCAATGAGAGGCTGGTTGAGACGGTAGGCCTGCCAATCGGTCTGGCCCTTGCGCCAATCGCCCACGTGTCCGGCCAGGCCGTACACGAACTCGTGATGGCCCAAATCCTGCGTGCTCTGGTCGTCATATTGCCCGCGGGTGCCGGGTGTGCGGATCAGGGTGAGGCGAAGCGTGTTGTCATCGGGCTTGTCGGAGCCGTTCTTGCAATCCGTGAGCACCGTCGCGCCGTAAGCGCCGCTGCGATCGGTGAGATCGACCCACTGATGAGACGGCACCTCGAACTTCTTGGGGTTATCGGTGCCCCGCTCAATCGTGCCGATGTCCCAGTTATAAGTTGCCACGGGGTTGGTCGCGGTCAGCGGGAAGACGGCCTTGAGGTGGGACCCTTTGGTGTTCCAGTCGATCACGTTGCCAATTTCCACGCGATTCGCGGCATCGCCCGCCGAGAGCCGGATGGTCTGGACAAATTTGGAGCCTTCGGTCTCGCGTGAAACCTCGACGGCCACACGCGCCGGACCGTTTTCGACGATCCGGATCTGCGCCGGCCCGCCCACGTAAGCCCGCGGCGCTCGCGACTGGTCTTCCCAATCCATGTTCCAGGCGGGCCATTGCACGGGTTTGTCGGTCTTGATTTCCAGGCGCGCCGGAGTCAAGAGGAGATCCTTCTTGACGGTCTTATCGAAGATGCTGGCGATATCACCGTTCGGGTCGATGGTGACGCGATAGCGCTCGTTTTCGAGCGACGACTCGCTCACTTGGAGCGTGGAGCCGGCGGCCGGAGTCTCGGCGGGCTCGACGTCGTACACCGCGTAGCCCACCGAGGGTACTTTGGCCACGAACAGGACTTTGCCGTTGGACAACTGCGCGGGCACTTGCTTGCCGTCCGGCGAGATGACGCGCACGGCCTTGGGTGTTCCGCCAGGGAAGGCGACGCCGGCTTCCACCACGTCCTCGCGCGCGACGTTCAAAGGATTGTAGACCACAATGGCCGCGCCCTTGGCTTGGGTGTCCATGCCGGAAGCGACCGCTTCGGTGGCGCTGGCCATCACGCCCGCGAACTGGTTCATGGCCAGCACGTCGTCGTTCCAGGAAAACTCGAACGCTTTGGGCGTAGCGGTGCCGGGTGTGATGTCGTGGAATTGCCCGCCCATTACCAGCGTCCAGGCGTTGTTCAGGCGATCCAGGGGATACGGCCGGCCGCCCAGCAGCTCGGCGGCGACGGAAGCTTTCTCGGCGGCATCGGCCAGCAACTCGTTCTTGCGGTTCCACCGCTTCTGGTAGGCCTCCGAGGTAAGGGACCCGGCCGAGTGGTTGGTCAGCTCCATCTCGCCCTTATAGCGCGGCAGCCTGGCCGTCTGGCTGGGCTTGATATCGAGGAACATCTGGTCCGCGGTGGCGGAGACGACGTGCAGCGGGGCACTCTCGGCTACGGTTGCCTCCAACAATTTGACGGAAGCTTCGTCGGGTGCGCCGCCGACGTCGCCGGTGCCGTAGTAGTGATAATCCGTGAACAGGCCGCTCACCTTGCCATCCAACTGGATTCTGGCGGGCCAATCGACGCGCCGCGGGCCGGGATCGCCGGGGCTCACGCTGAGGTCCGTGGTGATGGAGGCGCTGTAATCGCCGGGGTTGAGGGCCGCGATCACGCTCTTGCCATCGGGCCCCGCCCATATGCCGACGTTGAACGGGGTGCCGAGCGGCGTCTTCTCCGGCGAATTCGGGCCGCCGGCCGGGGCCGAAGATCCCCACGCCAGTTTCTGCGTCGAGAAGCCCTGGATGCCCGCGTGAGCCAGAATGCTGGGCAACGAGGCCGGGAAGCCGAAGCAATCCGGCAGCATGTATTCGGCGCTGGTCTTGCCGAACTCGCGGCGGAAATACTGCTTGCCGTACAGCACCTGGCGGATAATCGACTCGGCGGAGGGCGAATTCACGTCGTTTTCCTCCATCGACGATCCCGCCGGAAACCAGCGGCCGGCAGCCACGTATTTCTGGACCTGGGCGTAGTCGGCCGGAAAGTACTCCTTCATCATGCGGTAGCGGTTGGCGCCGCTGAAATTGAAAATATAATGCGGGTACTTCTCAAACAGCGCAAAGTTGTCCCGCATGGTGTTCAAAATGTACTGGCTGATGGTGGTCGGGTATTCCCATCGCCACTGTGTATCCAGGTGGGCATAGCCGACCACGTACAGCGTCGGTTGCTTGGTCAAATCGGGGCCGGCCGGCTTGGCCGCCTGACCCCAGGCTGTGCCGAGCGCCACCAGGCACGTCAATAATATTCGTTGCATGAGCACCTCGCCACTCCAGAGACTAACTCGCGGCGAGGGCGGAGACAAGGGAGTGGCAGAGACCGGCGCGATGTGGCCGGACGAGGGGATGATGGCTGGCGGAGAGGGGGAGATTCGAACTCCCGGTACCCGTAAAGGTACTCCCGCTTTCGAGGCGGGCGCGATCGACCACTCTGCCACCTCTCCGCGCTGAGAATTCCAGTTTAGCATGTCAGTGATTTTGCGCGTCGAAGCGTCCAGCGGGAGCAGTCTGGGTCTTGGACGCGACAAGGCCGATAAGACTAATGCTATTTGAATAGGGCGAAGAAAAGGCGTACACTCCATACAAGGAAGGAAAAATCGTCGGTATGACCTCCTACGAGAGTTTCAAGAATCGATTCCTCTCGAGTCTGGCCAAGCACTCGCCTGGTCAAGAAATTCAATGCAGATCGACCTCACTTTCCCAGCAGTATGGAATTGCCGAGTTGGACGTCCGTGAGTGCTTATCGGCATGGGCAGAGGAGGGCCTCATCCGTCTTCAAGCCTTCGATGGTGAGGGCTTTCGCGATCAGGATGGGCAAACCCACACCCGTACATTGTTTCTCAACCCAACGGGCGGTTATTATTCCGTAAGTCTCCGCACGCCGGGCAGGGAGTTCGTCGAACTCCTAAGCAAAACCAAGATTGGATTCATTACGTCCGGCGGTTGAGTTATCCCCACTCAATCCACTTGTCGGCGGCGCGCCCGATCACGCCGCCCGATGCGGCCTGATCCGGTCGGCGATCTCCGGGCCGCGCACGTCCTGGGCCGTTTCGAGATCGTAATTCGCCTGAAGGTTCATCCAAAACTGGGGCGTGGTTCCGAAGTAGCGAGCCAAGCGGAGTGCGGTGTCTGCCGTGATGGCCCGCTTGCCGCGAGCGATGTCATTGATCCGGGTCACCGGTACCAGCAACTCCATCGCGAGCCGATTGGCTGTCAGACCAAGCGGTTTCAGGAAGTCCTCCCGCAAGGTTTCACCCGGGTGGATCGGAGGCATGATCTTGGTCTTCCTGGCCATAATTCGCGTCCCTCAATGGTAGTCCACTATCTCAACTCCAAGGGCATCGGGTTCAACCCAGCGGAAGCAGATCCGCCACTGGTCATTAACCCGAATGCTGCACTGCCCCGCCCGATCACCGGCGAGGGTCTCCAGCCGATTTCCCGGAATCGCACTTAGATCGGAAATGGCCGCCGCCGCATGAATCTGATCGAGCTTCCGCTTCGCCACCGCAGCAATACCCTGGAACTTCCGGCTGAACTCGCGCCGGAAAACCTTTTCGGTCTCCTTGTCCCGGAACGACCGGATCACAACTCAAGGGTACTACCGCACTGCGTTTAACGCAATACGGTAGAGGCGAAATTCGAGCCTGGCCCCGCTTTGCAGCTTATTCGGGCGACTTCAGGCTATACGTCCGATTGAGAAACGTCTTGGGCACCGGAACGATGCAGATGTTCAAACCCCGGTTGTCCTTCGAGATCAGGGCGGACTGAATCTCGATCTTGGTGCCGTCCGCATTGAAGGTGGGGTGAATGTGATCCGCGCCGGCTTTCTGCGGACCGGCCAGCAGATTCATCTCGCCGTTGTGCCGATCGTAGAGCCAGACCTCGAACTGAAAATCGTCGGAGCAGGCCCAGCGGCCGTCGACCGATCCGGCAACGTGCCAGTCCGAGCGGCCCTTCGACCACGCGGGAATCTGCCCCACAATCCGCATCTCCCGTGTCCGCAAATTCACGATGGCCACTCCGGTGGGATGTTCAAACGTTCCGGCGATGCCCCAGTCGGAGGTGGGCGTCGCACTGGCGATGGAGCGGTGGCCGAGGATGGCGATGACCGCTTCATCCCTGTTGATGACGGCCTCGTGGGTGATCCATTCGTACGGCGCCTCGGGATACAGCGGCCGCAGGCCGGTGCCGTCGGAATTGACAATCCACGTCCGCTGCGGCGCCTTGCCGCCGGTTTCCCAGCAGAACACGATCTCGCCTGGCTTCCATGGATTGGACTGCACGTGCCCAATGCCGAAGCCGACATTGACGATGGACTTGATTTCCCCGGTCGTGAGGTTCATGCTGCGCAGACCGCTGGTGGTCTGACGGAAACGCGGACCAAATCCCGGCAGGAGTGTCTGCCCCGGGGAGAGTTGCGCGGTTTCCGGCCCGCCGACCCTGAAATACATGAAGTCGTCATTGGCATCGAGGCCCATGTTGCCATCGGGTTGAAGCGTGGCTGGGATGGTTCCGCAGACGCGCGTGTAATTCGCCGCCGGTTTCACGGTCTTGGCAGCCACGTCGGCGAAAAGTTTGGCTAGGTCGATCTCGAGAATCTGCCGTGGTCCGCTCGGGCCTCTGCCGCCCGGACCCCGGCCTTCCGCCGGCGCGGCACCCGGTGCGCCCTCGGCCGGCGGCCCGCCCGCGCGTCCCGCTCCACGGCCTCGACCTTCCGCCGGCGCCGCTCCAGGCGCCCCCTCTGGGCCCCGGCCTCTTCCACCACCGCCGCCGCCCGACATGATGAACAGCTTCATCGCGATGTTGGAGACGCACAGCATACCCATGAAACCGTTCTCGGTTACCTGCACGATCTGCCCGGTCTCTTCATTCACCGCAAACGCCTGCGGCCCGGTCTCGCGCACTCCCCGGAAGATGAGCCACTTGCCATCGACGGTCCACTGCCGATGCGTCTGATAGATCTTGGATTGGCTGTAGCCGCCATCCGTGCTGGTCAGAAATGTGAGCGGAAG
>Ga0181524_10002734_pt1 | contig 17812 bp, 20 predicted proteins | sample PEATcosm2014_Bin_34_FD_119761 | JGI IMG/M metagenome (GOLD analysis project Ga0181524, IMG submission 119761) | Peatland microbial communities from MTU Mesocosm Facility, Houghton, MI, USA - PEATcosm2014_Bin05_60_metaG | ecosystem: Environmental > Terrestrial > Soil > Wetlands > Peat | place...
CGGCGCCGCGCGCTTCGATTTCGCGCTCCTTGAGCGCCGCCATCATGAGGCGAAGCGCGCCGACCCGGACCTTGTCGCCCGACTTCATCGCCGCCTTCATTTGCGCCGTCACCGTGTCGCGCATTGCAATCGATTCGGCCATGGGTCCTCTTTAAGGGGGTTGGCCGCGGTCCCGTTCGGCTTGACGCGCGGCGCCGCGGGCGCTTAAGCACAGGCTCATGTCAGGCGCAACCACTCTTAGTCAAACGGCAAGGCCGGTTCAAGGCGAGGCCCGCCAGGGATGGAGCGCGCGGCGCCCGACTGCGCTGCTGATTCTCGCCAACGGCCAGACCATCGAAGGCTTCGGCGTCGGCGCGACCGGCTCGGCGGTCGGCGAAGTGTGCTTCAACACGGCGATGACCGGCTACGAGGAAATCCTCACCGATCCCTCCTACGCCGGGCAGATCATCACCTTCACCTTTCCGCACATCGGCGTCGTCGGGACCAACGAGGAGGATATCGAGACCGTCAACCTGGCGGCCTCGGCCGGCGCGCGCGGCGCGATCTTTCGCGCCGAGATCGGCGAGGCCTCGAGCTACCGCGCCACGCGCCGCCTCGACGACTGGCTCAAAGCGCGCGGGATCATCGGCCTTACCGGCGTCGACACCCGCGCCCTGACCGCGATGATCCGTCAGTCCGGCATGCCCAACGCCGTCATCGCGCACAGCCCCGACGGCCAATTCGATCGCGCCGCTCTCGCCGCCGAGGCGGCGGCCTGGCCGGGGATCGACGGCATGGACCTCGTGCCCACGGTCACCGCGACGCAGCGCTACGACTGGGATCAGACGAGCTGGACGTTCGATCACGGCTATGGCACGCGCCAGCGCGCCGATTATCGCGTCGTCGCCATCGACTACGGCATCAAGCGCAACATTTTGCGGCTGCTCAGCGATTGCGGCTGCGCGGTGACGGTCGTGCCCGCGACGGCTTCGGCCGAGGACATTCTCGCGCTGAAGCCAGACGGCGTCTTCCTGTCGAACGGGCCGGGCGATCCGGCCGAAACCGGCAAATACGCGGTGCCGACGATCCGGGCGCTGCTCGAGACGCGCATCCCGCTGTTCGGCATTTGCCTCGGCCACCAGATGCTGGGATTGGCGGTCGGCGCGCGCACCATCAAGATGCCGCAGGGCCACCACGGCGCCAATCACCCGGTCAAGGATTTCACCACCGACAAGGTCGAGATCGTTTCGATGAACCACGGTTTCGCGGTCGACGCCGCGACCCTGCCCGACAATGTGCGGCAGACCCACGTCTCGCTGTTCGACGGCTCGAACTGCGGCATCGCGCTGAGCGATCGGCCGGCCTTCTCCGTGCAGTATCACCCCGAGGCTTCGCCGGGGCCGCGCGACAGCCATTATCTCTTCCGCCGCTTCGTCGAGGCGATGGCGGCGGCGAAAGCGGCCTCCCCTTCACCGCGATAGCTCGTCCGCCAGTCCGCGCATGAATGCGACGCAGGCCGAAAGTTGCGAGGCGGCGAGGAATTCATCGGGCTTGTGCGCCTGATCGATCGAGCCGGGGCCGCAGACGACGGTCGGCAGTCCGGCGCGCTGGAAATGCCCGGCTTCGGTGGCGAAGGACACGGCGATGGTGTGATTGGACCGGGTGAGGCGGAGAGCCAGCGTCGCCGCGTCGTCGGCGCCTTTCGCGCCGAGTCCGGGAACGTCGACTTCCATCGTCGTAACGATGCTCGGCCCGCTGACGAAGCGGGTCAGGCGCGGCAGCGCGACTTGGTCGACAAAGGCCTGCACCAGCCCCGCCGCGGTCGCGGTGGCGACGCCCGGCAGGCCGCGGAACTCCCAGTGGAACTCGCATTCGCGCGCCAGGATGTTGCGCGCGGTTCCGCCATGGATCATGCCGACGTGCAAGGTCGAATAAGGCGGATCGAATCGCGGATCGAGCTTGTCGGGCGCCTCGAAGGCGCGCGCCAGGCGGCCGATTTCGCTGACGATGTCGCAGGCGATCGCCACCGCGTTGGCCCCGAGCGCGGGCTTGGCCGAATGGGCCTCGAAGCCGGTGACCCGCGTGCGGAACGTCGCCACGCCCTTGTGCGCGTCGGCGACCGTCATCATCGTCGGCTCGCCGACGATCGCCAGCGCAGGACGCGGCGTCTCCCGCCCGAACCGCGCGATGCAATCGAGCGAACCGAGGCAGGTCGTTTCCTCGTCGTAACTGAGTAGAATGTGGATCGGGCGTTTGAGCCCGGCCGCCTGAAAGACCGGGACCATCGCCAGCACGACGGCGTCGAAGCCCTTCATGTCGCAAGCGCCGCGGCCATAGAGGCGCCCGTCGATTTCGCGCAGTTGAAAAGGATCGCCGCTCCAGATCTGCCCCTCGACCGGCACGACGTCGGTGTGGCCGGAGAGGACGACGCCGCCTGGGACCGTCGGCCCGATCGTCGCCAGCAGCGCCGCCTTGTCGCCGGCGGCGTTGGGCGCGCGGGTCGTCGGCACGCCGAGATCGCGAAAATAGCCCTCGAGGTAATCGACGAGCGCCAGATTCGATCGGTCGCTCACGCTGTCGAACGCGACCAAGCGTTGCAGAATCGCCCTGGCGCGAGTTTCGATTTCGGCGCTCATGACCCAAGGGCTCCCGTCGCGTTCGTTCGCGGCTCGATCATAGAGGCCCGGTTCGACGAGTCGAGCGGTCGATCGCGCGCAAGGAATCTCGCCGCGCCGCTGTCGATCGAGGGGTCGTCCGAAACGGCACGTTGGGGATGACGCGCATGAACATCGGTTCGAAACTCGCCTGGACGCTCGCTGCGTCGCTCTTTTTCGCCTGTGCGCCGACAGCGTCGACTTTTCCGGCAAATGGAGCGTGAGCGGTCACATGATCAGCGGCAATCTGGCCACGCTCGTCAGACCCGTCTGCGATTTCCAGCAAAACGGCGATCAACTGACCGGCGCGCGCACCGGGCCCAACGACGCGGGCAACGCGGTCGGCCTCGCGGTCGGCGGCAGCGAGACCTGGCAATGGCGTATGGTCCCGACCAACAACATCGGTCTGGCCGGCATTTCGTCGTTCAACGGGCAACTCGGTCCGGACCATGTCGTCAGGGGATGGTGGACGTTCACGGGCCGGCCCGGGGGTCAGCGGACAGTTCACCGCGCAAAGGCCATGACGTCGCGCGGGCGCCGTCGCGCCGTCGCTCGTCGCCGCTTCACCCGACGGCGACGCGGTTCCTGCCCTCGGACTTGGCTCGGTAGAGCGCTTCGTCGGCGCGCTTGACCAATTCGGCGGCGCCTTCGTCGGCGCGCAACTGCGCTACGCCGAACGAGGCGGTGACCACGCCCAGCGGCGCGCCGCTCGAACCGACCACCCATTTCTTCGCCTCGAGCTGCTTTCGGATCTGATCGCCGATCGCAGCGGCGTCGGCGGTCGGCGTCTGCGGAAAAATGATCGCGAACTCCTCGCCGCCGACGCGCGCGACCGTGTCGCGACCCTTGATGTTGTTCGACAGAATTTCGCTGAACAGCTTCAGCACCATGTCGCCGACGGGATGGCCGAACTTGTCGTTGACCGCCTTGAACCGATCGATGTCGCACATCACCAGGGAGAGCCCGCTCGATTCGGGCGCTTCGAGGAGAGCCTGATCGAGCTTCTGATCGAAGAACCGTCGATTGCCGAGCGCCGTCAAGGGATCGCGTAGCGCCTTGTCGTTGGCCTCGGCGAGATTGGAGCGCAGCTTTTCGATCTTGGCGACCGAATCGTCCAAGTTCCGCGAGAGTTCGCCCATCTTGGTTTGAATCTTCTGATTCTCTTCGATCAGCGAGATGACGACGGCGCGGATCTGCTCGGGCTTCTCGAGCGACGGCAGGTCCTTGTTGGCGCGAACGAGGGAATCCGAATAGCTCGAATTGGCGCGCAGGTGCGCCTGGAGCAGTCGCGCGACCATCGCCAGATCGGCGGCGAAGCGCTGCTCCGCCGCGCTCGTCTTGTCGCCGGAGCGGCCTTCGCCGACAATCGGGGAGGAAGAAGCGGCGGCCGGATCGGCGATCTCGCTGATGCCGACGCCGATCACGCCGAGAGCGATCAACCCGAAGACGCAGGCTTCGACGAACGAATTCTCGGTCGATTGTCTCCAGATCAACGCGCCCAGGACGACGATGCCGATCATCGTCGCCACTTGCAGCGCTCGTTTGATGGCCGAACCCACGATCATCCCCCCCGCCCAACACGAGTGAAGCTCGGGAACAAATTGCTCGGGCGACCGCTGTCCGTCTCGCGCGCGGGCGCGTCGGCGCGATCCGCTGCCCTCCCTTCGGCGCTCGCCGAACGCAATCCGACTCCCCAAAACGACCCGTATGAAAAATCCGAGGCGAGCGCGGCCCGCCCGGTTTGCCCTTCCAGGCGGCGCGCGTCGGCTTCGAGCGGCATCAGATGCCCCAAGCTCCGGCAAAAGACAAATCATAATTTTCCGACGCCCGTCTGCGCCTCCTCGCTCGACGCGCATCGCCGTCCCGACGCCGCCCCGACGGCCGCAATCGATTATACAAGCCACTGAAATGATATGGACGTTGGTCCGGCGGCGAACGCGAGCGAGGCCCGACTGGGCGCGGGCCTCATGGCCGAGCGACCGCCGACCGCGCCGCCGCCTCCGCCAGCGCGGCCGGATCGAGGCGGCAACTTGCCGCGCCCGGCCCCAGATCCTGGCGCAGCCGAATGATGTCTCCCGTTTCGACGTCCCGCAGGCGCATCGGCGCGCCGGGGCCGCAGCCCGGCTCGTCGGGCGGCAATTGAACGACGCCGCGCGGACTGACGCCGGCCTCGACGAGTTCGCGCGCGAAGGACGACATCAGCGCGTCGACGACGACCCCGTCGTCGTGGACGATCGCGGCGAGTCGATTCGAATCGATGGCGGCGCTCATGGCCCCTCCTTTGTCGCAAAGCCGACAATGCGCCCCGCTCGTGCGGCGGCGCCGCAAGGATCGCAAGAAGCGGACCAGAATCACGCTTCGCTCCGGCGCCCAATCGACCGTGGACGGGGCGCGCGATTTTCGCTTATGTGGAGCGGGAAAGCGCTCGCGCCGCGCGATCGCTGCGAAAAGGAAAGGCGCCGTGCGATGAAACTTTCCGCGCGCAACATCCTGCCCGGCAAGGTGATCGCGATCACCCTGGGCGCCACCACCGCCCACGTGAAGATCGAGATCGCCACTGGCGCCGTGATTACCGCCTCCATCACCAACGAAGCGGTCGAGGCCTTGGGACTGGCGGTTGGCAAGTCTGCGAGCGCGGTCATCAAGGCGTCCGACGTCATCGTCGCCGTCGACTGACGCCACTACTGGATGATTCGCTCGCCAAGAGCCCTCACCTCAACCCTCTCCCGCAAACGGGAGAGGGGGCGCGTCCCTTCTCCCGCTTGCGGGAGAAGGTGGCGCGAAGCGCCGGATGAGGGCGGGCGCAGCGCCCGCGCTCAATTCCTTGCCGGCGCCAGCGGCGCGATGTCGTCGAGGGTGACGAAGGCGGTCTTGGGCGCGTCTGGCCGCTAGGGATCGTGCTCCTTGAGCACGCGGAAGACGCGCTCGGCGAGCGGCGAGGATCGTTCGAAGTCGGCGTGGGCGCGTTGCAGCGTCGCCCGCGCGCGCGTGGCGGCGAGCGCGTCGGGCAAGCCGGCGAGATCGTCGCCCTTCAGATACTCGCCCATGCGCTTGAGGATGTGCAGGCGCGCGACGCGCAGCCTCGCCTCGTCATAGGGGACGTCGAGGACGGCGAAGAAGTCCTCGGCGGCGGAGAGGCGTTCGAGCTTGTCGAGGATGCCGGTCTCGTCGATCGGGCGTTCGCCCCGCGAATGGGTCATCTGAAATTCTCCTCCAGCCTCAGCCGGCCGCGTGCATCCTCTGAGCCTCGGCCTCGGCCGCGGCTTCCTCATGCAGGCGTTCGAGTTCGTCGCCGGAAATCGCGCTCTTGCGCTGCGTCGCGCGCCGGCGCACCCGCGCGACAAGGAGCGGCGCCGTTTCCGGCGCGAGGTCGACGCCGCGCTCTCGAAGCGCGTGGGCGAGCGCCTTGGCGCCCGAATGCTTGCCGACGACGAAGCGATGGCGCCGCCCGAACAGCGCCGGGTTCGCTCCGCTGTAGGTCTCGGGATCGGCGAGCAATCCGGCGACGTGAACCCCCGATTCGTGGGCGAAGACGTCGCAGCCGACGATCGCCTTGCCCAAGGGAACGCCGCGCCGCGAAGCCTCGGCGACCATCGCCGCCAGATCGGACAATTGCGTAAGATCGACGCCCGTGGAGGCGCCGTGCAGGCATTCGAGCGCCGCCGCGACCTCTTCGAGCGGCGCGTTGCCGGCGCGCTCGCCGAGGCCGGCGCGACGCACCTGTCGGTGACGGTCGCCGGCCTCGGCGAGAGGCCCGACGCAAGGCCCGTGCCAACGGCAAGCGACTGTTTATTCAGCTATTTCCGTTTGTCGGGCGATGTCGCGAAGGCGACAATGGCGCGCGTCGGCGCGACAATGTCGCGAGCGTCGGCGCGGTTCCGCGCTCGAATCGGCCGCTACCGCCGGCCGCCTTCGCGCAGGAAGGCCTCGAAGGCGCGCAGCGTCGCGGCGGAGACGTAATGCTCGATGCCCTCGGCGTCGGCTTCGGCCGCCTCGCGCGGCGCGCCGACCGCCATGAGCAGCTCGACCACCAGGCGATGGCGCTGGCGCGCGCTCTTGGCCATGGCGAGGCCCGCCTCGGTCAGGAAGATCCCGCGATAGGGCCGCGCCGTGGCGAGCCCCTCGCGCTTCAGTCTTGCGATGGTCTTGGAGACGGTCGGGTGGGCGACGCCGAGCCGGCGCGCGATGTCGGCCATGCGCGCTTCGCCGTTGGCCGCGATCAGGTCGGCGATCAGTTCGGTGTAGTCTTCGAGAGTGGCGGCCGAGCGCGCGCTGCGCGCCTTGCTGAAGCGGCGCGCCTGCACGGCTTCGGCGGCGAATTCCGGTTTTTTGGCGGCCGGCGCTATTCTGCGTAATCTGGTAGCCAACCCGCCCTCGCTCGATCCGTCGCGACCATGCCCCGCAGTCGGCGGCGACACCATGTTCGCTTCGTCGTTAATATGCAGCCATGGCTGCAAATGCAACCGCGATTTGCATAGGGCCGTTTCGAAGGCGCGCCCGCGGCCGGGATCGCCTCCCGGCCGAAATGTCCTTGATTTCGTGAAGTTTTCATCAGATCGAGGCGAGCTCGGCTCGCCTCGGCGGAGGGAGGGCGCGCCGGCGCGGCGCAATGTCGCACGAGGCGGGCGTCCCGTTTCGCCGCAGCCGGAATACGCCGCGCGTCAGGATGAACCCTCTGGTTCCGAGTGAACCCGTTGCGTCCAAAATTCACCTATTGACTTAAATATAGCATTGGCTACATTACGCCGAACGCCGCGATTTGGCGGTCGCGGCAGTTTGCCGCTGCCGACCTCGGAGGTCCCGTGAGCGAGAGCACGATGAGTTTCGGATTTTCAAGGCCCTCCGCGAGCGCGGAGGAGCGCATCACCTACGAGGACGTCCTGCGGGCGCGCGATCGTCTGAAGGTGCTCGAGACCCGCGCCGCCAAGAGTTCGCTGCGGCTGCTCTGGCTGCTGGCCGGCCCGGGCGTGCTGGTCATGCTGGGGGAGAACGACGGCCCCAGCATGGTCTCCTACGCGACCACCGGCGCGACCTACGGGATCGGCTTCTTCGCGCCGTTCATCCTGCTCACCTTCGTGATGGCGTTCGTGGTGCAGGAGATGACGGTGCGGCTCGGCGCGGCGACGCATCGCGGCCACGCCGAGCTCATCTTCCAACGGTTCGGCCCGTTCTGGGGCTATTTCGCCATGGGCGACCTCGTGTTCGGCAACTTGCTGACGCTGGTCACCGAGTTCATCGCCATCCAGGCCGGCGGCCTCTATTTCGGCGTGCCGTCTTGGGCGTCGGTCGCCATCGGCGTGGCGTTGGTCGTCGGCTCGCTCGCCTTTCGGCGATACGCGACCTGGGAGCGCGTGCTGATGGGGCTGGCCGTATTCAATCTCTTGTTCGTGCCCGCCGCCTTGCTGGCGCATCCGAACGGCGCCGAGTTGACCCATGCGCTCGCCGCGTGGGGGCCGTTGCCGGGAGGCTTCACCACGGCGTTCCTGACGCTGGTCCTCGCCAACGTCGGCGCGACCGTGACGCCGTGGATGATCTTCTTCCAGCAGAGCGCGGTCGTCGACAAGGGACTGACCCGGGCGGACGTGCCGCAAGGCCGGATAGACACCGCGATCGGCGCGGCCTTGGCCGCCGTGGCGGCGATCGCGACGTTGGTGGCGGCGGCGCCGCTTTTCGCCGCGAAGGTCGACGTGTCGCAATTCGCCAACGGCGCCGATTTCGCCACGGCGCTGGTTCCGTTGATCGGCTCGACCGGCGCCACCTTGTTCGCGCTGGGCATCTTCGAGGCGGGGCTGGTCGCGGCGATGACGATCTCCACCAGTTCGTCCTACTCGCTCGCCGAGACGGCAGCGGCGGCCGAAAAGGCGTCGGCGCGGCACAGCCTGAACCTCGACTTCGCCCACGGCCGGCTGTTCTACGGCGTAGCGATCGTCTCGACGATTCTTGCGGCGGGCATCGTGCTGATCCCGGGCGCGCCGCTGCTCGCCATGACCCTGACGGTCAACGTCATCGCCACCCTCTTGATGGCGCCGGCGCTGCTGTTGCTGCTCCTGCTGGCCAACGACGCCGAGATCATGGGGGACCTGGCGAATGGCCGGTGGGCCAATCTGGCGGGGGGAACGATCGTCGTCGCCATCGCCGTGGTCGGCGCGCTCTACGGCGTGATCACGGCCTTCCCGAACCTATTGCCCAAGTAGGAGCAGTTCCATGCCGTACGATCCCACGTTGATCAGCGCGCTCGAACCCGACCAGCTCGTCGCCGCGACAATGCGGCCGCTACCGCGCCGCAAATTGAGCCGGGGGGTCCTCGCCATGCTGATCGTGCTGCGCGTCTTCATCCTGATCGCGATCCCGATCGTCGTCTACGCCTTCGTTCACGCGCTGCTCGTGCTGCAGTCGTAGCGAGGAGAAATCGTCCCGGGGCGCCAGTCGCTCACGCCGGCGCTTCGCGTCCCGCCATCGCCAGGCGGCTCGGGCCGCCAGCGCGCGCATCTCGAAATAGGGGTGGGCGAGGAGGCGCTCCGCCTGCGCCGGATTGGCGGCGAAGAACCGGTCGATTCGTCGCGCTCGCCGGTCCATGATGCAGACCCTGCCGAGGTCGCACCGGCCGGCCGCGCGCGTCTCGTCATAGGGACAGTCGGCGCAGGACACGGGATTGCCCAGCCAGTCGAGCGGGCCGTCCTCGACGTCGAGCGCATCGCCGCCGCCCTCGCGCACGCCGGTCGTCTCGAGCGCCGTCAGGCCTTCACGCAGGTCCTGAGCACGGGGCAGACGCTCGCGCATTGCTGCGTGTCGAAATGGCCCTCGCATTCGGTGCAGGTCTTGGGATCGACGATGTAGGTGTCGTTCTTGAACTTGATGGCGCCGGTCGGGCACTCGAATTCGCAGGCGCCGCAAGCGGTGCACTGGGACGCGATGATCTTGAAGGCCATGGGGTCCACTCCTCTCCGGTTGGTCCGCCCCGCGAAAGGGCCGCGCAGCGGCGTCTTGCGAACGCGCGCGGGTCAGGCGGCCGCCCTATCCTGCGCGCGGGCGAAAGTTTGCGCGTAGAGCGCGCCGATCGCCGTCTCGGCGTATTCGTACGCATAGGCGTCGCTCGCCGCAATGCCGGCGGCCTCGAGCACGCCCTTCGGGCAGTCGCCGATCTTCGCGCACAGCACGTGACGCACGCCCTCGAGCGTGCGCGCCGCCGACCCGCTCGAACTCTCCCTCCTGGAGCACGCGCAGCGGCTTGGCCTGGAAGCTCGGCGAAATCTCGCCGATTTCGTCGAGCAGGAAGGTCCCGCCGCGCGCGAGCTCGAAACGGCCGGCGCGCTGGCCGACGGCGCCGTGTCCGGCGTGAATTCCGGGGCATTTCGCGCGCAAACGGGCGCCGGCGCACCCGCGTCACCGCGATTTCGTCCGCGCCGCGGCAATCCACATAGCCGTCCAGGCGTTAGCTCTTGTCCATAAATTGTGCAACGCACAATCGGTGGGCGGCGGCGTCAGACCGAGACGCCGCCCTTGCGCAGCCCCTCGACGCGCCGCTCGAAATCTTCCGGGTTGCGGAACGGCAGGACGCGGCGGCGGCGCTCCATCGAGAAGCCCGGACTGATGCGCAGCGTCTCCGCCCACGCCTTTCGACACTCGTCCGCCCGGCCGAGCTGACCGTAGCAGGACGCCAGCAGGGCGTGGGCGGTCTCCGATAGCGGATTTCGCGCCAGCCGCTGTTCGAGCGCGGCGATCGCCAACTCGTATTCGCCGCGCGCGAAGCGCGCGTCCGCGACCAGTTGCAGCGCGATGTCGGGATAGTGCGGATCCCGCTTCATGTACGCCTCGACGTTTTCCAGGGCGCCCGCGGGGTCGCCGGCGAATACCTGGATATGGGCCTTCATGCGCAGGCCCTCGGCCGAGTTGGGCGACAGGGCGAGGCCGCGCGCCGCCTCCGCCAGAGCCGCGTCGTACTGGCGATTCCACATGAGAGCCGCGCCGAGCGCGAAATGACCATGGGGTTCCTCTTCGTCCATCCGCACCGCGCGCTCGGCGATTTCACGCCCGATCTCGAGCGAATGTTCGGGATCGCTGGAGAAGCCGTTGGCGTAATCGAGCAAATGGGTCATGGCGACGACCGCGTGGGCGGCGGCGTAGTCGGGATCGATGGCGAGCGCGCGCTCGAGCAGGCCGCGCGCCTCGATGTTGCCGATCCGCGTCGCCGCCCGGGCTCGTTCGCGCCCGCGCAGGAACAATTCGAAGGCCTCGACCGCGACGTTGCGCCTGGGGGCCATCCGGTCCTGCTCGCCGACCGTGAGCTTGCACCTCAGCGCGGAGACGATCTCCTTGGTGAGTTCGTCCTGGATGGCGAAAATATCGGTCAGCTCGCGATCGAACCGGTTCGCCCAGACATGGCCGCCGCTCTTGGAATCGATCAATTGCGCGGTGACGCGGACGCGGGCGCCGGCCTTGCGCACGCTGCCTTCGAGCACGTAGCGCACTCCCAGCGCCCTGGCCATGTCGGGCACGGAGACCGCGGCGTTCTTGTAGGCGAACGACGAGTTGCGGGCGACCACGTGCAAATTGGACAGGCGGGAGAGATCGGTGATGATGTCTTCGCTGATGCCGTCGGAAAAATACTCCTGTTCCGCGTCGCCGCTCATGTTGTCGAACGCCAACACCGCGATCGAGGGCTTGTCGGGAGCGGGCGGCGGCGCAGTTTCTTCCGGCGCGCCCGCCTTGGCCGACGTCGCGAATTTCGCTTGCGCCGGCGGGCCGACCTCGAGCGAATAGACCCGGACCGGTTCGGCGATGTTCTTCAGTTGCGCCTCGCCGAGATCGGTGACCGCCAGATCGAGCCTCGCCCTCACCTGGCGATAGGCGTCGACCGAGAGACAGATCGCGCCCGGCTTGGCGATTCCTTCCAATCGCGCGGCGATGTTGACGCCGTCGCCCATCAGGTCGCCGTCGCTCTCTTCGACCACGTCGCCCAAGTGGACGCCGATGCGGAACTCGATGCGACGTTCGGGGGGAAGCCCGGCGTTGCGCTCGACCATGCTGTTCTGCACTTCGATCGCGCAACGCACGGCGTCCACGACGCTGCGAAACTCGGCGAGAACGCCGTCGCCGGTGCGCTTGACGACGCGCCCGTTGTGCACGGCGATGGTCGGATCGATCAGGTCGCTGCGCAACGCCCTGAGACGCGCCAGGGTGCGATCCTCGTCCGCGCCGGCAAGACGGCTGAATCCGACGACGTCGGCCGCCAGGATCGCAGCGAGTTTTCGCGTTTCGCTCATGGCGCAAGTCCCATGCGGCGCAAATCGGCGAGTCGACTTATAGCGCAAAAGAACAACGGGCGAATGTCCGCTCTGCGCGCGGCGCCGCGTTCGGCGCGCGACGTTCGCAGCCGCGCCGGGGCGAAGCGCACGCACGCTTCGAGATTGCGCGACAAGCCGAAGTGGCGCAGTCTCCCGTCGAGGTCGACGTCCATCAGGGGATTTCGCATCAGAACGATCCTTCTCGCTTCGGCTTTTTCGATGATCGCTTCGGCCGCCCTTGCGCAGTATGGGGCGTCCGGGGGCTTCGGCCCCTACACGTTCAACGCGCCGGCCGCCGCCGCCGCCGGCGCGGCGGCGAACGCCGAAAGCGACGAGGACAAGCGCGCACGCTGCATTCTGCAGTCGCACGGCAGAAGCGGCCAAGAGTATTTGTGCCCGAATCAACCCTCCCTGGCGCCGACGAAATAGTCGCCGGCCGTGCAGGGCCCGCGCCCGCGCCGGGGATCAGCTCCGCCGCGCCCCTCGCCGGACTGTGGCTCCGGCCGCGCCGTCGCATGCTGGACACTCGACGGGTTCTCTTTCATAATCTTCGCCAGCGGACCGGCGCGCGCGAGCGCTGATCGGCGACCGGGAACCGGCACTTTTCACATGGCGCAAGAACCTGCCGACTTTTTCCGCGGGCTGAGCGCCGCCTTTACCGACGCCATTCGCGCCAGCGACTTCAAGGCGAACATCGTCATCTTCTTTCTCTCGATCGTGATGGGCCCCGTCATGGGTTCGCGCGACAAGTTTCCGCACTTCCTGCCGGTCCCGGTCGTTCTCGCCCCGTTTCTGGCGGTGTTTCTCTGCCTGTTCGTCGCCCTGATGCCGCGCTATCCCCGTCGCGGACGGGCCAATTTCCTGGTTTCGCGCATCGCGGCGCCGAGGGACTTCCAATTCGTCGACAATGCCGACGTCGAAGTCGAGCAGCTCCGGCTGAGATGCGCGATCCTTTCGCACATCCTCTTCTGGAAGACGACGTGCCTGCGGGCCGCTTTCGTCGTCTGTATCGCTTCGGTCGCCCTGGCGGCGCTGATGATCGTCTATTACGGGCGCTGAAAGGCGATCCTGGTTCCGTCGGCGCCGAGGCGAGGTTCGTTTGGGGCGGAAAGCAGGGCGCGGCGTGGATCGCGCGGCGCCGCTTCGGCGGGGACACATGACGGCGGCTCAGCGTTGGCGAGGACTCGACGAGCTCTTCGAGCATGTCCCGGTCGACGACCGGGCCAAGGGGCGATTGTCGGAGGAGATGAGCAGACCCGCGCGCCTCTATCACGGCGTCGGCCACCTTGAAATTCTCTGGCGGCGTCATCGGCTCTATTCGGGCCGCGTCGGCCTGACCGATCCCGCCGTCGAAACGCTGATCGCCTGCGCGATCGCCTATCACGACAGCGTTTGCGATCCCCGCCGATCCGACAACGAGGATCGCTCCGCCGAATACTGGCTGCGCGCCTGCGCGCGCTCGCCGGTCGACAAGGCGGATCGCCACTGGGTGGCGCAGACGATCCGAGCGACGAAGGACCATCTGGCATGCGCGCCCGACGCGCAAGCGGCTGGTGCGCAGGCGAGACTGCGCGAGCGGGCCCGCGCCTGGATCCTCGATCTCGATCTCACGCCGCTGGGCGAGCCGCCCGACGTCTTCGACGAGAACGCCAGGCGGCTGCGCGCCGAGTCCGGGCATTTGAGCGACGCGGCGTGGCAAGCGAACATGCGCGCCTTCGCGCGGCGCTTCCTGGAGGCGCCCCGGATCTACCGCTTCCCCGAGCTCGCCGCGATCTTCGAGTCGTCCGCTCGGCGCAACCTGGCGCGGCTGTCGCTGGAAAAGCCGTGATCGCTGGACAACGTCCGGTCGATGCCCAATAAATCGGCGCGGGGGGAGGTGGCCGCGCCCTCGATCGGGCGGCCTCGCCGCAGCGGAGCGAAACGCAAAATGGCGCAAGACGCGGCAGCCTATTATCGCAACGCCATCGGCGCCCTCACCGATGCGATCCGCATCAGCGATTTCAAGGCGAACGTCGCGATCGTGTTCGTCGCGATCATGATGGGGCCGGTCGTCGCCGCTCGCGACAAGTTTCCGCCTTACCTGCCGCTTGCGCTGGCGATGGCGCCGTTCCTCATCATCTTCTTTTGCCTGCTCGTTTGCCTTTTTCCGCGCTATCCGCGCCAAGGTCGGCTCCACTTCATCATCGCGCGCAACGCCGACCCCGACGTCTTTCGCATGCCCGACAACGACGACGCCGAGCTGGAGCGCCAGCAAACGACCTGCGCCCTTCTTTCGCGGATTCTGTACTGGAAGACGGCGATGCTGAACGTCAGCTATTACACCTGCATAGCTTCCGTGCTCGGCATCGCGGCGTTGGTGGCCTATTCCTGGCTATAGCGCGGCTCGGGGCGCGAACGCCCAGACAAGCGGCGTCGGCGCCTCTCTCCCCGCTTGCGGGGAGAAGGTCGGGGCGGGGCGATGAGCCGCAACGGGGCGGACAATCACCCAGCCCTCACCCCCAGCCCTCTCCCCGCATAGGGCGTTCGTTAGAACGCCCATCTTCCGACGGACTACGCGGGGAGGGGGGATCGCCGCGTCCGCCGAACGGCGGAACGCGCTAATCCTTCGCCCGCATCAGCGCCTCCGGCGGCGTCAGGAACGCGGCGCCGCGGCCGAACGCCTCCTTGGCCTTCTTCAGTTCGTGGCGCGCGACGGAGCGAAGATGCACTTCGTCCGGGCCGTCGACGATGCGCAGCGCGCGGCCCCAGGTCCACAGGAACGACAGCGGCGTGTCGGGCGTCAGGCCGGCGGCGCCGAAGATCTGGATCGCGCGGTCGAGGATGGTCGTCTGCATGCGCGCGACCACCACCTTGATCATCGCCACCTCGTTGCGCGCCGCCTTGGCGCCGTGATTGTCGATCAGCCACGCCGCCTTGAGGACGAGGAGGCGCGCCTGATCGATCTCGCAACGCGACAGCGCGATGTAATCGCCGATCGATCCGTGCTCGCTCAGCGTCCGCCCGAAGGTGCGCCGCTCCAGCGCCCGCTCGGCCATCAATTCGAGCGCCAGCTCGCATTGGCCGATGGAGCGCATGCAATGGTGGATGCGGCCCGGCCCCAGGCGCGCCTGCGCCAACGCGAAGCCGCGCCCTTCCTCGCCCAGGAGATTGGCGACGGGCACATGGACGTCGCGGAACAGCACCTCGCAGTGACCCTCCGGGGCGACGTGATGCATGATCGGCACGTTGCGCACCACCGTCAGGCCCGGCGTGTTCATCGGCGCCAGCACCATGGAGTGGCGCGCGTGCGGCTCGCCCTCCGGGTTGGTCACCCCCATGACGATGGCGACGGCGCATTTCGGGTGCGCGGCGTTGGTGATGAACCACTTGCGGCCGTTGATGACGTATTCGTCGCCCCGCCGCTCGATCCGCGTCGAGATATTGGTGGCGTCGGAGGAGGCGACGTCGGGCTCGGTCATGGCGAAGCAGGAACGAATCTCGCCGTTAAGAAGCGGCTTCAGCCAGCGCTCGGCCTGCTCGGGCGTGGCGAACATATGCAGAAGCTCCATGTTGCCGGTGTCGGGGGCCGAGCAGTTGAAGACCTCCGACGCCCAGGGAATGCGCCCCATGATCTCGGCGAGCGGCGCGTAGTCGAGATTGCTGAGGCGGACGCCGGGTTCGTCGTCGCGCAGGCCGGGAAGGAAAAGGTTCCACAACCCCTCCTCGCGGGCGAGCGCTTTCAGCTCGTCGACGAAAGGCGGGGGAAAGACGCCCTCCTCGACCGAGCGCAGCCAAGCGGCGTGGCGCGGCACGATATGGGCCTCGAGAAAGTGCCGCACGCGAGCCTGCAGCTCGACGGAGCGGGGAGAGTAGGCGAAATCCATCGTCATGTCCTTTCGACGTTTGAAGGCGGCGGGTCGATCGGTCGCCGAAGTGATCGCGTGCGCGCGGGCCGGCCGACGAATCCGAGCGGATCTCGTTCGCGGCAAAGCACGCGGATGGTTCGGGATAGAGGTCGCCTGAGGTTCCCGCAAGGAAATTGCCAAAGCCGCGCCGGCGAGGGCTGGATTGCCTCCTCCTCGCCGCGCTCGGGGTCGCAATGATGGACAATATGGGTATTGTATCAGGGTCATTCAGGGAGAATCGCCATGCGTAGCGCCGTCATCGTTTCCACCGCCCGCACCCCCATCGGCAAGGCCTATCGGGGCGCCTTCAACGACACCCAGGCGCAGGCCCTGGGCGCTCACGCCATCGCCGCGGCGGTGAAGCGCTCCGGCGTCGATCCGCAAGAGATCGACGACGTGGTCATGGGCGCGGCGATTCAGCAGGGCTCGACCGGAACGAACTTCGCGCGGCAATGCGCGCTGCGCGCCGGTCTGCCGGACAGCGTCGCCGGCATGAGCGTCGATCGCCAGTGCTCGTCCGGCCTGATGGCCGTCGCCATCGCCGCCAAGCAGATCATCGCCGACGGCATGACGGTCGCCGTCGGCGGCGGCGCGGAATCCGTCTCGCTGACGCAGAACCAGCACATGAATCTCTATCGCGCCAAGGACCCCGAACTGGTCGCCCGCGTCCCCGCGATCTACATGACCATGCTGGAGACGGCGGAGGTCGTGGCGGCGCGCTACGGCGTCAGCCGCGAGGCGCAGGACCGCTACGCCTTGCTCTCGCAGCAGCGCACCGCGGCGGCGCAGGCCGCCGGCCGCTTCGAGGCCGAGATCGCGCCGATGACGAGCTCGATGCTGGTCGTCGACAAGGCGAGCGGCGCCACGTCGTCGCGCGAGGTGAGGCTGGCGAAGGACGAAGGCGCGCGCGCCGACACCACGCTCGATGGGCTCGCGGCGCTGAAGCCGGTGTTCGCCGGCGGGCTCGAGATCGCGAAAGGCAAGTTCATCACCGCGGGCAACGCCAGCCAGCTTTCCGACGGCGCCTCGGCCTGCGTCTTGATGGAGGCGCGTGAGGCCGAGCGGCGCGGCCTGCATCCGCTCGGAATCTACCGCGGCGTCGCCGTCGCCGGCTGCGCCCCCGACGAAATGGGCGTCGGCCCGGTGTTCGCGGTCCCCAAGCTGCTCAAGGCGAACGGCCTCAACATGGACGACATCGGCTTGTGGGAGCTGAACGAGGCGTTCGCCTCGCAGGTCATCTACTGCCGCGATCGGCTCGGCATTCCCGACGACCGGCTCAACGTCGACGGCGGCGCCATCGCGATCGGCCATCCCTACGGCATGAGCGGCTCGCGCATGACCGGCCACGCTCTTCTCGAGGGCAAGCGGCGCGGCGCGCGCTACGTCGTCGTCACCATGTGCATCGGCGGCGGCCAGGGCGCCGCCGGGCTGTTCGAGGTGGCGTAAGCCGGGGGCAAGCGCAGGACTTGGACGGGCATTGTCACGCCGCGTCGGACTTGCGGTCCCTTTGGTGGCCCGGTAGCCAAGGGGGATGAGGAAAATCAGCTACGCCGGCTACCGGTTCCCGCCCGAGATCATTCAGCAGGCGATTTGGCTCTACCTCCGGTTCACGCTGAGCCTGCGCGACGTCGAAGATTTGCTCGCGGAGCGTGGAGCGACGGTGTCCTACGAGACAGTCCGGCGTTGGGTGAATCATTTCGGGCCGATGGTCGCTGCCGACTTGCAAAAGCGCCGCCCCAAGCCGCATTCGATCTGGCATCTGGACGAAGTTTATCTGAAGATCGACGGCCGCATGGTCTATCTATGGCGCGCCGTCGATGCCGAGGGCGAGGTCCTCGACGTGTTGGCGCAATCCAAGCGGAACAAGCATGCCGCGCTGAAACTGATGCGAAAGCTTCTGAAGAAATACGCCTTCGTTCCCCAGCGATTGGTCACGGACGACTTGCGGTCATACGGCGCCGCGGCCCGCGACCTGGGACTCGAGAACCGACACGAACGCGGACGATGGAAG
>Ga0181524_10002742_pt1 | contig 17794 bp, 12 predicted proteins | sample PEATcosm2014_Bin_34_FD_119761 | JGI IMG/M metagenome (GOLD analysis project Ga0181524, IMG submission 119761) | Peatland microbial communities from MTU Mesocosm Facility, Houghton, MI, USA - PEATcosm2014_Bin05_60_metaG | ecosystem: Environmental > Terrestrial > Soil > Wetlands > Peat | place...
CGGATTCGTGAGCGTTCCAAAACACGTAAGTCGCGACGGTATTCAACCCCATCGCCTTCGCCATTTGGAGGCGATGACGCCAGTACTCCGGCGGAATCCGGTCGGGCGAGATGCACCCAGACCGGATTTGAAACGGCTGTCCATCGAGCAGAAACTCGGAGTTGTCCGGCCCGCCGAACGAGAATCGGTGTGCCGTTGGCGCGCCATTCCCCACGTGCGCCTCCACCAGCAGGCACATCGCGCAGCCCACTATCACTCTTTTCCACATAGGTCCGGTTTCCGGCTTATCCGGCCAGCAACTGGATTCTGCATCGGACCCGATGCAGGTCAAGCCAGGACAGCCACTTCGTGCTCCAGCAGTTCTTGTTTCTCCTCGGGCTCGGGCGTGACCACCTCGAGCTGGCAGTTCCGACTCGCATTGACGCGGAAATCCGAACCTGCACCTCGTTCACCTGCGGATGCGTGTCTCCAATTGGAGACATCTCAAGGCTCGTCACCACACTACCGCAGCTTCACAGTCACCTGAATCTCCCGGCCTCGAGCGGGCCCGGGGATGATAACGGCCGCGTCGGTGAACGCCGTGGCCGGTTTTCCGTCCACGCTCACGGCATCGATGGGCCGGCCGTCGGCGCTTCGCGGGTAAAGCACGAGCCGGGACAACTCCCGCTGGGCCTGGTCCCCGCGCGGCGTGATCCGGAAGCCGTAATTCAACTGGTCGCCTGCTCGTGTGGGCTGGATCCTCAGGTCCAGTTCCCCGAAGTGAGTCGGCAGGCCGCGGACAAGGATCGGCCGTTCGCCCTGGTGCCAGCGACGGAAGAGCGCCGGGGTCAACAGCAGGGTCGAGCCATCTTCCATGGCGAAGAGGTGCCGGAAGAGGTTGACGTATTGGGCGTCGGCCCACATGTGCGGCTGGTCGCCGGCCGCCATCGCATTGCCATAGCCTTCGCCCCAACTGAAGGTTCCACCGGCTTTATCCACATAAGCGCAGAAATAATCCAGGGCGCGATCCGGCTCGCCGCGCAGGATATAGCTCAGAGCCCAGTCCACGCCGATGTACGGCCAGTAGCCGCCTTGCGCCTCGGAGAAGAGGCCGCCGCCCCAGTCCCGGCTCATGCGTTCGAGCCTGCGCCAGGTGGCCTCGAGCATCGGATCGTGCGGCTCCAGCGCTCGGCAGGGCCAGAGTAGGCAGCAATGGGCCCAGAAGCCGTACATCCCCACGCCCTCGGGCTCGACTCCAAACCACAAATGCCCGTCGTAAAGGCCGGTCCGCTTGAACGTCCTGGCGAACGACGCGCGCAGGCTCGAGGTCAGCTCGGCGGCCTGCCCGGCAAAGAGCTGGTAATCCTCCGTCCGGCCCAGCGATTGGGCCGCGTCGGCTGCTTCGCGCAGCCCGAGAATCCCGAACGCGTTCATGTAATACATGTGCATGCCTTTGCCGACTTGGAGGACCTCCATGGCGCCCGGTTCGAGAAGACCGAACCGCGGATCCTCTGGGTTCTTCACGTCCCGCACATGCTTGCGCCGGGAGTCGACGAGCCACATCGCCCCGCGCCGGATGTAAGGGTAGGCGGTCTGCTCCAGCCAGGGCCGATCCCCGGTCAGTTTGTAGTGCTGGACCAGGGCCCAAATGTTCTGTCCCTGGGTGTCATACTGGCCGGGCCGCGTTTTCCACAGCCCGTCTTGCGCCATTCCCAGTTGCAGCGGCCGGCCATCAAAGGCGATCGGCCCCTGCTGCTTCACGTCCTTCACGTCCATGCAGTAGGCGCCCAGCACTCTCGCGGCCCGGTCGTGCAAGCCGGCCAGATCGTTGGCGAACACCACGTAGGACTGGTCCCGGTAGGCATGATCGAAATAGAAGAAAGGGCTGCACGCGTTGTAGGCCACTTGCTCGGTGATAGGTATGTCCAGAATCGCCCGCGTAGCCAGGCGCGACAGGTAAATATCATTCAGAACCGGGTCGGGCAGCTCGAACTGCGCCGTCCGGGCGAAAAACCCCGCCCAGAAATCGCTCACCCGCTTTTCCGCCAAGACCGGCTCGGTAGCCTTGAGCGCCGCGACGCGCTCCGCCGGGAACGGCGGCACGGCCTCGCCCGGCAGGACCTCGCGGAATGCGTGGGCGACGTACCCCATGCTCACGGGCTCACGCCGATGAATCGGCGGCACCTTCAGCCAGTGGGTCCTGGTTGTCCGCGGCGGCACCAGTTCGTCCTCGCACCGCAGGAACAGCCGGGCAAAGCCCACGTCGCTCTTATCGTAGGTCTGGTTCTGCGAGCTCTGCTCCGGTGTCGCGCCCACGGCGATGTGGCGCAGGCAGCGATTATTGAGCGCGCCGCCATAGACCGCGGCGGGATCGTCGAGCTTCGTTCCATCGGGGAACATATAGATCACGCTCAGCCGTGTCTGCCGGACTCTCGAATTCGCCGCCACTCCCGACCGGACCTCGATGTATCCGTCCCCGTCCTTGTCTTGCGCGCCATCGAATTGGGCATAGAGCGGCTGGCTCTTCCGCCTCGTGTAGTCCATGTAATCGAGTTTCTGTGCCGGGCAGCCTTCGACCTGGTATTCGTAAATGAGGTCGCCCGGCTGTCTGGGCGTCTCGAGGTAATAACCCGAAATGTACGGGCTCGAGACCAGGCAAATCACATACCTCTGGCCCGGCTCCGCCTTGAGCCGATAAACCACTGGCACGCCGTCGAGTCCGATGCGGCAATTGGACACGGCCGGTTCCGTGGCGCCCGGGCCGGGGCCGGCCGTGTGGGCCTTGGCCCGCTTATCGCACAAACCCCACTCGCGGAGCCGGAGGAACCCGCGCCAAGGCGGGTCCGCGATCAGAAATGGGGCGCTGCCCAGGCCACGGACGACGCCCTCTTCAAGCCGCATATCGGGCGGGCCTTCGAGGATGGCCGCCAATCCGCTCGCATGGGGCTGGTCCGTGGGGTTCTGGACCTCCAGCTTATAGAGGTCAAAGTTCCCGTTCTTTGCGTCCGGCACGGTCATGACGGAGATCTTGTAAAGCAGAGCGCCATAGCGCCAACCGCCCCAGATGGCGGGCAGGCGGTTCTCGACCAGCCCAAGCCGGAACGTCTCCAGCGAATCAGGAGTCACCTCCTTGCCCTCATGCATGATGCGGAAGCCCAGATCGTAGAGCGGATAGCGCACGTACATTTCGCGTCCCATGCAATTGAAATCACGGTCGCCGATCGCCCCAAACGCGCTCCATTCGTTGGCGTTGCTGTTCCGGCCCGGCGCGCACTCCTCGAAACTCGTGTCGAACCGCTCGACCTGCCGGGCGGTGGAGTCCGGCAGCCTGGACGGCAGGTAGTGGCCCGTGCCGAGCTGTGACAGCTTCTGGTAATCCCGTGCGTCCGTCCCCGAGGCGCCCGCGCCGGGAATCGCCAGTTCCGCAGGCAGAATGAGCCGCTGCTCCTGAGCCTGGCAGAAGGCAGTCGCGCTCGCGGCAAGGACGAGGCCGACGAAGCGGAACCCGTGTGAGGCGAGGATTCGTCTCCGTGGTTGCTGGCGGTGCGGGTGGGCAGGCATGTCGTGACGATGACGAGAATGCGCCCGTGGCGCAAGACAAACGGAGAGATGCGAGACCGATGGAGGCCGGCGTTTACAAGTGCCACGGGGCGCGCAAGGCTCGAGTCAACTTGCGGTTAGCCTCGGGATCGTTGATGAACCGTTCCTGGTCCGGGTCCCAGCGCAGCCTGCGTTGGAGCTGAAAGGCGCACCAAGCGAGTTGACAGACGGTATCGGACCGGACGGCGACGTCGATGTTGCAGATCGTCTTCTGCCGCGTGCGGACGCATTCAAGAAAGTTGCCCTGGTGGAACGTGCTGACGGGCAGGCGGATGTCGTCCGGGCCGAAGGGTTCCTTGAGCACCGATTCCGGCTTGGCTTCGATAACGCCTCGATTGACAAAAACCCAGCCGTCCGAGCCTTCGAAGGTGACGCCTTGGCGCACGCCGGTGAATCCCGGCCCGTCACCGGTGAAGATCAAGTCGATGCCATTGGCGTATTTCATGCGCGTGTCCCAACTGATCGGATTGTCGCAGAGCGCGTCATCGTCGGGAAACCTGGCGGAGCCCTGGATTTCCACGGGGCCGGTCAGTTCGGTGCCGTTGCCCCACTGGGCGATGTCGATGTGATGAATGCCCCAGCCGGACACATAGCCGAGCGAGTAATCGCTGATGTGAAACCAATGCGGGTAGCGCAGGCGGGCGGTGGTATAGGGCGCCCAGGGGGCGGGGCCCAGCCACAAATCGTAGTCCAGCCCGTCGGGGACCGGTTCGGGCGTGTAGGTCTTCAAGCCCGAACGCTCGGCCGCGCCGGCGTGGACGCCAACTTTGATGGTGTGCAGCTTGCCCAGGCGCCCGTTGCGGGCGAGTTCACAGGCGTGGCGGAACTCCTGGCTCGATCGCTGTTGTGTGCCGAACTGGAAGACACGGCCATAACGATGCACGGCCTCGCGCAGCACCTGGATCTCGTGGAGGCTCATGCCCATGGGCTTCTCCAGGTAAATGTCCTTGCCGGCGCGGACAGCGGCCAAAGCATGCACGACGTGCCAGGAGTCTAGCGTGGCGATGGTCACGGCGTCGATATCACCGCGGTCAAGCAGTTCGCGGAAGTCGTTGTACACGGCGCAGTCCGTGTTGCCGTATCGCGCATCCACCGCCTGCTTGGCCCGTTCGCGCATGGGGCGCTTGACGTCGCAGACGGCCACGAACTGGGTGCCGGGGGTGGTCATGCAGGCGCTCATGTCGCCGAAGCCCATGGTGCCGACGCCGATGCTGCCCATGACGATGCGTTCGCTGGGCGCAATGCGGCCGGCGCGGCCCAGCGCCGAGGCCGGAATGATCAGGGGTGCGGCCATGGCGCAGGCGGTGCCCTTGAGGAACTGACGCCGATTCATGCTGGTGGCCATAACGGGGCAAAGGGTGTTTTCAGGGAAAATGACTGAAGATCCGGAATTCATGGATGGCCGGACTGACCAAGCCGTTCTTGCCCGGGATCACCAATTCCACCGAGGCGCAACGGACGGGAGGAAACGCGATGGACATCTCGTTCTCGAAGCATTTGGCCTGCCGGATTTTTGCCACGACCTGGCCGTCGCACAGGACATCGAAGTTCTTCGCCTGGTGTTGCTCGTAAGGGTGCCAGAGGATATTGATCGAGGACACTTCCTGGGGTTCTTTCAATGTCACCTTAAGCCGGTAAAGCTCCGCGTTGTCCGTTTCATCCCAATAGGTGTTGGGATCACCGTCGATCGCCGCCGCGGCGCCGCCGGAGGCGCCGTCCGCCTCGAGGCCGTCGGGATGCGTGGCCGTAGCGCCGAGGGCGAGGTTGACGGGCTTGAGGATGTCTCTCAATACTTTGAAAGCGCGGGCGGCGATGGCGACGTCCCGGTTGCCGGTCACCAAGGGCTGCAGGGCTGCCAGGGCCTCGTCCCGGTGCGTGTCTCGCAGGGCGGAGGCGATCTCGGTCACAGCCAGCCCCGCCTCGGCCGCGAGTTCGGGCTCAGCCAAGTATTTCTGCGCCAGACGCAGCCCGTTCAGCGTCCGACACCGCCACAGCGCCGCCAGCACTGCCTTTCGCTCGGCAGTCACTCCGGCCAATTGCATCAACTCCGTGACCAGGCCGGTCATCTGTTCGGGCGTGCGTCCCTCGACCTTGCTTGACAGCCGAATGGCGGCGCGCAGGGCCAGGACGCGATGCGCGGGTTCTCTGGCGGTGCGCGCCAGGGCTACAAGGTCCTCGAACGGCGTGGGGGTAGGCCAGGCAGCGAGGCCGCGCACCGCGGCATCGCGGACGCCTGCGTCGCCGGACTGAGTGGCCTTGCGCAACGCCGGCAGCGCGATGTCGTCGGCGGCGGCGCCGACAAGCCGGATGAGGGAAGCTCTAGCTCGCGGCGTCTCGACGGTTTCCAGTTTTTGCAGCGCGGCGCACAGGCCCGACCGGTCCGGCTTGGCCAGCACGACCCCCAGGGCCTTCTCGGCATCGTCCAGTTCCTCAACTCGCGCACGCACGAGCCGTTCCAGCAAGTCCGGCACGTCCCCAGACCTCGCCAGCAGGCCCAGGGCTTTCCACGCTTCGTTGCGAACGCGTCCGTCCGGTGCTTCGGCGGCGTTTTCGAGAGCAGCCAGCGCACTCACGGCGTTGCGGTCCGCGAGGATGCGGATCAACCCGGCTTGCTGGCCGGGGTCCTCCTGGGAGAGCAGGTCCGTCAGCACCGCGTTGATTCGAGGTCCTCGCAAATGGACGAGACTGTTCCGCGCCGCCTCGCGTTCGGCGACCGCTCCGCTGGCCATGGTCCGCTCGGCCAGCGGCTTGACGGAGGTTTCGTCGCCCAGGATGCCCAGGGCGTTTATCGCAGCCAAGCGGACTGCCGGGTCCTGGCTGGACAGGGCGGCCTGGACGACGCCGCGCGCCGCGGCGTCTCCCCGCGCCGCCAGGCCGCCCAGCAACCGCGCTTGCACCGGACCGGAGACGGCGCCCACGCATTTGGCCAATTGTTCCGTGGCGCCGGTTCCCGACACCTCCGGCACCAAGTGCAGGGCCATGCTTTGCAGCATCGGATCGACGCCGGTGAGCGCAGCGCACACGGCGCTGAGGCCCTGCTCGGGGTTCGCGCGGACCAGCCCGCGCCACGCGGCCAGCCGCACCGGTTGGCTTTCGGCGGCGGCGGACAGTTGCATGTATAGCGTTGCCGCAGCTGGATTCTGGCCCTGGGCGAGCGTCCGTTCCGCGCAGGCCAAACAGGCGGCGGCGACTTCCGTCTGCAATCGGCCTTTCGCACGGGCCAGAGCTTGCTGCAGGGCTTGGACCGCAGCGTCCCCACCGATCTGGCCCAGGGCATCTGCCGCCACGCCGGCCAGGGCCTGGTCCGTGCCCGTGAGCAGCGTGATCAGCGGTTCAGTCGCCGCGCGATCACGCCGGGCGCCCAGGGCGACGACCACGCCGATCTTCAGATCGCCCTGCAGTGCTCCCAGGGCATCCCGCAGCATCCGATCAACCGTCGAGCCGGGGACGCGTTGGAGCGCGCGCAGGGCCGCCGCCGCGACCAGCGGTCGGTTAGTGAGCAAGCTGCTCAGCGCCGCGGCCTGCCGTTCCGTGGCGATGTCGGCGAGCAGTCCGCACACAAAGACCTTGGCTGCGGGCGTGGTGTCCAGGGAAGTCAGCAATGCCGCCATCCGGTCTGCCAGGCCGCCACGAAATCCCTGGGGGTCACTGTCGGCGAGGCTGTTGGCATGCAGGACGAGCTGCTGTAGATCGTGCAGCCCCTTCCGCTCGTCGCCGTATGAGTAATGCGCGACCACCCTGAGCGTCGCGTCCAAATCGATACCAGCCGGTTCGGCGGCGGGAATAGCCCGGTGAGTCGTCAGCCCTGCCAGAAGGATGGCCAGCCTGCAGATCTCCGCACCGCGGAAAGGGAACCCCCTCGGCTGTCTCCATGCATTGGCCATAGTGAGGAATTAGGAGTTTGCCCGATTCGTGTCACGAAAAATCGATTCTTCGCACGGAGGCCTTGAGGGAACTGGCGCAAGAGCCTTTGCACACCGAACCGGCCCGGACTCCGAAGAGTCTTCGCGCGGCGACGCGAGGCTCCATCCTCTGGTCAACCACAGGGGCCCGACCGATCATTGCACTTCCCAACGGCCCCGTTTTGCGGATAATTGCGCGCCATGAAACCTGCTCTTGCCAATCTGGTGGCGTGGCTCGTTCTGTTGGGCGCTGCCAGCCAGGCTGCTGAACCGCAGGCCCCGGGTCTGAGATCTGTTCCACTGGGCACCTTAATCCCCGATTCAATCAGGCAGGATTGGGGCAGCCTGCAGAGGGACCTAAGCGTGTGGGGCAAGCCGCTCCAGATTGGCGACCGCAAGTTCTCCGAGGGTTTGGGGACGCACGCCAACAGCGAACTCGTCTTTGAGCTGGAGGAGCCGTGGGAACGGTTCGAGGCATGGGTGGGCGTGGACGCGGCGATGCGCCAGTATAAGGAGGCCAGCGTCGTCTTCAAGGTTCTCGGCGACGGACGGGAGCTATTCCAGAGCGGGGTGATGAGGGCCGAGACTCCCGCGGCGCGCGTGAGCGTGCCTCTTGCTGGGGTCAGGCAGCTCAAGCTCGTCGTCACCGACGCGGGGGATGGACGGAATTGTGACCACGCCGATTGGGCTGAAGCGGTCCTGCTGGCGAAGCCCAGGCCGCAGGAGACTCCCAAGCCCCCCCGGTTCAAGGTGGCCTCGCCTTCCATCACAGTCCAATTGGCCGAGGATGGTGACATCACGGGCCTGGAAGTGGGCGGTGAACGGATGGGGGTTCGCGGGTCGACGCGGCTGGCAGGCTGCCAAATCGCGGGAAAGGCCGTGGCCACGGAGTTGCCCGGCGGAGGGCTGGCTGTTTCCCGGAAGCTGACCGGCCCGCAAAACCACTCCTGCACGGTCACCGACAGGTTCACGCCTGGCCTGGAGAGCATTCGCTGGGAAGTCGAGATCAACAGCCCCGATGAGCCCTGGACCACGGCGGTCATCACGCGCTTGGCCTGCGGCACGCCGGAGCTTCTTCGGTGCTGGACGGGCTGGTCGGACCCGGAGGGCCGGGGCGACGCATGGCGCGATCCCCTGGCACTGAGGCCGTTCGTCAACCGGAGTTGGCACTATGGCAACGCGGCCCAAAGCGCGCCCATCGGCGGAGATTTCGTTTCCATCCCTCTGGTCACCATCGCCGCTCCCGACCGGAACGCGGGCTTCAGCCTGGTCTTGTCCCCAGAGGGAGTGTTGCTGAACATGACCTTAGGCTTGTCCCGCGCGGGGGACGTCCGCTTCTCGCGCACCTGTCACCGTCTTGGCGGCGGCAAGACCGCCCGCTTTGTCATGGACTTGGTCGGCCACGAGGCGGACTGGCGCGGCGGCTTGCGCTGGATGGTGGCGCGCTATCCCGCATTCTTCGACCCGCCCAACCCGAGGGCCGACGCGATCGCCGGCTGCGGGGCCTACTCGGGTGACGAACGCCCCATCGACGCCGCCAAGTTCAAGAAAATGGCCTTTCGCCTCAACTGGAAGATGTCGGACGACTTCCCCTACATGGGCATGTTCCTCCCGCCCGTGCGCGACGCCGACGAGCGCTGGACTCGTTCCTGCGATGAGCCGACACCGACGGGCAAGCTGCCCACCATCTCCGCCCGCCAGATGAACGACTACGCCCGGCGCATGCGGGCGCAAGGATTCCATGTGCTGAATTACTTCAATGTCACCGAGTTCGGCAAGAACATGAAAGACCTCAACGTTCCAGCCGAGTACGCCGCTGAGCTTTTCCTTTGGACAAATCCCGTCACCTTTCTCAAGCGGTGCCTTCCTCAGGCCTATCTCAAGCCGCCCATCGATACCTGCTACCGGGCCTGGGTTACCGATGTGGGGGACCCCGCCTATCGAAAGTTCCTCCTCGAACAGGCCAAGCGCCACCTCGAAATGCTGCCCGATACGGACGGGCTCTGCATCGACCGCCTCGATTGGCTGCGCTACTATAACCCGGCCGCCGACGACGGCGTCAGCTTCGTGGACGGACAGCCGGCTCGGTCGCTCTACAACTCCTGGCGCGCCTTCATGGCGGAACTCGGCCCGCTCATGCACAGCGCGGACAAAGTCATCTTCGCCAACACCATGACCATGCGACTGGAACTCAACCGCGAACTCGACGGCATCTACACCGAGCACGGCGATAATCCCGGCGCGCTCAACGCCGCCGCGCTGATGGGCCTCCGCAAACCAGTCCTCGCCTGGACCTACAACGCGACCCTCAATCAGCCCGACCCTGATTCGTTCTTCCAGCGGCACCTGCACCTCGGCGTCTTCCCAACCGCTCCCTATCCGTTCAACCATCACTGCATCAACCCCGAGCCTCGAGCCGAACGATATTATATGGATTACGGTCCGTTGCTCGACGCGATGCGGGGCAGAAAATGGGTGTTGGCCGTTCGCTGCGTGGAAAGTGCGGCGCCGGGAGCCAAAGTGAATCTCTTCCGCGTGCCTGGCGGCTACGTGCTGCCGGTGACCTTTGGTGGCCAAGCCGCCTCGGTCAAGCTCCGGCTTGCGAACCTGCCGGGGCTGGACAAAGCCAAGTGGAGCGTGCTGCAGCCCGGTGTTGAGACGCCGGTGCCAATCTCAGCCGTTTCCCACGACGGTTCCCTCGAGCTCGATGTCCCCCTCAAGCGAGGCTGCGCGATGGTGCAGGGACAGCTTCCTGAATGAGATCGTCCGTCAAACCGAAAGACCGCGTGCGAATGGCCCTCAGCCTGACCGATAAGCGGCCCGCCTCGACGGCAGACCCCAACATGGCCAACCAAATCAACTTCCGATTCGTCGCCTTCCTGGGGGTGACCGCCGCTCTGGGCGGGTTGTTGTTCGGTTTCGACATCTCGATCATCACCGGCGCGGGGCCTTTCCTCATCCATCACTTCAAGCTGGATGATCTGAGCCTTGGCTGGGCCTTCAGTTCGTTGCTCTTTGGGTGCATCGTGGGCTCCGTGATCGCGGGTCGTCTGACCGACTTGGCCGGGCGGAGAAAGATACTCCTGGGGGTAGCGCTCCTCTTTGCCGCAACCACCGTGGCCACCGGTTTGGCGCCGACCTTTCGCCTCTTCATCCTCGCGCGCTTTCTGGGCGGGCTGGCGGTGGGCGGGGCCTCCATCGTGTCCCCCATGTATGTGGCCGAGGTTTCTCCGGCCGTGCTGCGCGGGCGCTTGTGCGCGTTTTATCAGCTTTCCATTACTCTCGGCATCCTCGTTTCCTATTGCATCAACTACCTCTTGCGCGACGTGGGGCCGTGGAACTGGCGCTGGATGTTCATCAGCGGCGCGGTTCCCTCCGTGGTCTTCGTGGCGTTGCTCCTGCGGGCCCCGGAAACGCCGCGCTACCTCTGCAAGTCCGGCCGGCGCGACGAGGCACTCGCTCTGTTGTCCCGGATTACCGGGGAGGCGCAGGCCGGAATCGAAATCGCCGAAATCCAAGCCAGCCTGGCCGAGCCCAAGGCCTCGTGGCGCCACCTGGCTCAGCCAGGGCTGCGGCGCGCCCTGGCCGTCGGCTTTGTTCTGGCGGTGCTCGTTCATTTCTCCGGCATCAACACCTTCATTGATTATGCTCCCATTATCTTTCAATCCGCCGGCTGGAAGATGGACGCCGCCCTCTTCTCCACCTTCGTCATCGGTCTGACCAACTTCCTGTTCACCCTGGTTTCCTTTTGGGTGATCGACCGGCACGGACGACGCCCGCTTTACATCGTCGGCTCGCTCGGGATGACCGCCGTGCTGGCCCTGATGGTCTGGATTTGCGCCTTCGGCCGCTTCGCCGGCCCCGTTGTCCTCGGCCTGATCATGGCCTTTATCGCCTTCTTCGCTGCCTGCATCGGGCCGGTCTTCTGGACGCTGGTGCCAGAGATTTTTCCCAACCGGGTGCGGGGCACGGCGATGATTGTGCCGGTCCTGACGCAGTGGGCGGCAAATGCGGCGGCCGTCCTGTTCTTCCCGGTGGCATTCAACCAGGTCGGCAAGGCGCCCACCTTCGCGTTCCTCGGCCTCATGGCGCTGACCCAGGCGCTTTTCACCTGGCGCTTCGTGCCGGAAACCAGGAACAAGACGCTCGAAGAAATCGAAGAGCAATGGAAGGCGGGCGCCGCCAAGCCGCGCTGAAGAACGGGCGGCCGCATGCACCCAACCACGCCAGACTACCCCTTGGACCTTGACTCCAAACCGGACTCGGCCCGCTGCCTGGCCCGCATCGAAGCCTGGTTCAACCAGGCCGTTCTCGATCGCCCGCCCATCCGCTTCTATCACCATAACGTCGAGTACGAAGGCGGCGCCGCCCTCGACCCCGCCCGTTGGGCCACTCTTCGGGACCGTTGGTTCGACGTCGAATATCAGGTGGAGGCCTTCGAGCGCTCCATCGCGGGCCGGACCTTCCACGCCGAAACGTTCCCCGTCTTTTGGCCCAACCTGGGCCCCAATGTCTATTCGGCCTTCTATGGTGGGGAGCTCGAGTTCGCCGAAGTCACGTCCTGGTACGCGCCCCTCATAACGGACCTGGAGGACTTGTCTGTGCTCGCTCCAGACCCATTGACCAGCGTCTATTTTCGAAAGCTCGACGAGCTGACTCGGGCCGCGCTGGAACGCTGTGCTGGGAAGTATCTCGTTGGCTACTCGGATCTTCATCCGAGCCTCGATTGCGTGGCGGCTTGGCGCGGAATCCCCGCTCTGTGCATGGACCTGGCCACGGCGCCGGACAAGCTCGAGCCGCTGTTGGAGCGTTCCGTGCGCGATTTTCACCGCATTTTCGACCATTTCGACCGCCTGCTCAAGGCGCGGGGCCTGCCGTCGGTGACCTGGCTCGGCATCCCTTCCTTGGGCAAGCTGCACATCCCCAATTGCGATGTCGCGGCCATGATTTCGACCCGCCACTTTGCCCGGTGTTCTCTGCCGCTGCTCCGCCGCGAAGTGGCAGGCATGACGCGCAACATCTATCACGTGGACGGCAAAGGCGTGGCCCAGCACCTGGACCTGCTTTTGGCCATGCCCGACATTCACGCCATCCAATGGGTGCAGGGGCTGGGCCTGGACCAGCCCATTCTCCAGTGGGTGCCGCTGCTCCGGCGTATCCAGGCCGCCGGCAAATCCATCGTAGTGGACTTGCAGCTCAACGAGCTTGAGGGCTTCATCGCCGCCGTGGAACCCGAGGGTGTGTTTCTCTGCCTCGGCGTCGAGGAAGGCCAGGAACCGGAGGTCATCAAGCGCCTCGAGCAGTGGTGAAGGCTCGTATGCCTTTCATTTTTCCCGATGTCCGATTAGCCTTCCGCGTGCAGACGAAAAGACTCATCCCGATCCCCCTGGTGCTCCCCATGAAGATCAGCCAACTCGTGGGCATGTTCATTCTGGCCGCTCCCCTGTTGGGGGCGGCGGCGGCCGCGGACGATTCCGCCGCGGCGCTCAACCTGGTGTTTCCCGACTCCAAACCCGAGGTGTACGAGCGGGTGGAGATCGCCGTTTCGGGGATGCCTGCCGCGGTGAATCCATTCGACCCCGAGGTCGTCGCTCTGGACGCGGAGGTTGCCGCCCCTTCCGGCAAAGTCGTCCGTGTGCCCGGTTTTTTCGGGCGTGAATTCAGCCGGAAGCTCGAGGGCGGCCGCGAGGTTCTCGAGGGCGGCGCCGAGGGCTGGCGCATCCGCTGGCTGCCAGTCGAACCGGGCCGTCACACGCTGACGGTGACCGCCACGCTTGCCGGCAAAATTGCCGCACGAGGCGAGGCGGTCATCGAAGCCGTCCCCGGCAACCGGCACGGGTTGGCCAGGGTCGACCCAATGGGGATGCGTTCGTTCCGTTTGGACGACGGCACGCCGCTCTTCCTGGACGGCCTCTGCATGTGCTGGCATGGCCGCCGCGGCACCTATGACTATGACGGTTGGCTGGAGAGCAGCCAGAAGGCGGGGATCAACTACATCCGCCTCTGGATGTGGCACCAGGCCTTCGGTATCGAGTGGGACCGCGGCGACAAGCTCAAATACCGCATGGACAATGCCTGGCGGCTGGACCGCGTGCTCGCCGAGGCCGAGCGGCGGGGCGTCTTCGTCATGCTCTGCCTGGATTATCACGGGATCTTCGAGATCAAACCCGATTACTGGGGCGGCAACAACTTCTGGCCCCGCCATCCTTATAACGCCACCAACGGCGGGCCTTGCCAGCTCCAGAACCAGTTCTTCACGAACGCGGAGGCCCGGAAGCTCTATGAGAAACGCCTGCGCTACATCGTGGCACGTTGGTCGGCCTTTCCCAACCTCCTGGCCTGGGAGTTCTTCAACGAGATCGACAACGAGTACGCCTACTTGAAGCACGCGGACGTGGTGGCCTGGCACCGCAATCTCGGCCGCTTCTTGCGCGACATCGATCCCTGCCGCCACCTGATCTCCTCGAGCTTCACCGGCGGGAGCGAACGGCCCGATCTCTACGCCCTGCCGGAGATGGACTTCTCGCAGTACCATTCTTACAACGAACCGCACCCCGCGGAGATGATGGCTGCAAAGACCGAGCGGTTCTTCGAAAAATACCGCAAGCCGTTCCTCGTCAGCGAGTATGGGACCGATTGGCGCGGGTGGAAGCCTGCTACCGACCCGCATTTCCGGGCGTTGCACCAGGCCCTCTGGAGCGGGGCCTTCACGGGCGCCGCCGGCACGGCGATGAGTTGGTGGTGGGAGAATATTCACTCGGCAAACCTCTATCCTCACTGGTCCGCGCTCGCGGCGTTCCTCGAGGGAACGGGCATCGGCCGGGCGGAGTTGCGGCCGGCGCGGTTCGGCACGGTTGAGGGCGGGGTGAAGCCGTTCGGGATTGCCTCGCGCACCGAGGCGCTGGTTTGGCTCCTGGATCGCGCTTGCGACTGGCCGGAGGGCGCGACCAATGCCGTTCCCCCCTCGTTGACGGGTGCCAAGGCGGTCCTCACCGGTGTGGACGACGGCGCCTGGTCGGTCCAGTGGTGGAACACTGCCGAAGGCAAGCGCGTCACCGACGCTCAAGCGGTCGCGTCTGACGGCCGGCTCCTACTCGAACCCCCCGCCTTCCAGGCGGACATTGCCGCGCGGCTGAGGAAGAAATGAAGGAAGCCGCAGAATCAAGCGCAGCTCGACGTAAAACACCGGGTCATCGGTGGCGCCGTCGAAGTGGAACAGGAAGGTCTGGTTGTGCTTTTTGAGCATCAGGCCGTAGCTGGCACCGTGGTCCACGCCGGCGCGGATGACTGATTAGGCGGAGTCCTTATGGAGGCACGCCCGCGCGGGTTTACGGCTCGTTGGGCCAGGCGTTGCCTCCGCACCCACCCCCAAAAAGCACGCCGGCCTCCCCTACCCGCGGGGTTTGAGGCCAGACCAAAGGAAGCGTCGACCCGGACCAAACGAAACCCAGTCCTTTTTCGTTCGTGCTTACTTTTGTGCTTACTTTTGCAAAATCATCCTCCGGCCCGGTAAAACCGGGCCGAAAGTGCATTTCGACCCGGCAGACACGGGGCGGGATGAAGGTTTGGTGTGCGCCGAGAGACGCCGTGAAACGCGGTGAAAACGGCCAAAATCGGCTTATGAGTCCTCTGCTCTACCCCTGAGCTACTCTGGCAACCCTATGGAAACAAGCGATTTCCGATGCTGGACTGGCCAGGTTCGCCTGCACGCCGGAACAGTAGCCGACGCCGTGGCCGCGCGGCAAGTCCTGAAAGCGGAAATCAAGTCCGGCAAGTTCCTTACTCCTCCCGAAGCCGAAGCTAAGGAGCGGGAGGACCAGGCCGAGCTTGTACTTGCCCACTGGCGGCAGGTTTCTCACAATTAAGGGAGGATGATGAAAACGGTGCGATTGGTCGAGCCGGGACGCCCGCTCGAGCACCAGGCCGTTCCGGTGCCGGAGATTGGCCCTCGGGACGTGTTGGTGCGCGTCAAGGCGGCGGGGATATGCCACTCCGACGCCCATTACCGGGCCGGCACATCGCGAGTGGGCTCGCTGCCACTCACGCTCGGCCACGAAGTAGCCGGAGTCGTCGAAAGAACCGGAGCCGCCGTGTCGGCGCTCCAGGCCGGCCACCGGGTTTGCCTGCACTACCTGGCGACTTGCTGGTGCTCTTCATTGCGGACCGCATCAGAGACTTTGTGCATAGTTGGGTCCCGGGCGGCTGGACGGCGGTGTTCAAGTGGATTTGCGGCGCGATGGGATGGGCGTGGGGAAAGATCGCGTCAATACCGCCATGGGTTCCATGGCTGATTGCCATCGGGTTAGCCGGAGCACTCTGGTTCGTGATATCGAGGAGCTGCCGCATCTACGAGGCATACCGGGAACGGAATCGGGCCCTCCAGAAACAGGTGAATGCCCTGGCCCAGAAGCTGGAGCAAAACGAGCCGTACGAGCTCCCCCCTATCCAAGAGATCTGGTTCAAGGGCCTCGTTTGGCGACGGACCAATGACGGGCCATACCCCCCTAGAGGAGTTCTGCCCCGAGTGCGACCTGCGGCTATATTCGAGGCGCAGGTTTTCCGTGAGAGGGGCCCCGGCAAATTATTTCTGCGAGCACTGCAACAAGCTAGTTACGGAGTTTGATATGTCCCACCGCGATGCCGTGGACCGCATCCTGCGTGAGATGAACCGATTGGAGAGATTGGAACAAGTCAGGTTCAACCAGATGGTGGATGAGAAGTGGACCTCTGGCATACCCTTTCCGATCGCTCGGGCGACGGCACTGGGCCAGATTCAATTGGAGAGGAGGCGTCTGACTTTGCCAATCGGCAGCAGTCACGCGCAAGGTGCGGATGCTCCAGGTGGCAATCCGGATGGGCGTGGTGGATGACCCAGTCGGGGTCGAGCAGAGAGAACGCCACCAGCTCGACCCGGTCGGCCTCGGAGAACCACTCAGGCGGCTCGGATGGGAAGGCGGAACCCACGACTATAGCTCCGACTTGGACCGAAAGTACTCTTCGCGGTCTGCAAAACAGGCGTCCACTGCCGCGGCTTCCCAAGCCTGGGACTCGGCTTCGCGCTCCTGCGGGGTCAGCTTCTCCTTTGCTTCCAGGACTCGCCGGAGCCGCGGGCCTGGGCCGCCGTAAATTTCGTTCGCGGGCGGACATATCCGCACCGCGCAGTCATTTTCCGCCCTGTATTGGTAAAGCTCGTTTTCGTGGGGGTCCGGCATCTCATACTCATTCATCCCGCACCTGGGGCAGTAGTTCCCCACGAGCTTGCTGTGTATGTAGTCATTCTCGCACTCGCAGTCCCAGTACAGGTCGTTCGTCACTACGCTCATATGTCAGTTCACGTCAGTGCATTTTAGTCCGGCGGCAAACCAGCGAGAGGGGCCTCCAGGCGCTCCCCCTCGGTCCTGATTATCCGGTCGACGATTCCGACCCGGCCAAGGTCGCGGAGGGGCAGCCCCTCTCGGGGATAAACGATTCGGCGGCCTGGAGCGACACCGGCGTAGGAAACCCCAGGGGAACGGGCGCGCGCAGATCATGAACAGCCTGGGCGCGCGCTGGGAGAAGTGCGCGAAGGGCCCCGGGCCCCGGATGTCGGCGCCGTATGGGATGCCCCGGAGGGCATTGCCGCCCGGGGCGTACTCCGGGAGATCGAACCCGGCGGCCTCGTTCATCGCATCCTGCGCCGCCTGCGCTTCTTTGCTTCGCGGACCAGAGGTCATGGGTTAGCAGTAAAAGAAGAAGCAGAGCCGGACGTCCTCGTCGCTCGTCAACCCCCAGTGCTCCTTCGCGTGCTGAAGCTCGCGGATGATCGTGTCCCACTGCTCTCTGCCCCAGTGGTTCGGAGTCGGCAGCGAGAATACCTTGCGGCGCCCCACGGGGCCGGAGTTGGGGAGGCTCCTGTTAAAAGCATCGGTCGTATCGACGATGCGCCCTTCGGCGTCGCTTTGTCGTGCAGGCAAGGGAAAAGGCGACCGGGGCGGGCATGTGCCAGTACTGTGACCCATGAATTTGGTTACATATCCGGCGGTCCTTTTCGGCGGGGACTTCGTTGCTCGCTCGTTACAGACCGCCGGGGGTATGCGCCTCGCTCGCGCCTCGTCCGCGCCAAAAATGCCTCGCCGCCTATGTAACGAATTTTATGGGTCACAGTACTAGCCCCGGAGGGTGGGGGATTGTTCGGGCCCTCACCCCTGCCCCTCTCCCATCGGATGGGAGAGGGGAGATTTGTTTTGGGGGCGTGACCCAGGGCGGCGCTCGTTGCTCGCTTGCTGGGCTGGTATGGGGCGCCCTTTCAGGGTTTTGGGAGGGAAAGGGGCGGA
>Ga0181524_10002743_pt1 | contig 17790 bp, 8 predicted proteins | sample PEATcosm2014_Bin_34_FD_119761 | JGI IMG/M metagenome (GOLD analysis project Ga0181524, IMG submission 119761) | Peatland microbial communities from MTU Mesocosm Facility, Houghton, MI, USA - PEATcosm2014_Bin05_60_metaG | ecosystem: Environmental > Terrestrial > Soil > Wetlands > Peat | place...
AACCGGCTCCGGCCGACCCGTTTGCCGCGCCCCTCAAACGCGCCTGCGATTTGCTGCTCTACGACCCCCAGGCTGGCGCCATGCAACGGGTCCGGCTCGCCGGCCAGGTGCTCCACGAGCTTGATGGGGAGTTTTACCTGATGGATAACGGCTGCGGTGTACGGTTTGTTCCCCAAACCGGCGCCGACCTGGGCGTGGGCGACCTGGTACAGGTGGTCGGTTTTACAGACCTGGGCGGGCCCTCGCCCGTACTGCGCGAGGCGGTCGCGCGCCGAACTGGACAGGCCGCCCTGCCGACCGCCCAATCGCTGTCGGAGACTAACTTCTTGAACGGTCGGTATGACGCCACATTGGTCCGGGTCCCCGCCCGCTTGGTGAATATGAGTGTGAACCGGTCGGAACAGGCACTCGAGCTGCAGGCCGGCACGCGGGAATTCGTCGCTCGGCTGCGGACCCGTCACGGTTTGGCGCGCGGCCTCGTTGCCGGCAGCCGGCTTGAGTTGACGGGGGTCTATGCCGGGCGGGGAGGCAACCGGGCGCTGGGCCGGGACATCGATTCATTCGAGTTGTTGCTGAATTCCCCGGCGGACATCCGGGTGCTGGAGCGGCCCTCTTGGTGGAGGCTGGGCCATACCTTGGCAGTTCTCGGCAGCATGGGGTCGGTCATGTTAGCCGCGCTGGTTTGGATCACCCTGCTGCGCCGACAGGTGGAGGAACGCACCCGCCAACTGGCCGCCAGGATTCGCGACCACGAACAGACCGAGCGCCAGCGAGCGCTGGAGGCCGACCGCGCCCGCATCGCCCGCGATTTGCACGACGACCTCGGGGCGAGCCTGACGGGGATCGGCCTGCTGGCCCAGGCCGGGGCTGGCGCGCTGCCCACCCTCGAGAAGGCCGGCCAGCGCTTCCGCGCCATCCGCGACAAGGCCCGTGAGACAGTCAGTGCGCTGGATCTCATCGTCTGGCTCGTCAACCCGCGGAAGGACGCGCTCCCCGCTCTGGCGACCTACTTGGCCAGCTACACCGAGGAGTATCTCTCCGCCTCGGGCATTGCCTGCCATTTGAAGATCCCGATGGACCTGCCGCCCTTGCATTTGGCGGCCGAGGTCCGCCAGGGTCTGTTGCTGGCCGTGAAAGAAACTCTGAACAACGTCGTGTGTCACTCGCAGGCCAGCCAGGTCGAAACCCGATTGACGATGGAGAACGGCTGGCTCGAAATTGTGGTCGCCGACGACGGACGCGGGTTCGACGCCTCCGCTCCGGCCTCGGGGGACGGGTTGGTCAACCTCCGCGAACGCCTCGCCCGCTTGAGCTGATTGATGCGTCGCCCGAATACCGTTGCGTTTGCGCGTGTGCCACCGGCAAGGAGGCCCTGGTCGAGATCCCGCGCCAGCAACCCGAAGTCGTGCTGATGGACCTGTATTTGCCTGGCGAGTCCGGCATCACCTGCATCGCCCGACTGAAAGAGCGCCTGCCTGGCGTGCAGTTCATTGTGCTGACCGTGTACAAGGATCCGGAACTGATTTTCCAGGCCCTGAAGGCCGGGGCCTGCGGTTACCTGCTCAAGCGCTCCACCGCCGAGGACATATTGCGCGCCATCGCCGAAGTGCGCTCCGGGGGCGCGCCCATGACCAGCGAAATCGCCCGCCTCGTCGTCCAGTCCTTTCGCCCCTCGCCCGCCAACGCGAGTGAGGAGAGCGGCTTGTCCCGGCGCGAACTCGAAATCCTCAACCTCCTCTCGCAGGGTCTCTCCAACAAAGAACTGGGTGCCCGCCTGGGGATCAGCGCCGAGACGGTACGCACCCACTTGAATAACGTTTATCAGAAGCTCCACGTCCACGGCCGCACGGAAGCCGTGGTCAAACACCTCAAGGACACGGCCAAGGGGTAAAAGGGGCCGGTGGAAAAATACGCCGTTTGGGGGATATGAGCCGGGCGACCGCTATGGTAAACTTGCTGGCTGTGAACGTCAGCAACAACGCAATGCATGTGAGCTGAACTTCAACTCACACTACCAACCTCAATCCATGAAAAAGAGAATAATGACTAATTTAATGGCGGCCTCCCTGGTTTTGTCAGGAGCGGCGGTGGCCCGCGGACAATCAGCCTATTTTCGGGCGGTAACCAACTTGAACCCGGCCGGCTATTGGCCGATGCACGAGGTCGAAGCCCCGGCGCCGGGAAACATTGAAACCAATTACGGCACCTTGGGCGCCTTGGGCAACGGTTATTACAACGACTGGACGGCGTTGCCGAGCGCCACCGCAGCAATAGTACGCCAGGTTCCCGGCCCTGTCGTCAACCCTGCTGACACGGGCGCGTATTTTACGAATACTGCTGAACGGGTGGCAACCGCTGGCTGTCTGCTGGTTCCAAACATTTCATCGGCGCTAACCCTCACGCCGCCTTTCACGATTGAGGGCTGGGCCGAAGCCAGCCACTATAATAGTACCCTTTCTTCAATGGTGAGCCAAGGCGGCGGCGCCGGCCTGAATAACAGCTCGAGTTATAGCGGCTGGAGCTTGAATTGGAATACTCTGTCTTTTGGATCATCCGGCACCATCTTCAATATGTATGCTTATGGCGGCCCGGGCAGCGGCACGATAACCGGTTGCGAAGGCGCCTCCTCCACACTGGCACAATCGAATGTATGGTATTATTTCGCCTACGTCTTCACCACCCCAAGTAATGCTACATACTGCGTTGCCAACACAGCAGTCAACGGTCCCAGCGGCACACTTACTCCTCCACTGCCTCCCACCAGTTGGTCGCCCGTTTTCCTTGCGAATGGCCGTAATGGGAATACCGGGCCGGGGAGTTTCAGCTTCGATGGCGCCCTGGCTGAAGTGGCGATTTACACGAACGCGTTGGCGGCGGGGGATTTTTCTGCTCACTATAACGCCGCTACCAGCGCCAATCCCCCCACAAATTACTTTCAGTTAATTACGAGTTACAATCCGCTTATTTATCTGCGCATGAATGCGCCGGCCTACACGGTGCCAAATCTCAGCACTTGGCCGGCGTTGACGAACTATGGGAGCGTGGCGGCCAACGGCGTTTATACTCCGGGAACTGTTCCCGGAGTCCTGACGGGCATCTCTGCCAACGGCTACCCCGTTAATGTGAGCAATCAAGTGCCTCTTCTCAGCGCCATGGGGACCTTTGCGGATGCGGGCAACAATTCATCCTATAACCCGACCGGCGCAAGCGCAACCTTCAGCGTCAGCGCGCTGTTTCGGGGCAATCCCGCCGACCCCCGTATTCAAAGCATTGTTGGTCATGGCACCAATTCCTGGATGTTGGGGCTGACCACGAGTGGCACGGTTGTTTTTAACTCCGGAACCAACAGCGCAGCGGCGGCGACCGGCACCGCTGCCGGCGACTTGGTTGGGACGGCAACCAGCAACGACGGTTTCTGGCATTATGTGGTGGCGGTTCACAACCAAACCACCAATTTCCTGTATGTGGATGGCGCGCTGGTGGCCACGAACGTCTCAACGGCCAGCATTCCCGGAAATACACAACACGTGATGATCGGGGCCGATCCATCCTATACCAACGTCAACGATAACCTTGGCCGTCAACTTCTCGGGCAAGTGTGTGAAGTGGCGTTTTTTACCAATGCGCTCGCCGCCAGCGATGTTCAAACGCTTTACACTGACCTGGGTGTTATTCCTGTCATTACCCGGCAGCCCATTTCGACCAATGTCAACGCGGGCACCGCCTTCACCAACACCGTCGCTGTCAACGGCAGCCCTACACTGGCTTATCGGTGGTATTTCAACACCAGTTCGAATTACAGCGGCGCCAGCACGGTGACCAACACCGCGGACGGGCGCGTTACTGGCGCGACTTCCGCCAGTCTGATCATCACCAATGTGCATGGCAGCGACGCCGGGTATTACTTCGTGGCGGTCACCAATAATTACGGCGCCGTTACCAGCACGGTGGTGAACCTGACGGTATTCACCAGCCCGGTCCTGGGCAATCAATTGCCCGTCCCCTACACTAACCTTTATACCCTGTATGCCGGGTCCAGTCCCACCTTCTCGATCGCATCGGTCTCCGGCGCGGCGCCCATCTATTATCAGTGGTACACCAACGGCGTAAAGGTCGCGAGCGCGACTAATTTGACTTGCCAGTTGCACAATTTGCCGGTCGGCGGGATCACCACCTATTGTGTCGTCACCAACTTTGTGGGCGCCACCACCAGCTTTGTCTGGACGGCCACGGTAGTTGCGGCCCCCACCGCGCCCTATCCGCAGGCGGTGCTGGGACTTAATCCGATAGGCTACTGGCGGTTGAATGAGATGGACGATGGCAACGGCAACCAGGGCGCCATCGCCCATGATTACGTGGAGGGCAATGACGGAATTTATACCAATACCGACCTGGACGAGCAGGGCTACAGCCAGGGCTTGGCCACCCAATACAACTATAGCCCCGCTACCGACCCAACCGAGACCTCGGCTTTGTTCGGGAACTTCAACACCCCCAACAGCGCTGCCAACAGCATTGCCGGCGTTGATTTCTCGGCCCCGACCAACACCAGCGTCGTGTTCACGGTGGAAGCCTGGGCCGAAGGCACCGGCCAGGCGTCAGGAAACACCGGCATCGCCTCGAAGGGCTATTTCGACAACGAGGAGTTCACCCTCGACACCGGCGCTCCCAACAAGTGCTATCGGTTCGAGGTGCGGAGCGCCAACGGCACGGCTTACAACGCCAACTCGACGCTGGCGGCCAGTGACAGCCTGTGGCATCATCTGGTCGGGGTCTGCGACGAATCGAACGGGGTGCTAAACCTTTACATTGACGGTCTGTTGGCCGTCAGCACCAACATTCCGACGGGCAGCGGCCTCATGGCGTCCGATGCGACGGTGCCGATGGTAATTGGCGCCCGGCCCACCAGCGCCACCAGCGGCGATGACAACCAATTCTATGGCTACGTCAACGACGTGGCCATTTTCGGCTACGCCCTGAGCCCCAGTCAGGTGGACGCGCAGTATAATGCTGCCGGCGTCCCGCCGTACTTCACGCAACAGCCTCCGGCAAGCACGAACGCTTCTGGAAATACCACGTTGACCATCCCGGCGGCGGATAGCGGGACGGCGCCGGTGACCAACCAATGGTGGGATGCGACCGCGGGCGGGCCGTTAGCGGGCCAAACCAACGCCACACTGGTCATCAGCAACGTTCCCGGCTCTCTGGATACCCACCAGTTGTTCCTGATCGCCGCCAACGCCTATGGCACAAACGACTCCAGCGAGGTGACGCTCTCGATCTATACTGCCCCTCAAATCATCACGGATCTGCCGGCGCAAGTCGTCGTCCCGGCGGGCAAACCCTACACCTATGTGGTGTCCGTGATCGGCTCTCCGCCGCTCAGCTTTCAATGGTATTCCAACAACGTGCCGGTGGCGGGCCAAACGGGTTCGAACTACTCGTTCGCCGCGGTTTCGGCCAGTTACGATGTGGTGATTACCAACCATTATGGGGCGGCCACGAGCACGGTTTCCGTGTTGACGGCGATGCTGCCTCCCAGGATCCCTTACGCGACCAACATCCTGATCACCTATGGGGCGGTGGGCTACTGGCCGCTGCAAGAGACCAACCCGCCGGCTCCGGTCACCATGGAGACGAACTACGGCACGCTCGGCGCCCTCGGCAATGCCTATTACGCGGCGACCAACGCCTCGGTCGTCACCTTTGGCCAGACCGGCGCCCTGCCCAACGACACGGACACGGCGGTGGCAGTCAGCGGCCCGGCCAGCACCGATGGCATCACCAGCTACGCCTTTGTTCCGCGTGTCTCACCGGCCCTGACCCTCCAGCCGCCCTTCACGTGGGAAGTGTGGGTCAACCCGAGCGGCACGGCGTTTGGCGACATCCTGGCCTGCGGCGCCGGCTCGGGCTTGAACGGCGGCGACTGGGCGGGCTTGCGCTTGAGTTGGGGTGGCAACTTCCAAATCTATGCGGACGACGGGACCAGTGCGACGAGTTTCACGGCCAGCTTCTCCACCCCGGACTACCCGGCGGGTCAGTGGCATTATTGCGCGGTCACCTACGATGGCACAACCGCCAGCGTTTATGTGGACGGCAGTTCAAGCCCGGTCGCCAGCGCGGCCATCACAATGGCGATTGATACCTGGACCCCACTGTGCATCGGCAATGGCCGCTGGCAAAGCACCGGTCCCACCCGCAACTTCAGCGGCTTGATAGACGAAGTGGCCGTCTATACCAACCTCCTGTTGGTCAGCGACCTTACGACGCACTATAACGACGGCCGCAGTGGCGGCCCGGGTGCCTATAAAGCCGATGTTCTGGCCAAGCATCCTCTGCTGTATTATCGGATGGACTGCCCGGGGTTCACCAATCCGAGCCCGAGCCTCTACCCAATTGCTATGAACTTCGGCTCGTCGCTGGTCAATGGGGCTTATCGCCCGGGCATAGTGCCCGGGGGCGTGTCTGGCCCGCCGGATTTCGGCTTCGGAACCAACGAACTCGCCGCACCCATCAATGGGAATATCTCGTGCGTGGACGCCGGTTACGATCCCTTGTTCAATCCGACCGGGACGAAACCGTTCAGCGCCGCGATGTGGTTCAAGACCTATCCCTCGGATGACCGGGTGCAAGCCGTTATGAGTCACGGGACGAACTGGGCGATGATCCTCGATGGCACGACGGGTCACCTGGTGTGGGATCTCAACTCCGCCGGCAACGTCGCCTCGACGGGCATCCTCAATGACGGCGACTGGCACTTTGCGGTCGGCGTCTATGACGGGGCGTATAATTATCTATATACTGACGGGGCCTTGAACATCTCGGCCGCTGCCACAGGTCAATTGGCGAGCGACACCAATGCCAACCTGTTCCTGGGCGGCAACGCCGATTTCACGGTCGTCGGCGGCAATCAGCAGTACTTCGCCGGGGCCTTGGCCCAGGCCGCGTTCTTCACCAACGCCCTGACGGCGGCACAAGTCAGCCAGCTTTACAGCGACGCCGGCGGCGGCCCGCCCACCATCAGCCTGGAGCGTTCAGGGAACAATCTAATCATCACCTACACCGGCACGCTCCTCTCCTCGACGAATGTGACCGGTCCGTACTCAACGGTCACGGGCGCCAGCTCGCCTTCTTATACAACCTCCCCAACCAATGCGCAGATGTTCTATCGAGCGCGTCAGTAACGGGAATCATGCGCAAAGACCGGCCAGGCCCTGGGGCTTGGCCGGCTCGCGTTCGGGGAGAACAGCCGGAAGAATGAAGTTGACAAGAAAAAGGCAAAGAACGAGCTTTTACAGGATGGACGCGCAGATTGTTTCAGGCGGCAAATGGTCCCGCACCCGGGAAGGGACCGGCGGGTTTACGCTGATCGAACTGCTGGTGGTGATCGCCATCATCGCGATCCTGGCGGCCTTGTTGCTGCCGGCTCTGGTGAAGTCCAGGCAAAAGGCCCAGGGCATTTATTGCATGAACAATCTGCGTCAGATCATGCTGGGCTGGAAAATGTATGCTACTGACAACTCGGGCGCTTTTCCGTGCAACGATGGATTTGGTCCCGGCAGTGGCAACGATAATTGGCCGGTCACGTTTGGCTTTGTGAATTGGGTGGCGGGGCGGGAATGCTACTCCGGCAGCATGGACAACACCAATTCGGCGCTGCTGGTGGATTCGCGCTATACACAGTTGGCTCCTTATGTAAGCAATCCAGGCGTGTACCGATGTCCGGCCGACCAGAGCCGAACTTATGGCAGCACCGGAGCACCGCGCGTGCGGAGCTATTCGATGAGTCAGGCCGTCGGATGCACCTCGCCCGTGGCAACGCCGCCCTTTGGCCAGTTGCCGCAAGGCAACCTGGGCGGCATGAGTTCGCCGGCTGGCGGCGGACATTGGCAGACCTACTCGAAAGAAAGCCAGGTCGGTGCGCCGGGGTTTTCCGATTTGTGGGTGCTGATCGAGGAGGATCCCGACAGCATCGACGACGGAGGCTTCGCTTTCTACATGCCGGCTTCCGCCACCAGTACGACCGCATGGTATAACCAGCCGGCCAAGCTGCACGGCGATAATAGCACGTGCCTCTCATTCGCGGACGGACATTCGGAGATCCACAAGTGGCTCAGGCCAGACAGAATCGAAACGCCTAATTATACTACCTACAACTACAACCCAATCGGCGTTGTAGCTCCGCCAGATGTGGACATCTATTGGATGGCCGCGCGCACTTCGGCCCCTGGCCCCTAGTTTCTCACTTCGGATATAGTGAGAGCGACTCCCAATTTGCTTTTTGCCTGCCTTTTGGCTGGCACGGCGGTGGCGCAGTCGCCGGTTACCTTGACGGTGGACACCCAGTCTCCCGGCTATGCGATTCCTGCAGATTTCAGCGGGTTGAGTTTCGAAACGATGACCCTTTTGCCGGACAGCACGGGCGGCTACTGGTTCAGCGCGACGAACACGCCGCTCATTACCCTGTTCCAGAATCTCGGCCTCAAGAGCCTGCGCATCGGCGGAGCCACCGTGGACATGGCCACCGTGGCAATCCCCACCAACAATGACATAGACCATCTGTTCGCCTTCGCCCAGGCGGCCGGGGTGAAGGTGATCTACTCGTTGCGTTTGCTCAACGGGAGCACAAATACCGACGCCACCCTGGCCCAATACATTTGGACCCATTACCGGACGCAACTCGACTCTTTCGCCATCGGCAACGAGCCCGATTGGAATTCCTACCATCAGTCGGACCCGAACATAACGAATTACACCAGCTACCTCGCCGACTGGCAGAAGTTCGCCACCGCCATCACCAATGTTGTGCCCGGCGCAACCTTCAGCGGGCCGGACACAGGCGGCAACGTTGTCACGGGAGCCCCGAACAACGGACCAGGACCAACCTGGACGACCAGTTTTGCGCTCGCGGAAGAGGATTCGGGACTCATCGCCTGCATCACACAGCACGATTATGTCGGCGAAGGCGCTGGCAACTTGACCGCCCAGCAAGGCATCGAGGCGATGTTGTCGCCGGCCTGGAACACCGGTTCCAATCAGACGCTTTACACGGCAATGGGAGGCCCCGTGTTGCAGAACGGGTTGCCTTATCGGTTCACCGAAGCGAATGACTTTACTGGGGGGGTGACCAACGCGAGCAACGCTTTCGCCTCGGCGTTGTGGGCGCTGGATTTCATGCAGTGGTGGGCCGCCCATGGTGCCAGCGGCGTCAATTTCCACAACAAACGCTGGATTCCAACCGACACCATCATTCCTGGTTCGAGCGGCCAATTGATAACCTATCCGAAAGGTTACGGCATCAAGGCCTTTGACTTGGGCAGTCACGGCTATGTAGAGCCGCTCACGATGACTAATGCGAGCGGGTTGAATCTGACCGCCTACGCTGTTGGCGACGGGGCGGAGCTGTATGTCACCATCATCAACAAGGAACAGGGCACTGGCGCGCGCGATGCGGCGGTAACCATTGTGCCCGATGGTTTTTCCTCAGGCAGCGCTGCCGCTATCTTTCTGACCGCCCCGAATGGCAACGTTGCGGCGACCGACGGCGTGACTCTGGGCGGCGCGGCCATCACTAACAATACCCCATGGCTGGGACAATGGACGACCTTGAATCCGGTCACCAACGGCCAATGCACAGTGATCGTGAGCGCCGCTTCGGCCGCGGTCGTGAAAATTCAGGCCGCCACGCTGTTCGCGCCGCCGGTGATCATGGAGGATTTGCCGGCGCAAGTCACGCTGGTGACCGGCAAGGCTTACACCTATTCGGTGGGATTGAACGGCGTCCCGCCCTTCGGCTACCAATGGTATCACGGGGCGGCGCCGCTCGTGGGGCAGACCAATGCCACTTATTCGCTGATGGCCGGGAATCCGGGCGTCTCCACTTATAGCGTGGTGATCGCCAACAGTTACGGCGCAGTGACCAGCGCGGTCTCGACGCTGACCGTCATTGGGCCATTGACGGATTCCTACGCGACGAACCTTTTGAGTTATGGGCCGGTCGGCTATTGGCCGTTGCAGGAAACCAGCGCGCCAGCTCCAGCGAACCTGGAGACCAACTACGGCACGCTGGGCCGGTTGGGCAACGCTTATTATGCCGCGACCGACGCAGCCAATGTGGCGTTCGGACAACCCGGAGCTTTGGCCGGAGACACGGATGCCTCCGTAGGCTTTAGTGGCGGCACTGCCAATCCAAACAGCTATGCGTTTGTTCCCCGCGTTTCGCCAGCGTTGACCATCCAGGCACCGTTTACCCTCGAAGCATGGATCAACCCGTCCGGCACCGCTTATGGATTGGCCCTGGGCGAGGGGGGCGGGACCGGCTTGAATGGGAGCGCCAATTTCGGCGGCTGGCAGATGGGGTTGGGTGCCAGCGGGGGCAACAACAAATTCCAAATGCAATATTATACCGGCGTTGGCAGCGTCGCGAACAACGGGGTCGCTTCCGCTCCGTTTTACACCTTGGGCCGATGGTATCATTACGTGGTCACTTATGACGGCGCCGCTTCGACCATGTACGTGAACGGGTCGAATATCTTCTCGGCAATCTCCGCGAACGCGCCCGACACCTGGTCGCCCCTGGGCATTGGCGCCGGCAAGTGGGATTACGGTCCCATCGGCGGGATACGCTGGCTTCAAGGTTCCGAAGACGAAGTGGCGGTTTACACCAACGTGCTGCTCGTCTCGCGCATTGCCGCGCACTATGCCGCTGGCGCCAGCGCCAGCTCCAACTACACACAAACAGTGCTAGCTGATAATCCGCTGCTCTATTACCGGATGGACAATCCGGTCTATACTAACCCCGGCCCGGCCCTTTGCCCGGCCGCTCTGAACTTCGGTTCGGCGCCTGTGAACGGCCTCTATCCTCCAGGCACCGTGCCTGCCGGCGTGTCCGGCCCGCCATTCGCCGGCTTGGGAACAAACAGCGTCGCTTGCCCCATTAACGGCGTCTTTTCGTGTGTGGACGCCGGTTGCGATCCGGCCTTCAATCCGACCGGGACACAGCCGTTCAGCGGCCTGCTCTGGTTCAAGGGCTATCCCGCCGATGGCCGGGTGCAGACCCTCATGAGCCAGGGAACCAACTGGGCGATCATCCTGGACGGCACCACGGGCCGCATAGCGTACGACCTCTGCAATGTCGGCAGCATCCCTTCGACCAAGGTCCTCAACGATGGCAACTGGCACATGGCGGCCGGGGTCTTTAACGGAACGACCGGTGGCCTGTATGTGGACGGGGTACTCAACGTCTCGGCTGCCGTGGCCAACGGCTTGGCCGGCGAGCCGGGCGTTGACCTTCTTTTGGGCGGCAATGCCGACTTCACGGGCGTCGGAACCAATCAGCAGTACTTTGCCGGCGCCATCGCGCAGGCGGCGTTCTTTACCAATGCGCTGACGGCGGCGCAAATTCAGCGCTTCTACAGCGTCGCCACCGTCCCCACCATCAGCCTGGCGGATTCGGGGAACAATCCGATCATCACCTACACCGGCACGCTGCTGTCCTCGACAAACGTGGCCGGCCCATACTCACCGGTCACGGGCGCGAGTTCGCCTTACCCGGTGCCGCAGACCGATTCGCAGCGGTTCTATCGGACAAGGAATCCGTGACCCGAAAAGACATGAAGCATTTCCGGCCTCACTTGTCCTGCACGGTCCTCCTTTTTTCCTAGCCTCGGTTGCGCTGGCGGGGCCGGGCGATTGGCCGCAATTCCGCGGCCCCAATCACCAGTCACCAATTCCTTCCGTTGCGGCCCTCTCGCCCTGTCTCCTTCACCCCTGGAATTCACCATCCCCCACAGCCACGTCAAGTCGCTGCAAAAGGGGAAATCCACACCTCTTGCCATCCCCTGCCCTTGGCTGTCCTTCACCCTCGCCCGGCCAAAAATCGGCCGGCGTTTTCATGGATTCATGCCAAGCATTATTGTATCCCTACCCAGGAACGCTTGACAACACATTTCTCGCCGGAGCAACCCGAGAAATATTGAACTGGCGCCGGATTCGGGCTAGAAGAATCGGCGATGGCTACGAAAACCAAGAAATCCGGCGCGGTTTCTCCGCTCGCCGGCAAGCCGGCGCCGAAGGAGATGCTGGTGGACCTGGCGCGGCTGGAACGCGACTACTATGAGCGCCGACCTGACGTTGCCGACCCCAATCAGATGGTCAGCTTCGGCACGTCCGGACACCGGGGCACCTCCCTGCGCGGCACCTTCACCGAGGCGCACATCCTGGCGATCACACAGGCGATCTGCGATTACCGGCGCAGCCGGCGCATTGACGGCCCGCTGTTCATGGGCAAGGACACGCACGCGCTGTCGGGGCCGGCCCAGCGCACCGCGCTCGAAGTGCTGGCGGCCAACCGCGTCGAGACGATCATCCAGCGGGAGGACGGCGTGACGCCGACGCCGGTCATCTCGCGGGCCATCCTCGTCCATAACCGGGGCCGCAAGGACCGGCTGGCGGACGGCATCGTGATCACGCCATCTCATAACCCGCCGGAGGACGGCGGGTTCAAGTACAACCCGCCCCACGGCGGCCCGGCGGAGACGAGCGTGACAAAGTGGGTTCAGGACCGGGCCAACGAGCTGCTGCGCGGAGCCAATGCCGGCGTGGAGCGCGTGCCGTTCGCGAAGGCCATTAAGGCGGGGAGCACGCGGCAAGAAGACTTGGTCTTGCCCTACGTCAAGGACCTGCCGAGCGTCATTGACATGGAGGGCATCCGGGCCGCCGGGCTCAAGCTGGGAGTGGACCCGCTGGGCGGCGCCTCCTTGCCTTACTGGGAGCCGATTAACTCCATCCACGGGCTGGACATCACGGTGGTCAACCCGAAGCTCGACCCGGCCTTCTCGTTCATGCCTGTGGATCACGATGGCAAGATCCGCATGGACTGCTCCAGCCCTTACGCGATGGCGGGGCTGGTCCGCCTGAAGGACCAGTACCGCGTGGCATTTGGCAACGACCCGGATGCCGACCGGCACGGCATTGTGACGCCTTCGGCGGGCTTGATGAACCCCAATCATTATCTGGCGGTGGCGATCGGCTACCTGCTGGCCCACCGGCCCCGCTGGGGCGCGCGGGCGGCGGTGGGCAAGTCGCTGGTCAGCAGCAGCATGATTGATCGGGTGGTGAACAAGTTGGGCCGGCAGTTAGCCGAGGTGCCGGTGGGTTTCAAGTATTTTGCGCCGCGGCTGCTCGACGGCTCGTACTGCTTCGGCGGGGAGGAGAGCGCCGGGGCGAGTTTCCTGCGGCAGGACGGCACGGTGTGGACGACCGACAAGGACGGCATCCTGATGGACCTGCTGGCGGCGGAGATTACCGGGCGCACGGGCAAAGACCCGGGCGAGCACTTCCAAGCGCTGGTCGCGGAATTCGGGAGGCCGTATTACACGCGCATTGATGCCCCCGCTACGCCCGAGCAGAAGACGCGCCTGGAGAAGCTTTCGCCGGAAGCGGTCAAGGTGGCGGACCTGGCGGGCGAACCGATCACGGCCAAGCTGACCCGCGCCCCGGGCAACGACGAACCCATCGGCGGCTTGAAGGTCGTGGCCGCCAGCGGCTGGTTCGCGGCCCGGCCTTCGGGGACGGAGAACCTCTACAAGGTGTATGCGGAGAGCTTCCGCGACGAGAAGCACCTGGAACGGATCGTGGCGGAGGCGCAGAGCATAGTTCTTCACGCTTTGACATCCACTCCACACCAACCTTAGATTGGGGGCAGGAAAGGCAAGCAATAAGTATATGAACGCCACAAAAATGCTTCACGACCTGGGGCAGAGCCTATGGCTCGACAACATCACGCGCGACCTCCTGCGCAGTGGCACCCTCAAGCGCTACATTGATGAGTTGTCGGTTACCGGGCTTACCTCAAATCCCACCATCTTTGACCACGCGCTCAAGAACAGCACCGCCTACGACGCGGCGATCCGGGACAGGTTGAGGCAGGGCAAATCGGGCGAGGGGTTGTTCTTCGAGCTGGCGCTGGAGGACCTCACGCAGGCGGCCGACTTGTTCCGACCGGTCTATGACCGGACTGGTGGCGTGGACGGCTGGGTGTCGCTGGAAGTGTCGCCCCTGCTGGCCCACGACACGCCGAGCACGCTGGCCCAGGCCAAAGAGCTGTGTGCGCGGGCGGCCCGACCGAACCTGTTCATCAAAATCCCTGGCACCCGGGAGGGCCTGCCGGCCATCGAGGAGGCAATCTTTGCGGGTGTGCCGATCAACGTGACGCTGCTGTTCTCCCGCGAGCAATATGTGGCGGCGGCTGGGGCGTTCCTGCGCGGCGCCGAGCGGCGCATCGCCGCCGGGCTAAACCCCGAGGTGGGTTCCGTCGCCTCGTTGTTCATCAGCCGCTGGGACGCCGCTGTGGCGGGCCAAGTGCCTGCCGCGCTGAACAATCAACTCGGCGTCGCGATCAGCAGGCGGACCTACAGGGCCTACCGCGACCTGTTGGCCTCCCCCCGCTGGCAACGCGCTTGCAACTGCGGCGTCCGGCCACAGCGCCTCCTCTGGGCCAGCACCGGAACCAAGGACCCCAAAGCTTCCGACGTGCTCTACATCAAGGCCCTCGCCGCCCCTTTCACGGTCAACACGATGCCGGAAGCCACTTTGAAGGCCTTTGCCGACCACGGCGAGGTCGGCGCGACCATGCCGGCTGACGGCGGTGATTGCGAGGCCGTGCTGGCCCAGTTTGCCAAAGCCGGGATCAACCTCGACGCTCTCGCCGCCCGGCTCCAGGACGAAGGGGCCAAGTCGTTCGCCAAGTCCTGGAACGAATTGATAGGGGTAATCGCGTCGAAGACTGCGGCGCTTAGGGAGGCGGCGTGACGAATCCTATCGCAGCAACCGCAAGACCACTTGCTAAACGCAAAGCCTGGAAGGCGCTCAAGGCGCACTACCACACGGCCCGGACGTGGCATCTGCGGGAGCTGTTCGCGGCGGACCCGAAACGCGGCGAGCGCATGGCCGCGGAGGCAGTGGGGCTGTACCTGGATTACTCCAAGAATCGCATCACCGACGAAACCCTCAAACTCCTCGTGCAACTGGCGGCCGAGTCCGGCTTGCGCGAGTGGATTGAGGCGATGTTCCGCGGGGAGAAGATTAACCTTACGGAAAACCGCGCCGTGCTGCACGTGGCCCTGCGCGCGCCGAGGGGCGTGTCCATCATCGTGGACGGCAAGAATGTTGTTCCCGAGGTCCACGCCGTGCTCGACCAGATGGCTGACTTCTGTAACCGCGTGCGAAGCGGCGCGTGGAAGGGCCATACCGGGAAGCGCATTCGCAATGTGGTCAATATAGGGATCGGCGGCTCCGACCTTGGGCCGGTCATGGCTTACGAAGCGCTTCGGCATTACAGCGAGCGCGGGATGACCTTCCGCTTCGTTTCCAACATTGACGGGAGCGACTTCGTGGAGGCCACCCGCGACCTTGATCCGGCGGAGACGCTCTTCATCGTCTCGTCGAAGACCTTCACCACGCTGGAGACGATGACCAATGCCCAAAGCGCGCGCGATTGGTTGCTCGAGGGCCTGGGCGGAGACAACCAGGCCGTGGCAAGGCACTTCGTCGCGGTTTCAACCAGCGCGGAGAAGGTTGCCGCGTTCGGCATAGACACCGCCAACATGTTCGGCTTCTGGGACTGGGTGGGTGGGCGCTATTCAATGGACTCGGCGATTGGCCTCTCGACCATGCTGGCCATCGGCCCGGACAACTTCCGCGCGATGCTCGACGGCTTCCGCCAGATGGACGAGCACTTCCGCACCGCTCCCTTCGAGCAGAACCTGCCGGTGCTCATGGCCCTGCTGGCGATCTGGTACAACGACTTCTTCGGCGCGCAGACCGCCGCGGTGCTGCCCTACGAGCAATACCTGAAGCGGTTCCCGGCCTATTTGCAACAGTTGACCATGGAGAGCAATGGCAAACACGTGACACTGGAGGGGACGGCGGTAGGCTGCGACACCAGTCCCGTCTATTGGGGCGAACCGGGCACCAACGGCCAGCACTCCTTCTACCAGTTGATCCACCAGGGCACGCGGCTTATCCCGTGCGACTTCATCGCCTTCGGCCAGGCGCTGGCTCCCCTTGGGCGCCACCACGACCTGCTGCTGGCCAACGTCTTTGCGCAAAGCGAGGCGCTGGCTTTCGGCATGACGCCCGAGCAGGTCAAAGCCGAAGGCACGCCCGATTGGCTCGTGCCTCACCGGGTTTTCGAGGGCAACCGCCCATCGAACACGATCCTCGCCGAGCGGCTCACGCCCGAAACGCTCGGCAAGCTGGTTGCCCTTTACGAGCACCATGTCTTCACGCAGGGCGCAATCTGGCACATAGACTCGTTCGATCAGTGGGGCGTGCAACTGGGCAAGGTGCTGGCCCAGCGCATCGTCCCGGAACTCGAGAGCAAGACCGCCCCCGAACTCAGACACGACAGCTCCACGAACAACCTCATCCGCCGCTACCGGAAACTGAAAGGGGCATAGCGCGGCGCTATGGAGATTCGAGTGCTGGCGGATGCGGCGGCGGTCGCCGTCGAGGCGGCCAAGGTCATTGCCGAAGAGGGCAGGGGAGCGGTGGCGGCGCGGGGCCGGTTCATCATGGCCGTCAGTGGCGGCCACACCCCCTGGCAAATGCTGCGTGCCTTGGCGCGCGAGGATGTCCCCTGGCAGGCGGTCTATGTGGCGCAGGTGGACGAGCGGGTGGCTCCAGCGAGAGACCCGGACCGGAACCTGACCCACTTGCGCGAGAGCCTGCTGCAACATGCCCCGTTGCGCCCTGAGCAAATTTACGCCATGCCGGTCGATTCCTCAGACCTTGCGGGCGCCGCCAGGCAATACGCGCTCACGCTTCGAGAAATCGCCGGTACCCCTCCCGTGCTCGACCTTGTTCACCTCGGCCTCGGCCCTGACGGCCACACCGCCTCGTTGGTGCCCGGAGACACGGTGCTCAACATCACCGAAGCCGACGTCGCGCTGACGGAGCCTTATCAGCAAAGGCGTCGGATGACGTTAACGTATCCGATGCTTAACCGTGCGCGGCGAATCCTGTGGGTGGTAACCGGTAGTGAGAAGGCCGGGATGCTGACGCGTCTGCGCGAGGGGGATGTGACGATTCCAGCCGGGCGGGTTTGCCGCGACCACGCGCTGGTGCTGGCCGACCGCGCGGCGGCAGAGAGCTTGGGACCCCACTGCTTGCGGACATTGCTGCGCCCGTCCTCAGGCGCACTCCGGCACAACAAAAAAGGCGTGTCGGGCAACGACCGCGCCCCGAACCTCTCCGCCTATCAACTATCAACTCCCCCTGCTATCAACTCTTCAAATTCCCCTTGCGCTCCTTCCTCCCTCCGTGCATATTATCACCAAATTGTGCCTCCGAGCACGCTGATCGGCCTCTGGCCGCCCCCCCACGCGCGCTCGGTTTGTGCCCCGGCGGAGGCGGCGGATGCCCTTCAGCGAGTCTTCGGCAGCCCAATCACACAACCTTATGAAATATGTATGTGAACCGGGAAGGGTCTGGCTGATCCCCCGCCGCTTCGGGCGGGTGAAGCAGGCGAACATCGTCCGTTACACTTACCCGGGCCGCCCGCACATCTTCTATGCCCGCCGCTATGTCGTCCCCCACAACCCCCGCACCCCGGCCCAAGTCCTCATGCGCCAACTCTTTGGCGCCCTCTCCCGAGACTGGCTCGGCTTGTTGACCCCGCCCCAACGGGACGCCTGGACCGCCCTTGCCCGATACTACAACCGCCGCTGGGGCGCGGCCTGGATTGACTGTGCCCGCCAACTCAACCGCTGTTGCCCTCATATTTTGACC
>Ga0181524_10002744_pt1 | contig 17784 bp, 15 predicted proteins | sample PEATcosm2014_Bin_34_FD_119761 | JGI IMG/M metagenome (GOLD analysis project Ga0181524, IMG submission 119761) | Peatland microbial communities from MTU Mesocosm Facility, Houghton, MI, USA - PEATcosm2014_Bin05_60_metaG | ecosystem: Environmental > Terrestrial > Soil > Wetlands > Peat | place...
ACGTGCTATGCGGGGCGTGGCAGGCGGGGGCGTTTCTGGTGGTCAGCGTGAGCGCGTGGTATCTGCTCAAGAAGCGCCATGAGGAGTTCGCGCGGGCGTCCCTGCGGGTCGGGCTGGTGGTAGGGATGGCGGCGTCCCTGCTGCAACTGGTCAGCGGACACAGCAGCGGGGTGGGGGTGGCGAAGAACCAGCCGGCCAAGCTGGCGGCCTTTGAGGGGCTTTATGACACCACGGCCCACGCGCCGCTGACGTTGTTTGGCTGGGTGGACGAGAAGCGGGAGGCGGTGAAGGGCGGGGTGGCGATTCCCGGCTTGCTGAGCTTTCTCGTGTACAAGGATACCGACAAACCGGTCCAGGGCCTGCGCGAGTTCAAGCCGGCGGACCGCCCGCCGGTGAATCTCTCGTTCCAGTTCTATCACATCATGGTGGCGGCGGGCTTCGGGATGATTGTGGTGGCGGGGCTGGGCTTTCTGTATTTCTGGCACGGGTCGCTGTTTGAGAAGCGGTGGCTGCTGTGGCTGCTGGCGTTGTCAGTGCTGGGGCCGCAAATCGCCAATGAGGCCGGCTGGTTCGCCGCCGAGGTCGGGCGGCAGCCGTGGATCGTCTATGGCCTGTTGCGGACGCCGGCAGGGCTTTCCGCGGTGGTGAAGGCCGACGCGGTGCTGACGGCGATTGTGCTCTTCAGCCTGGTCTATCTGCTGCTGTTCGCGGTCTTCGTCTATTTGCTCAACGACAAAATCCAACACGGGCCGGACGCGGCGGACCTGACGCCGAGCGGGAAGCTGGCGATGCCACCGTGCGAGGGTTAAATGGGTGGCATGAGTGAAGTGAGTTAAATGAGTTAAATGAGTTGAATAGGTTACATGAGTTACATGAGTTGCATTGGCGGTTTGGGAGCGTGGTGGGCATGAACTTGAGCCATCTGGACCTCAACGCCATCTGGTTCGTCCTCATCGGCGTGCTGTTCACCGGCTACGCCATGCTCGACGGGTTCGACCTGGGCGTAGGGGCGCTGCACCTGTTCACCAAAAGCGACGAGGAGCGGCGCGTCATGCTCAACGCCATCGGGCCGGTCTGGGACGGCAATGAGGTTTGGCTGGTAACGGGCGGCGGCGCGCTGTTCGCGGCGTTCCCGAACGTGTATGCGACGGTGTTTTCCGGTTTCTACATGGCGTTCGTGTTGTTGCTGGTGGCGCTGATCTTCCGCGCGGTGGCCATCGAGTTCCGCAGCAAGCAGCCGATGCGGTGGTGGCGGCAGATGTGGGACATCGGGTTCAGCGTCGGGAGCATCCTGTCGAGTCTCCTGATTGGCGTGGCCATGGGCAACATTGCCTGGGGCATCCCGATCGATGACCGGGGCGAATTTGCCGGCACGTTCGGGAGCCTGCTGCATCCTTACGCGCTGCTGCTGGGGATCACGACCGTGGCCCTGTTCATGATGCACGGAGCGATCTACGCCCTCATAAAGACCGGCGGGCCGCTGCACGACAAGCTGCGCGGCTGGATCAGCCAGTGCATCATCTTCTTCATCATCTGCTACGCGGTGACGACGATGGCGACGCTGTTGTACGTCCCCCACATGGCGGCGCGGGTGCGGGCCAACCCGTGGCTGTTCAGCATCGCGCTGGCGAACATGCTGGCCATCGCCAATATCCCGCGCGAGATTCACCGCGGAAATGACTGGCGGGCGTTTCTCTCCTCGTGCGCCGTGATGGTCACGCTGATGGGGCTTTTCGGCCTGGAGATGTTTCCGAACCTTGTGTTGAGCAACCCGAATTCGGCCCACAGCCTGGACATCTATAATGCCGCTTCCTCGCCCAAGACCCTTGGCATCATGCTGACCATGGCGGGCATCGGCGTGCCCGTCGTCGTGGCCTACACGGTGAGCATCTACTGGATCTTCCGGGGCAAAGTAAAGCTCGACCGGATGAGCTATTGAGCCGAGGCCGAAGTCCAAGCCCCCGGCAAGGGGTCTCTATTTGGCAATCAGGCAGGAACCGGAAATCCTACCGGGCGTGTTTGCGGGCGGACTTGTATTCGGCGAGGACGGCAAAGAACTTGTTTGCGTCGGGGTCCAGCGGGTTGAGCAGCAGCCGCTGTTTCATGCGGAGCGTTTCGAGTTCGGTGGCGTCTTCCTGCTCGGCCACGTAGTAGATCGGTTTGCCGTGGTCTCCGTAGATCGCGTAGCAATACCAGTTCATGATGAACGGCTGGCCGCTCTTGCGGTAGTTCCAGGTCTGGCCGTGAAAGACCTCGCGATTGAGGAGCTTGGTCTTGAGCGTCCGCAGCAGGTTCCGGTCGGTGTGTTTCCCTTGCAGGAGGCGGGGCGTCTGGCCGCGAATATCTTCCCGGTCATACCCGGTAATTTTCATCCAGGCGCGGTTGACGTAGATGATGCGCGGGCCGGCGGGGCCGTCCAGGGTCGCATCGGTGACCATGATCCCGCGGTGCAGATTTTCCAGGACTATCAGCCAATCAAACTTCAATTGCATATTGTTCGTTCAGTCCGCTTGCGGTCGTGCAGGCGGCCTTGCCGTCAACCATAACGCACATTGACGTTTACGCCAAATCACCGTGCGGTGCGGTTATTTCAGGTCAATCTCGATGAGACTCAAGCGCTGGGGAGATTTCAGGTAGGCAAAGACCAGCTCCAGGCCGTTGTAGCGCCCGCCCCAAATGCCGCTGTGGGTTCCCGGGTGGTTAAGCCCTAACTGCTTGATGGCGGTGAGCGCTTTGGGGTCCGTGCCCGCACGGATCCCCTGGCCGTCAATCGTGAGCGTTCCGGTGAATGGAGACGTGGTGCCATGGATTCCGCCACTGGCTTCGCAATCCAGAATGATGCTGTTCGTCGCTCCGGACTTTCGCGAGTAAATCAACAGCCCCTGCTGGTCGTAAGCGTAAATCACAGTGTCTGTCTGCACGACCCGGTTCGTCCGTGTCGGGACGCCCAGCAGACCGGCTACGGCGGTCAGGACATTGTCCCGGGTCACGAGGCTGCCGCCGAGGTGCAAGCCATCCGGCTGCAGCTCCAGCACCAGTGGCGTGAGCGAGGCAATCTGAGCGGCTGGGGCAGCCTGTGCTGGCGCCGTGGGGGGAGCGCTGTCCACGTTCGGCATCGCGGCTTTCGGTGGTTGCTGCTCTTGGGGCCGGGTATTCGCCTGAGAGCGCTGAAAAAGGACAATGCCGGTCCCGACGACGACCGCCAGACCCACGAGGACTGCGGCCATCCGCCACAAGACGGCGGGGTGTTTTCGGCCTGGAACGGCTGGTTGGGCTGACGGCTCGCGGCGGGCTTCTGCTTGAGAGGGGTGCTCGGGCCGATTCTGCCCGGTTCCGCGCGAAGCGCTCTTTGCCCGCGACCGCCGCGCCGGGGTGAATTCCAAATGAGCAGTTGATGGAGGGGCTGCCTTTCTGCCGTTGCGCAGGTCATCCACGAGCTGGGTGGCCGGGCCCAACTCGACGCCACGATGGACCAATGCCAGGATGATTTCATCGTCGGAACGATGGTCGTCCCTCAGCCTGGTGGCCAGTTCGATATCCGATTGCAGAATGTCGTGTGTCATGCCCGCTGCGAACTTCTCTACAGGCAAACGAGTTCACATACAAGACCGAATTTGTGACGCTGCCGAACGGCGCGCCTCGCCTACGCGGCAAGTTTCAGGTGGGTGATGCGGAAGACAGCGCCCTGCGGCTCGTTGGCGAGGCATTCGACCTCCCAGCCGTGGGCGAGCACGATCTGCTGGACGACTGCCAGGCCCAAACCGGTGCCCTTCTTCTGGGTGGTGAAGTAAGGCTTGAAGATTTCAGTGCGGCGGTCCGGGGGAACCCCCGGGCCGTTGTCGCGGACCTCGAGCATGGCTTCGGTGGCATTGCGCTTTTCGGCGAGGACTTGGATTTCGCCGCTGCCATCGACGGCCTGGATGGCGTTGAGCAGCAAATTGAAGAGCGCCTGCCGAAGCAGTTGCTCGTCCGCCTCGATGTTAAGCTGCTCGCCCTTGACTTGCAGGCTGATTTTCTTCTCCTCCAGGTCGTAGTTCAAGGCCCGGACGACTTCATTGATGGCCGAGCCGAGGGCAAGTTTGGCGCGGTGGACTTCGCGCGGGCGGGAGTAGTTGATGAATTCGTTCAACTGCGCGGCCACCTTGTCCGCCTCCTCGATGATCTCGCGCGATTTCTTTTGAATCTCCGCCGCGGTGCCGGGTTGTTTGGAGATCACCTGGGCCAGGCCGCGGATGATGTTGAGCGGGTTCCGGGTTTCGTGGGCCAGGCCGGCGGCGGCGAGGTTCATCTCCTTGAGGTGCGTGTTCATTTCGCTGGCCCGCACCAGGCGAAGTTGCAGCTCGGAGGACTTGGCCAGGTTTCTCCAGGCCAAGCCGGAACCCATAGCGGCCACTGTTGCCAGCAGGATGATCATCGTCCGCAACCACAAATCACGGGTGGCCGCGGCCCCCACCCCCTCGGTGGACAGGGTGAGGACCAGCCCGTGCAGTGTTCGGTTGGCAATCAGGGATTGGAGTTCTTTCTCGTCCATGCCCCGCTGCCAGAAGGGACGGCGGGCCCGGCCCCCAGGCTCACGCGACCGTCCGTCCCGCCCGCCTGGGGGCGGGCCGTTGGTAGCGAGGCTGGCTGGAGCGTTCGAAGACCCAAGCTCGTCCGGTGGCGGCCCCCGCCGCGGCCCTCCCCGGCCCGGCTCGCTTACCCGGTTGGTGAACTCGCTCAAAGGGGGCAGAATCAAGGTGTTGGTGACCCCTTGCGAACTCAGGCTGGCGCCCAGATCAACGGGGTTGACCACGACGGGGTTGACGAGGGTGACACTCCTTTGTCCCCAATGTTCGCCTTCCTGCAGGAGGTCTTCTCTTCTTTGCGAGTCAATGGGCCGGCCGGCCCTGGCGACGGTTTGGTTGGCGGCATTGAGCAGTTCAATGGAAATAAGCTCGCTCGACTTGGTCAGTTCGTTGGTGCGGCCGTTGATCAGTTCGTTGAGTACCGGCTCGAGGCGTTCCTGCGGGATCGCGCCCTGGAAACGCATGCCGCGGATGAGCGCGCTGAGCGTGTTGGCGATGTCTTTGGAACGATTGCGCAGATCGGTCCGGGCGGCCTCCTTGACCCGGAGGTGTTCCTCGACCTGCCAGCCGAAGACCAGCACCCAGACGGCCCCGAGGAGCCCGTAAACCAACAAGTTGCGGCGAATCAGGTCCATGTGTTGCCGTGCCACGCAGGCTTCCCGGTCTGCGCCCTGGGAAGGTTTATCGGCCAATTCCGTTTCATGTCAGGCAATAAGGTCACGAGCCTTTGGGGGGCAACACGGGGGCCCCTTTGCCGGATTTCGGAGTTGCGTCCGGCGTGGTCTTTTTGGTCTTAGGCAACTCGTCCAGGAACTTGTTGAGTTCCTCCTCCGTCAACCCCTTGGAAGCGTCCGATCTGGCCCTCTCTTTGGCCGACAGCGCCGCCAGTTCGGTCGGCGACTGGACGATGTACGGGGTCAGGAAGATGACGAGCTCGGTCTTGGAATCACTAATCTGCGTTCGCTTGAACAGGTTCCCCAACAACGGGATATCACCCAGCAGAGGTATTTTGGTGTCGGTCCTCGACTTGGAGGTCTGCATCATGCCGCCAATGACCACGGTCAGGCCGTTGGCCGTGACGACGACGGTATCGGCCGAAGTGATGTCAATGACCGGGGCACTGATGGTCGTGCCATTCGCAGAGGCGGTAATGGGAATGGAGAGGGTCGGGTCAATCGCGGAGATCTGGGGCGACACCATCATCTCCACCAGCCCATCCTCGGTGATGAATGGGGTGACCTTCAAAATGACGCCGACATCCGTATAGTTGTACGCGTTGTGGGAGTTGCCGAGACTGTCATAGGTGGTGCCGGTGATCAGGGGGACCTCCTGCCCAACGGTAATGGTGGCCGGCTGGTTGTTGCGGGCGAGGATGGAGGGCCGCGACAACACTTTGGCTCTGCCGGCTTGCGCAATGGCGTGGAGGGTCACGGTGTAGTCCGTACCGAGAATTTGATAGAGACCGTTGGCGCCGGAGAAGGCCGAAGAGGTTCCCGGCAGGCCGAAAATATTCGAGGTGGACAGGAAGGGAAGGCTTGGGCCGGAACTTATGCTGGGGACAATGCTGGGAGCGCTGCTAACACTACTAACACTGCCATTTGCATTAAAATTCGTGGTGAATATGTTCTGCGTCGTCCAGTTGGTCACCGGGCCGCCGGTCCCGGGAGAACTGCCGATGCTCTTGTTGAATGACCCCTCGATGCCGATGTCCGAGCCGTCATTGTGCGTTACCTGCAGGAACACGCACTTGATGAGCACCTGGGGTTTGGGACGGTCGAGGTTGGTGAGCACCTGGCCGATATACTTGGCGGTGGCCTCGTCCGTGATATAGACCACCCGGCGCGTCTCCGGGTCAATGGAGAAGTAGGCATCCCCGATGGTCGTGTTGTTGGGGTAAGTCCGCGCGGTGCTGCCGGCGCTCGAGCTGGTGCTGCTGCGGCTGCCGCCGAAACCGCCTCCGCCAAAGCCGCCTCCGCCGAAACCGCCTCCGGTGCCGCCGGTTCTTTGTTGGGCGCCGGCCTGAAGCGCCAGTCCCAGACAGAGACCGAGGATGCTGGTGAAATAAGGGTGCCAATTTGCAGGTTGTTTGATCATATTTGCCTCGCCGTGACGTTTGGCCAGGTTGCGGTTGATGCTGGGTGTTCACATTTAGAAGCCGCCGCCGACACCGCCTCCTCGAGAGGAACCGGAACTTCCGCCAATGCCGGTGGTCGCCCCTTGACTCGTAGTTTGCGTACTGGACTTCTCGCGCTGATACAGCGGGCTGCTCGTCCCCAGCATCGGGTTCACACTGCTGCTCTGCGGGCGGACGCTGGTGCGCTGGAACAGGTCCTGGAGGTTTTGATAGACATCCGCCGGATCAGCGTTCTTCAGGTCAAACACCCCCACGACCTCCTTCCGGCCCTTGTCGGAATCCAGCTCCGTGATCATGTCGGCGATCTCCGGCATCACCGTCTTCGACGCCATGACGATGATCGCCGAGGTGCGCGGATCGGGCACCGCCAGCACCCGGCCCATCTTCTTCATCCGGTCGCTGGTATTGGCGGCGGTCCTGGTCGTTCCTCCCTGGCCGCCAAAGCCGCCGCGGAAGAAGAATGGCATCATGGGGTTCTGGCTGCCGCTGCTGGAAGTGGTGGGATCGGGAAATAACTGCGTAAGCTGGTCCGCGATTTCCGACGCGTCCGCGTTGACCAGATGAAACACCCGCAGCTCGGTGACATCGGTCACCTCCTGGTCAATTTCCTTTACCATGTTTTCAATGGTAGCCATCAGGTCAGCGGGGGCGGTGACGACCAGTGAATTGGAGCGGTCATCCCCCACCGCCATCACTTTCGCGGCCGCAGCGCCACCACCGCCGCCGCTGCTGCCGCTTCCCCCACCGCCGGTGCCGCCGCCCGGCCCGCCAAAACCGCCCGGCCCGCCGAAGCCGCCCGGCCCGCCAAAGCCGCCGCCGCCTAACATCCTGAAGAGGTTCCCACGGCCAAAGCCGCCGCCGCCGCCGCCCTGGCCCCCGCCCTGCGAGGTGAATAGTGAGGTGATCAGGGTGGCGGTATCCTTCGCATCCGCATATTTGAGCGGAATCACCCGGATGGACGACACACTGGCGATGGACGTGTCCAGAGCATTGACGATTTTGAGCATGCGCTTGATGTCGGTCTTGGTCGCCACCAGGATCAGCGTGTTGGCGCTTTCGTTGGCCGAGAGCGTGGCCGTGGTTGGCAGCAATAGCTCGAGGTTGGGCACTAACTGGCTGACGCTGGCGTACTTCACCGGGATAACTTGGGTCACCACTTCATCCCCTCTCTCGGCGTCGTCGGGGTTGTTGTTGACAACGATCGGAGTATCTTTGTGGTTAACCCCATCCTGGGCGACGATCGTCAGGATGCGGCCATTGCGAATGACGGCGCACCCGTTTTTCTTCAGTGTCGAATTGAGCACCTCGACCGCTTCGTCTTTGGTCAAATCTTTGCCCTGTACATCGACGGTGCCCCGGACATCGGTCTCTTTGTTGATAATAAACCCGGCCGCCTCACTCAGGTTGTCCAGGACCAGATTCAAGGGTGCGTTGTGAAAGTTCAGGCGTAACCCGTTGATGCCGTTTTCCACGACCACTGGGGGCACGGCAGCGTTGGCCGCGGCGATTGCGTTCGTGCCAGTGACGGCATTGGTCCCCGCAACGGCGTTAGTCACGAGGTCTGCAACGGGGGCCGGTGTGGCGGTTGTGGCGGCCGCGTTGGCAGCGGCCTCCCGAGCCGGGGTTGGCGCGGGCGGCGGTTGATCGGTGCTCGTTTGGATGGTCGTGGCCGGCGCGCTGGGCGCTTCGTTGGTGGGAGCGCCGGGCGTCGGCTCCGCGGCCAGGATCGGGATGCCCGTGGACAGGCAGGTTATTAGAAGGAAGTGTTTGATCGTATTCATTGGGCTTTATTCCTTTTCGCGTTTTTGCATCAGTTTCTTGATTATGTCGCTCTCCGCGCCGAGCAAAGCGGCCTCGGAGGCAGTGGTGGTCGTGGTGGCTGCGGCGTTGGTTGAGGTTGAAGCGGGTGTGGCCGCGTAGGAAGTGGATTGGCTGGACAGCAGCCACGGACCGTCCTCCTCACGGCGCAACTGCGCGCCCACGCTTAATTCCAGTTCGTTGGTTCCGGACGCCAGCTTCACGCTGTTCGGCGCAATGTTGGTGAGCTTGTAGCCGGCAATCGCGTCGGCCAGCTTCAGCGCCTTCTTATACTCGGAACTCGTGCCGTCGAAAAAGGCGAACGTGCCCTTCTCATAACTCATGGTCCCGACCAGCGTGAGAGCATCGAAGCTCCTGGGCGCCGAACGCACGCGCGGAGCCCGGCGCGAAGTGCGGTTGGGGTCAAAGATATTCCCGTCCACGATGATCTTGAAGGCGGCGTAATCCAGCGAGGCGGGGCCAGTGTTCGTCCCGGCGAGGGCGTTGGTCTGCGCGCCGTCGCTGCCCCGGCTGTAGTCGTTGGCCGACCCGGAACCACCAGGCTGGTTGGACCTTGACCTGAACGAGCGCCGCCCGCGAGACCGGCGATCGTCATTCTGAGATCGGCTGGAGTTATCGAAGCGGTTAACCCTGGCCGTGCGGTCTCCGCTTGGGGCCGGAACGCCGGCTTGCGGGAGAGCATTGGCCTGCGGGAGACTGCTGGCCTGCGGGAGACCGTTGGTCGGAGTCAGATCGTTGGGCGGAGCCATGTCCTCGGGCTGGGGGGAGCCGGTGGCCTGGACCAGGTCACTGAGTTGGGAAATGACCTCGGCCGCTGTGGCGTTGTTTTGGGCGGACGCATCCGGTTCCTGCGCCGCGACGAGGAAACCGCTCGCCAGGCTGACCGCCACAATCAACTTCATGGGTTGCCTCGGGTTCATCGTGCGGGGGTGTTGAGGACCAGGCCGCTGAGCTGCAGGCCCAACGAAAGCTGCTGGCCTTCCTTGTCGCGCGCGCCCAGTTCCACCAGCTCCAGCTTCAGCGCCATCGGGGCCCGCTCGACACTGTAGAGGAAGCGGCTCAATTTTCCGAGGTCGCCGGCCGCGTCCACGCGGCATTCATAGGTCATATAATCATCGCTGTCATGCTTCCACTGGGGCGTGATGGCGGAAATAACGACGCCGCTGTTCTGCGCCCAAAGGTCAATCGCCTGGACAACCTGTTGTTCGGCGGCGGAGGTGTTGTTCGGCAACGCGTTGCGGGACATCTGCTCCCAGCGGCTCCGGATGCTTTGCTCGCGCTGCACGAGCATTTTGCCCTGGGTAATCTGCTTGCGCAGTTCGCCAATGCGCGTCGCTCGCGCGCTCCAGGCCTTCGTCAGGGGGGAGAGCACCAGTTGGTCCCCCGCGAATAGAACGATGGCCGCAATCGCCCCGATAATCAACAGTTGCTGACGATTCTTAATTTGCATTCTTCCCTCCCTCACTCCATTGGAAGTTGAACGTGAATTGCAGCGCCGGCGGTTGCCCGCGAGTCGGACCCAGGTTCACCTCGGGAATTTGCCGGACGCTGCGCAGTTGCTCCACGGTCTTCAGCAGGGCCTGATAGTTCCGGGCAATGCCCGTGCAGGTCACCGCGTTCAAGTCCCGAATCTCCACGGTCTTGGCCGTCACGCTGCCGTCTTCGGGGAATTTCTCCGTGAGACGTTTGAGGATGGTCAAGCCGCACACCGTTTCGTCGTACCAGGGGCGGTATTGCCGGATTTGCTCTTGCAGGCCCTCCAGTTGCCGGACGTTTGGCTGCAGTTTGGCCCATTGCGACTGCAGCCGCCAGAGTTGGCATTGCTGGAAGAAAAACAGTCCCCCCGCCGCCACCGCCACTGCCGCCGTGGCCGAGATCGCCGTGCGGAGCCGGCCAGAGGAATAGCGGGCTGCGACTTGTTGCCAGGGCGAAACTTTGGGCAGCAGGAACTCAAACAGCGCGCGCCGCCCGGCCAACCGCCCGGCGGCCAGGCTGAAGGCTGGCGACACGGCGGCGTCCGGGGGGAGCTGGACGCCGAATTCATTGGCGGCATAGCGCGTTACCGGCTCGACCTTGAGGCCCGCCGCATCCAGCCGCAGTTCCATTTCATCCGCCAACTGCTGGGCCAGGTCGCGCGGGCCGAAGACCCGGATGCGCCGCACGGCCTCGCGCAGTTCCGCCGGCAGTTGTCCGAGGGTGATGCGGGCCTCGCGCGCGACCAGATCGGCGTGCAGCACCCGCTGGCTGCCCTCGGCTTCGAGCGCGCCTTCCAGCGCCCGCAGCGCCGCCACGCCGCCGCCGGCCGTGACTTGCAGCGCCACGTGGCTTTCGCCAATCGCCAGCGCCATCACGCCGTTCGAGGCGTCGGCCCCGGACGGTTGCAACGCCGCGATGCCCAGCGAGAAGCTGACCGGCTTGAGCTTCGCCGCCCGCAGCGCCTGCGCCAGCAGCGTCAGGTGGTTCTTCGGAATGCCGACCAGCGTGGCGTGTTGTTTGCCGGACGGGGTATGAGAGCGGGAAGTGACGACGTGCAGCGTCTGCACATCGCACGGGAAGCTGCGCTCAGCCTCGATTTGCAGAAAACCCGCCACGTCCGCCTCGGGCAACTCGGGCACCTCGATGTGTGTCGTCAGCGCCCACTTCAACGGCAGGCCCACGATGCATTGGCGCTCGCGCACGCCGACGGCGTCCAGATGGTTGCGAATCTCCCGGCCGACCAGCTCGGGATCATTGGTCAGGGGATCGAGCGAAAGCGAGACGGAGAAGGGTTGCTGGATGTGCAAGGCCCCGTCGGTGCGCCGCAGGACCAGGCCGTCCAGGCGGCTCCCGTCCAATGATAGCCCCAGCAGGGACGAGAGGCGCTGTCGTTTCAACAAGTCTGATTTGGGCAATTTGATCATCACGTTCCCTTCCCGGAAAGCAGCTTCTGGCGCACCTCTTTGCCCAGGGCCCACCCAAGATGGGTCAGGTCCTGGCGATACACGATTTGGGGCATGCCACTGCTGGTGTCAAACACGAATTTCACCCGCCGATAGCCGCGGCCATAAGGGCCAACGGCGGCGATGTCGGCGGTACACTGGTAACTTAACGTCGTGATAAAATCCCCGGCCTCGAGGGCCTGGAGGTCGGTCGCATAACTCTGGCCCAGCGCGTCGATGACCCACGCAATCGACGTCAGATTATTCGGGTTGGCTTGGCGATAGTTGACCAGTTGCTGCGCCCCCGCCGTGTCGCCCCCGAGCAAGCAGGTCAGCACCGCCGCGCTGGCCGTATTCACGTTCACCCGCCCATTGATGTAACTGCCGTTGGTCGTGGTGAGGTTCGTGGCGATTAGAGCAAACTCGGTCTCCGTCATCTTGCTTGTTACGTAGAACTGCAAGGGGCTGGCGAACTTGGCTGTCGCCATGCCGCCGCCCGCCGTGCTGCGGCTGCTGCCGGCGGACCCGCCGGGGCCGCCACCGCCCACCCCGCCGCGGCCGCCGCCGCCCGCCCCGCTGCGGCCGCCGCCGCCGCTGCTCCCCAAGCCGAGATTGACCAGGATCTCATTGGCGCGCGTCGTGCCGAAGTTCGTCAGGAGCAACTGGGCGGACGCGCTGGTGAGGCTGCTAATGTTGACCTTGGCGGTGCCATCACTGTTCGTGTTGGGCTCCCGGCTATAGACGGTGACGTATTCCAGAACCCCGGGGTCGAGCATGCCGTTCTGGTTGTCGTCAGTCTCGTTCGGGTCGAGGATCCCGTTGCGGTTGGCATCCTCGCCCACCAGCGTGTCCATGTCCGCGCCATACAGGAGCCGCAATTCGTCCACGGTTTCAAAAGGCTCGCACTTGCACTGGTAAGACGACGGCTGCTGCATGGCGTAGTAGGTCACCGTGGGGCCGGTGCCGTTGGTGTTCACCCAATCGAGAATGGCCTGGGTCAGGTCCACCGTCATGCGCGGCAGCCAGATGAGTTGGTTGCTGGCGGCGACCGGGTTGATGGCGGCCATGTTCAAGTTGAGCTTCGAGGCTTCATCGACCAAGCCAAAGCACATGCGGCCGGGCCCGACCGGGGTATTGGTGTCGCGTCCGATGAGCCAGAAACGGGCTTCGCCCACCGGCACCGCCTGGCACTGGGCGTCGCTTAGGATCACGAAGACGCCGTTGGACCCATTGGCCGCATTGGTGGCCAGCAAGTAGTTGAGGTAGCGGGTCGCGCCGTCGATTGCCTGGTCCGCTGCCAGCGCGCACACCCGGTTGTCCGAGGCGCGCAGTTCGAAGTTCATCGAATTCGCAAAATACAGCGCCAGGCTCACCAGCCCGAACGCGATCCAGAGCACAATGACGAGCACGGAACCCCGCCGGGCGCAACGCAGACTCTTAGGGTTGGGGCGGGCTCTCATGGCGTCCCTCCGGTGGTTACGGTGGTTAGGTTGGTACGCGTCTGCGTGACCAGCAGGACGATCGCTTCGAGCGGTTGCAGGTTGCCCGCCGCTTCGCCGCGCTTGGCAACGAGCTGAATGCGAATTCGGACCGCCACCGGCAGGTTAGTATTGCCGGCGCTGGTATCCCAGGTGGTTTGCCACTGCGTGCCATCATAACAATCCAATTGCAGATTCTGCACGTTGCCCATGAGCCGCTGGATCTCCGGGGTCTGGGTGGTGGTGGCCAGGATGTTGGGATCGATGCAACGCACCAGGTCCATTCCCGCCTGGTTCCGGTCGGTCGGCGTCTTCAACTCATAGAATACTTCCTGAAGGTCGCCCCACGGCGCCTTGTCGCTGATCACGCTGGTCGAAGTAAAGAAATCCAGCCCCGCGCTGCCAGCCTCGCCGCTCAGGCCCATCGTCGCGCCCATGGCCTGGGCCCCGCACTTGAAGTCTCCGGCCAGGACCCCTCCCGGACCCACGGCTCCCTTCAAATCGCGATCCATAATCTCCAGGGCCCGGTTGGCCGGCAGTGATTCCTCAACCATGTCCGAGGTCTTGTCGCGCAGGCGCACCGCCGTGGCAAACACGCCGTTGATGGCCACCAGCACGATCGCGCAAATCGCCACCGCCAACAGCATCTCAATGAGCGTAAAGGCCCTGTGCCCGAAGTCTAAAGTCTGAAGTCTAAAGTCTAAAGTCCCACGTCCCACATCCGAAGTCCGAAGTCCGAAGTCAGCGGGTGGGCAGGTCACCCTCCCCCCGGCTGCGACTATCTTCGGATTTCGGATTTCGGTCATTCGGCTTTTCACCTTTGCTGTTGCGAGCTGTCCACCAGCGTGCTCAGGCGCACGGAATAGTCGCGGTTCTGCGCCGTAAAGAACACTTCCACGGAAAGCCGAAGAATAACGTTTTGGTTGGGATCTTGGGTCCAAGGGTCGGTGCGCAGGGTCCAGCGGAACTGCCGCTGGCCCTCCGTCAGCGTGCCGCTCTGGCCCGACTGGTTCCAATTTGTGGTGACCAGGTTCTCGATCAGCAGGCGTTGCGCCACGCGGGCGGCTTCGCCTTTGCGTGCCGCCACGGTGCCGGCGAGGCTGGCGATGTGCAACCCCTCAAGGGCCGCGGGGATGACAATGGCCATGAACAGCAGCGCCGCCAACACCTCAGCCAGCGTGAAACCGGCCGAGGACCGCCGGCGCACACCCTTGTTCGCCACCGCTGCCCCGGTTCTTCCCATGTAATTCATGCAAACCATTTGCTCACTTAACTCACTTAACCCATTTAACTCATATAACCCATTTAACCTCTTTAACGCTTCAACTCTGCCGCGAATCCAGTCGCCGCCCCGCCCTACTGGTCGGTGTTCCGAATCTCATAGTTCGAGCCGTCGCGGGATTGCGCCAGCCAAAGCGAACCGCCGTCACTACTGGTCAGGTGGAGCACCTGCGGGCTGCTTTCGCCAATCGACCCGTCCGGCAGAAAGCGTATCGTCGGCAAACTGGCATGGACGAGGATGACGCGCGGCACGCTGGCGGTGCTGGGCTGCTGGCCCGGGTTCAGAGTGTTCATAGCGTTGGCGCGCGCCACGATGGTCTTATGCACCACCTCAAGTCGCAGACCGCCGTCGAGCGTGAAGTCCACGGCTTTGGGGTCGCTGGTTTCGTAGCTCGGCTCCGCTTCCAAACCGAAGATTCCCTGCTCGGCATCCACCCACAAATCCATGGGCAACCCCTCGGACACCGCCCGGCTCTGGCCGCTCCGCGTCAGCGCCAGCAACCGCCGCGCCTCCGAGTCCAGCGTCCGGCCATGGAAAAAACGGGAGAGCTTTGGCGCCGTCAACGAAATCACAACCGTCAGGAGGGCCATCACCAGGATCAACTCGATCAGCGTGAAGCCGCGCCGCGCCTGGGGCGTGAACCGCGCTGCTCCCTCGCTGCCTGGTTGTCCGGTGGGTAACCTCATTCAACGCCTTATGGTCCAGTTGGCTATGATCATGTTGTCTCCGGGCGGCCCCAGCGAGCTTATGTCATAGGAGGTCGGATTGTGCCGGCCCGGGCATTCGTAAATGTAATCATTGCCCCACGGGTCCCTGGGGATGGAGTCGGACGAGAGATACGGCCCGTGCCAGTTGGGGACATCGCGCGGCTGTTGGATCAAATCCAGCAGCCCGTTCTTGCCTCTGGGATAGCCGCCGTTGTCCACGTCGTAGGCGTCCAGGGCCGTCTTAAACGCCGCAATCTGTGTTTGCGTCGCCGCGATCTGCGCCTGCTTGGTTCGATTGGTGAAGCGGGGCAGCACGATTGCCGCCAGGATGCCCAGGATCACCAGCACGAGCAGCAGTTCCACCAGCGTGAACCCATGCTGGCGTGAGGGGACAATTCGGTCTTTAGTGACTTGTCGTGTTCTTATTTTCATATTCATTTCCAGAATTCGCACAGGCCGATTTAACTTATTTAACCTTTCAACCTTTTAACGCTGTAACCCCTGTAACTCATGTAACAATGCAACCATGCAACCGGTTCACTTAATGTAGTCTTGCAGCGTGAAGATCGGGAGCACCATGCTGATGAAGATCGTCCCGATGAACGCCGCGATAAAAAAGAGCATCATCGGCTCCATCAACGCCACGGCCGTTTTCAATTCCCGGTCCAGGTCGCCTTCGGTGACGTTCGCTATCCGGACCAGCTCCTGATCGAGCCGGCCGCTCTCTTCCGCAACCGAAATCATTTCCACCACCGAGCTGGGAAACAGCCCGTGGCTCTCGGCCAGGCTCGCCCCGAGCTGGCCGCCCTGCTGCACGCGCTCGATGGACTGCGACACCGCATCCACCAGAATCTGATTGCCTATCGACTTGCGCGCCACGCTCAGCCCTTGCACCAGCGGCACGCCCGCCCCCAGCAGCGTCCCCAGCATCCGGCAGAACCGCGCCATGGCAAACTCGGCCACCAAGGGGCCCAGCACCGGCGCCCGCAGCATCAGGCCCTCCCACGTGCGCCGGCCCTTCTCCGACGCAAACCACGTCCGCAGCAGGAAACCCGCCACCACCAGCCCCACCGCCACGAACGCCCCGTAGCTTCTCACCACGTTACTTACCCCGATCACGATCTGCGTCGCCATCGGCAGCGTCGCGCCAAACCCCTTGAAGATGCCCTGAAAGCGCGGAATAAAGAACGTCAGCAGGAAAATCAACACCCCGATGGCCAGCACGAACAGGATGCTCGGATAGAGCATGGCCGACATCACCTTCGAGCGCAGTTCCTTCTCGCGCGCTTGAAAGTCCGCGATCTGCGCCAGCACCAGGTCCAGGAACCCGCCCGTCTCCCCCGCTTGCACCATCGCCGTATAGACCCGCGGAAAGGTCTCCGGCGACTTGCCCATCGCATCGGCCAGGGCCATGCCATCGACCACCAGGTCGTGGATTTCCTTCCACTTCGCGCTGGCGGCGGGCGAGGAGGATTCCTTGTGGAGAATCACCAGCGCCCGGCTCAGCGGCACCCCCGCGGCCAACAGGCTCGACAGCAGCCGCGTGAAGTTCTCCAGCTCCCGGCTGGAGACCTTGGCCGACCGCTTGCGAAACGATAACGAAGCCAGCGCAGCCGGCAGCGCGAAACCAGTTCCCGCTACGGCGCCGGCCTTTTCCGAAAGACTGACGGGTCGCAGGCCCTGCCCGGCCATTTGTGCGAAAGCCCCCTGCCGGTCCGCGGCTTCGAGTTGGCCCTCGGCCATCGCGCCATTCGCCTGCAACGCTTTGTATTGGAAAAGAGGCATTATGGCAAAAGGGGCAGGTTAGTGCCGGCTTAGGGCCGCGCTGGCGGGCGTCGGTTCCTTGCCGGCGGCCTCCGGCGACTCTTTCTCCTTGGTGCGCGCAACCTCTTTGGCGGTGGTCACGCTCAGCACTTCTTCCACGGTCGTGATGCCCATGCGCACCAGCCGCCAGCCGTCATCGGCCAGGGTCTTCATGCCGGCGTGGCGGGCCGCGTCCCGGATCACGTCGCTCGAGGCATTCTGAAGAATCAGTTTGCGAATCTCGTTGTCGCTGTCCATCCACTCGAAAATGGCGTGCCGGCCGAAGAACCCGGTTTGGCGGCATTCCTGACAGCCGACCGAGCGATAAATCGTAGTGCCGGCGGGAATGCCCACTTGCGCCTTGAAGGCCTGGGCCGCCGGCGATTGGTCGGGCTGTTTGCACCGCTCGCAGAGCACCCGCACCAGCCGCTGCGCCAGCACCGCTTCCAATGACGACGCCACCAGGTACGGCTCCACCCCCATATCCACTAATCGGGTCAACGCCCCCGGCGCGTCATTGGTGTGCAGCGTCGAGAACACCAGGTGCCCCGTCAGCGACGCCTGCACCGCGATCTGCGCCGTCTCCTGATCGCGGATTTCCCCAATGAGAATTACGTCCGGGTCGTGGCGCAGGATCGAACGCAACCCCCGCGCAAGCGTCAGCCCCGCCTTCTCCGAAACCTGAATCTGGTTGACGCCCAGCAGTTGATACTCCACCGGGTCCTCGATGGTGATAATCTTTCGGTCCGCATCGTTAATCTCGTTAAGCGCCGTGTAGAGCGTCGAGGTCTTGCCACTGCCGGTCGGGCCGGTCACCAGGATGATGCCGTGCGGCATTTGCAGCACGCGCCGGAAGCACTCCAACTCGCGCGTGTCCATGCCCAGCTCGCCCATCCCGCGCAACGTCGCGTTCTGCCGCAACAGGCGCAGCACCAGCGCCTCCCCGTGCAGCATCGGGATGACTGACACCCGAATATCCACTTCTGCCTCGTCAATCCGGATCTTGATGCGCCCGTCCTGCGGCAGCCGCTTCTCGGCAATGTTCAGGTGGCTCAGAATCTTGACCCGCGACACGATGG
>Ga0181524_10002745_pt1 | contig 17784 bp, 11 predicted proteins | sample PEATcosm2014_Bin_34_FD_119761 | JGI IMG/M metagenome (GOLD analysis project Ga0181524, IMG submission 119761) | Peatland microbial communities from MTU Mesocosm Facility, Houghton, MI, USA - PEATcosm2014_Bin05_60_metaG | ecosystem: Environmental > Terrestrial > Soil > Wetlands > Peat | place...
CGACACCGTCGGCGTGCTACCGAGCAGACACGCGAACGAGCTACCCAGGTTGACGAAGCTCCCGCTCGGTACCTCGTCGAGCCACTGACAGGTGTAGGTCGATGTCCCTCCGCTGAAGGAGGTCGTCGTGGAGAGTGTCGAGGACTGGCCGTTGTCGATCGTTGTCGGCGCGACTGAGATCACCGGCGCCACCAGCGCCGCGTCCACCGTCACCGCCACCACGTTGGATGTGACGGCCACCGGTGTCCCGGAACTGTCCGTGACCTGTAACTCGAAGTGCCACGTGCCGGTCGTCGTCAGGGTGCCCGTCGACACCGTCGGGGTGCTACCGAGCAAACACGCGAACGAGCTACCCAGGTTGACGAAGCTCCCACTCGGTGCTTCCTCGAGCCACTGGCAGGTGTAGGTCGACGTCCCTCCGCTGAAGGAGGTGGTCGTGGAGAGTGTCGAGGACTGGCCGTTGTCGATCGTCGTCGGTACGACTGAGATGACTGGCGCCACCAGCGCCGCACTGACGGTCACCGTAACTATGTTCGAGGTCGAGGTCGCGGGCGTCCCAGAACTGTCCGTCACCTGCAGCTCGAAACTCCAAGTGCCGGTCGTGGACAACCCGCCGGTCGATACTGTCGGGGTGCTTCCGAGCAAACACGCGAACGAGCTGCCCAGGTTCACGAAGCTCCCACTCGGTGCTTCCTCGAGCCACTGGCAGGTGTAGGTCGACGTCCCTCCGCTGAAGGAGGTGGTCGTGGAGAGTGTCGAGGACTGGCCGTTGTCGATCGTTGTCGGCGCGACCGAGATGACCGGCGCGACGAGTGCCGCGTCCACCGTCACCGCCACCACGTTGGATGTGACGGCCACCGGGGTCCCAGAGCTGTCCGTGACCTGTAACTCGAAGTGCCAAGTACCGGTCGTCGACAAGACACCGGTCGATACCGTCGGCGTGCTACCGAGCAGGCATGCGAACGAGCTGCCCAGGTTCACGAAGCTCCCACTCGGTGCTTCCTCGAGCCACTGGCAGGTGTAGGTCGACGTCCCTCCGCTGAAGGAGGTCGTCGTGGAAAGTGTCGAGGATTGGCCGTTGTCAATCGTTGTCGGCGCGACCGAGATCACTGGAGCCACCAGAGCCACATCGACGGTGACTGTGACAATGTTGGAGGTCGCGGTCGCGGGCGTCCCAGAACTGTCCGTTACCTGGAGTTCGAAACTCCAGGTGCCATTCGTCGAGAGGATACCCGTCGATACGGTTGGCATGCTGCCGACCGTGCACGCGAACGAGCTGCCTAGGTCGACGAAGCTCCCGCTGGGTGCTTCGTCCAGCCACTGGCAGGTGTAAGTTGGCGTTCCTCCGCTGAACGATGCAACGGTAGAGAGAGTCGCGTTCTGTCCGGAATCGAGTGTTATCGGGGCAACCGAGATCGTCGGCGCAACGAGCGCCGGGTCCGCGGTCACCGCCACGACGTTGGATGTGACAGTAACCGGTGTCCCGGCGCTGTCCTTCACCTGTAGCTCGAAGTGCCATGTGCCAGTCGTCGACAGGGCACCCGTAGATGCCGTCGGCATGCTGCCGACCGTGCAGACGAACGAGCTGCCCAGGTTGACGAAGCTCCCACTCGGTACCTCGTCCAGCCACTGGCAGGTGTAGGTCGACCACCCTCCGCTGAAAGAGGTGGTCGTGGACAGCGTCGAGGACTGGCCGTTGTCGATCGTCACCGGTGCCACTGAGATCACCGGCGCGACCAGCACTGCGTCCACAGTAACGGTCGCCGAGGCGATTGAGGTGGCGGTTTCCGTCGCCGTCGCGCCATCCGTCACCTGCAGCTCGAACTTGTACGTGTCCGTCACCGTCAGCGTGCTCGCAGCGATGAGGCAGGTTACCGGCGCACCCCCGTTCGCACCACTGCCGCTGTTCAGCGCACACTGTGTCGCATCATTGTAGCCGCCCGCTCCGTTCACCAGGACCAGCCACTGCCAGGAATAGGTCGGGGTTCCCGTCAACGGGATCGTTCCCGAGACCGTCAACGCCTGGTTGTAGTCCAGCTTGGTCGCGCTCACCGTCGGGGTTGCGACCACCCCCAACGTCGAACTCACCGCCACCGTCGAGGAGGGGGACGACGTGAGAGTCACCGGAGAGAACGCGCTATCGGTTACCTTGAGCTCGAACGCGTACGTGCCCCCGGCAATCAGGGTGTTCGCGGCGATAGAACACGTCGCCGCCGCACCGACAGCCGCCCCGCTGCCGCTGTTGATGGCGCAACTGGTCGCGGCGACGTACGGGAGGCCGTTCACTGACACCAGCCACTGCCAAGAATAGGATGGCGTTCCCGTCGAGGGGATCGTTCCCGACACGATCAAGCCCTGATTCAGGTCAATGAGCGTCGCACTGACCGTCGGTGTGACGGGCGTAGTCAGGGCCGTGAATACCGTCACCTGGTCCGCTGGGGAGGGCGCAGTGGTGGGAGTGGTATCGGTCACCTCATAGCAGTAGTACGTTGTGACCGTCAGGGAGGGTGTCGTATACGTCGCAGAGCTCGAGGACTGGACCGACGAACCCCAGCCTCCCGACCCGCACGCGGTAGCAGCGGTCGCAGCGGACGTCGTGGAAAACCACGTGAAAGTTGCGTATGACCCCGAGCCACCGGAAGGGTTCGCCGTCAGTCCCAGGGACTGTCCGTTATCGATGGAGGGGTTCGCAGGCGTTGGGAGTCCCGCTGTCAGCGCTCCAGTGGTCGCGACCGTCGCTGAAGGCAACGACGTCGTCGTTTCGGGCGACGTCGCAGTGTCCGTCACCCTCAGTTCGAAATTGTAGTTGGTGTTCGCGGTGAGGGTGCCGCCCGGGATCGTGCAAGTCTCCCCACCGCTTACGGCTCCGCTTCCGCCGGGTATCGCGCATTGGGTCGCGGACGCGTAAACCCCGCTGTTGACCGAAACCAGCCACTGCCAGGAGTAGGTCGACGCCCCCGTCGCGGGTATCGTCCCGGGCACCGTCAAGGTCTGGCTGGCGGGCAGCGACGTCGCGCTCGGAATCGGCGTCGCGGGGGTGGTTAGCGTCGACGTCACGGTCACCTTCGCCGACGCGGCTGAGGTGGCGCTTTCCGTCACCGTCGCGCTGTCCGTCACCTGCAGCTCGAACTTGTACGTGTCCGTCACCGTCAGCGTGCTCGCAGCGATGAGGCAGGTTACCGGCGCACCCCCGCTCGCCAGACTTCCACTGTTTGCCGCACACTGCGTCGTGTCAACGTAGCTTCCCGCTCCGTTCAGTTGGACCAGCCACTGCCAGGAGTAGGTCGGGGTTCCCGTCAACGGGATCGTTCCCGAGACCGTCAACGCCTGGTTGTAGTCCAGCTTGGTCGCGCTCACCGTCGGGGTTGCGACCACCCCCAACGTCAAGCTCACCGCCACCGTCGAGGAGGCGGGCGACGGCAGGGTCTCTGGCGTCGTCGCGCTATCGGTTACCTTGAGCTCATACGCATAGTTGTCCCCGGCGATCAGGGTGCTCGCGGCGATCGCGCACGTCTCGGGGGTACCCCCGGTCGCCCCAGTGCCGCTGGTCACGGCGCAGTGGGTTACCGTAGTGTACGCGCCGCCGTTCAACGAAACTAGCCACTGCCAGGAATAGGTCGGCGTCCCCGACGAGGGGATCGTTCCGGTCACCGTCAGCGCCTGGTTCACGTCCAAGCTACCCGCACTCGGCGTCGGAGCGGTCGGCGCGGTCAGCGCCGAGTCCACCGTCACTGCGTTCCAGTCCGACGACGCCGAGCTGGGCTGAGCATCCGTTACGACGTAACAATAGTAGTAGGTCCCGGGACCCGTGATCTCGGGTCCCGTGGCCTGGGTGATCGCAGTGCTCAAGGCCGTACTGGAGCCCAGACCGCACGGGTCACCGTTCGTCACCACTCCGGTCGCGGTGTCCCAGTACCATTGGAATGTGTACGGGGTAATCCCGCCGGATGGGTTCGCGGACAATGTGATGGGCAGTTGGTCGAAGTCGACGAATGGGCTCGTCGGCGTAATCGCCCCGGCGGTCGGCGGGTCGCCAGATTCCGGATTGATCGAAAGTGAGAGGCCGGACCCGGTCGCGGACGAGGACGGGGAGTTGATAGAGGACGGTGGTGCGGGAGAGGAGGCGGAGTCAAAGGAGAGGATCGGGATGTCGACCGAGATCTTGAGCGGTTGACCCGCGGACCCGCCGACTGCAACCGCGGGCAATACCGCCACCTGTCCGGACGGTCCCGTGCCCCCGGACGAGGAACCGGGGACCACGACGAGGCCCACGGAGCCGAGCGCGGCGGAGCACAGCATGAGGAGGGATACGACAACCGCGAGTCCAACGGCGTAATTGCGGCGAGGCAGGATGCTTGCGACCATCGCCTTCCTAATCCCCGAGGATGGTCCAGACGCGATCGAGCCCCAAGCCGGCGGACTGCGGATGCGCGAACCCATACCCCCGTCTGATAGATGTTCCCGGCATCTACCGAGGGGTAACTGCCACTATCCACGGAATAAAGGTAGCGGCTTCGGTACTGCCACCATAGAAGCTACCCTGAGGCACTAAGAACGCGCGTGGCAGGTGGCTCAACCCGCCGCTCCCACTGAGGCGGACGTGCCGTTCGGAAAGATATCTCAACCCCCGGACTGGGGTGTGATCGACCCTGGCAGACCCTCGGAGTCGGGCATTTTGTTCGCGCCGGGCGGGAGGTCGCGCGTCGTTGTAAGAGGAATGCCTCGGACCAATCGATATGACCACCGTCGAAGTGAGAGACCTCGATGCGGATCGACAGCGTGGACTGGCGGCTCGACCTTCACTACCGGGAAAAGTCGTTCACGGGAAAGGTAACCATCGAGGTGGAAGGCGCCGCCGACCCGCTGGTGATCGACGCGGCCCACCTCACGATCGACTCGGCCACCCTGGATGGTCATTCCGCCAGGTACCGTGAGGACCCCGAGAAGGGGATCCTCGAGTTCGCGGGGGTCTCCGCCCAGGCGCACCGGCTCGAGATTGCCTACCGGGGGGTTGCGGATGCAAATTCCCTCGTAGGACTCTATGTCTCCCCTTCGGGGTCGGGGTACACCCTGACCACCATGATGTTCCCGACGGGGAGTCGACGGCTGCTCCCGTGCTTCGAGCATCCGGCGGTGAAGACGGTCTACCGGCTCGTACTGTCCGTCGATGCGGATGTGACGGCGATCTTCAACACCGCCCTCCGCTCCGAGCGAACCACCGCGGGTCAGCGGGAATTGACGTTCGAACCGACCCCTCCGATGTCCGCCTACCTGCTCTACCTCGGGGTCGGCCCCTTTGATACGATCACGGTTCCCGGGGACCGCTGGTCGGTGACCGTCGCCGCACCCCCGGGCCGAGCCGCGTCGGGACGATTCTGCGCCGAACGGGCGACGGAGCTCCTGGTCGCCTACGAGGAGTACTACGCCGCGCCGTACCCTCTCCCCAAGCTCGACCTGGTCGCGCTCGAGAACTTCTGGGCCGGTGCCATGGAGAACTGGGGCGCGATCGCGTTTCGTGAGAGCATGGTGCTCGTCGACCCTACGACGAGCGTCCGCGAGCGTCGGGCCGTCCTGCTGGTGCTCGCGCACGAGATCGCCCACCAATGGTTCGGGAACCTCGTCACTCCGTTCTGGTGGGACGACTTCTGGCTCAACGAGAGCTTCGCGACGTTCGTCGGCCACCGGATCGTGGGCCGGCGGTATCCGCAGGAGGACCCGTGGTCGACCTTCCTCATCCGGTACTTCTGGCTGGCCCTCGAGCAGGACTCTCTCTCCTCCACCCATCCGATCAAGGTAGCAGTAGATTCGGCCGAGGCGCTCGGCGAGATCTCCGACGAGATCACGTACGGCAAGGGGGCGGCGGTGCTTCGGATGATCGAAGCCTACCTCGGGGAGGAGACGTTCCGAAAGGGCGTTTCCCAGTATCTCGCGAAGTATCGGTTTTCCAACGCGCGGGCCGAGGACCTCTGGAGCGCGCTGGGTGCCGTCTCGGACCGACCCGTAGGGCGGGTCATGACGGAGTGGATCACGCGTCCCGGACATCCCATCGTCCACGCGCACTGGGAGAACGGCAAGCTCACCCTCCGCCAGGAGCGATTCCGCGCGGATGGAGCGGCCTCGCCGGGGGTCTGGCCGATCCCCCTGCGGGTCGTTTCGGCCGAGGGCGAAAGCACGACCCTCTTCGAGGCGCCCGAGATGACGGTCGCGCTGGGTTCCCCGAAAGGACTTCGGGTCGACCCGGGTCGGACGGCGTTCCTTCGCGTGCACTACGACGCCTCCCTCATCGACGCGATGGTCGCGGAGTTCGGTTCCATGGCTCCCATAGACCAGTGGGGGTTTGTGGTGGATACCCACGCGCTGGTGTATGCGGACCTCACTCCGCTGGCGCGTTTCCTGCAGATCGTCCGCGCCGGAACATCCCTCACCGAAGACCTCCCGGTGCGCTCTCTGGTGAGGGCCCTCTCCGACCTTCACCGCCCCCTCTACGACGTTCCGGAGTTTCTGACGACCTCGCGACGATTCTTGCGAGCCCAACTTCAGACCGTCGGCCTGGAGGCACGCCCTAACGAGCCCGACTCACGAGGGTTCCTGCGCGAACAGCCCGCTACTTGCCTCGTGCTCTCGGACCCTGATTTTGCTCGGGAACTCTCGCCCCGATTCGCCGAGTTCGACCGGCTGCCCGGGGAGCTCCGCGGGCCCGTGGCGATCGCGTACGCGAGCGCCCAAGGAGCGGCGGCGTTCGACCCGCTGGTGATGCGGTTGAGGTCCACCACACGGGACAGCGAACGGGTCCAGATGCTTCAAGCGCTGGGCGCTTTCCGCGACCCGCATGTCATTCGTCAGGCGCTCGACCTGATCCCGAGCCCGGGGGTGACCCCCTCCGGGGCCCTCGACCTGCTGATCACCGCATCCACCAATCCGGTCGGCGGGCGGGAGCTGTTCGACTGGTACCGGATCCGCTCGAAGACCCTCTCCGAGATGTGGGCGGGAACGCCTCTCCTAAGTCTGTTCCTGCGCGCATCCTTGGCCGGGCTGGGCGTTGACCAAGAGGAGGAAGTCGAGCGGTACTTCGTGGAGCACACGCCTCCGGACGCGGCCATGGCCGTCCAGCAGGGCCTCGAAACGCTGCGCCTGGTCATGCGACTCCGCCGTCAGGTCCGTGGAAACGCAGCGAGATAGGCTGTCCGGCTGTTCGCCCGCGTGGTCGGTCATCGGCCGCGGGTGGCGTTCGAGCGGGTCGGAGGCGGATGAGACCTGGCGCTGTGCTGGTGGACTACGTCCTCAGGAACGCCGCTGGCAACGCGGGGTCTAGGGGAGGGTGACCGGCGAGACCGACCCCGTGTATCCCCCCGTTCCGGTGACGTCAAAGGTCAGACCTTGACCGACGGTACTAGTCTGTCCCACGTCGATGACGATGGTGTATAGGGTCGTGAGCGCGGTAGCGACGGTGGTCGTTCCGGTGTATTCCGCGAAGGTAGCGACCATCGCGAGCGCCACCCCCCCAGGAAAGGTCGAGTAGGCGACTGCCGTTCCGCTGACCGTCACAATCGCGAAGTCCGTGGCGCTCGACGCCGAGTAGATGGCGCCGCCGGCCGTCTTGACTTCGAACAGCACGCTTCCAAAGGTGACGCTCGAGCTCTCAATGATCAGGGTGTACGTGTAGTCCCCTGCCGTGCACCCCCGAACCGGCACCGTGTCCCCCGAGGCGCAAGTCGAGAAGATCGGGTCTCCCACCGCGAACGCGGAGCCGATTGCCGTCGACTCCGTGTGCACGGCGAGGTCGATGGTCACAGTTCCCGTGAACGGCGCGGCGGGAGTCCGGAGGACGACCGTAAGCGTGCGACTTTCCCCCGCGCTCACCACGAGAGGCGTGTTCGCGGACACAATCGAGAATCCCTCGGTCGTGACGGAAACGGATTCTGCGGTACAGGATGCGGGTTCGGAATTCCCGCCCAGGTACGAAAGAGTCCAAGTGGTCGTGAAGTTGGACTCCGAAGCGGCGGGTCCCCCGGGCCCGGTCGTAGCGGTCCAGCAAGTAGCCCTTTCGGAGAGCGGGTTGAGGGTCACGTAGGTAATGCTCACCGGCGAAGACGCTCCGGAAGAGAACACGCCGAAGGCCGCAGAAGCTCCGACGATCACGACCGCGACCACAACGGCCGAGGCCGCCACATAGAGGGCCGGGCGAGCGAGGCGGGACTGCACCGACGGGAGCCTTTGCCTCGAAAGGAAGGGAGGTCGAGTCGCCGGCGGCGGAGCGGATTCAGCCATAGTGCGCGGAGTGATCGGGCCAATATTATCGGTTGTCCTAGGCGCCACCATGCCTCCGCCGGGACATTCGCATTGAGATGCGGTAGAGATACATCGGCGAGATCTCCCGATCGAGTACTGTGACATTATCTTCGCACTCGGTTCCCGTCCCGAGATGCTACGCGCCCAAGAGGTCCTCCGGCTCTACGACAAGGAGATGCGCCAGGACCCGGTCGTCGACCCGGGTTTCCGGGCCGAAAAGCTTGGGCCGATCGTTCGGGTCGTCGGCCGGGAGAACTACATCATCTTCTCTGACCTGGATGACCGGAAGGCCCGGGAGGTCGTTGCCGAGCAGGTCGAGTACTTCCGTAGGAGTGGTGGCTCCGTCGAATGGAAGGTATTCGGTCACGACCAACCCGGCAACCTGGAGACCATCCTTTCCGCCGCGGGTTTCGTCCCTGACCCCGCGGAGACCCTCATAGCCTTCGACCTTAGCGAAGGGCTCCCGGAAGGAACGGTCGCAGTCGGAATCGATTTTCGGCGGGTCACGGACGATGCCGGGATACACGACGCCGTGGCGGCCAATGTGGCCGCATTCGGACCAGAAGCCCAGGACCGGGCTGTGGCCTTTGAACAGCGATTGAGAGCGCCGAATCAGGCCGTGGTCGTCGCGTACGCCGAAGGCGCACCCATAGCCTCAGGGCGGGTGGACCTGCCGCCGGGGCGGTCGTTCGCCGGACTGTGGGGGGGAGGGACCGCCCCCGACTTTCGGCATCGAGGGGTGTACCGCGGGCTCGTGCACGCGCGCGCGGTAGTGGCTCGGAACGCGGGCTACCACTTTCTAACCGCGGACGCACTGGAAACGAGCCGCCCCATCTTGGAACGCCTCGGGTTTGTACCGTTGACCACCACGCGCGGGTGGGTCTTCACGGCGAGTCCGTCCTCAACCGTGGTGTGACCCCCCGCGGTCGACACGGAACCCGTGTTGAGAGAGCTACCGAGCCGGCGGTGGGTGCAACCCTTTGACCCGGGCATGTGGCTTAGATACCTTCGCAAGCGTAAGGGGCCGAACGGCGTCGCAATCGCCGGGCCAAAGCAACTTTGAGGGCACAAATGAAAGCAATCCTCTGCGAAAGGTACGGACCGCCCGAGACACTTCGGCTCAACGAGGTCGAGAAACCGGCCGTCAAGGACGCTGAGGTGCTCGTACGGGTTCACGCCGCTTCCGTGAATCCACTCGATTGGCACCTCGTGCGAGGGGCGCCTATCATCGCTCGCATGTCCGTCGGTCTTCTCAAGCCCAAGGACCCGAGGATTGGCGTCGACGGGGCTGGGCGGGTCGAAGCGGTCGGCAATAGCGTGACGCATTTCAAACCCGGAGACGAGGTGTTCGGTTTTTGCAAAGGCAGTTTTGCCGAGTATGCCGTTGCGCAGGAAGATCGATTGGCATCGAAACCGGCCAACGTGTCGTTCGAGGCCGCCGCCGCCGTCCCCATAGCGGGCATCACCGCGCTGCAGGGGCTTCGCGACCAGGGACGGATCAAGTCCGGACAGAAGGTCCTCATCAACGGTGCCTCGGGCGGGGTCGGCACGTTTGCGGTGCAAATCGCGAAAGCCTTCGGCGCAGAGGTAACCGGCGTCTGCAGCACGAGGAATCTCGACTTCGTGCGATCGCTCGGCGCAGACTATGTCATCGATTACACGAAAGAAGATTTCACCCAGGGATCCCAGTCTTACGACCTGATCCTAGATGCGGTGGGAACCCTTTCGGTGTCCGCTGGTAAGCGCATTCTGAACCCGCAGGGGAACGGCGTCGTTGTCGGCTTCTCGGGCATGTTCCGATTGATGCGACTTGCGATCCGGGGAAGATTGACATCCAAGACCGCGAGTCGCAAGGTGGGCATGATGGGGGCCCGCCAGACTGGAGCGGACCTTGCGGTCCTGAAGGAGCTTATAGAAGCCGGCAAGGTCGTCCCGGTCATCGAACGACGGTATGCCCTGACCGCGGTGCCGGAAGCTCTCGGCTACCTCGAAGCCGGACACGCACGAGGCAAAGTAGTCATCAATTGTGTGTGACGACGATTGCACCGAACCAAGGGACGGGTCTAGCAATCAGTGGGTCCGGAACGGACCTTGCTAATGGGCCAGTTCTGCAAGGAGGGAATCCACTTCCCAGCTGCGGCCCGAATGGAACAGCCCCGGAGTTCCAGGTGACGCGCCAAGTTCACAATGCACCTTCGTCTTGCGTAGGTCACCTACACCCGTCACCGTGACCCGAAGCAGGTAGTCCGCGTCTCTCCCGTTCTTCGGCGGCCTGTTCGAAGGGAACACGAAGATTGGGGTGGTCGAGTACTGATTGATTGCCTCAACAAAAGGGCGAATTCCGCGCTCCTCAGGTTCGTAGAATGGCGCGAGTCGATTCGCGCGTCCTATGACGATGGTTCTCGTCGGGTTACTCGGGCTCCAGTCATCGAGGAGGTCTCGCGCGAGGATCGGCAAACGCATGTAGTCCGCGAGCCCGCGGAGTCGCGCATTCGCGTCTAAGTCGGACCTGTAGAACCAGGTGGCAAACTGAGCCACTTCGGGGCGTGGAGCGAATTCGGGAGCGGTTACAGACCAGAGGCGATCACGAGGCAATTGCTTCAGTATCGATTGCTCGACTGTGTCGAGTTCCTCCCTTGGGTCTTCAACTTGGAGCCAGAAAACGTCTGGATTGATCTTGCGGGCGACCGCCAAGGTGAGTCGGCATTGATCTCCCACCGAATCGCCCCAAAAACAGATCGAAGTGGGCTTCTGCCAGTTAGCGTCGTAGACTCGGGGGAGCGTCGGCATTGCCTCGAATTCTCAAGGGCGTACGCGTCCGCGCGCGACGCGGTCTTGCAGGGAACGAATACCTGTGCTTCGGTATAAAACCGCAGGATTGCTTGGCCGGGCCCCACCGTCTATGGATGCATTCCCGGATGGCCGAAGCATCAAGGTTTAGAGGTCAGGCGGACAGATGTTGTGTGCAACTTCTCTAGAACCCGCACCCAGCCGGCTCCCTAGCGTGCCCGTATATTCGAAGTTCTCAATGCCGGAGCGTGTGGGCTCGCCGGTACGGCTCGATTGTCGAGAGGTTTCGAAAGTTCGCCGATAGCGATCCTGACGTGCGCGCCGCACTCATTGTTGGCTCGCAGGCCAGGACTGACGTGCCTGCCGATGAATGGTCGGACTTGGACATCGCAATCTTCCACATCGATCCCGCCCGACTAATCGACTCGACCGAGTGGTTCCAACCGTTCGGGACAGTAGTGCTTTCGATGGTAGAGGCCACAGCAGTTGGGGGAAGTCTCGAGCGACGGGTCCTTTGTTCAGACGGCAAAGATGTCGACTTCGCGATTTTTCCTTCTGCTGCGCTTCCCTTCATCGCGGGCAGTCCCGAGGGACTCAGCGTCCTAGGCCGGGGATTCATCATTCTCCTCGACAAGGACCACCAGCTTGGCGAGTTCGGGGTGGTTGCCAGAAGCAAGGCGCCGGAGCCCCTCGGACTGCCGACGGAGGAGGAGTTCCTGGCGAATGTATCGGACTTCTTCTACCACCTCCTCTGGGCGGCGAAGAAGCTCCGGCGAGGAGAGATATGGACCGCCAAGATGGGGTGCGACGGATACCTCAAGTTGCTGCTCGTTCGAATGATCGAGTGGAGCACGGTCGCGAGCGCTTCAACTACGGTGGATGTTTGGCACGACGGCAGGTTCCTTGACCGATGGGCACCGCCCGAAGTGAGGGCTCGTCTGCCAGCTACGTTCGCCCAGTACGAGGTCCGTGACTTGCCCCGGGCCCTAGGCGAGACCGGTCGACTCTATTCGCGGCTCGCCCACCAGGTCGCGGGAAGGTTCGGATGGAACTACCCAACGGAAGCCGAGGACACGGTCTGGAAACTCGTGGACCGCACGTTGAGAGACCCACCTCTCTCTGCCTAGAGCATGGCGGGACCCCCGCCCTCTCAAGTGAATGGATCAAGCTTGGTGCAACCACTATTGCACTCACGCGGCGAAAGTTGTTGGGGCGGCCGGTGCTATGCGGAGTCCGGGGAACCTCAGGGACGCGCTTCGAACACCCGGTTGAACGGCGTCTCGATCGCCTTCCGCACCCGGGTGAATCCGGCCTCGTGGAACACTGCGTTCAGGCTTGCGTCGCTGGCCTGTGCACCCAGCCCTTTTCCGACTTCTTGTGACAGAGACGCGGGGACACACACCAAGAAGGAGGCATTGTAGAATACTCGACCCACAGGATTCAGGTTCTGTTCGACACTTTCTTTCGCGAACGGTTCCACGACCATCACCGTCCCGTCCGGCTTGAGCCGCTCGAGAGCATGCCTCGCGGCGCCCACAGGGTCTCCCATGTCGTGGAGGCAGTCAAAGAACGTCACCAGGTCGTACTCTGGCCCACGAAAGTCTTTCGCGGTGGCGACTTCAAAATCGGTGTTTTGAGTCACCTTTTCGGTCACAGCGTCGTTCTGAGCCCATTCGATGGACTCCAGATGGTAATCGAAACCGACGAAGTGGGACTTCGGAAAGGCCTTCGCCATAATGATGGTCGAGGCTCCAAGCCCGCAGCCCACGTCGGCGGCACGAGCCCCGGTCTCGAGCTTTGGCACGACCCCCTCTAGACTCGGGAGCCAAGAGCTCACGAGGTTCGCGAGGTATCCGGGGCGAAAGAACTTCTTGGTACCGATGAAGAGATCGTTGTGGTGCTCGTGCCACCCGAACCCCCTTCCGGATTTGATGGCCTCCGCGATCTTCCGTTGATCCTTGTAGACGGACGCAACCGTGTAGTAAACTCCGGGGATGTAGACGGGATTGTCCTCTACTGTGAGAGCGAATGCTTGCTCGGGGGTCATCCAGTACTTCTTGGTCCCGGCATCATACTCGACGTATCCAGAGGCCGCCTGGCTCGCGAGCCACTCGCGCGCATAGCGTTCCGGAATACCTGTCTGTCCGGCCAGTCCCTCTGAGCTCATCGGCCCACCGGCCGCAAGAGCCCGGTAGAGACCCAGCTGCTCGCCGATCAGGATTGACGGTCCCTGGATGGCGGCTCCGAGGTCACCGACGAACTTACCAATGAACTGATTCAGCTTCTCCGGATCGACTGCCATGGGATGCCTGTCTCGGGTATGGGCTCTGAAGATAAACCCCTCGTTTTGGGAGGATTCGGCTTTCCTGCCCGAGAAGAGGGTGGATTCTAGACAACGTGCAATATCGATCGACGGCGAAGTAGGTGCAACCACAATTACACCCACAAATCGCTATAACCCGGCGACGAGCCCCCTGAGCGTGGCGGCGCGGGCGAAGCGAGGTCGGGTTGTTCTGCCGGCGGTTCGAGCGGGAAAAGGCCGGGAGCGCTATCCGGTCCCTCGCGTGTTCCGCCCGGCCAAGGGCTCGCCGGAAGGACGGCTCCCCCTGCTCAAGGTATTCGCCGGCTTCGAGGAGACAGTCCCCTTCAGGAAATACCCGGGAGACGACGAGGCCATCCTAGAGACCGCCGAGAATACCTGGGCCCATGTTTTCGATGGACCCGGGTGGATGTACGTCGCGCCCGTGAGAACGCCTCCAGAAATCCGCGACGCCGGATTTCGGATGGTGGAGAGTTCTGAAGATGTGATCGTAGTGGCTCGCTCCTATCTCGTCAATGGTCCACGAATGGATGTCTACCTGGATATCATTCACGAATTCCTGCACATTCTCCAACGAAAACAAGGACGGCAGATCTGGCCCGGCCGAAGGGTTCCCTACGTGGACCGACCCACCGAAATCGAGGCGTACGCCTTCTCCGTCGCGGAAGCGCGTCGGCTGGGGGTACCCGACAGCTACCTTCGGAAGTACCTGCACGTGCCTTGGGTCAAGAGGGCCGAGTATCTGCGTCTCCTTCGGCATGTGGGTGTGGATCCCAAGGCAAGGGGCCGACACGGTCACTGACCGACCGCGCCGCGCGAACGACCGGACCCGGGGCGCAACGACAATTGCACAGCCAACATTGGTGGCTCCCGCCGAAGGGGGACACTGAGCAGGCCTGAATCCGCGCCCAGGCTCAAGTCTGGGTCGGACCATCCACCCAGCTCTGAAACTCAGTAAATACTGGAAACCCGTGTCCCTGCCCAGATTCCAGGTTCACTTTCGTGGCTCCGGACGACACGGCCCCGATTGTTTCGCGCACGATCGAATGCCCCCGCTGCGGAGCGAAGAACCCGTTGACCTACACTCGTTGTTTCAACTGCGCGAGCCTCTTGCCGGCCGCGCTCCCGACGGAGACGTTGTGCCCCTCTTGCGGCGCGAGGATTCCCTCGACCGCGGAATTCTGCTCGAAGTGCGGAGCACGCATACCGGCTAGGGCGGCATTCCCGGCGACCCCTCCCGTGGGACAGACTCCCACTCCGCTGGTTCCCGCCGAGCCCGCTCTCAGCGAAGGGCACGATCGGACGATCACGGGACTTCTCCTCATGATCGTCGGGTTCGGGCTGGGATGGATCCCATACGTCAGCATTCTAGGGGGTTTGTTCACCCTCGTCGGCATTGGCTTCATGTGGTTCGGCCGAGAGGACTATCGGTATCCGCATCCCCGGAATGTCGTTGCTGGCGGAGTACTGTTCGTCGTTGCCTTCCTCCTCACCGTCGGGCTGACGATCTGGTTCGTTGCCGCCGTGGTCGGGGCGGCCAACGCTTCGGGGCAGACCTCCTCCCAGGTCGAGTCGGTTTTCACTGGGGACCTGCTTACCCTTCTCGTCGGAGGTGTCGTGGCGGCGATTCTGATACTCTTCGCCGAGGTCCTGATCGTCTACGCCTTGGCCGACCCCGTCGCCCGGAGGGTGCTCTGGGTGGCGGTCCTCGCCCAGGTCGTGATCAGCACATTCCTCGTCATCACCGTCTACCCGAGCATTTCGGGAGCCGTCCAACAGGCCACGAGCGGAGTCACGATTGACACGGGTCCAATCACGGCCCTTCAAACTCGGATCTTGCTCTATTCTTTGATGAATGCCATCCCGAGCCTCATGTTTGCCTATGCCTACTATCGAACCCGGGAGCGACTGAAGCCGACGTTCGTACCTCTGGGGACTCATCCAACCTGAGCAACGACTACCCTCCCGCGCCGAAGAACCGTGCGGGTCCGGCGATTTCGGACAGGAGTGGGAGTATTCCTGCAACCGCCCCGGTTTTCCGGTGTTTTCCGAGCGGACGAACCGAGTTACGGGTTATTCGTCGTCCTTTTCGGACCAGTAGGGATATATACGTATCGACGACCCTGTACATCACCCGAGGACAGGAAATTTCCAGGAGGTAATTCGATGAGCTCGCGGACGCCTCAAAGGACCGTCTATCTGGTGACCGCTGCAATCGTCGCCGCGATGGTGGGAGGGTTCGCGATCGCGCAGATGCAGCTCGGCGGCACGAACACGAGCTATCAGGGCTCGCAGACGACCACGGTGACGAATGTCCAGGGCCTCACCTGGGTCAATACGACCATGACCGAGATTCCGGGTGCGGTGGCTATCTTGAACCCATGCACCGCGGTGGACTTTTGCGACGTGACTACGTCCGGCTATACCGTCTGCGCCGGAAGCTTTCCCGGTTTGACGTGCGGCGCGAGCGATTTCGTCGAGAACATCACGATCGCGGTCACCACCACGCCATTCGTTACCGTCGGAGTGTCGTTGACGGTCTACGTCACCGGGACCCCAGTCGGGCATTCAGAGGGCACGTTCGTGGGACCGACTTCCTATTTCTTCGAAAATGGACCCCCCCCTACCGCTCCCACCGCGACGGAGGACATCGTGCTCTTCTTCGATATCGGGACCACAGTGACCGGACCCGGCGCGGTGACGTCCGTCAGCGTCGTCGCGACCACATAGGACCCCGAGGGCTACTTCAACCCGTTTCGAGACGGCTTTCCTCCCCCATCCCGGGGAGGAGCCCGATCACGGACCGCGCCGGGAGGCTGGGGAACGATGACAAGAGGGTCGGCATCTCTGCTCGGTCCGGGGGTGGACCCGACGGAGGTTCCCGTGGAGCGACACACGCGGGATCGGCCGCGTCGAGCGGCCGGAACCCCAGCACCGCGGTCGGCGCCCTCTTCCGCCGTTCCGTGCCGTGAGAGAACCTCGACCCTAAAGCAGCGCATCAGGAACTTCGAAGGTGCGTTCCCGCTGCTGCTCATCGGGAGCGCCTTGCTCGTCTACTGCGCCGTCCTTCGGAATGAGACTCTGTCGGCCTCCGGCGGCCACTTTCCCCTCTGGGGCCTCGTCGGGACGGTAGGGGCGGTGATCGCCGGCGCGGGGATCTACTCCGTGTTTCTGAACCCCCCCGCGCCGGAGGCGCAGGTTGCCCCGGAGGGCTTTGTCCTGGTCCCGAAAGCGGAATGGGAGGCATCCCGACCCGGTCACCGGGTGAGCGCACGACCCACGTCCTCGATGCTTGACCCGCCCTGGTGGGAAGGACCCGAGGTCTATCCCGAACCTTCCCCTGAGCCCCCGACCCGCGCGGCGGTGCCTCGTGTCGCCGATCGACCGGTCCCGCCACCCAGAATGGCCCCGCGCGTGCAACCCGCCCCTCTGCCAGCTCGGAGAGTACCCACCGGCGGCGTGGGTCCCGCACCGGCACCCCGCACACCCCCCCGTGCGATCCCGACCCGAGGTCCAGAACCCCTCGCTCCCCGCCGAGCCTCGCTGAGCGAATTGAATGAGACTCTCGCGGAGCTGGAGGCGCTAGCCGACAGCGAGTTCAAGCCCTCCCCCCGACGCATGCCGAAGACCGTACCCACCGAACCCCGTTCCTGCGCCGATTGTGGTCGCGGACTGCCGAGCGGCCAGTCCGAGGAACACTGCTCCGGCTGCAACCGAACCCTCTGTGTCGATTGTGCCCTATCCTCTCAGTTCGAGGACGCCGACTTGCGGTGCAACGAGTGTCGAGCACGCGAACCGAAGGGGGAACCCGCTGCCCGGAGCGGCGCCTCACGCCGCTGACCCCAGGTCGTCCCTCGTGGAGGATGGGCGGGATTTGGACGCGCAGCGCTTTGTAGACCGGTTCTAGTCGCAGTCTGTGACCAGCCTCCGCCAGACCGACCCCCGAAGTACCCACTCCCTCCCGAAGGCGGTCTTCTTCGACATGGACGATACGATCTTCGACCATTCGTTGACCTGCCGAAGGGCGCTCGCCCGCCTGAGGAAGTCCGAAGCGCGACTCCGCGGGCAGACCCTCGACGCCGTGTGGCACGAGTACTCGCGCCTCCTCGATATCGTGCAGCCCGACGTGCTCGCCGGCCGGATCACGATCCAGGATGCCCGCGTGGAACGGTTCCGGCAGCTGGCCCAATTCTGCGGCAGCGAGGTATCTCCCGCCGATGCGGCCGACCTCTCCCGGCGGTACCGTGCCCACTACCAGAAATTGCGCCGGACCATCCCGGGCGTTCGTGAGGTTCTCCGGCGGCTCCGCGGTCGGACGGTGATCGGGGTCGTCACCAACAACGAGGTCGCAGAGCAGGAGCGCAAGCTCGACCACCTGCACCTTC